>Ga0214472_10007694_pt1 | contig 11263 bp, 12 predicted proteins | sample RVTome_6_FD_207662 | JGI IMG/M metagenome (GOLD analysis project Ga0214472, IMG submission 207662) | Soil microbial communities from uranium-contaminated site in the Upper Colorado River Basin, Wyoming, United States - RVT140D175 | ecosystem: Environmental > Terrestrial > Soil > Contaminated >...
ACAAACACCACCCAAAGCGTCATGGTGGCGATGACCGACAGGAAAATGCCCGCCCCGATCCAGCCGGCCTGGGGCCGCCAACGGCGTTTCTTCTTTGAATTATCCTTACCAAGCGGTTCGGACAGGACGTCGGTGGCCATGTTCCTCAAATTCCGAATCATCATGCGCCCCGCGGTTTCCCGCCGGAGGCATGCAGTTCGCGGCATCATGTCGGAAAACCGTTAACCAAATCGAAAAACGCCCGCCCCGCTGACGCGGAACAGGCGTTTTTTCAAATCGTGTCCCGCGACCGCGACGTGCGGTGCAACGCGGGCAGGCTTCGCCTCAGATCAATTTTGAACCGGCTTTTCGGGATCCGGCGGAAACGCCTTGTCCTGTTTGGTGCCGCGCAGCAAATCCATAGCGAAGATGAGCTGCTTGTCTGCTTTCTTGTCGGCCGGCACATAGGCTTGCGAACCGGATTGTTCTTCGCCGTTTTCCGATACCAAATGGCCCCGCAGGCCGGCTTCGCCGGTCTCCTGGACCTTGCCTTTCAATTCCTCGGGCAGTTCCTGGAAGATTTCGATATCCGGGCTGATGCCCTGGGCCTGGATCGAGCGGCCGGAGGGCGTGTAATACCGGGCCGTTGTCAAGCGTATCGCGCCGTTCTTGCCGAGCGGGATAATGGTCTGCACCGAGCCCTTGCCGAACGACCTTGTACCCAGAATCGTACTGCGGCGATGATCCTGCAACGCACCGGCGACGATTTCGGAGGCCGAAGCCGAGCCGCCATTGACCAGCACGATGACCGGAATGCCTTTGGTCAGGTCGCCGGAGCGGGCGTTATAGCGCTGGGTGTCGCGGCTTTCGCGGCCGCGGGTGGAGACGATCTCGCCCTTGTCGAGAAAGGCGTCGGAAACCGAAATCGCCTGATCGAGCAATCCGCCGGGATTGTTGCGCAAATCGAGCACATAGCCCTTCAATTTGTCTTCGCCGATTTCCTTGCGCGCCTGTTCTATCGCCCTTTTCAGACCTTCGAAGGTCTGTTCGTTGAATTGGGTAATGCGCAGATAAGCGATATCGTCCTCTTTCGACCAGCGTACGGATTTGATGCGAATCTTGTCGCGGATGATCTTGATGTCGATCGGCGCTTCCGCGCCCGTGCGCCGGACCGTGATGGTGATCTCGGTCTTGATCGGACCACGCATCTTTTCGACGGCTTCATTCAGGGAGAAGCCCTGAACATTCTCGCCGTCCAAATGGGTGATCAAATCGCCCGCCATGACACCGGCGCGCTGGGCCGGCGTGTCGTCGATCGGCGTGACAACCTTCACGAAACCCTCTTCCATCGTCACTTCGATGCCAAGCCCACCGAATTCGCCGCGGGTCTGCACCTGCATGTCGAGAAAGCTTTTCGGCGACATATAGCTCGAATGCGGATCAAGGGACGTCAACATGCCGTTGATGGCCGATTCGATCAGCGCCGCTTCCGTCGGCTCCTCGACATAGTCGGAGCGGATCCGCTCGAAAACGTCGCCGAACAAATTCAATTGACGATAGGTGTCCGAACTCGCCGCCAGGGCCGGTTCGCTGAAGTTGAAATTCGTTTGCGTCAACCCGATGATCGACGCGGCGCCCAGCGCCACGCCAACCATGAACAGTGAAATCTTCTTTATCATCCGCCAACCTTCTCGGCTCTTGGTATTGCCCACCACGGGCTGGGATCAATCGCCCTGCCGTCCTTGCGAAGTTCAATATAAAGGACAGGTTCGGTAGATTGTATATCAATTGTTCCAGTACTGGCATATCGGGTGGTCCCCATACGCCCAACGGGTTCGCCCGCCAAAACGAATTGTTCTCGCCCTACATCGATTCGTTCCATGCCGGACAGAACGATATGATAGCCACCACCGGCGTCCAGTATCAAGACTTCACCGTAGCTTCTGAACGGACCGGCATAGGAAACCTGCGCATCGGCCGGCGAGTAGACCCACCCCAAAGGCGTCACCCTGAGGGACAGACCCTGGGACGCGACCCCGACCGTGTCCTCCTGCCCGAAGGCGCGCACCAACGCACCATCTGCTGGAATTCTCAACGTTCCCATAGCCTTACTGAATGGAACCGCTTGAAACAGTCCCGGCGGCGGGCGGGATTCGCCTTCGATTTCTCCGCTGTCGCCTGCGTTTCGCTTCGCGGCGACCGCCGTTGCGGAGACAATTTCCTTTTCCAATGTTCCGATCAATTCATTGAGACTTTCTGCCTCTTCGCCGAGCTTCAAGGCCCTTTTGCGCTCAAGTGCCAGGGTGATTTTTGATGTGGAGCGCACTTTGCGCTTTTCCCGCAACAGCAATTCCAGGCGGGCATTTTCCTCACCGAACCGTTCCGCATCGATTTCCAGGGCCGCCCGTTCCCGCTTGATCTCGGCTTTCAGCGTATGCAGCGCAACGAGATCCTGCCGCAATTTTTCCGTCTTGTGACGAATGTGCGGCATGACGGACCCCATCAGGATCGCACTGCGGATCGAACCCAGCGCATCGCTCGGACGCGCGGCGATCGCCGGTGGCGGATGGCGACCGATTCGCTGCAGGATCGCCAGAACGTCCGCCAGTTCGGCGCGGCGCGCAACAAGTTCCGTTCGCAACCGCGTTTCCGTGCGCACCAGATCCTGAAGCCGCGCGACGCCTTCGTCCATCGACCGGTTCAATCGGCGAACCTGGTCGGCGCTGCGCACCAGCGCCGAACGGATATTGGCCTGGTCGGATTCCAGCCGAGCGATTTCCAGCCGCAGGGCGCGCTGCTTGTCCTCGCTGTCCGCCTTGTCGGCGCCGAGCGCATCCAGATCCGCGCGATAAGCGGCGGCCTTGGCCCGGATCGACAGCAGGTCGCCCGTCTCGCCTTCTCCGCTCAGCCCCGCGGTCTGCGATATCAGGTCTTCGGCGGACAAGCGGTCGTCACCGCCGGGGGCGGCGGACTGGCCCAGCGATCCCGACGGCTGCGCCGCCGCTATCAGCAGCGTGATCACCGCAACACGGCGCAAAGCCGACCGCAGAGCGATCGCAGTCGATTTCGGTTTCTTGCGCTGCAAACCCGTTTTCCCGTCCGCAATGCCGGCACAAGCCGAGCCGGAGCGAATTCCCGTCATGACTCTCAAGGACGCGTCCCTTGCCGCCGAACCGCCCGTCCCGGTGTTTCAAAATGGAGCGAAGCGGTTTCCGGTTCGTTAAGCCTTGCGAAGGTGATCGACGTCAAGTGCAAAGGACGACGATATCACCCGCCCCGGTGATAAGGGTGGCCGGTGAGAATCGTCACCGCCCGATAGAGCTGTTCGCATAAAAGGATCCGCACCATTTGATGCGGCCAGGTCATCTTGCCGAACCGTATCGCATGCGGCGCCGCATCGCGGACCGCGACGCCGACGCCGTCGGCGCCGCCAATGACGAAAGCCAGTTGCCCGGCAGCCCGATCCTGCGCGGCGCGCAGCCCCTGGGCGAAACCATCGCTTGTCTGATCGTCACCGCGCTCGTCGAGCAGAAACCAGCCATCGGCCCTGGCCAAAGCCCGCAGGATCGCCTCGCCTTCCTGGTCACGTCGCAATCGGCTGGTGGCGGCGCGGCTTTCGGGGATTTCCACGATGTCCGCGCCGGACAGGCCGATGGCGCGCCCGGACTTTTCGAACCGATCGATATACCGGCCAGCGAGTTCGCGCTCGGGACCGGCTTTCAACCGGCCGACGGCGATTATGCGCACCTGCATGGCTTGGGACCTGTCGAATAGCCAGATGGCGTTTCGCGTCTCACACTGACGCATCGGCCCTGCGGTCCCGGTGTGGTCAACGCAAAGCCGCTCCGCGTCCGCGGGCGCCACGCATGCCGTTTCAGCGGAATATCCGGAAGCCGCAGCCATGCGCGTGAATCATCGGCCGGCGCATACCGGCCGGATCGTCGATCAGCCGACGAACTGGATCTGGTCCGGCTGCGCCGCGCTCCACATTTTTTCGATATTGTAGAAATCGCGGACTTCCGGACGAAAAATATGCACGATCACGTCGCCGGCATCGACGAGCACCCAATCGCAATGGGGCAGCCCTTCGACTTTGGCGGAGCCGAAACCGGCGCCTTTCAGGGCGCGCAGCATCTGGTCGGCAATGGCGCCCACATGTCTGTGCGAGCGGCCGGATGCGATGACCATGTAATCTGCAAGGGTTGTTTTGCCGGCGATATCCAGCTTTACGGTTTCCTCTGCCTTGGACTCTTCCAGGCTCGAGAGGATGATATCAACGGCCGCCGGCATTTCGACTTGCTCTGCGGCGATCCGTTCGCGAGGCACGGAAAGACCGATATCCTCGACATTGTTTGCGATGGGCAGGACAGAATTCCTTTTCATTTGGTTGCCCGGGCCGAACGCTCCATCTTCAGCATTCGGCGGTTGGGTTGATATTCATCTCCCTATATAGACTATTATGGGTGACTTTTTCAAGACAATGGTGCACCGCAGCCGCCTGCGCCAGAAATTGCCGCCTTAGGGAACGAAGTCCTGAGCGAATAAAGATGCCGTCTGACCGCGCTGGCTCGCCCGCAGGACCGTCGATGAGGTCGGATCCAACGGGCAATGGATGAAGGCCCAGACCGGTTTCGGGCGGGTCGCCAGCGCGCGGGCCTGGCGTTCGTCGACGCGAAATTTGGCGAAGGCCTGGGCCGCCGGCGCCGAAACCGCCGCGAGCCGGTCGCCAGGGCGATCGACCACGGCGACCGGCACGCGGCGCATGATGCCGCGCCAATCCTGCCATTTGTGAAAGCCGGTCAGATTGTCGGCACCCATGATCCAGACGAAATGCACGTCCGGCCTCCGTTCGGTCAAATAGCGGATCGTGTCGGCGGTATATTGCAGGCCTGCCGCCGCCTCGAAGGCGGTCACCCGGATTTTGGGGTGATCGGCCATCGCCGCGGCCTTGAAGACCCGCTCCCGCAAGGGTGCGAGATCCCCATGATCCTTCAGCGGATTGCCCGGCGTGACCAGCCACCAGATTTCATCGAGTTCACAGCGCCGCAACACCGTCAGGCTGGCCTTGCGGTGGCCCTTGTGCGCCGGGTTGAACGAACCGCCGAACAGGCCGATTTTCATGCCCGAACTGGAACGGGGCACCCGCAGCCATTTTCTGTCGGCTTCGAAGGCCGACGCCCCAAGGACCAAGCGCATGGTCGTCAAGACCGAATCTGGCCGTCGCCGCGAACCTTGTATTTAAAGCTCGTCAACTGTTCGACGCCCACGGGGCCGCGGGCGTGCATCTTGCCGGTGGCGATGCCGATCTCGGCGCCCATGCCGAACTCGCCGCCATCGGCGAACTGGGTCGAGGCATTGTGCATGACGATCGCCGAATCGACCTCGTTGAGAAAGGTTTCGGCCGCTTCCGCATCGTCGGTTATGATCGCGTCCGTATGGTTCGACCCATGGGTCGCGATATGCTCGATGGCCGCAGGCAGGTCATCGACGACCTTGACGGCAATGATGGCGTCAAGAAATTCGCGGCCCCAATCGTCGGGCCGGGCCGGAATTACGGCAGTGGAGACGGCGCAGGCGGCCGCGTCGCCGCGCACCTCGCATCCGGCGGCAAGCAGCGCTTCGACCAGCGGTTCGAGCTGGGCGCCGGCGCAATGCCTGTCGACCAGAATCGTTTCAGCCGCGCCGCAAATCCCGGTGCGGCGCATCTTGGCGTCGACCACGATCGATGCGGCCATTTCGAGATCGGCGCGCCGGTCGATGAAAATATGACAGACGCCCTCCAGATGGGCGAAGACCGGTACCCGCGCCTCGGCCTGCACGCGCTCGACCAGACCGCGGCCGCCGCGCGGCACGATGACGTCGACATTTCCGTTCAGGCCGGACAGCATCAGCCCCACGGCCTCCCGGTCGCGGGTCGGCACCAATTGGATCGCCGCTTCGGGAAGGCCCGCCTGCTTCAATCCGTCGACCAGACAGGAATGGATGGCAGCCGCCGATTCATGGGTGTCCGATCCGCCGCGCAACACCGCCGCATTGCCGGATTTCAGACACAGGGCGCCGGCATCGGCGGTGACGTTGGGGCGGCTCTCGTAGATGATGCCGATGACGCCCAAAGGGGTGCGCACCCGCTCGATCCGCAGGCCGTTCGGCCGGTCCCAGGCGGCGATGACGGCGCCGACCGGGTCGTCGAGGCCGGCAATGTCCTCGATGCCGCGCGCCATGGCCTCGATCCGTTCGGCCGTCAACGTGCCGCGGTCGAGCAAGGCCTTGCTGGTCCTGCCGGCGCGCATGCGCGCCACATCCGCCGCATTGGCGCGCAGGATCGTGTCGCCATGGGCGCGGATGCTTGCCGCCATGGCCGCCAGCGCGCGGTTTTTCACCGCGCTCGGCGTGGTCGACAGGATTCGCGCAGCGGCTTTCGCCCGCCGGCCGAGATCCGCCATGACCTCGGCGATCGTGGCGTCTTTGGTCTTGGAGACCTGGTCCAGCATGGCCTACCCCGCTTCCCTATCCCATTCCGGCGCCGATTTCGCGCTTTCCTTCAACGCCATATCGTCACGATGGATCATTTCCGTCCGACCTGCATAGCCCAAAATCGACTGGATTTCACGGCTATTTCTGCCTTTGATCCGGTCCGCGTCCTTGGAATCGTAAGCGATCAGTCCGCGTCCGAGTTCTTCGCCGCGCGGACCGACAATCGCCACGGCGTCGCCGCGCGAAAACGCGCCAGTGACCGCGACGACGCCGGCCGGCAAGAGACTCTTGCCGGATTTCAGCGCTTTGTTCGCGCCCGAATCGATCCGCACAGCGCCATTGGGCTCCAGCGACCCGGCGATCCAGCGCTTACGCGCGGCGACCGGATTGGCCTGGGCCAGGAAGGTCGTGCAGGCGCCGCCCTGGTCAATCCGTTTCACCGGGTTCAAGGCCTTGCCCGAGGCGATGATCATCCGGGTTCCCGCGGCGACCGCGATTTTCGCCGCATCGATCTTGGTGCGCATGCCGCCACGCGACAGGCCCGAACCCGCCGCGCCGGCCATGGCCTCGATCTCGGAGGTAATCGCGTCGACGACGGGAATGAGTCGGGCGTCGGGATCCGTCGCCGGCGGCGCCGTATACAGCCCGTCGATATCGGAGAGCAGGATCAGGCAATCGGCGCTGACCATGGTGGCCACTCGGGCGGCGAGACGATCGTTGTCGCCATAGCGGATTTCCGAGGTCGCCACCGTGTCGTTTTCATTGATCACTGGCACGGCGCCAAGATCGAGAAGCGTCCCCAAAGTGGAGCGGGCATTGAGATAGCGCCGCCTTTCCTCCGTGTCCGCCAGGGTCAGGAGGATTTGCGCGGCGATCAGACCGTGCCCGGCAAGCGCCTCGGCATAGGCTTTCGCCAGTTCGATCTGGCCGATCGCCGCCGACGCCTGGCTTTCCTCCAGTTTCAAAGAGCCGCTGCCGAGTTTCAAGACGTGCCGGCCGAGCGCGATCGCCCCGGAGGAAACGATCATCACCTGCTTGCCCGCCCGGACCAGACCGGCGACATCGCCGGCGAAAGCCTCCAGCCAGGCCCGGTTGAGCGTGCCTGTGGCGCTGTCGATGAGGAGCGACGATCCGATCTTGACGACGAACCGGCCGTAGGGCTGCAACCGGCCGTTCACGGCTTCCAGCCCTCCGCGGCCTCGTGCGGTTTCTGCTCTTCCTTTTTCTGCCGTTCCCGGGCGCTTTCGATGAACCCGAACAGGGCGCGCAGGGTTTCATCCACCCGCAGCCCCGTGGCCGCGGACACAATCAGCGGACGCTTGCCGGTTTCCTTGCCGAGCGCCGTCAACTTCGCCTTCAGGTCTGCGTCGGACACCGCGTCGGCCTTCGACAGGGCAATGATTTCCGGCTTGTCCATCAGACCCTGGCCATAGGCGCGCAATTCGCCGCGCACGATGCGGTAGGATTCGGCGACGTCCTCTTCGGTGGCGTCGACCAAGTGCAAAAGAACACGGCAGCGTTCCACATGGCCGAGAAAGCGGTCGCCGATGCCGGCGCCCTCATGGGCGCCTTCGATCAGGCCGGGAATATCGGCAAGGACGAATTCGCGCCCGTCGACCCCGACGACACCCAGATTAGGATGCAGCGTGGTGAACGGATAATCGGCGATTTTCGGCCGCGCCGCGCTGACCCTGGAAAGAAAGGTCGATTTGCCGGCATTGGGAAGCCCGACCAGGCCGGCGTCGGCGATCAGCTTCAAGCGCAGGATGAGCCATTTTTCAGGCCCCTCCAGGCCTGGATTGGCGTGCCGGGGGGCACGGTTGGTCGCGGTCTTGAAATGCGCGTTGCCGAAGCCGCCATTGCCGCCGCGGGCCAGACAGATGCGTTCGCCGATCCTGGTCAGGTCCGCCACCAGGGTTTCCCCGTCTTCCTCGAAGATCTGGGTGCCGACCGGCACTTTCAGCGTGACATCGTCGCCATTGGCGCCGGTGCGGTTGCGCCCCATGCCATGGCCGCCGGTCTTGCCCTTGAAATGCTGTTGATAGCGGTAGTCGATCAGCGTGTTCAGACCGTCGACGCATTCGACCCAGACATCGCCGCCGCGGCCGCCGTCGCCGCCGTCCGGACCGCCATATTCGATGAATTTTTCGCGCCGGAACGACACCGACCCGGCGCCGCCGGTACCGGCGCGGATATAGACCTTGGCTTGATCGAGAAATTTCATGATATCGGCAATCTAATGATGGCGCAGGCCTGACGGGCGACCGTTGTCGCCGGTCCGCGTCAAGGCTTGCGCCGGTTTAGCAATTCCATCGCCCATTTGCGAGCGATTCAACGCAGGGACCCGTCAAAACCCGTCGACAATCAGCGAATGATCCGTCGCCGGCTCACGAAAGGTCTCGAAATCGTCCCGCGACAGGGCGGTCGTCACGCTGGGCACCGCATTGCCGCGGGCCAGCGAAAAGTCCAGATTGCGCCCGGTGATCTTGAATCCGAAGCGTTCCTGAAGCCGCCGGGAGGCGACATTGTGGTCGAAAACGCTTGCGACCACTTCGCCCACGTTCAATTGGTCGAACGCGAAGACCAGAAGCGCTTCGACGGCTTCCGACATCAATCCGCGCCCCCAATAGGGCGTGCCCAGCCAATAGCCGATGGAGGGGCGGCCGCCGAGGCCGGCCAGGCCGATGCCGCCGATCAATCCCTCGCCGCCGTCGATGACGAGATTCAGATCGGAAGCCTCGGTCCCGGCGCGCTGCAAAAAGTCCTCGGCGTCATCGCGGCGATAGGGCCAAGGCACTTTGGCCAGCCATTTCGTCACTTCGTACTCGCCGAGCAGATCGACCAGCCGATCGATATCCGCGGCGCAGGGCCGCCGCAGGACCAGCCTGTCCGTCTGCAGCCGCATATCCGCCAAGCCGGACGCCTTTTCCAGCAAAGCCATAGCCAACCTCCTCAATTCCGGGCCCAAGCCTTCAGGCTCTGCCAGGTGTTGCGGTCCAATGCATAGCGCTGGGCGGCAACCCGGCCGCCGGCGCCAAGCGAATGAAACATCATCATATCGCGATACTGGAACCCGCATTTCTCGATAACCCGACGCGACGCCGGGTTGGTAACCCGACAGGCGCAGGTAATGGTCTGCAAATTTGTCACTTCAAAGGCGAAATCCACAACCGTTTGCGCCGCCTCCGTAGCATAGCCCATGCCCCAGTGCGGTTCGCCGATCCAATAGCCCAGATGGATTTCGCCGGCCTCATCGAAACTGCCGATGCCGCATGCCCCGATCACCGTTTCCGGGTGCGCGCGCAGAAACACGGCGAAGCGCCGGGGAATGGGCTCGCTGCTCCTGCGGCTGGTCTCGATCCATTGCAGGGCGGTCCTGTCGTCATAGGGATGCGGCATGGTGGCGAGCATGTGCGCCACGCGCTTGTTGTTGGCGAGCGCCACGATCTGGCCCACATGGCCGGGGCGCGGCGCGCCGAGCAAAAGGCGTTTCGTCATCAACAAGGGCGCGGCGTAACTCGCACCCTCGGCTTCGCAGTCCTCCGATATCGCGTCCATGATTTCCTCCGGTCAAACGCAACGAGGGGAGATGGCGCCCCATCTCCCCTCTTGAATGTTTGACCGAATTCGATCTACCGGGTCTCTGGGACGCCGGCGATCAGTTTCGTCCGGCTATTCTGCGGCCTCCATGGCTGGCATTACAGACACAAAGGTTCGTCCATTCGCTTTTTTCTGGAAAGCGACTTTGCCGCCGGTAATGGCAAACAGGGTATGGTCCTTGCCCATGCCGACGCCAGCGCCGGGATGCCAGGTGGTGCCGCGTTGGCGGATGATGATGTTTCCGGGAATGACGGCTTCGCCGCCGAATTTTTTCACGCCGAGACGACGGCCCGCTGAATCGCGTCCGTTGCGTGATGAGCCACCAGCTTTCTTATGTGCCATGGTCTTTCGTCCTTAAATCTGCCGCGACCCTAGTCGCGTTATTCGCCTGCGGCAAGCGTTTTGGCTTGCTCGATCCAATTTTCGCGTTCGATCCGGCCCTTGAAATCCAGCACCGCGTCAACCCGCTCGATGTCGTCGGCCGAAAACGCCATGATTTGCGCATATTGCGTGATGCCCAGCGCGTTCAGCTTTTTCTCCAGCACCGGGCCGACGCCGGAGATCTTCTTCAGATCATCCGCCGTGCCGGCCGGCGCCTCGAACAGGGGTGTCACGGCTTCCGGTTCAGTTGCGGCGTCCACCGCCGGCTTTTCGTCCGCAATGACGGTCTCGGCTTTCTTCGGCGCCGCTTTCGAAGCCTTTTTGCCGCCGGTCAGAATCTCGGTGATGCGCACCAGGGTGAAGGACTGGCGATGGCCGTTGCGGCGGCGGGAATTCTGGCGCCGACGCTTTTTGAAGATCATGACCTTCTTGTCGCGGGCCTGGTCGAGCACTTCGGCCGCGACGCTGGCGCCATCGACCGTCGGGGTGCCGATCAGCGGAGCGTCGTCGCCGCTCACCATCAGGACGTTTTCAAAGGTCACGACGTCGCCGGCAGCGCCTTCGATCTTTTCGATTCTCAGTTCGTCTTCGGCGGCGACACGATATTGCTTGCCGCCGGTTTTGATTACCGCAAACATTCTTTTTGGTCCTTTTTTACCGCGTACCCTTCGGCGCCGTCCCCACAGGGGCGGACTTGGAAAACCGTGTTGTTGAGAAGCCTCGGGTAACGCAAAAAGCGGGTCACGGCCCGCTCTGCAGGCGCGCACTATACGGATCGCGGTTTTGATGTCAATGGCGCGCCGGAACAGCGCGTCAAAAAAAGCCGCGC
>Ga0214472_10007695_pt1 | contig 11262 bp, 9 predicted proteins | sample RVTome_6_FD_207662 | JGI IMG/M metagenome (GOLD analysis project Ga0214472, IMG submission 207662) | Soil microbial communities from uranium-contaminated site in the Upper Colorado River Basin, Wyoming, United States - RVT140D175 | ecosystem: Environmental > Terrestrial > Soil > Contaminated >...
AGGCGCGCCTTCATGGCTGCAGTCGACGGGCGGGGGGAATTTGCCTTCCACACGCAGCTTCGCGACGGCGAGAACGAAGAAGAGATCAGCGACGAGACGGCACTGGAGATGTTCCGTCAGGCTGTGGGTTATCCGGTCGAAGCACGAATCCTGTCGCGCGGTACGTGGATGGCCGGCTATGCGCTTGTGGCCGAAAGCTACCGGCGCGGCAGGATGTTCCTGGGCGGAGACGCAGTCCATCTTTTTACGCCCGCAGGCGGCCTCGGCTACAATACGGCAGTGGACGACGCGGTTAACCTCGGCTGGAAGCTTGCCGCAACTCTCAAGGGGATCGCGGGACCGTACGTTCTCGACAGCTACGAGATCGAACGGCGTCCTAATGCGATCCGGAATACGGGATTTGCGAAACAATTCGCAGAATCAATCGGCCTCTACGTGCCGCAGCCCGGATTGGAGGCCGATACTGCCGAAGGTGAGGAACTGCGAGCACAGGCTGGCGCTTACCTCGAAGCGCATGGACGCGCCGAGTTCAATATTCCCGGCATCACATTCGGGGCGCGCTACGACATATCGCCGATCATCCTGGCGGAACAGAGTTCCAAGGCAGAAGATCTGCCCAACGTCTACGTTCCGACAGCGTCGCCCGGCGGTAGGGCGCCCCATTTCTGGATAAATCAGACGACCTCGTTATACGACCTGTTCGGGTTCGAATGGACATTGCTCCGCATCGGCGACCAGCCGCCGCTCGGCAAGGCGCTGATTTCGGAAGCGGCCAAGGCGGGAATGGACTTAACAGTCGTCGACGTGCCGTCGCAGGAACTCGCAAGCCTTTATGAGGCGTCACTCGTCCTCATCCGACCCGATCAAGTGGTCGCATGGCGCGGCAACGACGACACCCATGGGGCGTTCATCGTGCGAACCTTGCTTGGACATCCCGAAACCCAAGGGAATCCAAATGTGACTTGCTTCGAAAAAGTGGAGAGGTTTTCTTGAGTTGAAAGGAACCGGAATGCCAAATCCTCATGGACCACATCTTGAACAGTAACCATGTTTGAAGTAGGCTCTTCAAAGGGCATGGCTGGCGGCAATTCCGACCCGTAGGGGAGAAATCCTGAGTGCCCGATCCCCATCCGCCCGTTCAGGATGCGCGCCTGCGCAGCGTCTGGAACACCGATCCGGGGGCGCTCGGCGGCCCGCCGTCCCGGCCTGTGGGCGTCACCTCGCCGGCCATCGAGCACATCCAGTCCAGGCCGGCCAACTGAGTTCGCCATTCGGTCGGGCGCTCTATGCCGGCGAGAAACAGCTGCTCGACGAATTCTTCGCCGGCTCGGTCGACACCAGCCGTATCCGGATCGTCGAGACGCGCATTGCCAGTGCCCCGACGACGCTCGGCAACCAGATCCGCGTCACGCCCGGCAAGTCATTTGCCTCAGCAGAGGAGAAGGCGATTCTCGTGCAAGAGGCGACCCATGTCTGGCAGTATCAGAATAACGGCACGCGCTACATTACCTGCTCGCTCTACCACCAGGCCGCGGCCGCCATCGAGACGGGCACCCGCAACGCGGCCTATTACAACGACCAGCTCAACCAGAGGAGCAATTTCGGCGACTATCCCGCCGAGCAGCAGGCCCAGATCGTGGAAGACTTCTACAGCCTGACCGATCTCCATAGCGGCCCGCACGCCTCGTTGCCCGCATGGGTCATCCAGCGCCGACCGGACATGCCGCACTACGAGCCCCTGATGCGCCAGGTGCGCTCCGCGCGTCCGCGAAGCCAGGCGCAGATCTATTCCGACGCGCTGATCCAGCCGCCACGGCAGAATCTCTTCCCTCCGCCAAACCGATCCGTCGCGCCGTTTCCTGCCGATCATGCCGTTTCTGCGGGTGGATTTTTAAGGGCGCGGGCGGTTCGGGTCGCGGCGACGCCACTGGGATGTCGTGATCGGAACTCTCACCGCCACGGAGTGAAATTACGGGATCAAGGTGACTGGCGCTGGTATTCCGCCACTGGTATCCCGAAGGCCATCCCATGACCATATGGGTCTTGCAAGGAGACGCGCGATGCAGGTTCACGCGAATGCCGGCGACTATTGCACCGTTGCGACGATCGACGATAGCGGTCCCCTGGTGGCGGCGACCACCATCCAGCAGGCGGTCGGCATTGGCGGCGCCAATATTCGCAGCGACGTCAAGGCGATCCAGCAACTGCTCAACCGTATCGCCCCCAAGGACGGCGGCCCGAAGATAATGCTGGCCGAGGACGGCTGGATCGGGGAGAGAACCAACAGAGCCATTCACGACTTTCAGCAGTTCCACAAGACCGGCAACAATACCCGTGTGGATCCGGGCGGGCTTACGCTCGCCAGGATGAACGCCGTTGCCGGAAGCCGCAACCCCGACGCCATCCACGCCGCCCGCCTGGCGCGGCTCGCGGCCAGGATGCCGGAACTGCGTTCGCTCGCCCGAACCGCCCTGCATACGGCCGAAGCCGCGCGGGACCATACGCTGCGGGGCGGCCCGGGCTTCGCCGGCTCCGAGCGTCCCTACAAACTTGCGCAGTTTCACTTCGCTCTCGATCGCGTTTCGACGCCACAGCAGATCATTGCGCTGGAGTTCATCATAACGACGTTTCACCGGGTCAATACGGTCCTGCTCAGCCGGACCAGCCCGATAACCGGGGGCACTCCGTTCGGAACGGCGGTGTTTGAGATCGATCCGCTGGGCAAGCCGTGGATAGCGTATTCGCCGACACAACGGGGCGACCGCAAGCGGCCCGGCAGACCGGATCATTCCGGCAAGATCTACGTGTGCGACCGAGCCGATGCCCTGCAGGACGTCAAGTTCCTGCATGTCCTTTTGCATGAACTCCTACACTTCGTCGACGATGAGACCCAGGCACGGGTCCTCACCGACCACGCCAAAGGAGCGCGGAATTTCCAGCTTCCGCACCAGTTGCGCATGCGAAATGCCGACTCTTATGCCCTGTTCGGTTCGCACGCCCATTTCGGCCAGCAAAGGCTGGTGGCGAGCTGGCAGGCCCTTGCAGGGAGTATGCCGGAAGATCTTTAAATCTGCCGGGTCCGTGCTACTGATAGGAATAGGGACCCGCGTCGGCGATGAACCGGCGGAAGGCGTCGCGCGCCTCCGGGCCCATGTGGCCGGCCGGCTTGCCCTGCCAGTATTTCTCGTGCACCAGAACCGTCTCGGTTGCCTTCCAGATCCAGTCCGGGGTGTTCTTGATCAGCGGCACCAGCATATCGTCCTCCGCGGCAGCCGGTGAAATGCGGAAGCCGTCGTAAAACGGTGCAAGTATCTCTGCGGGCTTGAGGCCGGACATCTGCACGCCCGCAAAGAACCCGCCCATCGACGCGGCTCCGAGGGTCTCCATGCCGTCGCCGTACATCGCGATCTTGTTGGTGATGCCCTCGGCCGGCGCAACGCCGTTGTCGCGCGAAAGGAACCTGAAGCGGCGTACGAGTTTCCTGCGCGCCTCGAACGATCCGGCTGTCGCGGCCCGTCTGAAGAGGTCGATGGCCCTCTTGCGGTCCTTGGCAACGCCGTCGCCGCTTTCGAGCGCATCGGCCAGCGCAACCATCGCCGCGGCATCGCCCAGTTCGGCGCCGCGCTCGAGCAGTTCGACGGCCCGTTCGGAATCCTGGGGGAAGACGACTCCCCGTTGCAGCAGATCCGCGTGAACCGCAAAGATTCCGGGCACCGGCTGTGCCTCGAGCCTTGGGATCAGTTCCCGAATCTGTTTCTCGAACAGCGTCTTCGACCTGCCGTCGCTGAACACGGCGAAGCGGGCCAGCCTGCCGACATTGAGGACGGCGATTTCCGGATCACTGGCCGAATAGCGCGGGATCAGGTCGAACCAGGCCTTTTCGCTGCGGAATCCTTCGCGATGCACACGGTGCAGTTCGAGCACACTCAAGGCCGCCCCGGGCAGGTCGAGATCCGCGTCCTCAAGCATCCGGAAATGCAGGTCGCCCTCGTTCTTGAGCTTGACCCGGTAGGTTGCCAGGAGCCTGGCGAGTTGCTGGCGCGTCTCCGGATCGACGGCGGCGTATTCGGCCATGAGCGCAATCGCGCGGCGCGGCATGCGCGGCATGATTCCGCCATCCAGGTGCTGGCGGCCGAGTTCGGCGCGCGCCGGTCCGCTCGTCGCGGTCTCGAAAAGGTCCTGCGCACGCGCGCGATCGGCTGGCCCGCCTGCCCCCACGAGCAGCAGGCGGGCGAGCAGCGATGCGGCATGCGGATTGTCGTCGAGGCTCTCTTCGAGAAGCTTGCGCGCAGCGACCGGGTCCTTTGCCGCGACGGCGTAAGCCTTTGCCCCGATGGCGATCGGTCGACCGCCGGCAATTGCCTGATCCGCCAGGTCGATGGCGCGAAGCCGTTCCTGTTCGCTGATGTCCGCCGCACGGGTCAGCGCAAGCGCCTTCAGATAGGCGAGTTCGGCGGCGGCGTCGCCATTGCCGTCGGGCTCGATCCTGTCGAGCCAGCCGAGCGCCGCGCGCGGGTCCTGCCGCATGCCGCCGCCATAAAGCAGGCCGACCGCCAGCGCGGGGATCGCCTTCGCGTGGCCCTGGTCGGCGGCAGCCCGCAAACCGCGTTCGGCCTCGGCTCGGGAGACGAGCCTGTCATTCGACACCCAGGGCGGCGCGTCGAGGCGCTTCATTCCGCGATAGGCTTCATACAGAAGGTACTGAGCTTCGGCATTGCCCGCTTCGGCGCTTTGGCGAAGCCTGGGCAGATTGTCGAGCGAAGGCGTTCCGGACACCGTTTGCTGTATCGCCTTGAGCACCTGGTCCAAGGTCCCCGCCGAGGCAGCCGGTGAAACGAGACATAAAGCCATGCTCAGCGCGAGCAGCGTTCGACACGAGACAGAAATCATGGCGAAATCCCTCAATATTGGAATTTCCGTATAAAACTAAGCTCAGAATTCGAGAATAACAATATCTCGGATTGTGTCTGTCTCAGGAAATTGATCACCCCTTCGACTCGGCCGAATTGATTGACGAAGGCTTGATTTGAGATGAGGGGATGATTCAAGCTTGGGATTACTCTCGAAGAGCTTGATTCGCTTGACAAACCTGCTCTGATCTCGCCGGCGCAGGCTTTTGGCGGTCCACAGCAGCGGCGGCATCGGATCACCGCGCGTGACCTGCTCCACAAGCGCCTGGAGATCTCCAAGCAGCGTCCCGTCCGTCGCCGACAGGCTCTTCTGCCGCCACCCGCCCGACGGGTGGACGCGGCGTCACAAGCCGAGATAGGCCTTTCGGATACGTTCATCGCCAAGCAGTTCCCGGCCCGCGCCCTCGATTTCGATCCGGCCGTGTTCGAGCACCCAGGCCCGGTCCGAAAGGGCAAGGGCGTGGCGCACATTTTGCTCGACCATCAGGACCGTCACCCCTTCATCGCGGATCCGCCGCACGATGCCGAATATTTGCTCCACGACCACCGGGGCGAGGCCGAGCGAGGGCTCGTCGAGGAGCAGGACTTGCGGCAATCCCATCAGACCGCGGCCGATGGCGCACATCTGCTGTTCCCCGCCTGAAAGCGTGCCCGCCAGCTGACCTTCGCGCTCGCGCAGGCGCGGAAAGATGTCGAAGACCTGTTCCAGCGTTCCGGCTCGAGAGGACTTGGCGCGGGGGTGCAGCGAACCGAGTTCGAGATTGTCGCGCACGCTCATGGACGGGAACAGCTTGCGCCCCTCCGGAACCAGGATCACGCCCGCATCGACCCGGCGGCCCGAGGGGAGATGATCAATGCGTTCGCCGGCCAGCCGGATTTCGCCCTGCCCCGTGGCGATGATGCCGGAGACCGCGCGCATCATTGTGGTTTTGCCGGCGCCGTTGGCGCCGACGATCGCGCCGATCGCGCCCGGCTCGATCGCCAGTGCCACGCCATGCAGCACGGGAACATCCCCATAGCCCGCATGAAGATCGCTGATCTCCAGCATGGTCATGGCGCCGCCTCCACCCCGAATCCGGCGCCCAGATAGGCTTCCATTACCGCGGGGTCGCTCGTGACCTCCGCCGGGCTGCCTTCCGCGATCCTTACGCCATGGTGCAGCACATAGACGCGGTCCGAGAGATTCATGATCACCTGCATCACGTGTTCGACGATCACCATGGTCAGGCCCCGGTCCCGCAGGCGCGCCAGGACCTCGATCATGCCCGAGACCTCGGTGGGCGTCAGTCCCGCCATGACTTCATCGAGCAGGATCAGCCGAGGCTCGGTCGCCAGCGCCTTGGCGAGTTCGACCCGCTTGCGGCCCGCCACCGTCAGTTCCGATCCAAGCTTCAGGGCCTGCGCCCCGAGGCCAACGAGGTCGATGACCTCCTCGGCCTTGCGGCGCGCCGCCGCGGCCCTCGAATGTCTGCAGAAAGCACCCACCAGCACGTTGTCCGTCACGGTCATCTCGGGGAAGGGTTTGACGATCTGGAAGGTCCGGGTCATGCCCGATTTGCAGATCTGGTTCGGCGTGCGTCCAAGGATCGTCTTCCCGTCGAAACGCACATCTCCATCATTCGGGCGCATGAAACCGGAGATGACATTGAAGAACGTCGTCTTGCCGGCGCCGTTCGGACCGATCAGACCGACGATCTCTCCCTCTTCGACATGGAAATCCACGTTGTTGACGGCGGTCAGTCCGCCAAAACGCTTGGTGACTCCGGTTGCTTCGAACAAGCTCATGCCCTGGCGCTCCGGAATTTCCTTCTCAGCCATGGCAACACGCCGCCGGGCATGACAAGCACAACCATCATCAGGATCACGCCATAGAGGATGATCGCCAGCCCGCCGCCGCCGCCCGCCCCCAGATACTGGAGATACAGCGCGAACTTCTCCCCCAGCCCCGCATCGCTTTGCAGAATCGTGGTCAGCGAGCCGCCGGCGCCGCCGCTTTCGAAGACGAGCCGGCTTGCCTCGCCCACGGGGATCAGGATGAAGGCCCCGATAATGGGCCCCATCACCGTCCCCGCCCCGCCGATCACGGCGCCAAGCAGAATCTCGACCGAGATGCGGCCGATCACCAGATCGTCAGGCACGATATACTGCGTGTACTGCGCATAAAATGTCCCGCCCGCGCCGGCCAGCCCGGCGGAAAGCGCAATCGCCTGGATCTTGGCGCGTTTAGTGGGCACGCCGACGGCCTCCGCCGCATCCTCATCCTGGCGGATCGCGTGCAGGTAATAGCCAAAGCGCGATCGCGCGATCCACGAAACCAGAAGGATCGAGCCCAGCATCATGGCCAGCGCGATATAGTAATAGGGCTCCTTGCCCGTGAACTGGAACTGCCAGAAGGTCGGCTCGGCCTCATAAGGCAGGAGCAACCCGTTCGCCGCTCCCACGAATTCCCAATGCAGCAGGATCAGGCGCACGATCTCGGTGAAGGCGACCGTCACCAGGGTGAAGAACGGCCCCTTGATGCCATAGTGAAAGCTCACCATGCCCAGACCGGCACCGACCAGCGCGGCAAACCCCGTGGCCGCGATCATTCCAAGCCAGGGTGAAATGCCGAGATGGATATACAGGATGCTCGACACATAGGCGCCGACGCCGAAGAACGCCGCGTGTCCGATCGACAACTGCCCCGCAAAGCCGCCGATGATGTTCCACGCCTGCCCCATGAAGGCGAAGAAGAAGATCAGGATGAAGATATGCATCAGCGAGGAGCCGGCGAGGCCGGAAGGCATGACCGCTTTCATTCCGTCCGAATAGGCGACCAGGGGAAGCGCCAGCAGAAGGATCAGCCCGACCGCATAGACGGGATGGATACGCAGGCTCACGTCAGGCCCTCCCGAACAGGCCTTGCGGCCGGAACAGCAGGACCAGAACGAACAGGACATAAACCGCCAGATGCTTCAGCGAAGGAGCCGGCATCAAGAGGGCGGCGAGGCTTTCAATCACGCCGATGACCAGCCCGCCGAAAACGGCGCCCGGAATGTTGCCGAGGCCGCCGAGGACGACGACGACGAAGGCGACCAGGGTAAATCCAGGACCCACCACCGGAGCGACATAAAAGAAGGGCGTCATCACCACACCCGCCACCGCGACACAGGCGATGCCCAGGCCGAAGGCGATCTTGTACATTCGGTCGAGGTCGATCCCGACGGCCAGCGAACCCTCGTGCTCCTCCGCGCAGGCCCGCAGCGCCTTGCCGGTATCAGTGCGCTGCAGAAAAACCCAAAGCCCGGCGCACAACGCCATGGAAATCAAAAAGGCCGCCAAGCGGGGATAGCTGACCCGCGCGCCCGAGAGATCAAAGGTCGCGGCGGAATAGCTGAGATTGAGACTTTGGAAATCCGCACTGAACAGGAACTGGGCGAGTGCCTGCATTGTCAGCGAAAGGCCCAAAGTGAGCAGAATCTGGATCGCGTGACCCTTGCCGACCACATGGCGGATCAGCCCGGCATGGGTCGCCCAACCAATGGCGAAGAACACCGGCAGGCAGATCAGCGCCGAGATATAGGGATCGATCCCTAACAGAATGGAACCGAAGACGGCCGCATACATGCCGAACATGAGAAACTCGCCATGGGCAAAATTGATGATGTCCATTACGCCGAAGATCAATGTCAGCCCAACGGCGACCAGAGCATAAACCCCTCCGATCATCAGTCCGCTTAGAACGGCTTGCAGATAGACGTCAGCCATGAAATTCCTCCGTTCAAAAAAGGGCGCCGCACCAAAATGAATGATGCAGCGCCCTGCTGTCCACCGAAGGAATTACCGCGCGGCCCATCCAGGGACCGGCCAGATGGCGTCCGCCGCGGCAATCGACGCGGGCCAAACCGTCTTGTAGGTGCCGTCGATGATTTGCAGGATCACCAGATTGGCCTGGGGCGATTGCCCGTCGGCTGCGAACTCGATGCAGTCATAGGGCAGGAGGTTCGCGTCGCCGCAGATCTTGGTGTCGCGCAAGGCCGCGGCCACGGCCTCCCGGTCGGACGAACCGGCCTTTTCCAACGCTTCTCGCAACACCATCGTGGACATGTAGGTCTCCGCGGCGTGGCCGTTCATCGGGATGCCGAACTTCTCCAGGAACCGGGCGGCAATTTCGGCGGCGCCGTCTTTCTTGATGTCCGGATTCCACTCACCGACAGTGAAGGTGTAGTTCGCCGCATCGCCCAGATTGGCGATATAGGCCGGGTCGATATGTCCGGCTGAAGTGCCGACGATCGGGATATCGACGCCCAGCTCACGCATGGTTTTCGTGATCAGCACCGCGTCGTTGATATACGACACCAGCACGACCGCGTCCGGATTCATCTCCTTGATCTGGGCGACTGTGGACGTCATGTCCGGCGTGTCTTTCGGATAGGAGATATTGGCCAGGATTTCCAGGCCGTTCTCCTTGGCGAAGTGCTCCTGGCCATCCGACGAGGCGTTGCCGAACAATGTGTCCTCATGCATCAGCACCACGGATTTCACCGGTTCTCCGGCCGCCGTGCTGGCCGTAATCAGGAACTGGATCTGGTCCCGGGCGTACCATGAGGCCTTGGGCGACACTTTGAAGGTGTATTTGAAGCCTCGTCCTTCGGTGATCGAATCCGCAATGGCGACCGGATCGATATACGGGATCCGCAGCCGCTCCGCGATCTGCGTGGTCGGGAAGGTTACGTTCGATTGATAAGCGCCCATGATCGCGACGACGCCCTGCTCGCCCAGTTTTTCGACTTCGGAAATGCCGACATTGGTTTTGCCCTGGGTGTCGCCATCGACCATCACCAGCTTGGCCCCGCCGAGCGATTTTATTCCGCCCGCCGCGTTGATTTCGTCAATGGCCAATTCGTGACCGCGTCGATTGTTGATGCCGATCGGCGCGACCGAGCCGGAAAGCGGCAAGAGGATGCCGACTTTCACGTCGTCCGCCGCGAATGCCGCGACGCCGGACAAGGCGGAAAACGACAGGGCGACGCCTGCGGCAAGCGAGAGTGACTTGATAATCCGTGACATGATTTCCTCCAGTAGCCGCCTGTGTCGCGGCTTTGTTTTTGTACCACGTGAGACTATTTCGGGAATCATGCCCTACGTCAAGCGGGATTACGATCGAGCGGACCATCCACCCGTTGGCGCGCCTGATGCGCAAGCTTGAGAAGGACCTCGCCCAAAAATGCCCGCTCCCCGTCGGAAAGCGGTTCAAGGATCCTGACACGCCGCTCGGACGCCGTCGCCAGGAGTTTCTCAAACATGGTTTTCCCATGCTCGGTCATGCTCAGCACAACCCGCCGCCGATCCCGTTTATCCGGCATGCCTACGATCATCTCCTTGGCTATCAGCCGCTTAACCCCTCTACTAATGGAGTTTTTCGGCAGTCCGGAGATTTCCGATATGTCCTGAGCAATCAATCCGTTCAGGTGATGAAGGTGAAACAGGGTAACGAATTCCGGCCGGGTCAGATTGTAGTCCTCCTCGAACCGGGCATACATCGGAAACAGGAAGGAGTTTGACACATAAAACAGGCTCCACATCTCGCTGAGCGAATTGTCGTCGAGCAATCCATCGCGTATCACGTCGGTCCGCTCCTGCGGATCCCGCCACTTCCCATCGCTGATCGACCCATTTCCATTCGAGGCTACTTGGTGCATATTAGACCCATATGGTATGTTTCCTGACTTGTCTATGCCGCACCGACCCAAAGGCTTCGATGCGTTTGAGGAGAATGCTTTGTCATTAGAGCAGATTGACGACAATGGCGATGACCGGGCTGACAGCCTTTGGGTCTCCCCTTCGGACGCACCCAACCTGTCGCTGCATATCCGCCGCCGGGTCCCGCAACGGCGGACCGGCATGCCTGTCCTGTGCATTCATGGATCAACCGTCGCGAGCATCCTTTTCGACGCGCCGGACGCCAGTCTGCTGGACCATCTCGCTGCCGCCGGACACTCGGCCTATGCGCTTGATATTCGAGGCTATTCCCGCTCTCAAGCGGATCCCCGCGTGAACCCGGACCAGCCCTATGCCCGCGCCTGCGACGCGGTGAAGGATGTCGATGCCGCGATGGACCGGATTTGCCGCTTGGAGGAGGTGTCGCAGGTCGCGCTGATCGGCGCGTCCTGGGGGACGATTATCGCAGGCATTTACGCGTCGCAAGTCATGCCGGAACGGGTGAGCCGGCTGGTTCTTTGTGCTCCGCTTTGCGATGCGGTAGACGAAGCTGAGTTGACGCGACTGACGTCAGGCCAGGATCTCGCCGCCCTGCCGGCATTCAGGCACACGACCGCCGAGGGATTCTGGACGCGCTGGACGGGCGAGCATC
>Ga0214472_10007697_pt1 | contig 11261 bp, 12 predicted proteins | sample RVTome_6_FD_207662 | JGI IMG/M metagenome (GOLD analysis project Ga0214472, IMG submission 207662) | Soil microbial communities from uranium-contaminated site in the Upper Colorado River Basin, Wyoming, United States - RVT140D175 | ecosystem: Environmental > Terrestrial > Soil > Contaminated >...
ACATGTGCTGGCCGGTGCCGGTGCCCGAGTGCGCGAACGAGAGCTTGCCGGGATTCGCCTTCGCATAGGCGATCAGCTCCTGCACGTTCGTCACCGGAAGCGAGCTGTGCACGGCGACGGCGATCGGCTGCGTGGTGACCTGGGTCACCGGCGCGAAATCGCGCCCGCCGCGCCGGCCCGGTTGTCCACCAGGAACTGTTCGCCGAGGGCGCGCGAGAGCCGGTCCGCCACGGTGCGCGCCGCGACGTCGGTCGAGCCTCCGGGCGGGTACGGGACGATGAAGCGCACCGTCTTCGACGGCCAGGCCTGCGCCTGCGCGAGCCCGTAAACGAGCGCGAGAGAGACGGCGGCGAGCAGTCTTTTCATTGGGAAGCCCTCGGGTTGGTGATGACGCCGTAGCGTCCGCGCAGCACCTCGCCCAGGGCGAGCGCCTCGGCGCGCGAGGGCATGCGGCGGATGAGCACGACATAGACCAGCCGCCCGCCCTCCGGCGTCGGAAAGATCTCGGCGGGGTAGCCGGCGCCGCGCAGCTCGTCGTAGACCGCGAGCGCGGCGGCCTGATTCGCGTCGGAGGCGAGCACCGCGTTCCAGCGCCCGCCGCGCCGCGCCGCGCCCCTGCCCGGCTGGATGTCGGTTTCGCGCATCCAGTCGGCAACCTGGTCGGCCTGCGCCGAATCGAGCGGCAGCGTCAGGCCGTACTCGCGCTGGTAGAGCTGCCGCGGCTGGGCGAGGACCACCGGCGGCTCGCCTTCGGCCGTGACCTCGATGCGCCCCTCGAGCAGCAGGACGCTCTCGCGCCCGGCTTCGAGGCGCCCCCAGAGATCGGTGCCGCGGATCGCGATGGCGAGCTGGCCGAGCCGCACGCTGAACTGACGCTTGACGCTCGCGCTCGAGCGCTCGGTGGTAAGCCGGAAAGGACCTTCGAGCACCTCGAAGGCGGCCTTCAGGGACTCGAGCTTCGGCGGCGTCTTGTCCGTCTTGTCCGTCTTGTCCTTGGGCGGCTCTTCGACCGCGACCAGCTCGGAAAAGCGCAGCGTGCCGTTCTGGCCGAGCTTCAGCAGGCTGCCGTCGGCGAGCTTCATCAGCAGGCGCGCCTCGTCGCCGGTGTGCAGGAGGTCTCCGGTCCTGAGCTCCATCCCCGGAACCAGCGTCGTGCGCCGGGCATCGCGCTCCACCCACGCCGGCATCTGGATCGCCTCGACCGTCGCGGCGAGCTGGGCGCTTGCGCTTGCCGCGGCGAGCGCGAGCGGCGCGGCGAGCATCCAGGCATACCGGCTCTTCAACCGCACTCCCCTTTATAATCCGCCGCTTGCCACGCGAACAGCCGATGCAGCCGTCCTACGATCCCCAGGCGGTGGAGCGCGAAGCCCAGAAGTTCTGGGAGGAGCACCGCTCGTTCCACGTCGAAGAAGATCCCGCCAGGCCGAAGTTTTACTGCCTGTCCATGTTCCCCTATCCGTCGGGGAAGCTGCACATGGGGCACGTGAGGAACTATACCATCGGCGATGTCCTGACCCGCTACTACCGGATGCGCGGCTACAACGTGCTGCAGCCGATGGGCTGGGACGCATTCGGCCTGCCTGCCGAGAACGCCGCGATGGCCAATCGCGTGCCCCCGGCGAAATGGACCCGCGAAAACATCGCCTACATGAAGGCGCAGCTCGGCAGCCTGGGCTTCGCGCTCGACTGGGAGCGCGAGCTCGCGACCTGCGACCCGGATTACTACCGCTGGAACCAGTGGCTGTTCACGCGACTTTTCCGCAAGGGGCTCGCGTACAAGAAGACCGGCGTGGTGAACTGGGACCCGGTCGACCAGACGGTGCTCGCCAACGAGCAGGTGATCGAGGGGCGCGGCTGGCGCACCGGCGCGCTGGTGGAGAAGCGCGAGATCCCGATGTACTTCCTGCGCATCACCGCGTACGCCGAGGAGCTGCTCGCCGCGCTCGACGGCCTGCCGGGCTGGCCCGAGCAGGTGAAGCTGATGCAGAAGAACTGGATCGGGCGCTCCGAGGGCGTGCGCGTGGGTTTTCCCTACGAACTGGACAATGAGGAGAAGACCCTATGGGTCTTCACGACGCGCGCCGACACGCTGATGGGCACCACCTTCTGCGCGGTGGCCGCCGAGCACCCGATCGCCGCCTTCGCCGCCCGCCGCGATCCCGCGATCCACGCCTTCGTCGACGAATGCAAGCGCGGCGCGGTGATGGAGGCCGAGCTCGCCCAGATCGAGAAGAAGGGCATGCCCACCGGCATGTTCGTGACCCATCCGCTCACCAACGAGAAGCTCCCGGTATGGGTCGGCAACTACGTGCTGATGGGCTACGGCGAGGGCGCGGTGATGGGCGTGCCGGCGCACGACGAGCGCGACTACGAGTTCGCGCAGAAATACCGCCTGCCGATCAAGCCGGTGATCCGCCATCCGCTCGGCGACACGGTGCCCGCGCCGTGGAAGCCCGAGTATGCCGAATACGGCGTGTGCATCAACTCGGGACCCTATGACGGCCTTGCCTATCAGGAGGCAGTCGAGCGGATCGCCGAAGACTTGAAAACGAGAAACCTCGGAAGCAAGCAGATCCAATGGCGGCTGCGCGACTGGGGCATCTCGCGCCAGCGCTACTGGGGCTGCCCGATCCCGATCGTGCACTGCCCGGCCTGCGGCGACGTCCCGGTGCCCGACGCCGAGCTGCCGGTGAAGCTCCCCGAGCACCTGGTGCCCGACGGCGCCGGCAATCCGCTCGCGAAGCTGCCGCAGTTCACCCGGACGAAGTGCCCGGCCTGCGGCGCGCAGGCGAGGCGCGAGACCGACACCATGGACACATTCGTCGACTCGTCCTGGTACTTCGCGCGCTTCTGCTGCCCCGACCAGGATGGCGCCATGGTCGACGCGCGCGCGAAGTACTGGATGCCGGTCGACCAGTACATCGGCGGCATCGAGCACGCCATCCTGCACCTGCTCTACTCGCGCTTCTTCCAGCGCGTGATGCGCGACGAGGGCCTGCTCGAGGCGTCCGAGCCCTTCACCAACCTGCTCACCCAGGGCATGGTGCTTGCCGAGTCCTATTACCGCGACGCGAACGGCCGCCGGGAGTGGATCAATCCCGCCGACGTCGTGGTTGAGAAAGACGGAAAAGGAAAAGTCCTCTCGGCCAAGACCCGCGACGGCAGCGAAGTCATCTACGACGGCATCGGCACCATGTCCAAATCGAAGAACAACGGCGTCGACCCGCAGGCGCTGATCGACCGCTACGGCGCCGACACCGCGCGCTTCTACACCATCTTCGCCTCGCCGCCGACCAATACGCTGGAGTGGAGCGACGAAAGCGTCGAGGGCTCGTACCGCTTCCTGCGCCGCGTGTGGGCCTATTGCCTGAAGTACTCCGGCGACGCGCCGGCCGCGGCGCACGCCGGCCACGAGGCGCGCTTCGAGATCCACTCGGTCCTCAAGCAGGCCAACTACGATCTTCAGAAGCACCAGTTCAACACCGTCGCTTCCGCGGCGATGAAGATCCTGAACGCCCTCGAGCGCCTGCCCGCCGGCCGCGGCCCGGTCGCCGAGGAGGGACTGTCGATCCTGCTGCGCCTGCTCTCCCCGATCACGCCGCACCTCGCCCACCACCTGTGGCGCGCGCTTCGATTCGGGGAAGACATCATGCAGGCGCGCTGGCCCGAGCCGGACCCGGGGGCGCTCGAGCAGGACGAAGTCGAGCTGGTGGTGCAGGTGAACGGCAAGCTGCGCGGCTCGATCCGCGTGCCCAGGGAGGCCGACCGCGGCGCCATCGAGGGCCTCGCGCTCGCCAATCCGAACGTGCAGAGGTTCGTCGCCGGCCAGAACGTGAAAAAGGTCGTGGTGGTGCCGGGGCGCCTCGTCAACCTGGTCGTCTGATGCGCCTTTTCGTGCTGGTGCTGAGTCTGATCCTCGCCGGCTGCGGCTTCCGGCTGCGCGGCACGGCGGAAGTGCCGTTCGAGCGCCTGTACATCCCCGGTGCGAACGGCGGCCTGGCGCTCGATCTCAAGCGCAACATGCAAAGCGGCAGCAACGCGCAGGTGGTTGAGGATCCCAGGGAGGCCGACGCCATCCTCGAGTTCACCGAGGAAAGCCGCGAGAAGCACATCCTTTCGCTCACCGTCGCCGGGCGCGTGCGCGAGTTCCAGCTGCGCTATCGCGTGGGGTTCCGCGTCCACGACGGCCGCGGCGCGTTCTACGTGCCGCAGAACACCATCCAGCTGGTGCGCGACGTCACCTTCAACGACGCGGAGGTGCTCGCCAAGGAGGCCGAGGAGCAGCTGCTTTTCCGCGACATGCAGACCGACATGGTGCAGCAGATCCTGCGGCGGCTCGCCGCGGCGCGACGCCCGGCCGCGCCTTCCTCCTAGACGATGCAGCTGCGACCGGGCGATCTCGAGTCCCATCTCGCGAAGACGCTCGCGCCGGCCTACGCGGTGCACGGCGACGAGCCGCTGCTCGCGCTCGAGGCGGCCGACGCGGTGCGCGCCGCCGCGCGCCGGCGCGGCTACGCCGAGCGCGAGGTGTTCGAGCCCGGGCGCCACTTCGACTGGAGCGAGTTCACCCACGCGGCAGCGAGCCGATCGCTCTTCGGCGCGAGGAAGGTCCTCGAGCTGCGCCTGCCGACGGGCAAGCCCGGCGCCCAGGGCGCCCAGGCGATCGCCGGCTGGTGCGAGCGGGCGAACGAGGACGCGGTGCTGCTGCTCACGCTGCCGCGGCTGGACCGCGCCACGCAGGCCTCGGGCTGGTTCGCCGCGCTTTCGCGCACGGGCGTGGTGATCGACATCTATCCGGTGGAGCGCAGCCGCCTGCCGGCCTGGATCGCCGAGCGCCTCGCGCGCCAGAAGCAGAGCGCCTCGCGCGAGGTGCTCGAGTTCCTCGCCGGGCGCGTCGAGGGCAACCTGCTCGCCGCGCAGCAGGAGGTGCTGAAGCTCGCGCTGCTCGCCCCCGAAGGCGCGCTCGAGCTCGACGAGGTGCAATCGGCGGTGGCGGCCGTCGCCCGCTACGATCCCTACGCCGCGGCCGAGGCCCTGGTCGCCCGCGATACGGCGCGCTACGTCCGGGTCATCGACGGCCTGCGCGGCGAGGGCGAGCAGCCTACTTTCGTGCTGTTCGTCATCGCCTCGGCGCTGTTCGTGCTGCAGGGAATCGCGCAGGGCGGCCGCGCCGAAGCGCTGTTCATGCAGCATCGCCTGTTCGCGCGGCCGTTGCAGCGCGCGGTGCAGGCCGCCGCGGGCCGCTTCGCCGCCGCCGCGATCGGCCGCGCCCTCGCCCAGGCCGCCGCGATCGACCGCGCCATCAAGGGCGTCGGCGCCGGCGATCCGTGGACCGGCTTCGTCGCGCTCGGGCTAGGCCTTCATCAGGCGGGACTCCGATAGCGTCGCCTCCTGGTGCCAGGCGCGCACCTTGTCCAGGTGCTCGCGCTCGCGCTGCTGCGCCTCGGTAAAGCGGCTCGCCATGTCATCCTGTCCCATTTCCTTCGCCAGCGCGATCAACTCGTCCCACGCCGCGTTGTCGGCGAGCTCCGCCACGAGAATGGCGTGCAAGGACTGCGTCACGGAGGTCATCGGGTCGGTGACGACCTGCATCAGCCCGGCGCCTTCCATCCCGGCAACGTCGGCCGACGGCGTCTGCGCCGTAGGATCGCCGCCCAGCTGCTCGATGCACTCGCCCACGAGCCGGAAGTGCGACAGCTCCTCGTCGCAGAAGTGCTCGAGCTCCTTGACGTACTGCTTGCCCTCGCCGTCGCCCGCCGCCTTGCACTTCGTGATCATCGCCTGGTAGAGCCGCGTGCCCGCGCGCTCGAACGCGAGACGCTCGCCCAGGCGGTCGATGAACACGCCGGCAAACTTGCCGGTCAGCGCCTTGGCGCCCGCCTTGACGGCGCCCTTGGCGCTCGCCGGCGGCGGCACGGAGCCGACCGGGCCCGAGTCCTCGATGTAGGCGGTGCGCAGCTCGATGATGCCGCTGTCGTCGCCGGGGGTCGGCTTCGCGCCTTTCGCTTCCTTCAGCATCTTCGCGGCGTCCGCCGGCGAGGTCTGCATGCCGGTGCGGTTGCCGCCCGTCTCGGTGGCTTTCTGCATGGGGAATCCTTTCCTGGTTTCCTGGTTAAGCGGCTTTGCGCATGAGCTCGGTCCCCGGGGTCCATTGGTATCCGGCGGACACGGTCTCGGAGGGCGAGCCCTCGGAATTGAGCTGCTTGCGGTAGGCCTGCGAGGCCTTGCCCTCCTCGGCTTTCGGCACGAACTCGGCGCCCTTGGCGCGCAGGTCGACCTCCTCGGCGAGCACCTTGCGCACGAAGTCGCGCTGGCTGGAGTAGTTGATCGGGTCGGGCAGCGCCTCGGGCAGGACCTCGAGCGGGTCGCGCTTCTCGTGCGTCTTGAAGAGCTCGGCGACGTAGTTGAGATGTCCCAGCTCGTAGTCGAGGAAGCGCTCCCAGATCGCGCGGATGCGGGGGTTGGGCTCCTGCGCGGCGCAGCAGTGGTAGTTGTAGACCTCGGCCGCCTCGTGCAGCAGCCACTTCTCGAGCCAGGTCTCGTTCGGGTCGATGATCGACTCGTATTGCGTGACGTGCTGCTCCTCGATGTGCGCGATCTCGGCATAGAGCTGGCGCGCCACCGGATCGGCGTACGTGGGGCCGACGTTCTGGTAGAAGTTCTGCGTCTGCTGCTCGCCCGCCATGATGGTGAGCGCGTTCAGCTTGGAGAGCGGTTGCGCCTTCTTGCGGTCGTAGTGCCGGCGCAGCTCGTCCGCCGGGTCGCGATGCTCTTGGGCGGTCGGGCGCCCCGGCAGGATGTCGGTGTAGCTCTGCAGGATATTGTTCGCGTCCTTGCCTTCCAGCCGGTCCATGAGGGCCGAGTAGCGGTACATGTGATCGAAGTCCTCGAGCAGGCCGTAGCGGTAGACGCTCGCCAGGTAGGGGTCGGGCTCGTTCTGCGCGATCGACGCCGTCACCTCGATCGCCACCTGCTCGTAGCCGATGGTGGTCTCGAGCGTCGAGTGATCGGCGCCGATCAGCCAGTTGATCATCACCTGCTGGTGGGCCTCCTTGCGCCGCACCTTGGCGAGGTGCAGGCGCAGCTCGGGATCCGGGCACATCCGGGCGAACGCGTGCTGGAAGCGGATCGCCTCCATCTCGATGCCGTTCATCAGGATGACCATGATGCGCGTGTAGGCGTCGTCGTCCAGCTTGCTGATGGGCTGTTGCACCATGTCGCGCCAGGTGAATTTCTGGCGCTCGAGGCTCGCGCCCTTCGTCTGCAGCAGTGATGTCACTTGGCCCTCCTTTCGGGATGTGAGCGGCCTGGTGCAATCGGCGTGCCCCGAACGGAGCCGGCGCCCCCTCGCCGGCAAAGCCCCCGGGGGGACCGCGAGCCGCGGTAAGCCTTGCATCGAGCGGCAGGGATTACAATCTGCCGCATGGAGCGCGCGACCGAAGCGACCGAGATCCCGGCCTACATGCGCGGCCTGGGCGTCGCCGCGCGCACAGCGGCACGCGAGCTGGCGCGCGCGAGTACCGAGGCGAAGAACCGCGCCCTCGTCGCGATGGCGGGCGAAATCCGCCGGCAGGAAAAGTCCATCCTGGAGGCGAACGCCCTGGACGTCTCTCGCGCACGGCAAGCGGGCCGCGACGCCGCCTTCGTCGATCGCCTGACGCTCGGTCGCGAATCGGTCGAGAAGATGGCCGAGGGGGTCGAGCAGGTGGCGCGGCTTGCCGACCCGGTGGGGCAGGTCTCCGAGCGCCTGCGCCGCCCGAGCGGCATCGAGGTGGCGAAGATGCGCGTGCCGATCGGGGTGATCGGCATCATCTACGAGTCGCGGCCCAACGTGACCGCGGACGCCGCCGCGCTGTGCGTCAAGTCCGGCAACGCCTGCATCCTGCGCGGCGGCTCGGAAGCGCTCGCCTCGAACGGCGCGATCGCCGCGTGCGTGCGCGCCGGGCTGCAGGCCGCCGGGCTGCCGGCGAGCGCGGTGCAGCTGGTGGCGAGCGCCGACCGCGCCGCGGTCGGCGAGCTGGTGACGATGCCGCAGTACGTCGACATCATCGTGCCGCGCGGCGGCAAGGCGCTGATCGAGCGCCTGGCGCGCGAGTCGCGCATTCCGATGATCAAGCACCTCGACGGCGTGTGCCACGTCTACATCGACGACAGCGCCGATGCGCAGATGGCGGTGCGCATCGCCGACAACGCCAAGACCCAGCGCTACGGCACCTGCAACACCATGGAGACGCTCCTGGTGGCGGAGGGTATCGCCGCCGCCGTCCTGCCCCGCATTTCGGAGATCTTCAAGGCGAAGGGCGTCGAGATGCGCGCCGACGAGTCGGCCCTCAGGTTCGTTTCCGGAAAAAGGGCGACGGAGCAGGATTACTACACCGAGTGGCTTGCGCCGGTGGTGTCGATCCGCGTGGTGAAGGGGCTGGACGAGGCGATGGAGCACATCGCCAGGTACGGCTCGCAGCACACCGACGCGATCGTCGCCGGCGACCGCGGCCGCGCCGAGCGCTTCCTGCGCGAGGTCGACTCGAGCTCGGTGATGTGGAACGCCTCGACGCGCTTCGCCGACGGCTACGAGTACGGCCTGGGCGCCGAGATCGGCATCTCCACCGACCGGCTGCACGCGCGCGGGCCGGTCGGCCTCGAAGGCCTGACGACGCAGAAGTACGTGGTCCTCGGCCACGGCGAGGTGCGCAGCTGAGGCGCGCGCGTTGAAAGTCGGAGTGCTCGGCGGCACCTTCGACCCGGTTCACCATGCCCACCTGGCGATCGCGCGCGCGGCCCTGGCGCAACTCGACCTCGACCAGCTGATCTGGATTCCCACCGGGGCAACCGCGTACCGCGCACCCGCGGCCGCAGCCGGCGAGCATCGCCTCGCGATGCTGCGGCTCGCGCTCGCCGGCGAGCCGCGCTACGCCATCGACGGCCGCGAGCTCGCGCCCGGCGCCACCGGCTACACCGCGGACACGCTGAAGAGCCTGCGCGGCGATCTCGGCGCGCAGGCCGAGATCTATCTTCTGCTCGGCGGCGACCAGTACGCCAAGCTGGAGTCCTGGCACCGGCCCGACGAGGTGGCGCGCCTGGCGACGATCGTCGTGGTCGAGCGCCCCGGCTGGAGCGCGCCCGCAGGCGACGTGCGCCGCATCTCGATCCCGCCGATGGCGATCTCCGCGAGCGACATCCGCGCGCGCGCCGCGCGCGGCGAGGATCTGTCCGCGCTGGTGCCGGCGCCGGTGGCGAGCTACATCTCGCGCCACGGGCTGTATCGCTAGATGGACATCCGCAGGAAGCAGCGCGTCGTGCTCGAGGCGCTCGAGGACGTCAAGGGGCGCGACATCGTCGTGTTCAACACCGCGCGCATGCCGTCGATGTTCGAGCGCGTGGTGATCGCGAGCGGCGAATCCAACCGCCAGGTGAAGGCCCTCGCGGACCGCGTGCAGGAGCGCATCCGGGAGAACGGCGCGCGCGTCTACGGCGTCGAGGGCGAGGCCGCTGGCGAGTGGGTGCTGGTCGACCTCGGCGACGTGGTGGTGCACATCATGCATCCGACGGCGCGCGCTTTCTACAACCTCGAAGAAGTGTGGGGCGGAAAGCCGGTGCGCATGAAGCGCGCGGCCGCGCCCCGGCCCCGCCCGCGTGGCAAGGCTGCACGTCCTCGCCGCGGGCACTAGGCTACCCGGCTGGGCCGAGCAGGCCTGCGCCGAGTACGCCAAGCGCATGCCGCGCGGCTACGAGGTGGCGCGCATCGCCGTGAAGCGCGCCGATCGCCTGCGCGCGGCGCTGCCCAAGGGGGCCCGCCTGGTGGTGCTCGACGAGCGCGGGCGCGACCTGACCACCGCGCAGTTCGCCCGCCTGCTCGAGGTCGAGACCGCCTTCGTGATCGGCGGCCCCGACGGCCTCGACGCGCAGCTCAAGCGCGAGGCCGGGCTGCTGCTGCGCGTGTCATCCTTCACGCTTGCGCATGCGCTGGCGCAGGTCGTGCTGCTGGAGCAGCTCTACCGCGCTGCAACGCTGGCCACCGGCCATCCGTATCACCGGGGCTAGCTGCTACACTCGGGCGCGATGGTTGCCCCACCCGATCGCGGCATCTACCTCGCCTCGCGCAGCCCGCGCCGGCGCGAGCTGCTGTCGCAAATCGGGGTGCGCTTCCACCTGCTGCTGTTCCGCGCGCGGCCCGGGGAGGCGGCCGAGGTCGACGAGACGCCGGCCGCGGGCGAGTTGCCCGCGGCGTACGTGGAGCGCGTCGCCCGCGCCAAGGCGGAGGCGGGATGGCGCCGCATGCTGCAGCGAAACCTGCCGCCGGCGCCGGTGCTCGCGGCGGACACCACGGTGGCGCTCGAGGAGCGCAGCCTCGGCAAGCCCGCCGACCGGGGCGAGGCGGCCGAGATCCTGGCGGCGCTTTCCGGGCGCACGCACGAGGTGCTGACCGCGGTCGCCCTCAAGCGCGGCGACTGGCTCGAGAGCACGCTGTCGCGCTCCCAGGTGCGCTTCGCCGAGCTCACCCCGGAGCAGATCGCGCAGTACGTCGCCACCGGGGAGTGCGACGACAAGGCGGGCGCGTACGCCATCCAGGGGCGCGCGGCGCGCTTCGTGGCGGAGCTGCACGGCAGCTATTCCGGGGTCATGGGGCTGCCGCTCTACGAGACCTCGCTGCTGCTCGAGCGGCTCGCCCGTGAGCGAAGAAATACTTATTAACGTCACGCCGCAGGAAACCCGCGTCGCGGTCGCCGGCGCGGGCGTGGTGCAGGAGCTGCTGATCGAGCGCTCGGCGAGCCGCGGCCTGGTCGGCAACATCTACATGGGGCGGGTGGCGCGCGTGCTTCCGGGCATGCAGTCGGCGTTCGTCGACATCGGCCTGGAGCGCGCCGCCTTCCTGCACGTCGCCGACATCTGGGAGCACCGCAAGCAGGCCGAAGACGCTTCCAGGCCGATCGAGAGGATCCTCGCCGAGGGCCAGCCGCTGCTGGTGCAGGTGGTGAAGGACCCGATCGGCTCCAAGGGGGCGCGGCTCTCGACGCAGATCTCGGTCGCCGGCCGCCTGCTGGTGTACCTGCCGAACGATCCGCACATCGGCATCTCGCAGAGGATCGAGGACGAGAGCGGCCGGGCGCTGCTGCGCGAGCGGCTGAAGGAGCTGCTGCCTCCCGAGGAGAAAGGCGGCTTCATCGTGCGCACGCTCGCCGAGGCCGCGGGCGAGGACGAGCTGCGCGCCGACCTGGGCTACCTGCAGCACCTGTGGGGCGTGATCGGCGAGCGCTCGCGCG
>Ga0214472_10007698_pt1 | contig 11261 bp, 6 predicted proteins | sample RVTome_6_FD_207662 | JGI IMG/M metagenome (GOLD analysis project Ga0214472, IMG submission 207662) | Soil microbial communities from uranium-contaminated site in the Upper Colorado River Basin, Wyoming, United States - RVT140D175 | ecosystem: Environmental > Terrestrial > Soil > Contaminated >...
CGGCCCCACGAGGCGGTCCGCTTCGACGTCGCCGGACGTCAACGATCCTGCAGCGCGCAGCGTGACCTTCGACGAGCTCGAGGAGGCGTACCACGAGCAGGTGCGCGGACTCATGGATGGCGGCGTGGACACACTGCTCGTCGAGACCGCAGTCGACACACTCAACGCGAAGGCCGCGCTGCACGCCATCGATCGCTTCTTCACAGAGAACCAGCGCCGCGTCCCCGTCATGGTGTCCTTCACGGCGATCGACAAAAGTGGGCGGAACCTGTCGGCCCAGGATGTGGCGGCCTTCTGGACGTCCGTTTCGCACTTTCCGCTGCTGAGCGTCGGAATCAACTGCTCCCTCGGTCCGAAGGAGATGCGCGCGTACGTCGAGGAGCTCGCGGGCCTCGCTCCGATTCCCGTTTCGTGCTATCCGAACGCGGGCCTGCCCAACGAGTTCGGTGGTTTCGACGAAACGCCGGAGAGTCTGTCCTCAGATCTGCACGAGTTCGCGAGCGCGGGTTGGCTCAACCTGGTGGGTGGTTGCTGCGGGACGACGCCGGATCACACCCGTGCGATCGCGGCCTCGGTGCGAGGGCTGAGGCCCCGGCTGCCTGCGAGCCTCCAGCACTACCCGCGTTTCAGTGGGCTGGAAGCCCTCGTGATCCGACCGGACATGAACTTCGTCAACGTCGGCGAGCGCACGAACGTGGCGGGGTCGCCGAAGTTCAAGAAGCTCATCGTCGAAGGCGACTTCGAGGGTGCCGTGCGGATCGCCCGGCAGCAGGTCGAGAACGGCGCTCAGTTCATCGACGTCAACATGGACGAGGCGCTACTCGACGCCGAGGCTTCGATGGTGCGCTTCTTGAACCTCGTCGCTGCCGAACCGGAGATCGCACGCGTGCCGGTGATGATCGATAGCTCGAAGTGGAGCGTGATCGAAGCCGGCCTGAAGTGCATCCAGGGCAAGGGCATCGTCAATTCCATCTCTCTCAAAGAGGGGGAGGAGCAGTTCAAGCAGCAAGCGCGCCGGGTGCGCAGTTTCGGCGCGGGCGTCGTCGTGATGGGCTTCGACGAGAAGGGGCAGGCGACGACGGCGGACGAGAGGGTGGCGATCGCGGAGCGGGCGTACCGGATATTGACTCAGGACGTCGGGTTCGCACCCGAGGACATCATCTTCGACCCGAACGTCCTCACGGTTGCGACCGGCATGGAAGAGCACGACGACTATGCCGTGGCGTTCATCGAGGCGACGCGCAGGATCAAGGAGGTGTGTCCTGGGGCGATGGTGAGCGGGGGTATCAGCAACATCTCGTTCTCGTTCCGCGGAAACAATGTCGTGCGCGAAGCGATGCACTCGGCGTTTCTGTATCACGCGATCGGCGCTGGATTGGGGCTGGGGATCGTGAACCCGGGCGCTCTCGGAGTGTACGAGGAGATACCGAAGGACCTGCTCGAGCGAGTCGAAGACGTGCTGCTCAATCGCCGCAGTGATGCCACGGAGCGCCTCGTCTCGTTTGCCGACACAGTCAAGAGCCACGGGATCGAAGTCGTCGCGCCGGACGTGTGGCGCTCGGGCAGTGTCGAGGAGAGGCTCTCGCACGCACTCGTCAAGGGGATCACGGACTTCATCGAGGAGGACACGGAAGAGGCCCGGCAGAAGCTCACAAAGCCGCTGCACGTCATCGAGGGACCACTCATGGACGGCATGAACGTCGTCGGTGAGCTGTTCGGTGCGGGCAAGATGTTCCTACCCCAGGTCGTCAAGAGCGCCCGGGTCATGAAGAAGGCTGTGGCCTACCTGCAGAGGGGCACGAAGCCGCCGCGAAGATCGTGATGGCGACAGTGAAGGGCGACGTTCACGACATCGGCAAGAACATCGTGGGCGTCGTGCTGGGCTGCAACAACTACGAGGTGATCGATCTGGGCGTCATGGTCTCAGCGGATCGGATCCTCGACGCGGCACTCGAACATCGCGCGGATCTGGTGGGGCTGTCTGGTTTGATCACGCCGTCTCTCGAGGAAATGGCCTACGTCGCTCGCGAGATGGAGCGACGCGACTTCAAGGTCCCGCTGCTCATCGGGGGAGCCACGACGAGCAAGGCTCACACGGCCGTCAAGATCGCCCCGGACTACAGTCACCCTGTCGTTCACGTGCTCGATGCTTCGCGTGCGGTGGGTGTCGTCGGCGCCCTGGTGAGCGCCGAGCATCGCCATGAGCTCGACGAACGCAATCGTTCCGAGCAGGAGACGCTGCGCCGCCGCTATCAGGAAAAGGAAGCGTCGAAGCGCTACCTCACGCTCGAGCAGGCCCGGGAGAGGCGCACGCCCGTCGATTGGGAGAACTACGACCCACCGCAGCCCGCGCGTCTGGGTGTCAGCGTCGTGAGTGAACAGCCTCTCGCAGAACTCGTTCCCTATATCGACTGGTCGCCTTTCTTCGCTACGTGGGAACTGCGGGGCACGTATCCGAAGATTTTTGAAAATGAGGTCTGGGGCGACAAGGCGCGGGAACTCTTCGACGATGCACAGGAGCTACTGCAGCGCATCGTCGCCGAGGGGCGTCTCACGACACGCGGGGTCTACGGCTTGTTCCCGGCAGCGGCCGTGGACGACGACATCGAGTTGTATACGGATGCCTCCAGAAGCCGCGTGCTCACCACATTCCGCACGCTCCGCCAACAGACGGACCGGCCCCCTGACCAACCACTCCAGGCCCTCGCTGACTACATTGCCCCGAAGGCATCGGGGCTGCCCGACTCCATCGGTGCATTCGTCGTCACGGCGGGCATCGGCATCGAGAGCCTGATCGAGGAGTACGAGGCTCAGCACGACGACTACAACGCGATCATGGTGAAGGCACTCGCCGACCGACTCGCCGAGGCGTTCGCGGAACGACTTCACAAGCGTGTTCGCGACGAGTGGGGGTACGGCAGGGACGAACACCTCAGCACCGACGAGGTGATCCGAGAGCGCTACCGGGGTATCCGTCCGGCTCCGGGCTATCCGGCTTGTCCTGATCACACCGAAAAACGGCGCTTGTTCGCGCTGTTGAACGTCGAAGAGCGCATCGGCGTCAGCCTGACGGAGAGTTGCGCGATGCTCCCAGCGTCGTCCGTGAGTGGTCTGTATTTCGCCCACCCCAACGCGCGCTATCTCACCGTGGGCAAACTGGCCCGAGATCAGATCTCGGACTATGCAAGGCGCAAGCAAATGAGCGTCTCCGAGGTCGAGCGTTGGCTCGCTCCGAACCTGGGCTACACGCCTTCGGTGGAGCAACCCGTCGAGAAGACGCCCGCCGAAGTCGGAGCCTCCACAACGGGCAACGGACGGTGAAGATCGACCTCCAGTACCCGGCGACTCACGAAAACGCCCGACATCATGCCGAGCTCGCGGTGCGTGAGGCGAGTGCGGCCTTCGATACTGAACTCGACTTCTCTCCGGGAAGCATCGAAGATGTCGATGCCCACGTGGAGTCTCTCCGGGACGAGGGTTTGACGGGCGAGGATGTCGCTGAGCCGCTGTTCGTTCTGGGGTGTTACCTGGGAGAGGTCATGGTGCGTCACCTGGGAGGATGTTGGGTGCCGACGCTGCGCTCTCCTCTCGCGGGAATCTCTCCCTGGCCGATGGTGGTGTCATTGCCGAGTGGGTCTACCTGGGATCCGATCGGGAAGACCTACAAGCGCCTCGAGCTCGGCGATTCGGAGTATCTGCCGGCGTTTTACTCCGTCGCGGAGAATTCGTCACGGACGACCTGAGTGAGCCCGTGGTGCTCCCCATCGAGGGTGAGTTGGACCTGCACGCGTTTGCGCCCCGTGACATCCCCTCGGTCGTGACGGAGTACCTGAGGGAGTGCCGGCTCTCCGGAGTGTTGGAGGTGCGCATCGTTCACGGCCGAGGCAAGGGGGTTCAACGGGCTGTGGTTCAGCGCCTCCTGCGCACCTTACCGGATGTCGAATCCTGGCACGAGGCTCCGATCGAGGCCGGTGGCTGGGGAGCGACGATCGCAATGCTCTGGCCACCGATATCCCAGGGGTCGCCTTGACGGCGCCCGGATCAGTGCTCGAGTTCCTGGAGCATTTGTCGGGCGCGCGGATCCCCGGGCGATAGCGCGACCAGCTTTCGCGCAAACTTCAGCGCCAAGTCGTGACGCCGATGTTTGCGTGCGAACGAGGCCGCCGCGACGAGTAGCTCGGGGCTCCCCGGTTCGCGTGCGTGTGCGCTCTCCAGGACGGCGAGGGACCGATCGATCTCTCCCGCCGACTCCAGTGCGATGGCGAAGACGTAGGCGAAGCGGACAAACTCAGGGCGAGCTTCCGCCGCCTGTTCCAGAAACGGCAGCGCCTCCGGCAAACGGCCACGCCGTACCAGCAGCAGCCCCAGGGCGTGGAGCAGCTCTGGGTTCTTCGGGTCCCTGCCGAGTCCATCCAGGAGCACCCGCTCGCCCTGATCTTCGCTCTCCTGCATTCGGTAGAGGTCTGCGAGGTTTGCGTACAGGGGAATGAAAGAGGGATCTCTGGCCAGGCCCTGGCGGTAGTCGATCTCCGCCTGCTCGAGCCGGCCGAGCTGTGCGTGCAACAGCCCGAGGTTGAGTCCCGCTTCGGCCCGGTCCGCATTGATTCGCTGCGATGCTTCGTACTCGACAATGCCCTTCTCGAGGCTTTCGCTCCGCCCCTCGAGCAACGCGACGGGCAGTCCAGCCAACAACCGCGCGGCCTCGATGCGTACGCCGCGCACGGGATCGTCGAGCATTGGGGCCGCGAGCCGGGACACGACTGCGGGGTCCTGCGACGCGAGGGCCGTCAGGGCAGCGAGGCGAAGCAGCGAATCGTCGTGACCGAGAGCGCCCGCGATGACATCGTAGGGGCCGCCACGCAACATCGACAGAGCAGTCGCGCGTACGATCCCCGGCCTCTCGACGTCCTCGGCGAGGCGGCGCAGAGCGGATTGCGAGCCGGTGCGTCGCTTGCGCCCCGCCCACAGGATCTCGCCGTAGTGTTCTCCTTCGGGACGCCCCCACCAGCGCTCTGCGGCATCGATCGCCCAGCGCACCGAGCGATCCTCATGACACGTGTTGCAGGCGTTGGGCGTGTTCAGGCGGGGCGAAAGGTCCGGCCGTGGAACGCGGATGCTGTGGTCGCGTCTCGGATCGACGACCATGTAGAGACGTTCCGGCATATGACAACCGACGCAACGCGCACCCGCTTGCTCGGGATCGTGGAAGTGGTGGTCCCGAGTATCGAATTTCGCTGCGAGGTGGCAGCGGTTGCACAGCGCATTGCCCGGCGTATAGACCTTGGCGGAGTGTGGGTCGTGGCAGTCTGAGCAGGTCACGCCGTGCGCGTGCATGCGGCTCTGGAGAAACGAGCCGAGCACGTAGACCTCGTCCTGGATCTGGCCATCCGCAAAGTAGAGACCTTCGCTCAGGAAAGCCAAGCGATGGGTATCCAGCAGCGGTTTGCCGTGGCTGTAGTCCTCGCTGAGGATCGAGCGCCGGGCGTGGCAACGAGCGCACGTCTCGACCTGCAGGCCTGACGCCCGTGCCGGGCGACGGGTGGCATTGCCGGTCTCGGCGTCGATCATCCACTCGACGTCGGGGGCCTCGTTCAGGTGTACCACCAGCCCGTTGCTCTCGTCCCGGGCGGGCAGCGATGCGTCCGAACCCCGTGTACGGGCCCAGCTCACGTGGGTCGAGCCGGGACCGTGACAGGCCTCGCAGGAGACATCGAGCTCCGACCAACTCGTCGCATACGCGTCGGCGTCCGCATCGTAGCGTTTGCGCAGGTTCGTGGCATGACACTCTGCGCACATGAAGTTCCAGTTCTGGCTCGCGCCGGTCCAGTGCAACTCATCATCGTGATGGATCGGTTCGTTCGGATACAGATGGAACCAGCGTTGCCCTCCCTGATCCGCAGGTCGGCTGTCCCAGGCCAGCCCGAGCGCCTGGTAGCGCCCTCCGGGGAACCCGATCAGGTATTGCTGAAGCGGCTCCACACCGAAGACATAGGCGATCTTGTAGTCGGCGAGATTTCCATCGGGCCCATCGGTGCGAACGAAGAAATCCTCCCCGCGCCTGAAAAAGTGGGACGTCACGCCAAAATGACTGATCTGTGCGTCGTCGAAGTTCCCGAGGACGCTTTCCTCGCTCGGTTCCTGCATCGCGAGGTCATGATCCGATCCGTGCCACAGCTCTGCCTCCCGCTCGTGGCAGACACGGCACGCGGCGCCGCCCACGAAGGAAGCGGGCGTCTGTGGCGTGACGCTCTCGCGCTTTGGGAGTGGTGAGCGGGCGCACGAGCCGAGTCCCGCGATACCGGTGAGCAGGAGGAGGCTGACATGCCACCGGGGAAGAGTCACGCGCATCAGCGCCCACGATACACTCTCTCCAGCGCCCTGCCAGCGTCGCCGCGTTAGCGGAAGCTGCTGCTACTGGCGCTCACGTCTCGGCGGAACGGAAACGACGCTCCGATCGAAAGGTAGAATGACGCTCCTTCGTTTGAGAACGCACCTCCGGCGAAGATCGGTCCGAGCACCGTGTCCAGTGCGGCACCGATCGTGACGTCCCCGTGCCAGCGCACGCTGCCGAAGTCGTCGAAGGCGCTGCCCGCCTCGACCCCCCCGACCAGAAAAAAGCCGCCTCCCGCAAAAGCAGGCAACCTACCGGTTCGCTTGTAGAAGGAGGCGCCGGCGTACGCAAAATGGGCACCGCGGAACTTGTCCTGGGCGAATGACCCGAGCTGAAACGGTCCTCCCAGGGTGAACTCGTACAAGAGCGGGGGAGCGTAGTCCCAGGTCGTGCCTCCGCGCACATCGAGAAGCAGCCGGTCGCCCCGCCCCATGGGCCAGGCGGCGATAGTGGTGGCTTCGCTGATGAGGAAACGCCCGCTGTCGTCCTCGGTAGCTGCGTTTGGCACCTTCGTGTACCACCGTGTGGATGCGCGCGCGCCGAATCCCCTGCGGGGAATCGTCGCGCTATCGAGATTGTCGAGAGCCAGTTGGAAGTCGAAACGCTCTTCTTTCCCAGAGACATCGGCGGTGTCCGGTGGCCCGACACGCACAGTCGAGCGTCTGTGATTCAGCCCGTAGCCGGCGCGCACCTCGCCCCAGCGTCCGAGGCTGACTCCGGCATCGATCCCTCCGCCGTATCGCTGCGTGCGCACCACCGCGAGCAGCGAATCGCTTTGGTAGACGTTGCCCGACGTGCGCTCTGCGAACAGGCGCGGCGCCACGAACACCGGCCCGCGTCCGAGGGGTCGATAGGCTTCGATCGCGCCACCGAGGCGCGAACCAGCGGCCATATCCACTCGCAGTTCACTCCCCCAGCCGAGGGTATCGAGGGCGGTCATGCGGGCACCGAAGTCGAACACGAGCTCGTCGGACTGGGAACGGATGTCCGCGCCGAAGTTGACGAAGGGTGGCGCGTGCGTCTTTTCCTGCACGCGCACCTGAAGGCCCGGCTCACCGTCGTCGAGCACTCCTTCGTAGAGTGCACTCTCGTAGCGTCCGGTGCCCGTGATGAGTGTCAGTGCTCTTTCGAAGGCGGGCTGATCGAAGGCTCGGTCCTGAAAGCGATTGGCGAGCTGGACCGACAGATCGCGTGCCGGGCGCTCGGGAATTCCCACGACACGGGCAAATGCAGGCGTGTCCAGGGCCGCACGACGGCGCGCCTCGCGCCGAGCGAGGTGAAGCTTCCACTGCGCGGCGTCGAGTGCAAGGGCCTCCAAGAGCGCAGCCCGAGATTCGGCCGCCGCGTAGCCCCGCGCCTCGAGTTCGTCGACGCGGTCCCAATCCGTGGACTCGAATTCCTCGATGTCGGGCGTGATCACGACATCCGCGAGCGCCAGTTGACGCTCCGTCGTCGCGGTGATCATCACGTCGAGAGCCCGGTCGGCCAACCCGACGAGAGACAAAGTGCCCACACTCTCTTTTAGAGGCAGATGGACAGCGATCACGATATCGGCCCCCAAAGCGAGAGCGACATCGACGGGCAGGTTGTTCAGAACACCGCCGTCGACGAGCAGGCGGTCGTCCCGACGCACCGGACTGAAGGTCACCGGGATCGCCATGGTGGCGCGCAGCGCCTCGGCCAGAGAGCCATCCTCGAGCACGACAGACGCGCCTTTCCGGATGTCCGTGGCGACGCACCGGAAGGGGATCGGGAGATCGTCGAAGTGGCGTAGCGTGCCGTAGGGCAACGCTATCCTGCTGAGCACGAGGCCGATCTGATGACCGCTGTCAAGGCCGCTCGAGAGTTTGAGACCGCCCCGGAGTCCCACCTCCAGCCCGACCGGGAAGCGCTGGCTGTCTTGTTTTCGCCGAAAGCTCTTCAACTCGTGAGGGACATCCCCGCCCAAGAGCGTGTCCCAGTCGAGCCCTCGCAAGAACCCCTGGACGTCATCGGCAGACATGCCTGTGGCATAGGCACCCCCGACCAGCCCTCCTATGCTCGTCCCCGCGATGGAGTCGATGGGGATCTGATGCTCCTCGAGCCAGCGAAGGACTCCGGCGTGGGCGATACCCTTGGCCGCACCCCCGGCGAGTACGAGCGCTACCTTGGGGCGTTTTGATGGTTGCGGGGTGGCGGGTTGCGCCTGCAGCGTCGTGCCATAGAGCATCAGCATCAGGGTCAGGCGGAGCCGAGGCTCTCGGGAGCGATACATGGCGTCGAAGGTCTGCTCGGGATTTACTCGCTACCGGAGTAGAGAGCGCCCGCCTTCTCAGCCGAGGTGAGAATCCCCTTGATCATCGCGGAGCTGAAGCCTCGGTGCTCCAGTTCGTTGAGTCCGGAAATAGTGCAGCCGCGCGGTGTCGTGACGGTGTCGATCTCACGCTCGGGGTGTTGCCCCATTTCGAGTGTGAGCGTCGCGGCGCCGAGTGCGGTCTGCGCAGCCATCGAAAGCGCTTCTTCGGGATGAAAGCCGATTTCGATTCCGCCCTGAGAGGCGGCACGGATAGCGCGCAGGAAAAATGCGATTCCGCAAGCGCACAAGGCGGTGGCGGGAACCATCTGTTCCTCGTCGATGACGAGCGTGGTGCCCACGGTTTCGAAGATTTCCTGCGCGACTTTCAGTGCGGGTTCCTCACGCGTCTGCGCGGCCAGGCACGTCATGGAACGCCCCACCGCCATGGCGACATTGGGCATTGCGCGAACCACTGGGACGCTATCGCCGATTCGTACGCCGATGGCGGCGATCGAGGCACCCGAAACGACGGAGATCACGGCATGTCGGGCCGGGTCGAGGACGGGCCTGATCTCGTCGAGGAGTGCGTTGAGTTGTTGCGGCTGGACGGCCACCAGGACCGTGTCGACGCGTTCGACTGCGGCCCGATTGTCCTGAAGCGTTTGGAAGCCCGCCTTGCGAAGCTCACTCAGGGCATCTGGATGACGCCGCGTCAGTATCAGTTGCTCTGCTCCGCCTCGAGAAGCCCGGGCCAGGCCACGGGCGATGGCCGTGCCGATATTGCCCGCACCGAGCACGGCGAGGCTGCTCTCTTGTGTCATTCTCTCCTCCATTGGCTCCCTGGCGATGAGTTCGTCAGGGCGCGACGGCGATGTGATCGTAGCAGTGAACGGCCCACGTCCATGCAGAACGCCTGACCGCACCCCTTTTCTGGCGGCGTTTCTGCTTCGTGGAACGATCGGCCCGCGTGAGTGTTCCTGTGCGGCGAGTGTTGCGCGACAACGCGAGTCGGGTCTGCACAGTACGCTCCGTCAGGTGTCCGAAGAGAGACACGATTTCTTGGTGTCTCAAACCCGCGTGCTGAGCGGCATTTCGTGAGTCAGCGCCACGAAACCCGGGTTTTTGAAGGCTGAACAACGTCTTGACAGTGGAGGTCGCGCTTCACTAGAGTGGACGCCAACCTGGGCGCTGGGCGACTTCTTCCCGGGTCAACACACCGCTCACAGACGACGAGAGCAGCAAGGGGTAGCGTGGACGCGTGTCGATGAGGAAGCTCAGTTTCGGTTTCTTCGACAACAGCGGATTGCCGATGAGCACCCGCATCCTCATTTTTTATTCGTTCGAGAATGAGGACCGCCTGCCGCGCTCCGGGATCCTTCACTATCTCATCCCCGAACGTCGCTTCGTCGGTCCGAGGCACGATCTAGAGCTGACGAGCGCTGCGCTCGCATTCATCCACGATAGTGGCCGGCTTCCTGCACTTGCACGGACGCCTGAGGCGTCCGCGCCGCTCGTGGAAACCTGATCGGGGAGGCGGCCCGGGCGCGCAGCATCGCGGCCACGGGGCCGTGTGTTAGCATCAGCCCCTTTCTGGGCATCTTGTTGGGCGTCTCATGAGCCGCCCATGTCTGGGCACCAAATTGGGCCGCACGCAGGGAGACGATTGATGGCGAAAGTGAGTGAGGGTGTGGAGATCGCACCCGCAGATGGGAAGCTGGGCATTCTCTTGCCGGGTATGGGGGCGGTGGCTACGACTTTCATGGCCGGCGTGCAAGCCATCCGTCAGGGAGTGTCCAAACCGGTCGGCAGCGTGACGCAGGCCGGCACGGTACGACTCGGTAAGCGCACCGACAATCAGTCGCCATTGATCAAGGACTTTGTCCCGCTCGCGGCGCTCGATGATATCGAGTTTGGTGGCTGGGACATCTTCTCCGAGAACGCCTACCTGGCCGCGAAGAACGCGGGTGTGCTCGGTACCGAGCATCTCGAAGCTCTCAAGCCGTTCCTCGAGCAGATCGAACCCTGGCCTGCTGCGTTCGATCCGGCCTACGTCAAGAAGCTGTCGGGCACACACGTGAAGAAGGGCAAGAACAAGCGCGATCTCGCCGAACAGATCAGCGTGGATATCGAACGCTTCAAGCAGGAGAAAGGGCTCTCGCGGCTCGTGATGGTGTGGTGCGGCTCCACGGAGATCTATAAAGAGATCTCGGCCGTGCACGCCACGCTCGAGAGCTTCGAGAAAGGGCTCGAAGAGAGCCATGAAGACATTCCCCCGTCCATGCTCTACGCGTACGCCGCGATCAAGATGGGGATCCCGTACGCGAATGGTGCGCCGAACCTTTCCGGAGACGTGCCCGCTCTGGTCGAGCTCGCCAAGGAGACCGGCACACCCATCTGCGGCAAGGACTTCAAGACCGGCCAGACATTGATGAAGACGATTCTGGCGCCGGGTTTCAAGGCGCGGCTGCTCGGCATGAACGGTTGGTATTCGACGAATATCCTCGGCAATCGTGACGGCGAGGTGCTCGACGATCCGGAGTCCTTCAAGACCAAGGAGGTGTCCAAGCTCGGCGTTCTGGACGCGCTGCTACAACC
>Ga0214472_10007700_pt1 | contig 11260 bp, 9 predicted proteins | sample RVTome_6_FD_207662 | JGI IMG/M metagenome (GOLD analysis project Ga0214472, IMG submission 207662) | Soil microbial communities from uranium-contaminated site in the Upper Colorado River Basin, Wyoming, United States - RVT140D175 | ecosystem: Environmental > Terrestrial > Soil > Contaminated >...
CGCCGTACTTTATGACGATGGTCTGGTTGTAGAAACGCCTGATGTAGGGCAGGGCCTCCATCAGAATCCCGGCTTTTTCGATGAGTTTTTCCATGGGGGCGCTCATGCTCCTAAAGGATGAAACGGGAGAGATCCTCGTCCTTGACGATGTCCTCCAGGCGGCTGCGGACGTACGCAGCGTCGATCTCCAGCTGTTTTTCCTGCCGCTCCGGGGCCTCGAAGGAGAGGTCCTCCAGAAGTTTTTCCATGATGGTGTGCAGCCGTCTGGCCCCGATGTTCTCCGTGTTGTCGTTGACCACCCGGGCCGTGCGGGCGATCTCCTCCAGGGCGTCAGGGGTGAAAACCAGCTCGATGCCCTCGGTCTGCATCAGGGCCCGGTACTGGGTGACCAGGGCGTTTTTGGGCTCGGTGAGGATGCGCAGTAAATCCCCCTCCTCCAGGCTCTGGAGCTCCACCCGGATGGGGAAGCGGCCCTGGAGCTCGGGGATGAGATCCGAGGGCTTGGTCAGGTGGAAGGCCCCCGCGGCGATGAACAGGATGTGGTCGGTCTTCACCGGGCCGTACTTGGTGCCCACGGTGCTGCCCTCCACGATGGGCAGGATGTCGCGCTGGACGCCCTCGCGGGAGACCTGGGGGCCCTGGCCGCCCTCGCGGCTGGTGATCTTGTCGATCTCGTCGATGAAGACGATGCCGCTCTGCTCGGTGCGCTCGCGGGCCAGCTCCTGCACCTTCTCCATGTCCACCAGCTTTTCCGCCTCGGTCTGGGTCAGGATCTCTCTGGCCTCGCGCACCTTGAGGCGGCGCCTGCGGGTCTTCTTGGGGAAGATGTTTCCGAACATCTCCTTGATGTTGATGCCCAGGGATTCGGCGCCCGGGGGGGAGAGCACGTCGATGCTGGGGCCACTGGCCTCCCGGGTCTCGAGCTCCACGAAGCGCTCGTCCAGCTCGCCCATGTGCAGCAGGCGGCGCAAACGGTCGCGGGTGGATTCCCGAGGCCGGGTCTCGGAGTCGTCCTGCTCCGGGGCATGGCCGGGCAGCAGCAGATCCAGCAGCTTCTCCTCGGCGATCTCCTCGGCCTTGATGCGCACGGCCTGGGCTTCCTCCTCCTTGACCATGTGGATGGCCAGCTCCAGCAGGTCGCGCACCATGCTCTCCACGTCGCGTCCCACGTAGCCCACCTCGGTGAACTTGCTGGCCTCCACCTTGATGAAGGGGGCCTGGGCCAGCTTGGCCAGGCGGCGGGCGATCTCCGTCTTGCCCACGCCCGTGGGGCCGATCATGATGATGTTTTTGGGGGCGATCTCCTCCCGCAGCTCTGCCGGGATCTGCTGGCGGCGCCAGCGGTTGCGCAGGGCCACGGCCACGGCCCGCTTGGCGTCGCGCTGCCCCACGATGTAGCGGTCGAGCTCGGAGACGATTTCCCGGGGGGTGAAATTGGTCATCAGAGGGTCTCCACCAGGATGTGATCGTTGGTGTAGATGCAGATTTCCGAGGCGATTTTCAACGAATCCTCCACGATTTCGGCGGCTCCCAGATCGCTTCTGCGCAGCAGGGCCCGGGCCGAGGCCAGGGCGAAGGAGCCGCCGGAGCCGATGGCCGCGATGCCGTCGTCGGGCTCGATGACGTCGCCGGTGCCCGAGATGACCAGGGTCGTCTCCTTGTCGGCCACGATGAGCAGGGCCTCCAGGCGCCGCAGCATGCGATCGGTGCGCCAGTCTCTGGCCAGGGCCACGGCGGCGCGGGTGAGGTTGCCCCTGGCTTCCTGCAGGCGGCCCTCGAATTTTTCAAACAGGGTGAAGGCGTCGGCGGTGCTGCCGGCGAAACCCGCCAGGACCTTGCCCTCGTACATGCGACGGATCTTGCGGGCCTGATGCTTCATCACCGTGTTGCCCAGGGTCACCTGGCCGTCTCCGGCGATGGACACCTGCTCGTTTCTGCGCACGCAGAGAATGGTCGTTCCTCGAAACATCATCAAGTCCGTTCAGCGCTGAAAAATAGCTGGCAACATACCATAGGGGCGGGAGGAGGCAAAAGCAAAATGGCGCCCTCGGCGGCGGGCCGGGAGGCTGATTCAGGGCTGCGACCTGGGCAGCCTCAGGATGGCGGAAGTCCCCTCTCCGGGACGGCTGTCGATGAGGATGTCGCCGCCCTGTTTGCGGGCGAAATGGCGGGCGTAGTAGAGCCCCAGGCCGAAGCCCCGGACCTGGCCGCTGTAGGAAGGGTCGATCTGGTAGAACTTCTCGAAGACCTTGAGCTGCTCGTCTTCGGCGATGCCGGGGCCGTTGTCGTGGATGATGAGCCGAAGCTCCTTCTCCATCACCTCGCCCCAGAAATTGATCCGGCTGCCTTCGGGGGTGAACTTCACTGCGTTGTCCAGCAGGGCGCGCAGCACGAAGGCGGTCATCTCCCGATCGGCCCGGATGTCGGGGAAGTCCTCATCGAAACAGTAGCTGAAATGGATGTTCTTGGCCGCCGCGCGGGATTCGAAGCTCTCCCAGACCTTCCGCGCCAGCCGGGGCAGGCTGAGGGGGGCGGGTTCCGCCGGGCGGTCCACCAGGATGAGCTCGCTGAAGTCGAGCAGCTCCTGGATGAGGTTGTCCAGGTGACCCGTCTCCTCCAGGATCAGGCGCAGGGCCTGCTGGAACTCGGGATCCTCGGGGGCGCCGATGCCCTGGGCGAGGTTCTGCACGAAGAGGGAGATGGCGGTGGAGGGGGTCTTGAGCTTGTGGGAGATGAGCCCCAGGAAGTTGGTCTTGAGCTCGTCCATCTTCTTGAGCTGGATGAGCTCCTCGCGCAGGGCTTTCTTCTCCAGCACCGCCGCGATGGTGGTGCGCAGATGCAGCAGTTCGATGGGTTTGCTGATGAAGTCGTTGGCGCCGCCCTTGAGGGCCTGGAGGATGACGTCCTTGTCGTCGTAGCCCGTCATGATGACGACGGCCTGGGTGGGATAGCGTTTCTTGATCTCCTCAAGCAGTTCCACGCCCGAGAGGCCGGGAAGCTTGAAATCGGTGAGCACGAGATCGATGGACTCCCTGGAGAGCAGTTCCAGCGCTTCGTCGCCGCCGCCCGCCTCCAGGATCTCGTAGTCCGTCAGGGCTGCTCGGCACAGCGACCGGATGACCGGCTCGTCATCCACCACCAGGATGCGGCCCTTGATTTGTCGGTGCTCCTGCTCCAGTCCTGCGCTCATTCGAAAGCCCAGCTCCATCTTGTCCCCCTTGGCCAGTCACAGAACAAAAGAAGGGTCAGGCGTCCCCACCCCCATAGGTAAGTCCCGGACCGAGGCAGGATCGCTGTCTCGGTCCGGGACGTTCGCTTAAAAATAACCAAGGATGTCCGGATTGCAAGCGGCTTGCGCGGGAGACCTCAGAGAAGCGTCTCCACAAGCCGGGGCGCCGCTTCGATGGCCTGGGGGAGCTGTTCGGGCCGGGTGCCTCCGGCCTGGGCCAGCTCGGGCTTGCCCCCGCCGCTGCCGCCCACCTGTTGAGCCAGGGGGCGGATGATGTCCCCGGCCTTGATGCGGGAGCTCAGATCCTTGGAGACGCTGACCAGCAGGTTCACCCTGTCTCCGGAGACCACCCCCAGCACCAGGATGCCGCTGCCCAGGCGATCCCGGAGCTGATCGGAGAACTCCCGAAGCTTGGCCCCCTCCACCCCTTCGAGCACCGTGGCCAGCACCTTGACGCCCTTGACGTCTTTGGCCTTTGAGAGCAGTTCGGTGGAGGCTCCGGCATTGAGGCGGGCCTGAAGGGTTTCCAGCTCGCGCTCCAGCTCCTTCTGGCGCTCCAGCAGCTTCTGGACGCGGTTTTCGAGCATGGATTTGTCGGTCTTGAGCTGGCTTGCGATCCGGGCGATGAGCTGCTCCTGGCGGCGCACCAGGGCCAGGGCGCGCTCGCCCGTGGCCGCCTCGATGCGGCGCACACCGGCGGCGATGCCCGTCTCCTGCAGGATCTTGAACAGGCCGATGTCCCCAGCGGCCCGCGTATGGGTGCCGCCGCAGAGCTCCATGCTGAACTCGCCCACGTTCACCACCCGGACGGTATTGCCGTATTTCTCGCCGAACAGGGCGGTGGCGCCCGCCTTGAGGGCCTCCTCCTGGGCCATCTCGCAGGCCCGGACGGGGGCGTTCTCGCGGATGCGGCGGTTCACCTCGTCCTCCACGGCGGCGATTTCCTCGGCCGTCATGGGCGAGAAGTGGGTGAAGTCGAAGCGCAGGCGCTCGGGGCCCACCAGGGAGCCCGCCTGCTTGACGTGATCGCCCAGCTGCTTCACCAGCACGGCCTGCAGGATGTGGGTGGCCGTGTGATTGAGCGCCGTGGCGCGGCGCACGGGATCCTCCACCCGCAGTTCCACCTCGTCCTCCAGGGCGATGGAGCCCTCCAGGATGCGGGCCCTGTGCACGATGAGATCGGGCAGGGGCTTCTGGGTGTCGAGCACCCGGGCACGGCCGTTCTTGCCGAGGATCTCGCCGCTGTCTCCGGCCTGGCCGCCCGACTCGCCGTAGAAGGAGGTGATCTCGGTGATGATTTCGATGACCTCGCCCTGCCGGGCGACGGATGCCGCCTGGCCGTCCTTGAGCAGGGCGATGACGCGGCTTCGGTCATCCAGGCGCTCATAGCCGGTGAATCGGGTCCTGAGACCCTTTTCCAGCAGCTCGCGGTAGACGGGGGAGATGGCTTCCTCGCCCGAACCCTTCCAGTGCTCCCTGGCCTTGCGGCGCTGCTCTTCCATGCAGGCCTCGAAGCCCGCCTCGTCGAGCTTGAAGCCCGAGGGCTCCACGATGTCGGCGGTGAGATCCACGGGGAAACCGAAGGTATCGTAGAGTTTGAAGACCAGCTCGCCGGGCAGTCGCTTCTGGCCGGCTTTTTCCAGACGCTCCAGCTCCTCGCGCAGGATGCGAAGGCCGTTGTCCAGGGTCTGGATGAAGCGCTCCTCCTCGTTGCGGATGACCTTGGTGACGAAACCTGCGCGGCTTGAAAGTTCGGGGTAGGCGCCGGACATCATCTCCATCACCTTCTGAGAGGTGCGGTAGAGCACGGGCCCTTCAAAGCCCAGCATCTTGGCGTGGCGGGCTGCCCGGCGCATGATGCGGCGCAGTACGTAGCCCCGGCCCTCGTTGCTGGGCAGCACGCCGTCGGCGATGAGGAAGGCTGTGGCGCGGCTGTGATCGGCGATGACCCGCATGGAGACGTCCTTCTCGGGGTCGTCGCCGTAGCACAGGTTCGAGAGCTCCTCCACGTAAGCGATGATGCCCCGCAGCAGATCCGAGTCGTAGTTGCTGCGCACGCCCTGGACCACGGCGGTGATGCGCTCAAGGCCCATGCCCGTGTCGATGGAGGGTTTGGGCAGGGGGGTGAGCACGCCGTCGCTTGAGCGATCGTACTGCATGAACACCAGATTCCAGAGCTCCAGGAAGCGGTCGCAGTCGCAGACCCCCAGGGCGCAGTCGTCGCCGCAGCGCATGTCCTCGCCCTGATCGATGTGGACCTCGCTGCAGGGGCCGCAGGGGCCGGTATCGCCCATGGCCCAGAAGTTGTCCTTCTCGCCCAGGCGCAGGATGCGCTCCTCGCGCACGCCCATGCGGTCGCGCCAGATGGCGAAGGCCTCGTCGTCGTCCCTGTAGACGCTGACCCAGAGCTTCTCCACGGGCAGGCCCATCTCCCTGGTGAGGAACTCCCAGCCGAAGGCGATGGCGTCCTGCTTGAAGTAGTCGCCGAAGCTGAAGTTGCCCAGCATCTCGAAGAAGGTGTGGTGGCGGGCGGTGCGGCCCACGTTCTCCAGATCGTTGTGCTTGCCCCCGGCCCGCACGCATTTCTGGGCGGATGCCGCGCGCACGTAGTCGCGCTTCTCCTGGCCCAGAAAGAGCTCCTTGAACTGGTTCATCCCGGCGTTGGTGAAGAGCAGGGTGGGGTCGTTGTGGGGCACCAGGGAGGAGGACGCCACCAGGGCGTGGCCTTTCTCTTCGAAATATTTCAAAAAACGGGCGCGGATTTCGTTGCCGGTCATCATGGTCGATCGTCTGCCTCTCTGCGGTTCAAAGTATCCAGAATCAGGGACAGGGCAAAACCCCGCCTCAGGAAGAAATTGATCAGTTTGCGCCGCTCGGCCTCGCCTGCGGTCTGCATCTCAAAGTCCGGGAAGCGCCGCTCAAGAAGGCAGCGCAGCAGATCGGCCTCCGGGTAGTCGCCTCTTGCCGCCTCCAGGGCGGTTTCGGCCTGCGCCTTATCGACGCCCTGGCGCTGGAGGGTGGCGATCACCCTGGGGCCCGTGCCCCGTCCGCTGCGCATCAGGCCCCGGGCCCGCTCCAGGGCGAAGGCTGCGTCGTCCAGATAGCCCAGCTCCCGGCAGCGCGCAAGCACCGGCTCGATTTGCTCCGGGATGAATCCCTTGCGCTCCAGAGCCTGGCGGAGCTCCTGCTCGCTGCGGGCCCGGCGGCTGAGGATTCTCAGGGCCGCCGCCATGACCCTTTTGATCGCAGGCGACTCAGTGCTCGTCGGCACCGGCGCTCTCGTCCCGGTCGAAGGCCTCCCAGGACAGATCGGAGGTGGAGGCGATGCCCGAGACCTTGAGCTTGAAGTCGTCGGGGTTGGAGCTCTGGCGCAGGGCTTCCTCGAAACTGATGAGCTTGTTCTTCAGCAGCCACATGAGCGACTGGTCGAAGGTCTGCATGCCGTAGGAGACGTAGCCCTGCTGGATGGCGTCGCGCAGGCCCTTGGTCTTCTCCTTGTCGTCGATGAGCTCCCGGGTGCGGGCCGTGGAGACCATGACCTCCACGGCGGGCACCCGGCCCTTGCCGTTGGCCTTGGGGACCAGGCGCTGAGAGATGATGCCCTTGATGACGCCGGAGAGCTGCAGCCGGATCTGGCGCTGCTGGAAGGGGGGGAAGACGGAGACGATGCGGTTGATGGTCTCGGTGGCGTCGATGGTGTGCAGGGTGGAGAGCACCAGGTGGCCCGTCTCGGCGGCGGTCAGGGCCACCTCGATGGTCTCGGGGTCGCGCATCTCGCCCACCAGAATGACGTCGGGGTCCTGCCGCAGGGCGCTGCGCAGCGCCTGGCCGAAGCCTTGGGTGTCGAAGCCCACCTCCCGCTGGTTGATGATGCTCTTCTTGTCCCGGTGCAGGTACTCGATGGGGTCCTCGATGGTGACCACGTGGCAGGTGCGGTGCTCGTTGATGTAGTCGATGATGGCCGCCAGGGTGGTGGACTTACCGCTGCCCGTGGCCCCTGTCAAAAGCACCAGACCCCGGTTTTCCATGGCCAGCTTCTTGAGCACCGGGGGCAGCAGCAGATCCTCCATGCCCTTGATCTCGAAGGGGATGACCCGGAAGACCATGGAGATGGACCCTCGCTGGGAGAAGGCGTTGACCCGGAAGCGCCCCAGCCCCGGCACCCCGTAGGCCAGGTCCACCTCGTTGGTCTGCTCGAAATGCTCCTTCTGCCGCTCGCTCATGATGGAGAAGGCCATGGTCCGGATGGCGTCGCCGCCGATGCGCGGGGCCTTGGGCAGGGGGCGCAGGGAGCCGTCGATGCGGTAGATGGGCGGATTGCCCGCCTTGAGATGGATGTCGGAGGCCCGGGCCTTGAGGGCCACGGAGAGGATCTCGTTGAGTTCCACGGCCTCAGGCCTCCGCAGCCCGGGGCGCCGGAGGGGCCATGGCGGGCAGCTCCAGCACTTCGCGCAGCCTGCGATCGATGGTTTCGCGGATGTCGGGGTTTTCCCTCAGGAAGGTCTTGGCGTTCTCCCGTCCCTGGCCGATGCGCTCCCCGGCGAAGCTGTACCAGGAGCCGCTCTTCTCCACGATCTCCTTCTCCACGCCCAGATCCACCAGATCCCCCTCGCGGGAGATGCCCTCGCCGTACATCACGTCGAACTCGGCTTCCTTGAAGGGCGGGGCCAGCTTGTTCTTCACCACCTTGACCTTGACCCGGTTGCCCACGTTGTCCTGCCCCTGCTTGAGGCCCGCGATGCGGCGGATGTCGATGCGCTGGGAGGCGTAGAACTTCAGGGCGTTGCCGCCGGTGGTGGTCTCGGGGTTGCCGAACATCACCCCGATCTTCATGCGCAGCTGGTTGATGAAGATGACGCAGCAGTTGGATTTGCTGATGGTGGCGGTGAGCTTGCGCAGCGCCTGGGACATGAGGCGGGCCTGCAGGCCCATGTGGGAGTCGCCCATCTCGCCCTCGATCTCGGCCCGGGGTACCAGGGCGGCCACCGAGTCGACCACCAGCACGTCGATGGCGCCGGAGCGCACCATGATCTCGGTGATCTCCAGGGCCTGCTCGCCGGTGTCGGGCTGGGAGACCAGCAGATCGTCGGTCTTCACCCCCAGCTTCCGGGCGTAGCCGATGTCCAGGGCGTGCTCGGCGTCCACGAAGGCCGCTACCCCCCCCGTCTTCTGGGCCTCGGCCACGATGTGCAGCGCCAGGGTGGTCTTGCCCGAGGACTCGGGACCGTAGATCTCCACGATGCGCCCCCGGGGGACCCCGCCGATGCCCAGGGCCAGATCCACGCTCAGGGAGCCGGTGGAGATGGCGGGGATCCTGGCGATGGGGGAATCCTCGCCCAGGCGCATCACGCTGCCTTTGCCGAACTGTTTTTCAATCTGGCTCATGGCCAGTTCGATGGCCCGGTTCTTGTTGTTATCCGCCATGGTCGTCATCAGTCTCCCGGTTAAATGGTTTCAGTTGTTCGGAGCCCTCTGCGGGAGCGGCAAAAGGCGCCCGAGTCAGGGGGATGTGCCGGGCGCCCGCGGGGCCCAGGCGACTTTCGAAGAGGATCATCTCGGCGGCCACCCAGCCCGGGCCCGAAGGTTCGGCCTCGAGTTCGGGCAGCGGCTCGGGCTTGCGGGAAGGGTTGCGGACGCGTCCGATGGTGAGATGCGCACGGAAAGGGCGCTGCTCCCCCGGGATCCCGCAGCTCTCCAGGGCTTCGTCCAGAGCCAGCGCCAACTTCCCGAGCCGCGGGCAGGGGGCCAGCCCCAGCCAGACGACCCGGGGCCTGCGGGGGGATGGAAAGGCGCCAAAACCGCAGATTTTCAGGGCAATTGGGGCCGTGCAAAGCCCTACGGATAGCACAGATTTTGAGACCGAATCAAGGGATTCTTGGGTCAGGTTTCCCAGGAAGCGCAAGGTGAGGTGGACGCTCTCGGGGGGCGGCGTGCGCAGGGAAGGCATGGCCCTCCGAAGCTGTCTCTGGAGCTTCTCGATGCTTTGGGTGGCCGCTTCGGGCAGGGGCAGGGCGATGAAGCTGCGGGTCGTCCGTTCCATCCGGTCCCCTCCTCTCTTTTCAGCATACCCCCAGGGGCAGCAGGATGGAGAAGAGACTGCCCCCCCGGTCGTCGGGCGGGTCCTGCACCCAGACGGCCCCTTCGTGCGCTTCCACCAGGCCCCGCACCAGGGCCAGCCCCAGCCCCACGCCCTTGCCCCCGAAGGCCGTGCGCGAGGAGCTGTGGTGGATGAAGTCGCCGATTTCGTAGAACTTGTCGAAGATGCGCAGCCGCTCATCCGGTGCGATGCCGATGCCCGTATCCCGCACGTCGATGCGCAGCAGGCGCCGGTGGGCATTGAGGCGGGCGAAGTCGGGGCGGAAGAGTTCGAGGGACGGCTTGTCCGGCTCCAGCTCGGCGGCCGTGAGGAGGGCGGCCGCAAGATGGATCTCGCCGCCGTCGCGGGTGGCCTTGATGGCGTTTTCCAGCAGGCGTTCCAGGGTGCGTTTGAGCTGCCGGCGGTCCGCCCGAAGATCCGGGGCCCGGGGTGCGGGGTCGGTGCTGAGCTGCAGATTGCGCTGCCTCAGCGCGGGTTGGAGTTCCTCGCCGATTTCCCCGAAGAGCTCGGGCAAATCCACGGGCTCCAGGTCGAGCTCCAGGCTGGCCGATTCGATGCGGGCCACCTCCAGCAGCTCGCCGGTGATCTGCTCCAGGCGCTCTCCGCCCTGCAGAATCACATTCAGAATATCTTTGAACTCCGGCGGTGCCTCGGCGCCCAGCTTCTCCTCCAGGAGCTGGGCGCCCGCCAGGACGCAGGTCGTGGGGGTGCGCAGCTCGTGGGAGGCCATGGCCAGGAAGCTGGACTTCATCTTCTCGATGCGGGCCAGTTCCCGGTGGGCGCTTTCGCTGAGATGATGCTGACGCCTGACGGTCTCGAAGAGTTCGGCCCGCTCGACGGCGGCTCCGGCCTGCCGGCCGATGTTGAGCAGCAGCTGCATCTCCTCCCGGGCCAGGATGCGCTCGCCGCGGTAAAAGAAGAACAGCACCCCCAGGCTGTGCCCGCGGGAGAGCAGGGGGACGGCCTGGAAGCTGCGCCAGCCCTCCAGGAGCACCTCGGGATGCAGCAGCCGGGGGTCGTGCCTGAGCTCCGAGGCGAAGCGGGGGTGCCCCGTGGCGGCGGTGCGCCCCACGAGCCCCTTGCCCGGCGCCAGGGTCCTGATGCTTCGGGCCAGGGTCCCCGAGATGCCCTTGCGGGCGGCGAGATCCAGCTGGTGGCTGCCCGGGTCCCGCAGGTAGATGCCGCCGCCGTCGGCTTCGAAGGTGTCCAGCACCGCCTCCAGGATGCCCTGCAGCATGGGGGAGAGTTCCGGCTCGCCCGAAACCTGGTGCACGATCTGGTTGAGCAGCTGGAGGTTGAGGTTTTTCTGGCGCAGCTTCTTCTCGGTCTGCCTGGCTCCGGTCACATCCCGAAGCACGCCCAGGATCGCCGATCGGGAGCCCAGCTCCAGGCGCCTGGCGTTCACATGCAGGGTGCGCTTGCGGCCGTCCTTGCGGCGTATCTGGAGATTGTATTCCTTGCCCTCGCCCTGGCGGCGGGTTCGGCTGAGCAGGCGCAGGTAGCGGCGCTTCTCCTTTTCGGTGAACAGCTCTTCGAGCTTCAAGCCGGAGAGCTCACCGCTGCCGTAGCCCAGGATCCGTTCGGCCTGGGGATTGATTTCCAGCGGCTGCCCGCTTGCGGGGTCGATGAGAAAGACGGCGTCGGTGGTCTGGTGCAGCAGGCTGTGGTAGCGGCGCGAGGCCTGTTCGGCCGCTTGGCGATGCCGCCTGGGATCGGGGGGGATCTGGAGTCTCGAAGGCTTGCGGAGGCTGAGTCGGAGCCGGCGAAGAGTTCTGCGATCTGTGCTTTTCATGGCCGGCTCCTTCTCTGCTCAGACTTCCAGAAGATACTTGCGGACCTGGTCCAGGGCCATGTAGGCGCTCATGAGGCGGATGCGCTCCCGATCTCCGTGGAACTGGTAGCGCTGCACCCGGGAAACATCGAGCCCCTTGGCG
>Ga0214472_10007701_pt1 | contig 11259 bp, 8 predicted proteins | sample RVTome_6_FD_207662 | JGI IMG/M metagenome (GOLD analysis project Ga0214472, IMG submission 207662) | Soil microbial communities from uranium-contaminated site in the Upper Colorado River Basin, Wyoming, United States - RVT140D175 | ecosystem: Environmental > Terrestrial > Soil > Contaminated >...
GCGGGACCGCCACAGGTAGCGGCCTCCCCAGCGGAACTCGTCGGCGTTCCAGACGAGCTGGCCCTGCCCCTCGTTGCGCAGGGTGACGAGCGACTGCGGCGAGCCGCCGGAGTGGACGTACATCGCCCGCCACTCGGCGGCCCACGCGATGTAGTACTGGCGGGCGCTCCGGACCGGGCCGACCGACGTCGGCAGCGTGTCCTGGAAGATTGCCATGTAGCGCGGGATGCCGCCCTCCGCGGGGGCGTGCCAGACGACGGCGGCCTCCGACAGGCCGGCCTGTGGCCGCGCGTCGCGGTGGTCGTCGATCATGACCGCGATCGGGTGCTGGGCGGCAATCTCGGGCGCGACGAGGCGGCCGGTCAGCGGTGCCGCGATGGGTGTCGGGGTGGGCTCCGGGGTGGGGTACGGCGTGCGTGTCGGAGCGGGTGTCGGGGTCGGGGTCGGGGTGGCAGTGGGGGATGCGCTCGGGTCGACCGACGCCGATGCGCCCGGACCCGGACTGCCGGCGATCGCGCCCGGGCCGGACCCTCCGGTCAACGTCCCGGCGGCGAGCGCGGCCACCGTGCCGAGGGCGATGCCGCCGGCCGCTGCGATCGCCAGGAGGACCCCACCGCCGGGACGCCTGAACCGTCCCCGACGCTCGTCCCCCGCGGCGATCTCGGCCATCGTCCCCTCGTGCGGCGGTCCGACGAGCGGTTGCCAGATCGCCCGTGGCCGCGTGGCCGCCCGGGTGACGCCCGGCGGTCGGGCGGCAGCATACCCGGAATCCGCGGTACGCTGAGCCGGACAGCCGTCCCATCCGGCGGCGGGAGCGGCCGCCGCCCGACCGATGATCGATGAGGGACCACGATGGCCGACAAGGACGCGGCACCCGCCGAGCAGATCGCCGAGCGCCTCGCAGCGGCGGAGGACGCGGCCGCCCGGGAGGCGGCGGAGGTGGCAGGCGCCGGATCGGACGAGGGGGCGAAGGTGATTCGCCCGAAGGCCCGGACGGTCGGGGCGGCCCGGCCGCGGGCAGCCGGCCGGAAGAAGGCGACCGATGCGACGGCGACCGATGCGCCGGCGACCGATGCGACGGCGACCGACGCGGTGGGCGCCGGCGAGCCCGACGCCGTGGAAATCGTGCAGGGCGGCGCGGACGTCGTCCGCGCCCGCTCGGTCAGCGTCACCCAGGGTGGGATCACCCAGGCCACCGCCGACGAGGTCACGGTCCGCCAGGGCGGCATCGGCCGGCTCGAGGCGCGCGACGTGGCCGTGTCGCAGGGCGGTGTCGGGTTCGCCAAAGCGGAGCGCGTGTCGGTCGAGCTGGGCGGCATCGGGGCCGCCTTCGCCGGCGAGGCGAGCGTGACCCAGGGTGCGGTGACCACCCTCGTCGCGCGCGAGGTCCGGATCGGCCAGTCGTTCGTGCGCTCGCTCGTCGCCTCGGACGTCCGGTTCGACCGCCCGAGCGGCGTCGGCGTGCTCCTCGCGCGGCACGTCGAGGGCGACGTCCGCGTCCTCATCGACTGGCGCGGCGCGCTCGTGATCGGCGCGATCGCCGGGCTGCTCGGGGCGCTGCTCCGGCGCCGCCGCTGACGGCCGGCGCAACCGCCTCGGCTATACTCGGGCATCGGCCCGGACGGACGGCCTTCACGCTCCCGGGACGCATCCGGCAGCGGGCCCCGGACCTGCAGCAGGAGCGCCCAGTCCCCGTGATCCATCCCTCCGCCCGCGTCCATCCGTCGGCCGACATCGAGCCGGAGGTCGAGGTTGGCGAGCGCACGAGCGTCTGGCACCGGGCGCAGGTCCGAAGCGGGGCCCGGATCGGCGCCGACTGCGTCATCGGGCGTGACGTGTTCATCGACGAGGCCGTCGTCCTCGGCGACCGGGTCAAGATCCAGAACGGAGCCCTCATCTATCACGGCGTCACCGTCGAGGACGGCGTGTTCATCGGGCCCGGCGCGATCCTGACCAACGATCGCTACCCGCGCGCGATCACCTCGACCGGCGACCTGGCCCGGGCTGACGACTGGACGGTCAGCCCGATCACGCTCCGCTACGGTTCGTCGATCGGCGCCGGCGCCGTCGTCGTTGCCGGCGTCGACGTGGGCCGGTTCGCGACGGTGGGAGCGGGGGCGATCGTCACCCGCGCCGTCCCCGGGCATGCCCTGGTGGCCGGCAACCCGGCCCGCCGGCTCGGCTGGGTGTGCGCCTGCGGGCGCCGCCTCGTTGACTCGAGCGGCGATCCCGCCGAGCCGGATCCGCCGCACTACGCTCGCGATACGAAGATCCATTGCCCGGAATGCGGTCGCGTCTACACGTACGTTCCCGACGCCGAGACGCTCGAGGAGCGGTCCGGCCCTCGTCAAGGAGCCCCAGCATGATCCCGATCGCCCGCCCCGACATCGACCAACAGGAGATCGACGCCGTCAGCGACGTCCTGCGTTCGGGAATGCTGGCCCAGGGCAGGCGTGTGGCTGCCCTCGAGGAGCGCTGGGCCGCCGCAACCGGCGTCCGGCATGCCGTCGCGATGAGCAACGGGACGGTTGCCCTCATGTCCGTCTTCGCCGGCCTTGGCCTCGGGCCCGGCGACGAGGTCATCACGGTGTCGCACACGTTCGCCGCGACGGCGAACGCGATCCTCTACACGGGAGCGACGCCGGTGTTCGTCGACATCGAGCCGGACACGTACCTGATCGACGCGAAGCGGATCGAGGCGGCGATCACGCCCCGTACCCGGGCGATCGTGCCGGTCCACCTGTTCGGCCTCGTCGCGGACATGGACATGATCATGGCGATCGCGGATCGGCATGGGCTCGCGGTCGTCGAGGACGCGTGCCAGGCCCACGGAGCGACGTACCGCGGCCGGGTGGCCGGCAGCTTCGGGCACGGGACGTTCAGCCTGTACGCAACGAAGAACATGACCACGGCGGAGGGCGGGTTCGTCACGACCAATGACGACCGGCTTGACGACTGGCTGCGTCTCTACCGGAACCAGGGCATGCGCGCCCGATACCAGTTCGAGATGCTCGGCTACAACTTCCGTCTGACGGATCTCGCGGCCGCGATCGGGCTCGTCCAGCTCGACAAGCTGGCTCGCAACACGGCTCGCCGCCAGGCAATCGCGGCGCGCTACGACGAGGCATTCGACGACCTGCCGGTGGGTCGGCCGGTCACGCCCGACGGTCGGGTCCACGTCTATCACCAGTACACGCTCGACGTCGGCGAGGCGCGCGACGCGATCGTGGCCGGGCTGCGCGAACGCGGCATCGGTGCCGACATCTACTACCCCATCCCGGTCCACCGCCAGGCCTACATCCAGGAGCTGGGCCTCCACGCGGACCTGCCGGCGACCGACCGGGCGGCAGCCCGGACGCTTGCCCTGCCGATGTTCCCCGGTCTGACCGAGGATGAGCAGGGCCAGGTCGTGGCGGCCGTTCGCGACGTCGTCGCCCAGCACGCACCGGCCGCCGGGGCGGCGCGCTGAGCGCGAGCCGGACCACGATGGGCGGCTGGACCCCGGCCGGCGATCGAGACCTGCGGATCGGTCTCGCGGGCCTCGGCTCGATGGGCCGGAATCACCTGCGGATCCTGTCCGGCCGGCCGGATCTCCGTCTCGCGGCCGTGGCGGATCCGGTGCCGGAGGCGCTCGCCGCGGCCGTCGCCCTGTCCGGCGCGCAGGGGTTCGCGGAGCCGCTCTCGATGCTCGCCGAGGCGGAGCTCGACGCGGTCGTCATCGCCGCGCCCACGATGGCCCACTTGCCGATCGCGCTCGTCGCGATCGAGCGCGGCACGGCCGTCCTCGTGGAGAAGCCGCTCGCGGCCACGACCGACGAGGCGCTGCGGATCCTCGCCGCGGCGCGGACGGTCGGCGTGCCGGTCCAGGTCGGCCACGTCGAACGCTTCAACCCCGCCGTCCTCGAACTCGGCCGCCTGCTCGAGGCCGGCTGGCTGTCGACCGTCTACGCGATCGCCTCGCGCCGGGCGGGCCCGTTCCCGGCCCGGATCCGCGACGTCGGCGTGACGATCGACCTCGCCACCCACGACGTCGACATCCTGTCGTGGATCGCCGGTGAACGCCCGGTTCGCGTGTACGCCGAGATCGCCCAGCGGCTCCACGCGACGCACGAGGACCTCCTGTTCGGGCTCGTCCACTTCCCGTCCGGCGCGACCGGCATGCTCGACGTGAACTGGCTCACCCCGGCCAAGCGGCGCCAGCTCGTCGTGACCGGCGAGGAAGGCATGTTCGAGCTCGACTACCTCACCCAGCGGCTCACGTTTACCCGCGCGACGGCGGACGTGTCGCCGACTCTCATCGACGGCTACGCGCCGACGTTCGAGGGCGACGTCGCCGTCCTGCCGGTCGCCAACGCGGAACCGCTGGCGGCCGAGATCGACGCCTTCGTCGAGGTCGTCCGGCACGGCGGACGACCGATCATCGATGCGGAGGACGGCCTGTGGGCCGTCGCGATCGCGAACGGCCTGCTCGAGTCGGCCGCCGCCCACCGGGCGCTCGACCTGACCGACCTGACCGCCCGACTCGCCTGACGTGACCGACCGGGGCGCGGACCCGGACCGCTGGATCGTCCTCCGCGAGGGCGCGCGCCGGCGCTGGGGCGGCGACGTCCGGCGTCACCACGTGTTCGCCGGCCTGGCCGATCGAACGGAGGCGCGGATCGTCGAGGGCGGCTGGCGCCCCGGGCCGCTGCGGCGGGCGGTCGTCGGGCCGCTCGGGGTGCTGCCCGGCGGGCTCGCCGACCGCCTCGCCGGGCTTGTGCGGCGCGGCCGCGTGCGGCCGAAGCTCGCGGCCTCGGAGAAGCTGCGGGATGCCCTCCTCGACGCGGCACGGGCCGTCACCGATCCTGCCGCCGTCGCCATCTACGACGATCCGACTGCCCAGTCCCGCGCGCTCGGGGTTGCCCTCGAGCCGGGCTGGCTCGACGAGCTCGCGCAGCGGCAGCACCGCAACGCCGAGACGTTTCGCTGGCTCGTCGTCCCGACCCGGTCGTTCGCCGAGCTGGCCGGCCTCGACCCGGACCGGGTCATCGTCGGCGGCAACGGGTCCGACACGAGCCGTGTTCGACCGGGGCCGTGGCCGGACGCGCCGTGCGTCGGAATCGTGTCGGCGGCGGCGCCCGGCCGCGGCCTCGAGCTGCTCATCGACGCCGTCCGCGCCGCCCGCGGCGCGATACCGGACCTGCGACTGCGCATGGTCCTCGTCGCGACCGGCAGTGCGACGGAGCCGTATCTCGCCGGGTTGCGCGCGGCGGTCGCCGCCGATCCGTGGGTCGAGATCGCCGGTGCGGCCTACGACGACCTGGGGCCCGCGACCGCGCCGGCCACCGTCCTGTGCATCCCGCACCCGCCCGGCGCGTACATGGACGTCGCGCTGCCGGTGAAGCTGTTCGATTCCCTCGCGCTGGGCCGGCCGCTCGTCGTCACGCCGCGCACCGAGACGGCAGCGATCGTCGCGCGACACGGCGTGGGTGTCGTGGCGGGGGGTGACGCTGTCGACGACCTCGCGTCAGCGATCGTCGAGCTGGCCGGCGACGACCCCCGCGCTCGCCGGCTCGGTGCGCGCGCCCGCGAGGTCGCGGAGCGCGAGTTCGACTGGCGGGTCGTCGGGGACCGGATCGCGATCGAGGTGCTCCGTCGCGAGGGCGAGTCCGTCCCGTAGTCGGGGAGCGGGCGCGGCGCGGTCAGCCGCGCTCGTCGCCGAGCCGGCGCAATCCGCCGGGCACGAGGGTCGCCTCGCCGGACGCGAGGAGCGGCTCGGCCGCGAGATAGTCGACCCCGTCGACGCAGACGAGCTCGACCTGACGGTCCGGTCCGGCCAGCCCGCGCGCCGTCGCGAGCGCCGCCCGCACGGCCGCGACGCCCTCCGCCGCGAGCGCGCGGCGGAGGCCAGGCAGCCAGCCGCGCCGCCGGGCGACCGCGAGCGGATGCCGCATCGCGCGGGCGACGCGCCGCCACCCCCGCGGCGAGCCGATCGCGGCGCGGTCCGCGACGCTCCGGATCCTGTCGCCGAGATCCGCCTCGACGACGTCGCCGAGGCCGTTCGGGAGCTCCTCGCGTCCGCCGGACGTCGCGAGCACGACCGCCGCCCGGGCCTCGGGCGGCAGCGCCTCGAGGAGCATCGCGCGTCCGCGATCGAACGCAACGACGACGCGCACCGGCCTCGGCGTCGGCAGGTAGGGGCCGGGCGGGCCGGCGTCGGCCGGTTCGTCGGCCGCGAGGAGCGACGCGTACAGTCCGGCCAGCCGATCGGCCACGACCGTGGCGGACATCCGGTCCGAGACCGAGGCGCGCAGCGCATCCGGATCGAACGACTCGATCCGGCCGAGCGTCCGCAGGATCGCCGCCGCGAGGGCGATCGGGTCGTCCGGCGGGACCACCGCCCCGACCCGGTCCGGCTCCGGCCCGAGAATCTCGGTCACGCCCCCGGAATCGGTCGCCACGACCGGGAGGCCCGCCGCGAGCGCCTCGGCCGCCACGACGCCGAACGTCTCGCGCGGGCTGGGGTGGACGAACAGCGAGGCACCCGCGAGCGCAGCGGCGACCTCCGCGCGGTCCGCAACCGGCTCGAGCCGGACGGCATCGGCCAGGTCGAGCTCCGCGATCCGGCGACGCCAACCGGCCTCGATCGCCTCGGTCGGTGAGGAGCCGATCAGCCGCAGGGTGACCGTCGGCCGATCGCGCCGGACGCGCGCAACGGCCTCGAGCAGCGAATCGATCCCCTTCGACGGCTTGCGGTAGCCGACGAACACGAGCTCGTCGGCGCGACGCTCGGTGCGCGGCGCGGCCCGGAACGCGTCGAGCGGCACGGCGTTCGGGACGACCTCGAGGCGGGTCTCGAGCTCCGGCAGGGCCGCGACGAGCTCCGCTGCGAGCGTCCGGCTCACGGCGATGAGCCGGCCGGCGATGCGGGCCGTTTCGGCGTACGCCGCCCGGACCGCCGGATCCGCGATGAGCCGGCCGACGAACGACGCGTGCTCGGTCAGGACGAGCGGGCAGCCGAACCGGCGGGCCAGTGCGGCCGCCGCGACCCCGTCCGGATAGACGGTGTGCGCGTGCACGATGTCCGGTCGGGGGACCACGGTTTCGCGGCCGGACAGCCACCGGTCGGCGAGCGCCTCGAGGGCTGCGCGCCGCGCAGCCGCGGCGTGCGTGGGGCCGGCCGACGGATCGCGCCCGCCCGCGATCGGCAGCCGTGCGACCGGGATCCCGGAACCGGCCGCGAAGACAGCCGGGTGGTGCCGGATCGCGTCACCGGCGCGCCGCCGGATCGCCGCCGCCGTGTCCGACCGGAGCCGCCCCGAACCCACCAGGTCCGCCGGGTCGAACGAGGCGACCAACGGGCGGACCATCCCGGTCGCCGCGAGCGCCTCGACCTGGTCCGCCACGAAGCGACCGGCGACCGGGTCAAGGACCGACGGGTACCAGCCCGCGACGACGAGCAGGGTGATCGGGCGGCCGGGCATCGCCGGCAACGGTAGCATCGGATCGGACCGGCTATGCTCCCCCGACCAGCACCCGCTGCGAGATCCGACCCGCGATGCCGATCGTTTCAAGACCGTCGACGAGCGCCAGCCTGCTCGGCGGTTCCATCGTCCTCGAGCCCGCCCCGTGCGCCCACGGGACCCCCCGCCGCGTCGAGCCCTGGACCGGCGAGCCGGGCACGGCCGGCCGCGTGGCCGTCGTCGGGGCGGGCAAGATGGGCCTGCCGCTCGCCGCCCAGTTCGCGTCCCACGGCTGGGACGTGACGGCGGTCGACGTGGTGCCGGAGGTGGTCGACGCGATCAACGCCGGACGGTCGCACATCGGGGCGGAGCCGGGCGTGGCGGAACTCGTCGCCATGGCGCACGCGGGCGGTCGCCTCCGGGCGACGATGGACGGGGCCGCGGCCGCTGGCGCGTCGGACGTCGTCGTGCTCATCGTGCCGGTCACGCTCGACGACGAGGAGCGGCCCGATTACCGGGCGATGGACGCAGCCGTGGCGGCCATCGCGCCGGGGGTCCACGCTGGGTCGACGGTCGTGTTCGAGACGACCCTCCCGGTGGGGACGACGCGGTCGCGCTACACGCCGCGCATCGAGGAGGCATCCGGGCTGCGCGCCGACGCCGACTTCTTCGTCGCCTTCTCGCCGGAGCGGCTGTACTCCGGCGCGGCGCTGCGCAACCTCGCCACGTACCCCAAGCTCGTCGGCGGGATCGGGGCCGCGTCGACGGACCGCGCCGCGCGGTTCTATGACGCCGTGCTCGACGCGGAGGTCGTGGCGATGTCGTCGGCCGAGGCCGCCGAGTTCAGCAAGCTCGCCGACACGACGTATCGCGACGTGAACATCGCCCTGGCCAACGAGTTCGCCCGCGCGGCCGACCGGTTCGGGGTCGACGTCGACGAGGTGATCGGGGCGGCGAACAGCCAGCCGTACAGCCACATCCACCAGCCCGGCATCGGCGTCGGCGGCCACTGCATCCCGGTCTACCCGCACTTCCTGCTCGACGGAGCGGCGGATCTCGAGCTCGTCGCCCTGTCGCGCCGGGTCAACGACGGCCAGGTGGGCCTCGCGATCCGTGCGCTCCAGCGCTCGCTCGGCGCGCTCGACGGCGTGCCCGTCCTCGTGCTCGGGCTGACCTACCGGCACGGGGTCAAGGAGCTCGCCTACTCGCGGGCGCTGCCGCTGATCGACCGGCTCCGCTTCCACGGGGCGGACGTGCTCGCCTTCGACCCGCTGCTCGACGAGGACGAGACGGTGCGCTGCTGCGCCGGCGCGTGGCGCTGGGGCGAGCCGAGCCCGGCGCGCGCGATCGTCACGCAGACGGCGGACCCGCTGTGGCGGACGCTCGACCCGGCCTGGTTCCCGGACCTGCGCGTAGTCTTCGACGGGCGCAACAGCCTGCGCGGGTTCGACCTGCCCGCGGAGGTCGAGCACGTCGGGGTGGGCCTCGGGGGGTCGCCGAACCGGGGTTCAGCGACGGCGGCCGGCGGCGCGTCACCGGGCGCTGCGGCTCCTGCCCCGGCCCCGGCTGCCGCGCGCCGCTGAGCCAGCCGCCGGCGTGCGCATCGCCAGCGTTGTCGGGACCCGCCCGCAGCTGATCAAGGCGGCGGCGCTCGAACCGCCGCTCCGCGCGCGACACGAGGCGATCCTCGTCGACACCGGCCAGCACTGGGACGACGCGCTGGCCGGCAACTTCTTCGCCGAGCTCGGCCTCGCCCGTCCCGAGCACGCGCTCGATGCCGGCGGTGGGACGCATGCCGAGCAGACCGCCGCGATGCTGACCGGCCTCGAGCCGATCCTCCTCGCCTGGCGCCCGGACGCGGTGCTCGTCTACGGCGACACGAACTCGACGCTCGCCGGCGCTCTCAGCGCGGCGAAGCTCGGCATCCCGGTCGCGCACGTCGAGGCGGGCCTGCGCAGCTTCGATCGGCGGATGCCGGAGGAGCTCAACCGGGTCGTTGCGGACCACCTCTCGACCTGGCTCCTTGCCCCGACTCCGACGGCCGTGGCCAACCTCGCGGCGGAGGGGCTCGTCGATGGCGTCACGCTCGTCGGCGATCTCATGCAGGATCTCGCGGCGCGCGTCGTCGCGGAGGTCCGTGACCGGTCTGCGCTCGGGGCGGTCACCGGGGCGGCCGGCCGGTCGCTCGCCTCCGGCGGCTACCTGTTCGCGACGATCCATCGGGCGGAGAACCGCGAGTCGGCGGCGATCGCCGCCTGGGCGGCCCTGCTCGGCCGGGTCGCGCGACCGGATCGGCCGGTCGTGCTCGCGCTCCATCCGGGGACGCTGGCCGCCGTCGAGCAGGCCGCCATCGCGCTGCCGGCCGACGTCATCGTCATCGGCCCGACCGGTTACCGGACGTCGCTCGCCCTGCAGCTCCATGCCGCCGCCGTCCTGACCGACTCGGGCGGCGTCCAGCGCGAGGCGGCCTGGCTCGATGTCCCGTGCCTGGTCCTGCGCGGCACGACGGAGTGGCGCGAGGCGGTCGCGGGGTCCGCCGGACGGATGGTCGTCGTCGGACTCGACGCGGACCGGGTCGCCACCGAACTCGCCCGGCTCGCCCCCGTCGACCGTTCCGCCGCGCTCGCCGTCGAACGGGCGGCCGGCGCAATGGTTGCGCCCGCCGGTGCCCCGGCGGCCATCCTCGACGCGCTGGATCGGACACCGGGGACCGACTGACCGTGCGCGTCGTCATGTACGTCCAGAACGACGCGACGCACGACTCCCGGGTCCTGCGCGAGGCGGCAACGCTCGCCGGCGCGGGGCACACGGTGACGGTGATGGCGACGACCCGCTCGCCGGACGAGCCCGACGGCCGCCGCGAGAAGCGTGACGGGTTCGCCATCGTCCGGGTGGCCATCCCGGCCGCCGATCGCCGCGGGATCGAGGCCTTCCGAGCGCCGTGGCGGGCGATCCGACCGTCGCTGGGGGCGATCGGCTCGGCCGCCGCGCGCGGGCCGGCCGGCGCCGCGTCCCTCGTGCGTGGGGTCGTCGGCCTTGCCGTGCTCGCCCCGTGGCTCGTGCTGCGCGGTGCGTGGGTGGCGATCGTCAACCGCGCCCTCCGGCGACCGATCCGGATGGGCTGGCTCGAGTATCTCCGGCGCTGGCGCCAGGAGACACTCGGCTGGTGCCGCGCGGCCGTCGCGCACGCGCCGGTCGCCGACATCCACCATGCCCACGACCTGGAGGCCGTTCCGGCCGCCCGCTCCGCGGCGCGACGGGACGGCGGCCGCTCCGTCTACGACAGTCACGAGATCTTCACCGAGTGGGGGCTGCACCGTGCGCAGCCGCTCTGGCTGCGCCTCGGCCTCGCCGCGTGGGAGCGTCGCCTGGCCGATGGCGCCGCGGCCGTCATCACGGTCAACGACGCGATCGCGGACATCCTGCGCCGGCGTCTCGCCCCAATGCGGATCGTCGTCGTCCACAACTGCCCGCCGCGCTGGCACCCGCCGGACGACGCGCCGGACCACGTCCGGCGGGCCGCCGCGATCCCACCCGACGCGCCGATCGTCCTGTGCCACGGCAACCTCATGGCCGGGCGCGGGCTCGAGGAGACGGCCGCGGCCATGCGCAAGCCGGGCCTCGAGACCGCCCACCTCGTCTTCCTCGGCCATCGCGTGACCGTCGTCGATCGGCTCGTCGCCGAACCGGCAACCGAAGGACGGGTCCACTACCTGCCGGCGGTCCCGCCCGGAGATGTGGTCGAGTGGGTCGCCGGCGCGGACGCGGACGTCATGGCGATCCAGCCGACCGACCTGAACAGCCGCCTGAGCAGCCC
>Ga0214472_10007702_pt1 | contig 11259 bp, 7 predicted proteins | sample RVTome_6_FD_207662 | JGI IMG/M metagenome (GOLD analysis project Ga0214472, IMG submission 207662) | Soil microbial communities from uranium-contaminated site in the Upper Colorado River Basin, Wyoming, United States - RVT140D175 | ecosystem: Environmental > Terrestrial > Soil > Contaminated >...
GTTCCGCAGTCGCGCGAGTTGTCGACCTTTCTCGTGCTGATCACCGGCGTGATCGGACTGTGGGGCCTGGGCGACTGGATCGCGGCGCGCATCCTCGGGGTGCTGCGGCGCGGTTTCTCTTTCGAGCGCGCGATGGCGTTCGATACGCAGCGCATGCTGAAGGACCTCGGCGACTCGTTCACGGAGGCCCTCATCACCATGCTGCCCTTGTACGGCCTGCTGATGGTGGCTGCGATCGCGGCGCCGATCCTGATGGGCGGACTGGTGTTCTCGCCCAAGTCGCTCGGCCTCAAGCTCGACCGGATGAACCCGCTGAAGGGGCTGGGGCGGATGTTCTCGATGCATGGCGTGGCGGAGCTGGTGAAGTCCGTGCTCAAGGCGGCCGTGGTCGGCAGCATCGGGGTGTTCGCGGTGTGGCGCGAGCACGAGCACATCTTCACGCTCATGACGCAGCCGCTCGAACGCAGCATTCCGGAGTTCGTCCAGGCGGTGCTGTTCTCGGCGTTGCTCATCATTCTCGGGCTGGCGCTGCTCGCCCTCATGGATGTGCCGTTCCAGCTCTGGCAATACCACCGCAAGTTGCGCATGACCAAGGAAGAGGTCAAGCGCGAAGGCAAGGAGCAGGACGGCGACCCGCACGTGAAGGGACGCATCCGCATGCTCCAGCGCGAGATGGCGCGGCGCCGGATGATGTCCGAAGTGCCCAAGGCCGACGTGGTGGTGACCAACCCGACGCACTTCTCGGTGGCACTCAAGTACGATGCCGCGCGCATGGGCGCGCCGATCGTGGTGGCCAAGGGGCGCGGCGAGGTGGCGCTGAAGATTCGCGAACTGGCACGCGAGCACAAGGTGCCGCTGCTCGAGGCGCCGCCGCTCGCACGCGCCCTGTACACCCACTGCGAACTGGAGCAGGCGGTGCCTGGCGCGCTGTACACGGCGGTGGCCGAGGTGATGGCCTACGTGTACCAGCTCAACGCCTGGATGGCCCAGGGCGGCCTGCCGCCCACGGCGCCGGCCAAGCTGGCCGTCCCGGAAGACATGGATCCCGGCGCGCCCGCCTGAGGCCGCGTCCGAACCGAATTGCGATAGAGGTCGGCAATGGAAGCCCTGAACCTGCGTGCCTTGATGACGCCCACCAACCTGCGGCTGCTGGGCGCGCCCATCTTCATCATCATGGTGCTGTCCATGATGGTGCTGCCGCTGCCGGCGTTCCTGCTCGATCTGTTCTTCACCTTCAACATCGCGCTGGCGGTGATGGTGATGCTGGTGGCGATGTACACCCGCAAGCCGCTCGACTTCTCGGTGTTCCCCACCGTGCTGCTGGTGACCACCCTGCTGCGCCTGGCGCTCAACGTCGCCTCCACGCGCATCGTGCTCCTCGAGGGGCACACCGGGCCGGACGCGGCGGGCAAGGTGATCGAGGCCTTCGGCCATTTCCTGGTCGGCGGCAATACCGCGATCGGCCTGGTGGTGTTCATCATCCTGGTGCTGATCAACTTCGTGGTGATCACCAAGGGCGCCGGGCGCATCGCCGAGGTGAGCGCGCGCTTCACGCTCGACGCGATGCCCGGCAAGCAGATGGCGATCGACGCCGACCTCAACGCGGGCCTCGTCGACGAGGCCGAAGCGAAGCGCCGCCGCAAGGAGGTGGGGCAGGAGGCGGACTTCTACGGCGCGATGGACGGTGCCTCGAAGTTCGTGCGCGGCGACGCGGTGGCGGGCATCCTGATCCTCATCATCAACATCATCGGCGGGCTCATGGTCGGCACCGTGCAGCACGGCATGGGTGTCGGCGCGGCGGCCGAGACCTACACGCTCCTCACCATCGGCGACGGGCTGGTGGCGCAGATCCCGGCGCTCATCATCTCGGTGGCGGCCGGCCTGGTGGTGTCGCGCGTGGGCGACGACGGCGACATCGGGGGGCAGGTGATCGCGCAGGTGTTCTCCAATCCCCAGGTGCTGATGCTCTCGGGCGGGATCATCGGCGTGCTCGGACTCATTCCCGGCATGCCCAACCTGGTGTTCATTCTGATCGCGGGTACGCTCGGCTGGCTGGGGTGGCGCAAGATGCAGGAGCAACGGCGCACGGCGTTCGCGGCGGCCCGACCGCCCGAGGCGGCTTTCGCGCAGCCCGCCCCCGAGGCGCTCGAGGCGAGCTGGAACGACGTCGCCCCGGTCGACGTGCTGGGGCTGGAGGTGGGTTACCGGCTCATCCCGATGGTGGACAAGGGCCAGGACGGCGAGCTTCTCAAGCGCATCCGCGGCCTGCGCAAGAAGTTCGCCCAGGAGGTCGGCTTTCTCGCCGCCCCGGTGCACATCCGCGACAACCTGGAATTGCGTCCCAACGCCTACCGGATCGCCCTCAAGGGGGTGGAGATCGGCAGCGGCGAGGCCTACCCGGGCCAGCTCCTGGCGATCAATCCGGGGCGCGTCACCGGCCCGCTGGCCGGGCGCGAGACGCGCGATCCGGCCTTCGATCTGCCCGCCTTCTGGATCGACGCCGGCCAGCGCGAGCAGGCGCATGCGCTCGGCTACACGGTGGTCGACGCGAGCACCGTGGTGGCCACCCACTTGAACCACCTGATCTTGAGCCACGCCGCCGAGCTGCTGGGGCGCCAGGAGACGCAGGCGCTGCTCGACCACACCGGCAAGGACACGCCCAAACTCGTCGAGGACCTGGTGCCGACCCTGCTGTCGGTCTCCACCGTGCAGCGCGTGCTGCAGAACCTGCTCGAAGAGGGCGTCAACATCCGCGACATGCGCACCATCATCGAGACGCTCGCCGAACATGCGCCGCGCCTCCAGGATCCGCTCGAACTCACCTCGCGCGTGCGCCAGGCGCTGGGCCGCTCGATCATGCAGGGCCTGTTTCCGGGCAACGCCGAGATCCAGGTCATGGCGCTCGATCCGGGGCTCGAACGCATCCTCATGCAGGCCATGGCCAGCGGCGGGGGCGAGGGCGGCGTGATCGAACCGGGGCTCGCCGACGGGCTGCTGCGCAACACGGCACAGATCGCGCAGCGCCAGGAGGACATCGGCCTGCCGCCGGTCCTGCTGGTGCCGCCGCAATTGCGCTGGCTGCTGTCGCGCTTCCTGCGCCGCTCGGTGCCCTCGCTCAAGGTGGTGGCCAATTCGGAAGTGCCCGAAGCGCGCACCATCCGCGTCACCGCCATGGTCGGCGGCACGGCCGGCTGAGCGACGCGCGCGGCGCGCAACCGTGACGGGCGTCACGCGGACGCGGCGAGCGAAGCGAAATAGCGGGGCGAAAGGGGTTTATTCCGGGCTATCGATCGGCATGGCGCACACCATAATTTGCGTCAGGTTGCGCCGGAAGCGCGGCAGCAGGGGAGGAAAAGAACATGAACGTCAAGCGCTACTACGCCCAAACCGCCCGCGAGGCGTTGCGCGCCCTCAAGGCCGAACTCGGGGCCGATGCCATCGTCCTGTCGAACCGGGCCGTCGACGGCGGGGTGGAAATACTCGCCCTGCCGGCCGATGCGGTCGGCACGCTGACCGGTGCGCCGCGTCCGGCGCCTGCGCCTGCCGTCGTGCGCAGCGCAAACGCCACGCCGCCGGGTGCCCCGCGTCCTTTCAGCGGCGATGACGATGACTTCCACGTGAGCCTGTCCGGACGCCCCGCTGCCGCGCCGGCGACGGCCCCGGCCGCGCGCCGGCCCGCCCCGGACATCCGTCCCTTCGACCCGCCACGCATGGAAACGCCGGACTATCTGATGCGGACCCGCGCGCCGCTCCATCCGGCTGCGGCGTCCGTCGATCCCTGCCGTGAGACGCCGGTCGCCGCCCAGCCGGCCCGCGCCGCGCAGCCCGCCGCAGCGCCGCGTGCGCCCGCCGGCGAGGCGGCCCGCGCACCGCTGCGTGACGTCGAAGACGACCGGATCCGCACCCTGCAGGACGCCAACGTCAAGCTTGCCGACGAACTGGCCGGCATCCGCGGCATGATCGAACGCCAGCTGGCCGGCTTCGCCTGGGGCGAGGACCGGCGCAAGGCACCGGCGCGCGCCGACACCGTGGGCGAGTTGCTGGAAGCCGGCTTTTCGGCGGTCCTGGCGCGCCGCCTGGCCGAGTCGGTGGATGCCGACGCCACGCCGAAATCGGCGCGCGAGGCGGTGCGCGACGCGCTTGCGCGCGAGCTGCGGGCGATGGCCTCGGACGCCGACATCATCGACCAGGGCGGCGTGTTCGCGCTGGTCGGCCCGACCGGGGTCGGCAAGACCACCACCACCGCCAAGCTCGCCGCGCGCTGCGTGGTGCGCCACGGTGCCGACAAGCTGGCGTTGATCACCACCGACGGCTACCGGATCGGCGCCCAGGAGCAGCTGCGCATCTACGGGCGCATTCTCGGCGTCCCGGTGTTTTCGGTGCGTGACGCGGCCGACCTGCGCCAGACGCTCGCCGAACTGCGCGGGAAGCACATGGTGCTGATCGACACCATGGGCATGAGCCAGCGCGACCGCATGGTGGCCGAGCAGGCGGCCATGCTGATGGGCGCCGGCAACGTGCGCCGCCTGCTGCTGCTCAACGCGACCTGCCGCGGCGACACGCTCGACGATGTGGTGCGCGCCTATCGCGGCCCGGATCTGGCCGGCTGCATCCTCACCAAGGTCGACGAAGCCGCCTCGCTCGCGCCGGCGCTCGGCGCCGCGGTGAGCAACGAGCTCGACGTGTATTACGTGACCAACGGCCAGCGCGTCCCGGAGGATATCCATCTCCCCAACCGGGCCTACCTGCTGCATCGCGCGCTGCGCGAACACGGCGAGGACTCGCCGTGGAAGCTGCAGGGCAACGAGGCGGCAATGATGCTGGCGGCAGCCGGCGCGGGAGCCTGACATGATCGACCCCGGTGAGGACCAGGCAGCCGGCCTGCGCCGGCTGTTTCGCCGCGCGCCGCCGTGCGTGGTGGCGCTGTACGCGACGGGACGCCATCGCGCGCACATCGCGGTGCAGACCGCGCACCGCATCGCCGGGCAGGCCCGGCGCGTGCTCGTGCTCGACGAGGCGCCGGGCGCGGATGCGCTGGCGCAGGTGCTGCAAGTGCCGGCCGGCGTCGATCTGCTGAGCGTGCTGGGTGGGCGGATCGACCCCGCCGCCTTGCTGCAGCCGGTGCCGGGGCTGCTCGGACGCGTCCCGGTGAGCGCCGCCGCGCTGGCGCTGCCGCTGCTCGATGACGAACGCCGCGAATGCCTGGTGGGCGCGCTGCGCAGCCTGCAGCGCCACGCCGGCTTCGTGCTGATTCACGCGGCCAGCGCGGCGGCCGACGACCCTTCGCCCTTCGTGTTCGCCGCCCCGCGCCGGCTGGTGGTCGCCGAGGCGAGCCGCAGCGGCGCCACCGAAGCCTACCGGGTGATCAAGCAACTTGCGGCGGCCGGCGCCGGTTCGCTGCACGTGGCGGTGTCGCGCGCGCGCAGCCGCACCGAGGCCAGCGCGTTTTTCGCCAGCCTCGAGGAACTGGTGGGGAGCCACGTCGGCGTGCCGCTCGCCTGGCTGGGAGAAGTCGAGCGCGACGATCTGGCAGGCGGGCTTGCCGGCGGATCGGCCGAGGCCTCGCCGCGTCATGCGGAAGCCGCCTTTCTGCGTCGGCTGTCGGCCCTCGGGCGCGGCGGTGGACGTTCCCTCGCGCGCGTGGGCCTTTCGCCATGACCCCGCTCACCTATCCGTCTGGCAATGGCGGCGGCGCTGCGGGACAATGGCGCGCCGCCGGCACCCGCGCCGCGCCGCAGCCTCCTCCGGGGCGCCGCAAGATACAGGCAAAGTGGATGTACGACGCTGAAGGAAACGTGGACAAGAACGAACTGGTGGAGGCCTATGCCCCGTTGGTGAAGCGCATCGCCTATCACCTGATGGCGAAGCTGCCGGCCAGCGTCCAGCTCGACGACATCATCCAGAACGGCATGCTCGGGCTGCTCGACGCGATCAACCGCTACGAGGACGGCCTCGGCGCGCAGTTCGAGACCTACGCGGTGCAACGCGTGCGCGGCGCCATGCTCGACGGGCTGCGCGACAACGACTGGCTGCCACGCAGCCTGCGCCGCGACATGCGCCGCATCGAGCAAGCCATCCACAGCCTCGAGCAGCAGAACGGGCGCCAGCCGACCGAGACCGAACTGGCCGAATCGCTCGGGCTGCCGCTCGCTGACTACCAGCGCATGCTGCAGGAAGCGCGCGGCCATCAGCTGGTCTATTTCGAGGATTTCACCGACGGCGAGGGCGAGGACTATTTCGAGCGCCACCTGGGTGAACATGAATCGAACCCGCTCGATCTCCTCGAAGACGCCGACATGCGCGGTGCGCTGGTGCGTGCCATCGAAGAGCTCCCCGAGCGCGAGAAACTGGTGATGGGCCTCTACTACGACGAGGAACTCAACCTGCGCGAGATCGGCGAGGTGCTGGGGGTTTCCGAGTCGCGCGTATGCCAGCTCCACACCCAGGCCGTGGCACGCCTGCGGGCGCGCATGCTGGGGGGGCGCGAAGCGGCCGCCACGGGCGCCCGGCGCGGGCGCCCGCCCAAGAAACCATCGACCGACGCGTGAGGCGCGGCCTCGCCGAACAAGAACCATGGACAAGACAAGCCTGATCGGCCTCACCCTCGGGATCGCCGCCATCCTGGTAGGACAGATGCTCGAAGGCGGGCACATCGGCTCGCTGGTACAGCCCACCGCGTTCCTCATCGTGATCGGCGGCACGCTGGGTGCGGTCATGCTGCAAAGCCCGCTGCGCGTGTTCGTCGACGGCATGCGCATGACGCGCTGGGTGTTCGTCCCGCCCGCCGCGAGCCACGCTGCGCTCATCGACCAGACGGCGAGTTGGAGCCAGGTCGCGCGCAAGGAAGGCTTGCTCGCGCTGGAGGCGCAGATCGACGCGCTGCCCGATGCGTTCGTGCGCAAGGGGCTGCAACTGCTGGTCGACGGCGTGGAGCCGGAGCGCCTGCGCGAGGTGCTCGAAGTGGAGATCGACGCGTGGGGGGCGCAGATGAAGCTGGGCGCCAAGATCTGGGAAGCGGCCGGCGGCTATGCCCCCACGATCGGGATCCTCGGCGCGGTGATGGGGCTCATCCACGTGATGGAGAATCTATCCGACCCGTCCAAGCTCGGTTCGGGCATTGCGGTGGCGTTCGTCGCCACCATCTACGGGGTCGGCTTCGCCAACCTCATCTTCCTGCCGATCTCCAAGAAGCTGCTCGCGCATGTCGGCAACGTCATCTCCCAGCGCGAGATGCTGGTCGATGGCCTGGTGGGCATCGCCAACGGGGACAATCCGCGCATCATCGAAAACCGCATGCGCGGCTATGTCGTCTAGCCCGAACCTTGAGGTTCCCGCACGCCATGGCAGGGCGCCGCATCAAGTGCCGCGCATGGCGCCGGATGGCGGCGTCGCGCGTCGGGCGCGGGAGACGGCGCGGGATCGCCCCATTCACGGCGACGCGCGTGAACGGCTCACAGCCTGAAGCTGCCGATCGAGCTCTTCAGGTCGTCGGCGAGCCGATGCAGGGCGTCGGCCGTTTCCGACATCCGGCCCAGCGCGGCGTGGCTGGCCTCCACCATCTGCGCCATATCCTCCACGTGGCGGGCGATCTGGCTGGCCGAGCTCTGCTCGTGCACGGCCAGGCTGGTCTGCTCCACTTCCGGGGTCGCGCGGTCGACCGACTGGCTGGCCGCACCGATCGCACCGGAGGTCGCCGCCATGCTCGCGCGGCTCGATTCGAGCGCCGCCAGGCCGCGCCCGAGTTCGTGATCGAGGGCCTGTGCCTGTTCGCTCAGGGACGAGGTGATGGCGTCGATGTCGCTCGCCGACTGCCCGGACTTCTCGGCGAGCTTGCGCACTTCGTCCGCCACCACGGCGAATCCGCGGCCCTGTTCGCCCGCCCGCGCCGCCTCGATGGCGGCGTTGAGGGCAAGGAGATTGGTCTGGTCCGCAATCTCGCGGACCTGGCGCGTCATGGTGCGTATTTCCTGCGAGTTGCGGATAAAGCTGCTGGCGGTGTCGGTCACCGACTTCATCACCGCCGCGGTCTCCTCGATGGAGGCGGCCAGCGTCGCCAGCCGTTGCTCGGCCTGTTTCGATTCGGCCACGCCCGCCTGCGACAGCGCACTGACCGGATCGGCGGCGTCGCTGATGGTCTGGATCGACACCGTTGCCTGTTCCACCGTGGCGGCGGTGGAGGCGGCCACCTCGGACGGGTGCGCGGCCGAGTCGGTGACCTTGCGCGTTGCGCTGGCGAGTCCGCCGGCGGCCTCATCGACCTGCGCCACGGAGCCGGTCACACGCCGGACCAGGTCACCCAGGTCGCGCCGGATGGTTTCGGCGCTCGTCGCAATGCGCCCGATTTCGTCGCCCGAATGGGACCGGATGGGCGTACTGAAGTCACCCCTGGCGAGGGCCCGCAGACTCGCCTCCAGGTCGCGCGCGGGCCGGATGATGTGCTGCTGCACCATCCACTGGAACAGCACGAAGGCGAGCAGGCATGCGATCAGGATGACCGCCGCGCTGATGGCGAGCGTGCGCTGCGAACTGGCATGGATCTCGCCCGCTCGTTCGGCGATCGTGCCGGTCATGCGCGCGAGCAACTGGTCGAGCACCGCGCTCGTGTCCTTTTCGGAGTTGCGCACACTCTGTTCGAGGTCGTACATGTTGGAATCGATCTTGTAGTCGTTGAGCGCGCCTTGATAGCGCTCCCCGAGTGCCTTGTGCGCGGTCAGGAAGCGTCCGGCCAGCGCCTTGACTTCGGGATCGGTCGAGGCACCGGCGAGCTCGCCGACGTGCCGCTGGACCGCCGCCTCCTGGCGCCGGAACGCGGTCCAGTGGGTGTCGAGTGCGGCGCTGTCGGTGATGCGCAGGATGCTGTTCTTCCATTCGAGCAGTTGGTCGTAGTAGCCGACCTTGCTCGCGACGAGCGACACGCGCAGTTCCTGCAAGCTGCCGAGTTCGCCGGCCCCGAGACGGTGGATGGTCTGCGCCTGCAGGAACATGCCGATGCCGGCCGCGAGCAGAACGAGCATCGTGCCGCCGCCGCATATCATGAGGAGCTTGTTGCGTACGCTGTTCAGTATGAGGTCCATCGCGATCTGCTTGCTACGAAAGTGATCGTTGTACGACAACCCCGGGCGTGTCTTGAAAAACAACCCGGAATCCCTGCCGGCGTCCGGCGTGGCGCGCTTGTTCGGAAGGGGCGGGCACGCGCTGAAGGAACGCCCCCTCCTGTCCGTAAAGTCTAGTAAAGATTCGGGACCCGTCATGTCACGTCGCCGCAAACACGAGGAAGACCACGAGAACCACGAGCGGTGGCTCGTTTCCTACGCCGATTTCATTACGCTGCTGTTCGCCTTCTTCGTGGTGATGTACTCGCTGTCGTCGGTCAACGAGGGGAAGTACCGGGTGCTGTCCGATTCGCTGGTGAGTGCCTTCCGCAGCGTCAACCTCAATGCGTCCGGCGAGCAGATCGTCGTGTCCCCGGTCGCCCGCCCGCTGCCGGCGCCGTCGCCACCGGTGGTGGCGCGCACGCCCGAGCAGGCCGAGGCGGAGGCGCGGCGCCAGGCGCAAGTGGCGCGCATGCGCAGCGTCGCCGAGGACATCCGGCGCGTGCTCGAGCCGCTCACCCGCGGCGGGCAGGTGACCGTGAGCGAAGGCGCCCTCGGCATCAAGGTGGAGATCAACGCCAGCGTGTTGTTCGCCCCGGGCGAAGCCGCGCTCGGCGTGCCGGCGATCACGGCGCTGCGCGCGGTGGCCGAGGTGCTCGCCGGCGCGGACTTCCCGATCACCATCGAAGGGCATACCGACAACGTCCCGATCGCCACCTTCCGGTTTCCCTCGAACTGGGAGCTGTCCGCCGTGCGCGCCTCGTCGGTCGTGCGCCTGTTCGTCGAGTCCGGCGTGGCGGCCGGGCGGCTCACCGCGGCCGGCTACAGCGACCAGCGCCCGCTTGCGGATAATTTCGGCGAGGAGGGCAGGGCGCGCAATCGGCGCGTGACCATCCTCATCGAATCCATGCTGGGGGAGCTGCCGCCCGCGACGCCGGGACGGCTGCGCTCCGACGACCCGATACGGGCCATCCTGCCCGGGACGGGAGACTGAGCAGGACTGAAAACTGACCGGGGAGGCCGGGACCGGAGACGGAGCAGGACCGGAGACGGAGCAGGACCGGAGACGGAGCAGGACCGGAGACTGACCTGGCCGGATGTTGTCACGGTCGCCAGCGCGGTGCTGCGCCGGACGGCCTTCCGCCTCGGTCGCACGCCACGGGGCCCCGGCAGCGGGGGCCCCGTGCAGTCGGCGCAATCGACTTGCGCCCGACTGCGCCGTGCGTGCGCCGCCTATTCGGACTTGGCCGAGCCGGATGCGGGGTGGGCCACCGGTGCGACTGCGGCAGGGATGGCAACTGCGGCGGGAACGCTCGCCACCATCGGTGCCACGTCCCCGATGGCGCCTTGCGGGGCGGGCGCCACGCCGGCCCCGGCGATCAGCGGCACGATCAGCAGCGCCACCAGGTTGATGATCTTGATCAGCGGGTTCACCGCCGGGCCGGCGGTGTCCTTGTAGGGGTCGCCGACCGTGTCGCCGGTCACCGCCGCCTTGTGCGCCTCGGAGCCCTTGCCGCCGTGGAAGCCGTCCTCGATGTACTTCTTGGCGTTGTCCCAGGCGCCGCCGCCGGTGGTCATCGAGATGGCCACGAAGAGGCCGGTCACGATGGTGCCCATGAGCACCCCGCCCAGCGCCTGCGGCCCGAGGATCAGCCCCACCGCGATCGGCACCAGCACCGGCAGCAGCGACGGAATCATCATCTCCTTGATCGCCGCCTTGGTGAGCAGATCGACCGCCTGCGAGTAGTCGGGCTTGCCGCTGCCGTCCATGATCCCGGGGATTTCGCGGAACTGGCGGCGCACTTCGAGCACCACCGAACCGGCCGCGCGGCCCACCGCTTCCATCGCCATGGCGGCGAACAGGAAGGGAATCAGGCCGCCGAGGAAGAGGCCCACGATCACCATGTGGTTCGACAGGTCGAAGCTGAGGTGGCTGCCGGATTTCTCGAGGGCATGGGTGTAGTCGGCGAACAGCACGAGCGCGGCGAGCCCGGCGGAGCCGATCGCGTAGCCCTTGGTCACCGCCTTGGTGGTGTTGCCCACCGCGTCCAGCGGGTCGGTCACGGCGCGCACCGAGGCCGGCAGGTCGGCCATCTCTGCGATGCCGCCGGCGTTGTCGGTGATCGGGCCGTAGGCGTCGAGCGCGACGATGATGCCGGCCATCGAC
>Ga0214472_10007704_pt1 | contig 11256 bp, 4 predicted proteins | sample RVTome_6_FD_207662 | JGI IMG/M metagenome (GOLD analysis project Ga0214472, IMG submission 207662) | Soil microbial communities from uranium-contaminated site in the Upper Colorado River Basin, Wyoming, United States - RVT140D175 | ecosystem: Environmental > Terrestrial > Soil > Contaminated >...
CCGGACTTTCAAATCAAATATTGAAATGGTATCCAGGTCACTAAATTCTTCCACCAGTTGCACGGTTATTACTGAATTTCCTTCGGAAATCTGGCTGATGACTTTTTCCACAGCAGGTATTCTCATTACCTTTTCCTCAATACTTCTAACCTTCAAATCAGTGTTATCAAGCGTGGAGCCTTCGGGCATGGTGACAAACATTTTTAGTTCTTTGTTCTCAACTTCATTTATGCTGGCAAAGCTGATGATCAGACTTAATCCAATGGTTACAAAGAATAAGAAGACGCCGCCAATGATAGTCAGGGCAGGCTTACGGAAGCTGGCTTTCAGGAAGATCACATAAATTTGAACAAGCCGCTGTCGGATTGATGAATTCTTAATTAATGGCGAACCCAAACTCTTCTCTTTGTTAATTGCGGCGTGCGCAAGCATTGGAATGAGCACCAGGGCAACAACCAGGGAGACAATCAAAGTAGAAATAATTGAGACGCCAATGTGTGTACCAATGATTGTAATGAGAAAATTTGAAGAAAAGACAAAAGGGAGAAATACGGTAATAGTTGTTAGTGTAGCCGCAATTACAGACCGCATCACCTCTTTTGTTCCTTCCACTACGGCGGCATCAGCAGATTTCTTATTAGCAAGATGCCGGTAAATATTTTCAATAACCACAACGCTGTTATCCAAAAGCATTCCGATTGCCAGAGCCATACCAATCAAGGTCAGGCTGTTTACCGAAATGTTGTATGCGTAGAAAAGATTAAAAGCTGTAAACACTGAAATCGGAATTGCAAGGGCAATGCTTAGGATGAATCTTAGACGCCGTAGAAAAATCCACAGAACAAAAACAGCCAATAGCCCGCCAACCAAAGCAAGACTTTTTATTTGCTCGATGTTGTTGACCATTATCTCCGCATTATTGCTTTGCACCACAATCTCTGCATCCAATTGCGCAATATCCTCATTGATTTCATCAATAACCTTTGAAGTTATTTCTGACAAGGCAATAACATTAGCCTGGGTATCCCTTGAAAGTCGAATTGAGACGGCATCTTTGCCGTTAACCCGGCTTAAAGAGGCTTGTTCCTTAACTCCAAAATAAACTTCGGCAACATCCCTGAGCAGCAAGGGTCCTTTCTCAGACACAACCAGATTTTGAATGTTCTTTATGTCTTTCAATTCGGCTGTAACGTTGACGAACACCCTGTTTCCGTTTTGCCTCACAATCCCGGCAAACGCACTCTGGTTTGAATTACGGGCAAGAACATCATTTATGGCATTTGGTGTGATGCCGTTCGCTTCGCACAGGGCATCGTTCATAATTATCTCCAGTGTCTTTTGGCGGCCACCAAAAACTTCAACACCGCCCATTCCATCAATATTGGCCAGCCTGTTGACGATATACCTGTCTGTAATATTGCGTACCCGATCGACTCCACCACTTCCAAGAACCTGAACGCTCATGAAGACGTTGGTTAATTGCTCGGTGTCGATCTTGATGATGTTTACCAGAAAATCCTGGCCGAGACTTGCCCTGACACTATTTACTTTTTGCTCAAGCTTCAGGTAAGCATACTTGATGTTCACATCCTGTTCTAAAGAAATAAAGATAAGGCCCTGGCGGCTGTTTGCTGTTGAATTGATTTCGGCGATCCCTTCAAGCGTACCTACCGCTCCTTCAAGCGGAATGATAGCCTGTTGCTCCATATATTTTGGATCAACATCTGTTGCCGAATTAACCTGAATGATTAAAATGGGTAATTCTACATTTGGAAAAAGCTCTACCGGCAATTTCTTGTAGGAGATATAGCCCAGCAAGGAAAGCCCGACAAATATCATGGAAACAAGGACCTTCCTCTTTATGATAACTCCAAGAATCCCGAGGTTAGGCATCAGCAGTTGCTTTTCTGGTTCCAAAATTCTTCATCCGCTGATAAATCTTTTCAATGGTTTCGTAGTAGCATGGAATTACCACCAGCGTCAGAAGGGTAGAGGTAACAAGTCCGCCAATTACGGCGATAGCCATTGGAGATCGCAGAGCAGCACTTTCACCAAACCCAAATGTCAGGGGTAAAAGTGCGAGAATAGTTGTAAGGCTGGTCATGATGATGGGTCTGATTCTTTTCTGACCTGCATCCAGGATAGCTTCCCTTAGTGGAAAACCACTGTTCTTGTTCTTATTTATAGCATCCACAAGGATTATTGAATCATTTACTGCAATTCCGGTTAACATGATCAAACCGATCACGGCCATCATGTTCAAGGGCAGGCCAAGAATATAAAAGGCTGCCAGGCCTCCGACTCCGGCAAGCGGAATCGTTAAGAGGATTGTAAAAGGATGTAGCAAAGATTCAAACTGCGAGGCGAGAACCATGTATACCAAAAGAATGGAAAGCATCAGGGAAAAAATGAGGTTATCCATAGATTCCTTTCTTCTTTTCTCCTGGCCGGAGACTTCAATTTTGTATTGGGGCGGAAGGGAAATATTTCCAAACTCTTCTTCAATACTTTTTACAATCTGATCATAAGGCCGGTCGTCATTGACGCGAGCGCCAACCGTTACAATTCGGTCCTGGTTTTTGCGGTAAATGGAATTGACTGAATTGTTCACCATGATGTCAGCTATCTCACCCAGCCTGAGTTCAGTTTGGTCTTTCTTTATTTTTAGATTCTCCAGATCACTAAGTGCGAGATCAGGAATTTTTATTTGGATATCCTGTATTACACCGTCCTGCTCGAGGGTTCCGGCTTTCTTTCCCTGCAAATGATCCTGAACCTGGGTCAGCACTTCTTCGATACTTAAATTGAAAAGTCCGGCGCGGTATTTATCAACATCCACCTGAACCTGGGGAGTACCTTCCTCAAGGTTTGAGACTGGATCATAAATATCATCATTTCTGTTAAGGATGATCAAAACCGAATCAGCTATACGTCTCAGGATGTTAATTTCTGATCCTGCAATGTCAACGACCAATGGCATCTCATCTTCACCTGTTATAGAATTCAGAGCACTTTCATCATTGGAAAATGTAGCTTCCAGCCCGGGAATGTTAACAAAATAGTTGGAAAGGATATTGATGATGCCCGCCATTTCAAAGTGCGATTCTTTGTTGAAGATTATCTTCAGGTTTGCCCTGTTTTCCTGGTACACGTTATCATTTACCACTGCGGACTGGCTTTGCTGCGGGCCAATATGCGAATATATCTTTTCTACCTGGCCTGAGAATAATTCGTACAATTGCGCTTCCACCTGCGCTATAGTTTTAGAAGTACGAGCCAATGGTGTTCCATTTGAAAGGCTAATATCAACCGAAACTGCTCTTGATCCTGCCGATGGCATATATTCGCTCCCGATTACAGGAATCAGCCAAACAGAACCGGCAACCAAAAGAATCGAAAGAACAATAAAAACGAAACGATATTGCAAGACCTTGTTTAAAAAATTTCTATAACCCCTGAAGTGCAATGCCTTTGTTTCGCTTTTTTGGTTTTGTTTTCTAAAGAATTGGGTGAAGAGCATCGGAATTACCAGGATTGCGACCACAAGAGACGAAAGCAAAGAAAAAGCAACAGTCCAGGCCTGGTCTTTGAATAACTCACCCGATGGTCCCTGAAGATATACTATTGGTAGAAATACTATAATAGTCGTCAAGGTTGAAGAGGTAATGGCTCCACTTACGTAGGCAGTACCCTGGATGGCTGCTTCTCTGAAATTCAGGCCTTCTTCTCTTTTTCTGAAAATGCTTTCCACAACCACAATTGCATTGTCAACCAGCATTCCGGCGCCGAGTGCCAGACCGCCGAGGGTCATAACATTGATGGTGAGACCATTGAAATACATCAAATTGAAGGTGGCAATTATTGAAACAGGTATTGCCAGGCTGATGATAAGTGTCGCGCCAAGTCTTCTCAGAAAAACAAACAGCACTATAACTGCGAATAAAGCACCGTATAATCCTGACTCTTCAACTTCATTCACGGCCTGTTGAATAAAACTTCCCTGGTTTTGAATAATTACAAATTCATACCCGGGAACAGTCCTCTGCAATTCCTCCAGAACTTCTGTCAATTCAGTAACTGCATTTATGGTATTGTATTTGGTTTCCTTAAATATTGACAGGCCAAGGCTACGTTTCAAATTCACCCTGACGATGCTGCTTGCTTCTTTATCCAGCATGTTGACCGTTGCCACTTCTCTTAGTAGTAGTGGCACCCGGTCTGAAACTGCGGTTTGCTGGTTGGGCGTTTCCTGGCTGGGTAAACCAACTGGGAGATCCTGTTGTTTATAACCAACTACGAGTTCTTCTAGATCTTCGGGTTTAACTATTATTCCCAGACCTTTGATGACATACTTTTTTCCAAGCTCCTCAATGAATCCACCGGATACATTTCGATTATAGCTTTGAATTCTCATTACCAGGTCATCAACAGTAAGACCAAACGAAGCCAGCTGGTGCGGGTCTGTTTCAATAACCACTTCTTTATCCTGCGCACCTGATATTTTAACTTCGGCAATTCCTGGCAGCCGAATTAATTGATTCCTGAAATTGGTTTCAGCAACTTTTCTGAGTGCATCAAAATCATCAGACTCAGGATTATAAACTCCCAGGATCATCACCGGGCTGGCATTTGGATCAAACTGGGTTATCGCGAATTCCTCTATATCCTCATTGGTTGAAAAGGTGGAAAGAGCTTTTTGCAAATCGAGAAAAGCTTCATCCATATCTTTCCCCAAATCATAATGAACAGTTACGCGTGCATAGCCGGTCTGACAAACTGAACTTACTTCAACTGCGCCATTTTGCCTGATGGCAACTGATTCAATGTCCTCCACAAACTGCTTTTCCATTTCAGACGGGGGTCGTATTCCGGCCTTCATTTCTATAAAGAGTGTAGGGTTCTTCAGGTCAGGAAATAATTCGATCCCCAGTTTCCCAAATGAAATTGAACCCAATAGGATAACCGCCAGTACCAGCATCAAAATGGAAACCGGGTAATTAACAGCTAGTGTAATAATTTTTTTCATCGGGAATAGAAATTGATTTTATCGAATTACACTAACCTTTGATTTATCACGCAGAGTTTCAAAACCGGATATTACAAGCCGATCATTAACTTTCAGCCCTTCTATCACTTCAATTAAATCCTGGTTTTCAAGACCGGTAGAGATTATTCTTTCCGAAGCAATTCCATTTTCCACAGTAAAAACTACACTGCCATTTTGCCTGGAGATGATAGTTTCCTTTGGAATAACTATTGTGTTGTCTCGTTTTTCTGAAAGGATTGCCGCTTTAACAAACATTCCTGGCCTTAGCTGCAGTTTCTTATTTTCAATTTTTAAAACGCTTTCAAATGTTCTCGTTTCAGTATCTATGACGGGAGAGATCTGGGTAATTCTTCCAACCAGGGTGTCGTTGGGAAGGTTATAGTTAGTAATGTGAACCAGTTGATTAATCCTGATTTCCTGCAAATACTTTTCAGGAAGTTTAATGTCCATCAGCAACAAGTCATAATTCATTACTTTGAAAAGATCCTGCCCTTGATCGATCCGAACACCAATTGTGTGATGTGGCAGCTTTACGATTACCCCATCAAAGGGAGCTTTAACACTCATTTTATCACGTTGGATTTGGGCATTTTCAAAGGAATAATTTGCATTGACGTATTCAATGGAAGCATTTTTCAACTCAGTAAGTGTTACGCCGCCTTTGTCGTAAAGGGATTGTTGTTTGTCAAGATTGTTCTTGGAAACCTCCAGGTTCAGTTTCTTGGCATCATATTGCAAATTGTTTTCAAATTCCCTGTCCTCCAACTTTACTATTACTTGCCCTTTTCTAATAATATCACCCAAGGCATAAAATTTGCCTGTTGAAGGATTGAGCTGGAGCATAAATAACCCCGCTAACTCAGATTTCATCACACCTTCCTGGGAGGAATATACGGTACCGGTTGTTTCAATATATTTTGATATTGATCGCGGCTTCAGGCTTTCAACCGACACGGGAATTTTAATTTCAGTTTGTACTCTTGACTCTTCATTATTACATGATGAGATCGCCAATGCGAGAATAGCAATAAATAGAAATTGTGAATACTTTTTCATAGCGAATAAATTATAAGTCTGTCTTGGGCAGTACGGGCTCCTGTTTTTCGAAATCATAAAGCGTAAGTATTTTCAGGTTTAACAGTTCAATTTTATAATTAATGAGCGCAGTAGCTAACTGTGTCTTTTTATCAGACAGTTGGTTCTGGAAAAGGTTAAGATCCATGCTGGTAAGGTCCCCGTTGCGATATCTTTCCTGATTAATGTCGTACGTCAGTTCCGCATTCTTTACATTTTGCTCTGCAATTTCAATTTGTGTTTCCAGGTTTTGAAGGCTCCGGTAGGTTTTCCTGATATTAATGACGATATCATTGTTCTGATTTTCTTCATCAATTCTTGAAATTTGCAGGTTTGCATTGGTGGCGGCCATCCGGGCTTTTTTTTCGCCCCAGTCAAAAAGCGGAATGCTAAAGGTAACAGCTACTCGCGGATTGTTGGTAGGTGAATTATACACCTCCGTAAAATTTGAATCATCACCGAAGAGTCCAAGTGAAAGTGAAACTGATCCTTTAAATTCATTCAAAGCATTGGTGCGTATCAATTCAAACTCAGATCGCTCAATATCAATCTGTCGTTGTCTTAGTTCCATGCGTTCATCAAGCCCGTGTTGAATTGCCTGGTTGATATCAACATTTTGCGTTATATATTCAACATCCACCTGTACCCTGATGTCCTCTTTAAGATCCATGCCCAGGAGCAGCTTGAAATCATCGGCAATGTTATCCAGGTTAACCTGGTTGTTTTCTACGGTGGATCTTGACGTGGCCAGGTTCAGTTCTGCCTGGTAAAGTTCTACTTCAGCAAGAAGTCCCGCTTCAACTTTGTTTTTTGTGATCTCATAACTGAGCTGGTGATTATTGAATTCGTCCCTGGAAATATCAACGCTATTCTGTGCCTGGTAAAAATTATAAAATGTTTGAGTTACCGCACGTTCCAGGTTAAGTAATTGCAGGGCATAGCTAAGCAGTGCATTCTCGAGATTTAATTCCAGCTCCTTAAGCTGTAGCTTGGTGCGGTTGTAAGTGAAAATGGGTTGTTCAAACTGTATATAAATATTGTTGCTCCAGGTCTTTGTCCTGATATCCTGGACCTGACTATAATTATCCCTGTATCCGAATTGGTCAACCAGGGAAAGAACTCCATCAGTGATGGGAATGGGTTGTGAGATAGAAAGTCGTCCAAAACTACTGTAGTCTTCATTGGTATTCCATGTGGAGAAAAAATCATTGAAAACGCGTGTGCGGCTGAAGTCGAAGGGCGTAATGTCTAAAGAAAATCTTGACTTTAAACTTGCTCGTTGGGCAACAAGGCTCATTTTATTGCTCTCAAGATTCAGAGCAGATTTTCTGATGTCCGGGCTTCCGGCTTCAGCAATTTGAATTGACTCTTCAAGGGTGAGAACCCGCTGACTCCTTGCAGTATTAGGAAACAGGTACACCAAAAGCAGTAATGCAACGATTAGAAATTTTATTTTTTTGACTGCCATTTTCTTACATATTATATGGTGAATTTATTGTTGTCTTACCCACCTGACCGCATCAGCATAAACAGTACTCATATCGCATTTATCAGTCAGAATTACATTACCCTCGCCTTTTCGGAAATAATATGAACCAAGGAAATTCCAGCCTCGCTCAGCATTTGATAAGCCAAAGCTGATTTCATCGGTTCCATCCCTATGATTTATCACATATTCATAGCTGTATTTCCGGTCATTATCTCTTCCGAGGTATTGATTTTGATTTTTGCCTATCATATAAACATACAGATCATAAAATCCACTTTCGCTTAGGTCTGGCTCCCACTTGGTTATTTTATCGCCTTTACCTGACCGTGTAAAGTGAGCAGATCGAATATAGTTTCCGTAAAATCCTGATCCAGTTGTAGCCAGCCACTTTGAATAGGAGCGTCGCCAGCTACCATAATATTTTTGGTTCTTTGGATACCTGCTCTCCAGGAATTGCTGCAGGTAGGTTTCCTTGATAGGGCTGAAAGTTGAAAATCCGCTATCTTCATTGTCGACGATAACCTCATATTGCGCCGATAAGGTTACAAAATCAACAATTCGATCTCCGACAAAAGGTGTATAATTTTCCTGGCGATTGAATTTGCCCGGATTAATGCCGACAATCGAAGGAATATTCTGCGAAATCAGGGTATTTATGGAAATCATATCCGGAGGATTGTCCAACAGGAATCCGAATTGTTTGGACTGTTTTTTTTTGATTACTGAATAATAGCCTTCCAGATCATCATCTTCACTTTCTACCTGTTCTCCATAAAACGGTATCTCGTTTTCCTCCCAATAGCGAAAGTTTATTTTCACAATTCCATCAACTTGCGCGGTGTTTGTAATATCAAACAGGATTTGATAACGAGTACGGTCGCCATCCAGCAGCTCCACTTCCCTGGTATTGCTAATTTCAAACGAAGGTTGATCTGTTGTGAAATAGACCTGCCGGATTATTGGATTTATATCCAATTCAAACTCCTTCTTTATTTCAGCGCTGAAATCAGAAAAGCTGGTTAGCGAATGCGGATGTTTACCAATCCAATCATAAACAAAATCCTTGAAAGTCTTTTCTCCAATAAGCTGACTCATTAGGGAAAACAGGTAGTCCCCTTTGAGTGATACAGATTTCTGAATTTTGTTGTAGTCAGTTTCTTCAGTCAGGATTTCCATTATAGTTGCTTCCCTCATCATTGCATTGCACTCTTCTGTAAAAGAAGTGCCATTGATATTCCTGGAATAGTCGTTGATTGCGGGGCTTTCGTTGTTGAGATAATGGGCAATACTTTTATTAAAAAGCGGCCATTCGGTACTGGTTATGCCTGAATTATATGCGTATAGGTTTGCAAACAAAGAGTAATTGGGATCATCGGATTCGCGGCCATCATAGAAGTATTGATCAGAGATTTGTTTGGTGAAAACCCTTTTAACCATGTCTTTGAAAACATTTGCCTGCTTTTCTTTTTCACTAAGAACCAGGTTTTCTTCCCTTGCCTGCTCATCCATATTTTCCATTTGCCTGATGAAGTCAAATGCGCGGACACTGCCACCTTCTTCAGGATAGAGGATCATTTCGGGTTGAACGTAAGCCTGGTGACCTTCGTAAATTTTGTCGAAAGCACTGAACTGAACTGGAACCTCTACAAATTGCAGTCTGGGGAATGGATATTTTATTTGCTGATCAAATTCATATTCATTAACCAAATCTGTTATCAGCAAACTAAGTGTATCCTGTAGTTGGTTAAAATTCTTCATGAAGAAGTCATTGCCGGGGAAATGGTATATAATATACCGTATGCTGTCAACTTCAAGTTCCTTGGTTTCGTAGGAACCAATTGCCAATGAAATTTGTGGCAAAGGATATTCCGGCCTGAATTGAAAATGACCTTCCGCTGTCTTTTGCAAAATTCCCTGGGAAACTGCAACATTGTTCCCTGTTACCTTCACATCGAGTTCAAAATTGATAAATGATTTTCTCTCTTTCACCGGCGATTTCCGCGAAAACCCGATTTGGGTATCCGGATACCATAAAACATCTTTTGTAAAGAGGGCATAATCCTTGCTGAGAAATGCAAACTGTTTGTGAACCGAGTATACAAAATAATCCTGGATCCGGTCGTACCGCTTCTGATCCACATCCAGGTGAGCCACATCATCAAGAATAATTCCTTTGTATTTGATTATTATCGCCGCCGGCTCGCCAACTTTGAGTCCGCGCTCAATTGTAAAGGAAATTATTTGTAATTCTCGGCTAAATTCAATGGGTGAACCATTTAAGACAACTTCTTCAATTTCAAGGCCGGGGTTTAAGGTGAAGTAGATTTGGTTTATTGGTTCAGAATTTGAATTCCGTACTTGCAATCTCGAAGAGGCTTTGATTTTGCCGTCAAAGTGCTCCATTTCGATTGCATTAGATTCGATATCAATATTGAGGATATCGATCCACTTGTCATTAATAGCGATAAGGTTTTTGCGAAAGTTAATGGTGTTGATGTGCGCCTTCCACAAATTCCTCATGATGAACGATGAACCAGCAACAAGTAGAAGAGTTAAAATGATTGTTACAATTCTGTTCTTTCGTGAATTGTGAAGTCTTTGGAGAAACAAGGAGGTTGCAAACAGGCAGGTAATACCGGCGACCAGGTAAAATGATCGCTGCATGATAATCATCTTTACATTATTAAAACCTACCATATCGGATGCCATCAGCGAAAACCTGAATGCCATATAATCAAAAATGTTCGAATATTTATCAAAGAAGTAAATCAGGATAATCCCTGACATTCCCACCAACAATACAATGCTTATTGGTTGATTTCTCAAAACAGTTACTAATAGAAATGCGAGCCCCGTTACGAAAATGATACTTGGCACACTGGTCAATAGAGGATAGATCAGATATGCCAACGGATTGAACCGGGCATCCGGGTTAATAATATTTATTGTAAGACCAATGCAAAGAATCACGATATTTAGTGTTAGGAATAACTTTAATAGCGCCAAAGCCTTGCCGAACACATGGTCAGTATTGGAAATAGCGCGCACCATAAATACTTCGTTTGTGTCAAGCTTCTTGTCTTTTTTTATTAAGCCGGTTGCCAGAAAAATAACGGCTGCAGACTGACCAATGCTCAGAATGATCATGCTGGCATATGGAATACCCCAGGCATTCGAAATCATCCACCAGCGGTTGTCACCGACAGGAGAGAAGCCGGCAATATTGAATATTGTGAGGAAGAAAAGTGCAGCTAGTGCAAAAATTCTGAAAAACCAGTTGCGCCATAGTACCCTGGATTCATATTTGGATATGGTGAGTATGTTCCGCAGTGAAATCATACCAGTGAGATACCTAATTTGTTCTCCATAAAAAAAACATATGCATGCTCCAGGTTTGGATTAATGGAGACTGCATCAGGGTGCGGTTTTTCCAGGGCGATCAATTGTGTCTCCCAGCTAATTCCCGATGGAACTGTTGAGATTACCGGGAACTTATTTTTTAATTGATGAAATTCCTGATCATCTACTGTGACCTCCCAAACGTGCCCGCGTACCTGGCTTATCATCCCTTCAGGCGATCCATAATACGCAAGTTCACCTTTGTGCAGCATTGCCATACTCTGACATGTACTGCTTATATCTCCAA
>Ga0214472_10007705_pt1 | contig 11254 bp, 9 predicted proteins | sample RVTome_6_FD_207662 | JGI IMG/M metagenome (GOLD analysis project Ga0214472, IMG submission 207662) | Soil microbial communities from uranium-contaminated site in the Upper Colorado River Basin, Wyoming, United States - RVT140D175 | ecosystem: Environmental > Terrestrial > Soil > Contaminated >...
ACGGGCTGAGGGCCGTCATCCCGAGCGAATGCGAGGGATCTAAGAAAGATTTCTCCCTTCGGTCGAAATGACAAAGGGTCTTTCTTTGCGAGCTTAGCGTGCTTGGCGCGATAAATTTCTTGAACTCATTCTGTTAAACAATTCCCTGGTTAGTATCTCATGACCAGTTCCGAGCTATCGTTGCGATTAGCGCGACTATCAGACGCTACGACCATTGCCAATTTGTCGCGGGACTTGATCGAATACGGTCTGCGATGGCGTTGGACGCCCATGCGGGTAGCAGCGAGCATTCGCGCCCCCGATGTTAACGTCCTCGTCGCGTGCATTCACGGTAACATCGCCGGATTTGCGATTATGCGCTACGGAGACGACGACGCGCATTTAGACCTTCTCGCCGTGGCTCCGCCCTATAGACGGTTAGGCATCGGCCGCCGACTTCTCCAGTGGCTCGAGAAATGCGCCGTCGTTGCGGGCATATTCAGCGTCACCCTGGAAGTGCGCGCGGGGAACGAAGGAACACAGCTCTTCTATAAGCGCATGGGCTATCGCCCGCTCGCTCATGTTCCCGGCTACTACCAAGGTATCGAGGCGGCGCTTCGCATGGGCCGAGATTTATCGTCCCGGCCCTTGGGCCAAATAGAGCCATTCACGCCGTGGGGTAAACCGCGGGGCCTGAGATAAATATGCACAAGCGCGAAGAGACCCGCTCGGGTATTCGCGGCGGTTTATTTCGCCGCGTAGCAGATCAATCAGTACAAACCTCAGAAAATTAGAATCGTTCGCTTGGTTATACACTCCGGCCCGTGCTACATGAATCCAGACGGGAATCTGCATCCTGGGAGGACGGAGAGATGGATCCGGCAGAAGCGAAGGCGGTGTTGGGACAGTTGAGGGATCATGGCAGAGTGCGCCGCTGGTTTGGCCTGGGCGCAAGAGCCGAAGAACTGTTTGACACTTTCACAAAGATCACCGATTTGAGCGATTGGTGCGGCGAGTTCGGAAAATTGGCGCGAAGATTCGAAGACAGCGCAGACGCGACGGCGGATAGACAGGTCAAAGTCGCGAATTATTTATCCGCGGCCACCTACTTTCACACTGGCCTGTTAGGCACCTTTGAAGATAATGACGTCAGAAAACAAGCCTACCGCTCCGTGGTCAGGGTTTATGATAAAGCGCGCAACCATTTCCGAATTCCAGCGGAACGGGTGGAGTATCCTTTCGGTGGCCTGAACTTTTCAGCTTATTTTCGCAAAGCGCCGGAGGTCACGAAGCCGCCCTGCGTCGTATTACTCCGCGGGCTCGATGCCGCTAGAGAAATAGAGCTCCACACGATTGCAAATTTTCTGCTGGAAAAAGGGCTGTCCACGCTTGCGATCGATACCGCCGGCCAAGGCGAGACCAGGTTTCAAGGCATGAAACTGCTTCCCGATGTGTCCGAATCGATTAGCGCCGCGCTGGACTATCTGGAGACGCGAACGGAAATCGACGCACGCAGATTGGCGATCGTCGGGCAGAGCTTCGCGGGATACCTAGCTGTGCGAGCGGCGGCACGGGACAAGCGGTTCAAGGCCTGTGTGTCTCTGGGCAGTTTTTATAGCCTGGAGGATTTCGAGATCATTCACATGCTGAAACATAATTGCATGTTGAATATGAAGGTGTCCGAGGCGGATTGGCCGCAAACCAGAAAGCTGTTTAGCCTCGATGACGCCATCGAGGATCTAACCTGTCCGTTTTTTGCAATTAACGGATCGGAAGACGTGGTCATTCCGCCATCGCAGACCGTGAAGATGTATGAGAAAGCTGCCGGCCCCAAGGATTTGAAAATCTATGACGGGGCTCCCCATTGCGTGTATTACGACAACAAGTCGGTACTCTTCCACATTGGGGACTGGCTCTCGGCCAAATTGCCTGGAAACTAAAAGTCGCCGGAGAAGATCCTAACCGTCGTAGTTCTATAAGTGAATCAGCTTCACAAGGCTACTTACTTGCCAGGACCTCCTCGAGCATGCTGAGATCCATCACTTCCCCGGCCTGCGCTCTCCGCGATATCAACTTATTTTGATATTCCGTATCCAGATGCTCTTGAACGCTTTGTTGAGCCATTCTGCCATCCATGGTCAACATGGGAAGGAAGTCTCGAATAAGAAGCTGCTCGGTAAGTTCTCGGCTGAGCTTCCATTTAGCAGCGATATAGTCGATCGTTTTGGCTTTGTTGTTTGCCATGTACTCCATGGCGTCAACCAACGATGCGATCATTTTTTTTACCTGCTCCCGATTTTTTTCTATGATAGCCGTCCTGACGATGAGCCCTGCGTGGGGAACAAGGCCGATATCCCGCGGAGAGGCTAATTCGGTAAAGCCCTTCTCGATCATGACCCGCGCGGTCGGCAGGGACAGCATAGACGCATCCAAGGATCCATTCGTTAGAGCCATCACTCGGTTGGTATTCGAACCCGCCTGAATATAGGTAATTTTCTCGGCATCGATGCCAAACTTTCTAAAAATTCTTCTGCTCGCGAAGTAGGGCGACGTTCCAAGTCTACTCAGCCCCACCTTCTTGCCCGAAAGTTCATTTATCTTTTTAATTCGCGGCTGAGAAATGAGATAAAAGGGCGGTCCTTTCATGGCGAACAACACCGCCTTTATCGGAACACCCTGGACGGCTGCGGGCAGGCCGGAATCAGTGGAAGCACTATAATCAAGCTCTCCAGCGGCCAATGCGGCCGTTCCTACAGGCCCTCCAATGAATATGATCTCGACCTGAAGCCCGCGCTTTTGAAAAATCCCGGTATCCTTCGCGACTAAATGAGGTAAGAAGGTAAAAGACACATCGGAAACGCCGAGTCTGGTTTTTTCCAGCGTTTGTGCGCCCGCGTCATAGCATAGAATGGGCAATAGAAACGCGATGGCAATCACGCGGAAGAGTTCAAGGATTCTTAGCGCAGGCCATTGTCGATTCATGCGGCATCTCCTTACATCGGCATGATGCAACGACTCTTGGCAAGTTCGGTGGATACTACTCTCGGAAAACACCTCGAAGAGACGCCAACAGCGGCAGCCGCAAAATAGTCTGCGGGATCGTGCAAGCGACGATCTTGGCCGAGTAGAATTCGCTACAGAGGCTTGATCTGCACTTTGCGCCATTTGATGGCGCCGCCGGGGGCACCTTTGTCACGGTTGCCAAACTGGAGGGAGAACGGTCCCGCCGGGAATTGGCCGTGCTGAATATTGACGGTCTGGACTCCATTCAGCACGACGGTCAGTTGCGAGCCCTTGGCCGTGATCTCATAGGTGTTCCATTTGCCGCCGGCTTTGGGCATGGGCGAGACCTTGGCCACGTTGACGATGGCGCCGGTGCCGTAAGAGGGGTCGGGGCGCTGGTCGTAGATGTTTACCTCGTAGGCGCTCTTGGCGCCAATGTTTTTGGGATCGGAAATGCGTATGAAGATGCCGCTGTTCGTGGTGTGATCCGCCCAGAACTCGGCCCTGATCTGGAAGTCCGTGTAGGAGTTCTTTGAGACGAGATGGCCACCCTTGCCCTTGTCGGCTACGATGGCCCCCTCCTCCGCTCGCCAGTTGACGTCGCCTACTCGGTTCCAGTTGTCCAGGCCGTTGGAGCCGTCAATGAGCGTGATCCACCCCGCGTCACGAGTTGCCGTGGTTGAGCAGCCGGCAACAATGAATCCGATAACAAGCAGGCCCATGGTGATAACAGACAAGCGTTTCATAGTGATCTCCTCCTACGCTACGTTGATGACGAGCGAGTTATTGCCGAGCTTCTGGATTCCGCACGGCGCCGCAATGGCAAACCTTGGAGCCATAAAAAAAAGTGCGTTGGCACCGGACCTACCCTGTTTGCTTGGAAACAATAGTCGATGCGATATCGCCCTGTCAATGTCCGGCGTATTGGCGGTGTTCACTCATAGCATCTCATCCCCTTTTCTTCCCTCCGAGACTTGATCTTCAAATTAGTGCGGGATACTGACGAAGGGAGAGCTTGCGCCGCCAGGAGGCGCGCGCGGTCACGCTCCCGTCCCATGCCTTCCATTTCATGAGTTCCGGCAATCCCCACACTATCTGGACCCGCGCGTTCGTGCTGCTGTGCGGGGCACAGTTTTTGGGCTATGCCTCGCACTCGATGCTCGCGCCCGCCCTGCCGCTCTACGTGACGCAGCTCGGCGGTTCACCATTCGTGGTCGGGCTCGTCCTCGCGGCGTTCGCCGTGACCAGCGTGATCGTTCGGCCGCTGGTCGGCCATTGGGTCGATCGCTGGAGCGACGCGGGAGTGATGAACTGGGGCTTGCTGTTTCAAGGCGCCAGCATGTTTTTCTGCCTCATTCCCTTTGCCGGCGCCGCCATGCTAGCCAACGGCCTAAGAGGCATCGGCTGGGCAGGACTCAACGCCGGCGGTTATTCGTTACTCGCGCTCACCGCGCCGGAGAAGCGGCGCGGCGAGGCCTCGGGTCTTTACAGCGGCGTTCAGGGTTCCCCCGCCATTTTATTCCCCGCCTTTACCCTGTGGTTGATCGCCGCTCCGTTCGGGGGCTTCGCCGTCGTCTTCACGGTAACGGCGCTTTTGCCATTCGTCGGAGCCGCTGTGGGCGGATTGATCTCACGCCACCTGCCGCGGCCGGTTGGTCTACCTTCGTCAAAAGACTCCACACCTTGGTGGCGGGAAATTTTCCGCTTCGTCGAGCGCGAAGTGTTTTTGCCCTCCCTGTTGCTCTTTTGGTTGAATCTGCCTTTGCCGGCGTTCAACAACTTCAGCGTTCTTTACGCCCGCGAACTCGGCATAATGAATTTCGCCGGATTTTTTATCGTGGTCGGCGTGACCAACCTGCTCGGCCGCCCGCTATTGGGCCGCCTTTCGGACAGGATCGGCCGCTCCCGCTCGATCGCCGCGGGCCTCACCTTGCAGGTCGTCGGCCTGCTCTTGATCACCGTGGTCGCCAATTTGTTCGGCATGATCTGCGCCGGCGCCCTCTTTATGGCCGGCAACGCTATCGGCAGCTCGACGACGCTCGCTTTCGCCGTGGAGCGCGCCGATCCCATGCGGCGCGGCAAAGCGATGGCGACCTTCTCGATGGCCTATCCCCTGAGCTATGGTATCGGTTCTCTGCTCATAGGCAGCGCCGTCGAAGGCGCCGGTTACATCGGCATGTATTTGCTCCTGGCCGCGCTGCAAGCCGTCGGCCTGATTTTCATGTTGATGAACGGCACGAGGGTAAACTCGAATGAACCTGCTCGGCTCTGAACCCGCGACCGACGAGCAACGCGAATCCATCTGGACGCGCACTTTCACGCTGCTCTGCGCCGTCCAGTTTTTCGGTTATGCGCAGCATTTCGTCCTGCAGCCGACGTTCCCGCTCTACATCACACATCTCGGCGGCTCGCCCGTCATCGTCGGATTAGTCATCGCTTCTTTCGGCGTTGCCAGCGTGCTCTCCCGGCCGATCATCGGCTACTGGGCCGACCGTTGGAGCGAAACCGGCGTGCTGATCCTGGGGCTGCTCGGCCAGGCCGCGAGCATTTCGCTTTGCTTCATTCCATCCGCCGGCGTGACAATGTTCGCCAACGGCCTGCGCGGCATCGGCTGGTCGGGCATGACGACCGGCGGCTACACCCTGCTGGCGACCAGCGCGCCCGCCGAGCGGCGCGGCGAGGCATCCGGCTATTACGGCGCCGTCCAGTCCGGCGCAACGATCCTATTTCCCGCCATCGCGCTGTGGATCATCGACGCGCCCTTCGGCGGCTTTCACGTCGCGTTTATTCTCGCGATGGCGCTGGCGGGCGCCGGCGCGGGCGCCGGAGCGGCGCTGTCACACCAGGTGGCGCGCGCGCCGCGCCGCCGCCAGACCGAGCGGAGCGAATCCTGGTGGCGCGACATCGTCAGCGTTTTTGACCGCGATATATTGCTGGCCGCCACGCTACTGTTTACCTCGCACCTCTCGCTGCCCTGTCTCACCAGCTTCGCCGTCCTCTATGCCCGCGAGCTCGGCATCGGCCGGTTCGGCTGGTTCTTCGTCGTCACCGGCGTGACCAGCGTGCTGGCCCGCCCCCTGCTCGGCCGCGTCTCGGACCGCATCGGCTGCGGCCGCTCCCTCATCGCCGCCTTCACGCTGGAGAGCGGCGCGCTCGTGATTCTGTCCTACTCCGCGAGCCTTTTCGGGATGATGCTCTCCGGAGCGCTCTACTTCATGGGCTCGGCCATCGGCGGCGCGCGCATTCTCGCCCTCGCCATGGAGCGAACGCCGGTGGAGCGGCGCGGCCGGGCCATGGCGAGCTTCTCGGTGGCCTTTCCGCTGAGCAACGGACTGGGCGCGCTGCTCAACGGACTCGCCGTCGACCTGGCGGGCTACTCCTGGATGTTTATCATCGCCGCCGCCATTTGCGCTTGCGGGCTCGCGCTGACCGCGAAAAATTGGTCGCTCTTGAAGTAGCGGGCTCGACAACCCAGGCGTTAGGTGGTGGTTCAGCCTGATTTCTACAACCTGTCGATGTAGGGGCCGGCCTACGTGCCTTCCGAACGGGCAACCACATAGGGTTGCCCCTACAAATTTTGGCGAAACTGAACCACTACCCCGCCGTTATCACCCCCTGCAATTTTATCTTCGTTTGTGATACATGGCATTCCACTTTTTGCGCGAATCGAGGTAACGCTCGAGGGAAAAGTGGAGTGGGCTAGTACCAAAGTACAATAGACTAAAGGGCAATTGTGGACGCATGCGGAGGCAATGTAGAAGGACGCAAAGTATTCCTGAGCGGGCGGGGTGGCGCGCTGCCTGTTACTCGACGATCGAAAGAAAAGTTTCACGAACCAACAGATGGGCCAAAAAAGTAGGAGAAAGAAAAACAGACGTAATACTCGATCAATTAACTAATAGGGCCGTTTCTAGCAGATCCCCCCGTTTAGGGATTCTCCAAGACGGCCGGGCGGGAGGTCATTTTTATGCAACGGGTCAATGTTTCATCGCTATTGTGCAGCCTGGACGGCGGCGCGTTTGCAGATTGCACCAGCCCGTTTATCTCCGGTGCCTTGGCGGATGGAAAACACAACTTCCAGGTGAAGGCGATGGACGGCGCGGGGAATCTGGATAAGTCCCCGGCCAAGGCCAAACCCTGGACGGTGGACACGACCCTGCCGGTCACCACCATCACCGGGAAACCGACGAACCCGACGACGAGCGTCAACGCGACGTTTAAGTTTAAGTCGGAGAAAGGCAGCACTTTCCAGTGCCAGCTTGACGGCGGAATAGTCGAATCGTGCAAGAGCGGGAAGAAATACACCGGGCTGCTACCCGGCGCTCACACCTTCCAGGTGCAGGCGACTGACAAAGCCCTTAATGTCGAAGTGGCCCCGGTGGTCTACAACTGGACGCAGAATTGAGATTTGTTTAGCGGCCGGCGATTTCTCCCGCCCCAGGACTTCAGCTCTGGGGCGGGAGGCGGATGTCTGCTGAGTGGAGCTGCGCTCCGACAGACTTACTAATCTCCCAAGGCACCTCCATTCGATTCCGAACCGCAATGGGCTGGGCGCGCCCGACCTGCCGGTGACACCGGATGTCCATCGTGAAGCGATCGGTCAGTATCTCGCGCGCTCGACAACCCGGCCCTTGTCACCCCTTGCAACTCTATCTTCGTCTGTGATACGTAGCGACCGACTTTTGACAAGGACCGAGGTAACACCCGAGGGACAAAATGAGATTGGCGCTTCTGGTTAATCGCACGCTGTTTAGGGAGTTCCCAGTCGGAAGCGCGAGAGGAAGGTCATTTTTGCTTCAGGGTTCTCTGTGGGAGCCACGATACTAGCCATGAGGCCCAATCGCCGCGCCCGGTTAATAGACACGAGTGTTCGGTGGATTCCAATCATCCTCAGCATGTCATTCCTCGTTATGGCGATCGGTTGTACGCCAACACCGGCTCAAACTCCCCCAGAGACGTCCGTTAAGATGACTAAAGTCGGTCAAGAGTTACTTGCTCTTTACAACGAGTACTCTGCCTTTGTGGCGTCCTCTAAGGGGGAAAAGTTTCAGTCCGCGAATCCCCTGGTCCGATTAGTTGGAGACCGCGTCGTCATCGACGCGACCGCGTCCGGCGAGGCGGCCGTCCTCAAGGCCGACTTGCAGGCATTGGGAATGCAACAAACGGTCGCATTCGGCCGGATAGTTTCAGGGGAATTGCCGATCCGTTCGATTCCCGCGATGGGCCGATTAGAGTCCTTGAATTTTGCGCGAGCCGCTTCCAGTTCACTGAACAGCCCCGGCGAAACTGGAAATTCGATACCGCAGCGATAATCATAAATCGCTGCACAGGAGGAAGAACATGAAACGCGCGCTAATCTATTTATCTTTGTCAGTGGCTTTATTGTTCGGCGGCGTGGCATTAGCGCAATCGGGCAAGGACGGCTCGATGGCAAAATTGGACCATAGTCTGATCGGCTTGCACGAGCAGTATGCCGCGCACATTGCCACGGGTAGCCGCGCGCCGTTCAGCACCGACGACCCGCTCTTAAACCTGGTCGAGGATCGCGTCGTGATCGATGTGATCGCCGACGGCGACGCCGAGGCGCTCAAAGCCAACCTGGAACAGCTTGGTATGCAACAGGCGGTCGCCTTTGGCCGCGTCGTCTCGGGACAATTGCCGGTATCGGCTCTCCCCGAGGCGGCGGCGCTGGCGACCCTGAGATTCGCGCGCACCGCTGCGGCGATGACACATGTGGGCGTGGTCACGAGCCAGGGCGATGTGGCGCAGCGCTCGGACGTCGCCCGGACGACTCTCGGGGTGAATGGAACGGGAGTGAAGGTCGGCGTGCTGTCGGACAGCTACAATTCGCTCGGTGGCGCGGCAGCAGACATCGCAAGCGGAGATCTTCCGGCCGCGGGTGTCCAAGTGATTCAGGACTCGGGGACCACTGACGAAGGCCGGGCGATGCTTCAAATTGTTCACGATGTTGCCCCCGGGGCCAGTCTCGCGTTCGCCACCGCAAACGGCGGTCAGGCCAATTTTGCCAACAATATAATCGCGCTGAAGAATGCCGGCGCCAACGTCATCGTTGATGACGTGATCTACTTCGCCGAGCCGATGTTTCAAGACGGAATTATCGCTCAAGCCGTGGATACTGTCGTAGCGAGCGGTGCAGCCTACTTCTCCTCCGCCGGGAATAACGCGCGCAAGGCGTATGAGGCCCTGTTCCGCAACAGCGGCATAAACCTGGGCTCCACCGGGACGAATCAGATACCGTCTACGACTGCGTTCTTTGCGCACGACTTCGACCCAGGGCCGGGCGTGGACATTTTTCAGACAGTCACTGTCCCTAATGGGACAACGCGTTTTTCCTTCCAGTGGGCCGACCGTTACTTTTCCGTCAGCGGCGCCCCTGGCGCTCAGACCGACCTGGATGTCGCCGTCTTTTTCGGGGGGAACTTTCTTTTCGGGTTCTTCAGCCGCAACATCGGCAATGATCCGATAGAAGTGTTCTCAATTGTAAATAGCGGCTCGGCGGCTCAGGTACAGTTCGCGATCGGGAAATTCGCCGGCTCGGACCCGATCCGGATCAAGAACGTCGCATTCCGAACCAGCTTCGTGTTCGATGAATTCGCGACCAACAGCGGCACGATCTTTGGCCACGCCAACGCAGTTGGGGCGGAGGCGGTCGGCGCTGCAGCATACAACAATACCCCGGCCTTCGGCGTGTCGCCGCCGGTCCTGGAAACGTTCTCCTCGGCCGGGACGACGCGCATCTATTTTGATACGCTTGGCAACCCAATTGACGACCCGCGTGCCGACAAGCCGGAGATCACCGCCCCGGACGGCGCCGACACTACGTTTTTCGGCAGCTCCGACCCCGATGGGACCGGCTTTCCAAACTTCTTCGGCACCTCTGCCGCGGCGCCGCATGCAGCCGGGGTGGCCGCGTTGCTGTTGCAATCCAAGCCGACGCTTATACCGGCTCAGATCTACGGCGCTCTCGAAAGCACGGCGATCAATATGGGGGTACCGGGCTTCGACAACGACTCGGGGTTCGGCCTGATTCAGGCCGATGCCGCGCTGGCGTCGTTGCTACCTGAAGTGTTCATAGCCGCTACCGACAACACGGCCACCGAACAAGGAACGACCACGGGCATATTCACGGTGAGCCGCACGGGAAGCACGGCTTCTCCTTTGACCGTGAACTATACAGTGGGCGGCACGGCGACATCGGGGAGTGATTACGTGGCGCTGTCAGGTAGCGTGGTGATTCTATCGGGGCAAAGCTCGGGGCAGATCGTGGTCACGCCGATCGATGACGCATTGTCGGAAGGCAATGAGACTGTCATCGCTAACCTCGCCGCCGGTGCCAGCTACACAATCGGCAATCCGAACAGCGCCACGGTGACGATCGCGGATAATGATGCGCCGGACACGATCATTACGTCGGTCGACCCTGGGACCGTGACGAATCTCACTATGAAGAGCTTCAATTTCGGTTCCACCGTTCCGGGGAGCACGTTCGAATGTAAGATTGACACAGGCGCGTTCACATCGTGCACCAGTCCCAAGACCTATACCAAGTTGAAGCCTGGCGCTCATCATTTCGAAGTGCACGCAATCGCCAACGGTATTGTCGATCCGACGCCGGCAACCCACGACTGGACCGTCGATAAGACCGCGCCGAACACAATGATCACGTTGCCGCCTCCGTTACTCACGAACAATCCGGTGGCAACGATTGCTTTTAGCTCAGATGATTCGAGCGCGACCTTTCAGTGCAGTCTGGACGGCGGACCGTTTGCACCTTGCTCCAATCCTTTTGTCTCTGGGCCGCTGGCTGACGGAAAGCACAACTTCCAGGTGAAGGCGATCGACGGCGCCGGCAACATAGATAAGTCGGCGGCCAAGGCCAAGGCATGGACGGTGGACACGACGGCGCCCAATACGACGATCGCCAAGGGGCCGACGAACCCGTCAAAGAGCACCAACGCGGCGTTTAAGTTTAAGTCCTCGGAGAAAAAAAGCACGTTCCAGTGCAACCTGGACAGTGGCGGATATACTCCCTGTACAGGTGCGATGACTTTCCCCCGACTTTCGCTCGGGGCGCATCATCTCGATGTGCGGGCGATCGACGGGGCCGGGAACATAGATCCGACGCCGGCGGCCTATGACTGGATGATCATTCCCTAAGTACCCTGTCCCATAAATTCGATGACGTATTCGCTCACGCAGCTTTGGCGAGCATTTGCTCGTGCGCCTGGATTTTCGAGAGAAGTACCTGGAG
>Ga0214472_10007706_pt1 | contig 11254 bp, 7 predicted proteins | sample RVTome_6_FD_207662 | JGI IMG/M metagenome (GOLD analysis project Ga0214472, IMG submission 207662) | Soil microbial communities from uranium-contaminated site in the Upper Colorado River Basin, Wyoming, United States - RVT140D175 | ecosystem: Environmental > Terrestrial > Soil > Contaminated >...
TGATCGGACACAACGTTTCCCTGCGGAAGGGTCGTTACGGGAATGCGACGCTCAGTCGTTACCCCATCTTGCGGGAGCGCAACATCGACCTCACCGTCGATTCACGCAGACGCCGGGGCTGCCAGCACACGACCATCGAGATAGAAAAAGTTCCTGGCCATCCACACAGAATCGACGTGTTCAATCTGCATCTTGGGTTGATGATGCAGGAGCGCGTGCGTCAAATCGGACTTCTAGTTCGCTCCAGTGAGTTCTCCGAGCTGGATCCGCACCAGTCGTCTATCGTCGGTGGTGATTTCAACGACTGGCGATCGGTACTTTATCCGATACTCACGGAGGTTCTCGGTTTTGAATGCGCCACTCGAGAGGGCCATAGTTACGGCAGAGCGCTCCGCACTTTCCCGTCGTTCTCTCCAAGAGGCGGGCTCGACCGTATCTACTACCGGGGGCCGATTCGAGCGCTGACCGCCCAGACCTGCCGTTTGCGATTGTCTCGCGTCGCGAGTGATCATCTCCCGGTGATTGCGGATTTCGAGCTCTCCTGACTCAGTCGCTACTCTTCTTCCCTGGCAAAAGCCCCTGGATCCCTCAGGACCGTTATAATCGCCGGAACCGAAGAAAACCTGTGAGGTGTTGGCATGCTAAAGACGTTGCTCGTCGTCGTTCTGGTCATTCTCGTGATCGGCGTGATTTTGCTCACGCGAGACTGGGATGCTCCCGGGCTGGGCCAGGCGCTGCTCGACAAAGCGGGCGAAGCGGCAGGTGTCCCGATGACGGCCACCGGGTTTCGGTTCAACTTGCTCAAAGGCGTCGAGCTCTCGGGTGTCCAGGCGTCGTCGGTCGAGGAGGGCGGACGAGAATTCAGTTTTTCGCTCGACCGGCTCGTCTTCGAGCATCGGGTGTTGCCGCTGCTCTCGGGTACGGTAGCCATCGACCGCATCATTCTCGAGCACCCTCAGTTCGAGCTCGTGGATTTTCCCCAAGGGGCGGAAGGGGAGGTCGAGCCAGATCGCGAGGCGGGCGAGGCGGAAGCCCCCGCTGAGGGGAGCGATGAGGGCGCTGGCATGGCGCTCGAGGTTCGAGAGATCTCGATCCGGGACGGTGTCGTGGTGATGAGGACACGAGGCGAGGCCGGTGAGACGCGCGTCGAGGATCTCGATTTCGAAATGCAAAACCTCAAGTTCGATCCCACCGCGGAGTCTCTGGCGGCATTGTCAGCGGAAGGAGAGTTCTCGATCGCGCAAGTTCTTCTTTCTTCTACGACGATTAGCGGGGTCCAGAGTCGCTTCCAGCTAGCGAGCGCCGTTTTCGATCTTCTGGAGCTTTCTTTCTCGACGCCGCATGGCGAGTTTGCTGGAGAGATGCAGGTGGACTTCAACCCGGTGCCGTTCGTCTACAAGCTGACCGCCGAGGGAAATCCGCTCGATCTGAACGGCATGGTGGGCGCGAGTGAAGGCTTCGGGCCCGGAGTGGCCCACCTGGGCGCGGAAGGCGTCGGCGCCGATATGAAAGGCGTCAAGGCGCAAGGCACAATCCAGCTCGTCGCTGGTGAGTTCCCATCCGTCGAGATGTTCACCGGTGTCGATGAGGCGCTCGGCAAACAGGTCTTGGTCGGCGCGAACTATGAAGCCACCGAAGCGAGATTCCAGCTCGAGAACAACGTGGTCACGCTCTCGCCGTTCCGATTCACGAGCGATATCGCGCGGCTGGATCTCGACGGAACCGTGAATCTCGAGGGCCCCATCGACTTGGACTTCGCGGTGGCGACTCCGCGCGAGGGACTCGACATCGACGGCGTGGGGGCGAACGTCCTGGACGTTCTTTCGGACGATCAGGGCTGGGTGCCGGTTCCCATCAGTGTAACCGGAACGCTCGAAGAGCCCAGGGTGCGTCCCGATGCGCAGGCGTTGGTCGCTCAGGCCGGGTCGGGGTTGAAGCGAGAGGCCACCGAGGCTGCGACCGAAGCGGCGAAGGAAGCCGTTCGGAGTCTGTTGGGCAACAGGAACTAGCCGGCGCGAGGATTGGCGGAGGGCGTCTCCCCGACCGTCCCGACCCAGGGTTTTCTCCGTCGCCGGCCGGGGATTCCCCTAGTACAAGAGCGAGCGCTCCGGCACTACGCTACTATTCGAGAAGGAGGTTCGTCATGTCGGTCGCCAGAGTCACTGAAATCACGGCCAGCTCCACCAAGAGTTTCGAAGACGCCATACAGGAGGGGATAAGCCGCGCCGCGAAGACGCTGCGAGGCATCAAGGGTGCCTGGGTGAACGAGCAGACGGTCAGCGTGCACGACGGCAAGATTACCGAGTATCGAGTCAATCTCAAGGTCACTTTCGTGCTCGACGAATAGGCACCGGCTATTTCCCGGAACTTTTTGGCCCCGCGTCGAAATGGAGAAGGAAGCTCCCGGGCGGGTGAGAAGTCTCTTCGCTGAGAGTTTTCGCGCGGGCTGTCGCGCATCCAAGTCCATCACGTGATTACTCCGGACCCCGTCAGGAGCCGTTCTGGCGGAAGAAACGTCGCTCCAAACCTGGCACGTGAGATGCAAGACCGGTCGGGGAGAAGCGCGAAAGGAGTAGGCCGTTGAAGACACAGTCCCGGGAAGCGCACGCGAGGCGACAGGATCGCCTCATTCGAGAACGGGTCCACGATACGTATCGCCTCTCGAGCAAACCCAAGGAGCCCACGGTCTGTGATAACAAGGAAGACGACTCGCTTCGCGTCACCTGGAGGCGATAGCCTCATTGGTTGCCGACCAAACCGGATCGTCTCCAAAGGAGGGTAGGATGGCACTCGATCCCCAAGACAAAGTCCTTCTCGAGCGAATCACGCTGAGCCTCGAGGGCATCGAGACGCTGCTCGCCATGTGGCTGGAGAAAACCGCCCCCGCCGGGGAGTTTTGGGTTGGAGAGGGGCCTGATGAGAACCTGGCTCGCAAACCCTGGCGCCCCGAGCGGGATTGAGCGCCGGCGCGCTACACTGGTATTGAGGTCGAAGCCAGCCGATGCCATCTAGCCAACTCGACGCCACCGTCCCCGGACGCTACTGGCACGTCCTGGAGGACGGCCGCGTCCAATGCGATCTGTGCCCGCGCTTCTGCAAGCTGCACGAGGGCCAGCGGGGTATGTGCTTCGTCCGCGCCCGCGAGGGTGACCAGATGGTCCTGACCACCTACGGCCGGTCCAGCGGATTCTGCGTCGACCCGATTGAGAAGAAGCCTCTGAACCATTTCTTGCCCGGCACGCCGGTGCTTTCCTTCGGGACCGCCGGATGCAATCTGGCCTGCCAATTCTGTCAGAACTGGGACATCAGCAAGTCCCGGGAGTTCGACACGCTCGCCGATCAGGCTTCGCCCGAAACCATCGCCCGAGCCGCCCATGAGCTCGGTTGCCGAAGCGTGGCATTCACCTACAACGACCCGGTCATCTTCCTGGAATACGCGGTGGACGTGGCCCAAGCCTGCCGCGAGGCCGGAATCAAGACGGTGGCGGTGACCGCCGGCTACATCACCGATGAGCCTCGACGGGAGTTCTACTCCCACATGGACGCCGCCAACGTCGACCTCAAGGCCTTTACCGAAGGGTTCTACAAGAACATCTGCGCCGGTCACCTTCAGCCCGTACTCGACACCCTGGTGTACCTCAAGCGAGAGACGAGTGTCTGGTTCGAGCTCACCACACTCGTCATTCCAGGCGAGAACGACTCCGAGGACGAGATTGACGAGATGACGGGCTGGGTCATGGAGCACTTGGGGGCCGACGTGCCGATGCACTTCACCGCGTTCCACCCCGACTGGAAGATGCTCGACCACGCCCCCACCCCTCCGGACACCCTCAGGCGAGCACGCCGCATCGCCCTCGAGAACGGCATCCGGTACGTTTACACCGGCAACGTTCGTGATAGCAACGGAGGCAGCACCTATTGCCACGCCTGCGGCACGCGCCTGATTGGACGGGACTGGTACGTTCTCGGCGACTGGAATCTGACCGACGAGGGCCGTTGCCGTAGCTGCGGGACAGCCTGCGCCGGTGTCTTCGAGGATCGTCCGGGAAGCTGGGGTGACCGGCGTCTCCCGATCCGCCTCCGAGATTTCGCACGCACGTAGACTGTAGGTCTCGTCGAGGAGGTTTTCCTCTCGGCCATCGTTGCCGGCGAGTTGCTATACGGGTTCCGGCAAGGCTCGCACTTCCGAACGGAATTTGCGGGAGCTCCACGCTTTCCTAGATAACCCCTATGTCACTTGCGCGCCCGTGACCTTCATAACGGGCGATCGCTACTCTCGGATTGCCGCGTCGCTGCGGGCAAAGGGGCGCCCCGTTCCATCGAATGACATTTGGATCGCCGCTCACGCCATGGAGACAGGTGCCGATCTCGTCTCCTACGATCGGCACTTCGAGCATGTCGACGGGCTGGCGTGGCTGCATCTCTCAGCCGAGTGAGAGACCTCCTCTATTCACGGAGGTCCTCGTCCGTCTCGGCTGATCCTCAAACCAAGCGCGCGCCGGCGTTTTTCGCTCTTCTCCGCCAGAACGCATAGGCGGGAAGTCCCAGGGCCAGAAGCAGAACACCGACCAGCGACTCCACGGGTTTTTCGATGAGCGTGTTGGCGCAGAGCGCTACCGACGATAGGACGAACAGCGCCGGTACCCACGGGTAGCCCCAGGTCGTATAGGGCCGCGGGGCGTCGGGGCGCGTCCGTCGGAAGACGAAGACCGAGATTCCCGTGGCCGTGTGGAAGAAGACCACCGCGAAGATGACGTAGGTGTAGAGCTGCTCGTAGCTTCCCGAGAACGTGAGGAGCGTGGCCCAAACGCCTTGCGCCACCAGGCAGGCGGCCGGCGTGGCGTAGCGGGGATGGATTCTGGCGAGTACCGGAAAGAACGAGCCGTCTTGCGCCATGGGGAGATAGATCCGGGCGGCGAAGAGAATCGTGGCCGAGATGCAACCGAAGATCGAAACCAGAACGGCGGCGGTGAGGAGCCGGCCTCCTAGTGGGCCGAACAAGGATTGCGCCGCGGTCTCGCCGATACGGCCGGTCGCCGTCATCTCCTCGATGGTGAGCGCCCGGACATAGACGACGTTCACCAGAGCGTAGAGAAGCATGATGGCAATCGTTCCGGAAATGATCCCCACCGGAAGATCGCGCGAGGGGTTCTTCATCTCTCCCGCCAGGTTGGAGACCGCGTACCAGCCGTCGTAGCTCCACAGGGCGGCGATCATCCCGACGCCGAAGGCGGCGACGAGGTTCCCCTCCGGCAAGGGCGCGGTGATCTGCGCGACCGCGCCGACGCGAGGACTCACCAAGAGCCCGAGAAGGCCGAGCCCCAGCAGGGAACCGACCTTGGCAAGGGTGACCAGGTTTTGCAGCCCGGCGCCCTCCCGTACTCCGAGGTAGTTGATGAACGTCAGGAAGACGATTGCCAATGCCCCGGCTAACTGGCCGCCGTTGACGGTCCATTGGACGGAAGCGCTCAAGGGGATGGAAAAGAGGGCGTGGCCGGTCGAGAAGAACGGTAGAAAGGCCCCCAGGTATTCGCCGAAGCCGACCGCCAAAGCCGCGATCCCGCCGGTCATAATGACGAAGAACGCGGCCCAGCCGAAAAGGAATCCCCACAGCGGACCGTAGGCTTCTTTCAGGAAGTGGTATTGGCCGCCGGCGCGGGGGAACATGGCGCCCAGCTCGGCATAGGTGAGGGCGCCGGCCAGCGTCACCAGACCGCCCACCAGCCAAACCAGGAGGATCAGGCCGGCATGAGGGAGTGAACGCGCGATGTCTCCGGTGGTGATGAAGACGCCGCTTCCCAGAACCGAGCCGATGGTGATGAGCGTCGCGTCCCAGGCGCCAAGCCCACGAATCAGGCTAGCTTCCGGTGAGGTCACCGGGTTGTTTCCGAAAGACACTCGTCGAAGACCTGAAGCGCGGTGTCCACGTCGCCTTCGTCGATGATCAACGGCGGCGCCATGCGGAGGACGCTCTCGCCGCATTGAAGCACGAGCAGTCCCTTTTGAAACAACCGCTGCTCCAATTCGTGTGCCAGCGCCTTCGCCGGAGCCTTGGTCCGCCGATCCTCTACCAGCTCGATGCCTATGAAGAGGCCCAACCCCCGGACGTCGCCGATGACTTCGTGCCGTCCCTGCAAGCCCTTGAGTCCCGTCAGCAACCACTCGCCCATCGTGCGGGCATTGTCCATGAGCCCGCCTTCCAAAAGATCCAGGGTGGCCAGCGCGGCCGCGCAGCAAACTGGATTCCCTCCGAAGGTCGAGCCGTGGGAGCCGGCCTCCCATTTCATGACGGACTCTTTGGCGATGATGGCGCCGATGGGCAAGCCGGAGCCCAATCCCTTCGCGGTGAGCAGAACATCAGGCTCGACGCCGGCATGCTCCGCCGCCCACATTTTCCCAGTACGCCCGGCTCCCGTTTGGATCTCGTCGAAGACGAGGAGGATGCCGTGCTGGTCACAGAGCTCCCTCAGTCCGGCGAGGAATCCCGCGGGAGGAATGACGTAGCCACCCTCGCCCTGCATCGGCTCCACGAACACCGCCGCGACGTCGTCAGGAGACAGATGCCTCTTGAAGAGATCGTTGCGAATCAGATCCAGAACGAAGGCACCCGCGTCCCGGCCGCCGGTCTCCAAGCGGTAGGGGTTGGGATAGGGGACGTGATGCACGCCGGGCAGAAAGGGACCGAAGTGTGCGCGCTGTTTTGCCTTGCTCGAGGTCAGGCTCATGCCGCCGTAGGAGCGACCGTGAAAGGCACCCTGAAATGCGATGAGATCGGAGCGTCGCGTCGACGATCGCACGAGCTTGATCGCTCCCTCCACCGCCTCGGTCCCGGAATTGGTGAGGAAGACTCGCTTCTTGCTGCGCCCGGGTCCGAGCGTGGCCAGACGCTCCATCAAGACCGCCATCGATTCCGAATAGAAATCGGTGCCGCAGAGATGCTGGAAACGCCCCGCGGCATCGCTGATGGCGGCGACCACCTTGGGGTGCGCATAGCCCGTAGACGCCACCGCGATGCCGGCCATGAAGTCCAGATATCGATTGCCGTCGAGGTCTTCGAGCATCGCCCCGCGCCCGTGGGAGACGACCAGAGGGTAGGCCTTGATGTAGGACGTCGAGGACCATTGGTGGTCGCGGTCCACGACCTCCCGACTCCTTGGTCCCGGGGGAGGGACAATTATCCTCGGGTAGTCCCGTGCGCTTGCCGCGTCGGTCGGTTTGGAGGCCATGGCGTCTTATCTCTCCTCGATGACGGTGCGGCTCTGCTCGCGCATGAACTGCATCACGTAGTAAGGACCGCAGCCGCCCTTTCCCGTAGACCCCGAGCCCTTCCAGCCACAAAAAGGCTGAGCGCCGGGCCAGGCTCCGGTCGTCGCCCCGGTGCGCTTGTTGGCATAGGTCACCCCGGCCTCGATTTCATCGAAGAACCGTTCCACTTCTTTCGGGTCCTTCGAGAAAATGCCCGCGGTCAAGCCGTATTCGGCTTTGTTGCTCTCATCAATCGCCTGATCGAGAGAGTCCACATCGCCGATGGCCAGCAAGGGAACGAACAGCTCTTCCATGAAGAGGGAACTGGATAACGGTACCTTGACGATGGTCGGCTCGAGGAAATAGCCCTTGGAGAACGCGCCGCCCGTCATGCGCCGCCCACCGAGAAGGATCTCGCCGTCTTTCTTGGCGGTCGCGACAGCGCGCTCGAATCGCTCGACCGCTTGCTGGTTGATCACCGGACCAAAAAAGACGTCGCGCTCGGTGGGATCCCCGATCTTGATGCCCTTGGTTTTCTCGAGGAGCTTCTCAGTGAACTCCTTGGCCACGTTCTTGTGCACGTAGACTCGAGAGCACGCGCTGCATTTCTGATTCTGAAGTCCAAAGGCCGATTTCATCACGCCTTCCGCGGCGGCGTCGAGATCGGCGGACTCCATGACGATGCAGGGATTCTTTCCGCCCAACTCCGCGAGGCAGGGTTTGACCCACTTCGTGCTCAAGCCCTTGAAGATGTGCATCCCAACGTCTTTCGATCCGGTGAAGACGACCCCGGCCACCTTGGGGTGCTGCCAGAGATGGTCGCCGATGACCTCGCCGCTGCCGTTGACCAAGTGGATGACGTCCTCCGGGACTCCCGCCTCGCGGTAGATTTGGTAGAGCCTCAGGCCCGTCCAAAACGCGTCTTCGGCCGGTTTCAACACCAACGTGTTTCCCGCTACCAACGCTGCCGACGACATGCCGGCCGCCAGAGCCAGGGGGAAGTTGAAGGGGGAGATGCAGGCGAAGACACCGAACGGCCGCAGCAGGTCGGTATTGTCCTCGACGGGCGTGATCCGGTTCATCTTCTGGCGGAAGCCGGCGGCGTTCTCCATCTGCCAGGCGTAGTAGTCGACGAGGTCAGCCGACTCCTCGGCGTCACCCAGGGACTCCAGACGGTTCTTGCCCACCTCGAGACTCATGCAGGCGGCGAGCTCGAACTTGTTCCGTCGAATGAGCTCCGCGGCCTTTCGCAGGATCCGCACGCGTTTCTCCCAGCCGACTTGTTCCCACTTGCGACGGGCCGAGTAGGCGGCCTCGACGGCTTGGTCCACTTGCTCGACCGTGGCCGTGGTGAAGCGACCCAGCACCAGACTGGTGTCGATGGGAGACGTATCGACGATGGGCGGCGCCTCCGAGCTGAGGGCCCGCCCCTTCACGTAGACGGGATAGTCCCCGCCACAGTCGGCACGGACCTTTTCCAGTGCTTGGTCGAAGGCCTTATGAATCTGTTCCATGTCGGCCGCCGACGTCGTGTAGGTAACCTTCATATTGTTGGGTTGCGCCGTCGCCATGATGCCTCCTGATTTCAATTGCGCGGTCAGGGCCTCAAGCCCGCGAACGTTTCCTCCAAGCGCTCCACGATGCGATCGATGCCTTCTTCATCGATGACGAATGGAGGAGCGAGCGTGATGATGTCTCCGTCCACACCATCGGCACAGCCGGTGGAAGGATACACGAGAAGACCCTTCTGGACGGCGAGAGCGGCTATTTCCTCGACGAGCTTTCGAGACCGTGGAAACGGCTCCTTGGTCTCGCGATCGCGAACGAGCTCGATGCCGGCCAGTAGACCTCGCCCTCGGATGTCGCCCACGAACGAGAATCGCTCCAGTAGCTCGAGCTTCTTCAGAAAGTAGGGACCGAGCCTCTCGACTCGCTCCACGAGGTTCTCCCGCTTCAAGATGGCGAGCGTCTCGCGGCAGGCCGCCGCGACCACCGGATGGTGCGAGAACGTGTAGCCGTGGGTGAAGTTGCCGAACTTTTCGCGAATCACTTCGATCAATCGACGGTTGACGGCCACCGCCCCTACCGGTGCGTAGCCGCCACTGAGCCCCTTACCTAGAAGAAGTATGTCGGGTGCGACGCCAAAATGCTCCATGGCGAAGTATTTTCCCGTGCGTCCGAGTCCGGTGAGCACCTCATCGGCGATGAACAGCAAATCGTGGCGGTTGCATATCTCGCGAATACGAGGGAAGTATTCGGGAGGCGGAACGGCCGCGCCCACCGAGGAACCGCTCACCGGCTCGGCGATGAAGGCGGCGAAATTCTCCGCACTGTCGCGCTTCAAGAGCTTCTCGAGCTCTTCCGCAAAGAGCACGCCACATTGGGAGGGATGATCCCTCCACGGGCAGCGGTAACAGTAAGGCGCCGGCACGTGCGGAAAGTCGGAGAGGAGAGGCTCGTAGGGCGCGCGCAGAGGACCACGACCACCGACGGAGAGAGCGGCCAACGTGTTTCCGTGATAACTGGGCCAGAGGCCAATGACCCGATACTTCCCAGCCTTGCCACGCGCCAGGTGATACTGGCGGGCCAACTTGATGGCCGTTTCCGTCGCTTCCGCACCGCCGGAAACCAGGTACACCTTGTCCAGGTCGCCCGGCAAGAGCTCGACCAGCGTGCCACACAGCTCTTCCAACGCAGCGGTGGTGAACATCGTGCCGTGCGCATAGGCGACACGGCTCGCCTGTTCCGCCATGGCGGACGCCACTTCGCGGCGCCCATGCCCAATGTTGACGACCAGGGCTCCACCGCAAGCGTCCAGATACTCCCGGCCCGCGGCGTCATAGAGATAGATCCCGTCACCTTTGATGACTTGCGGAAGGCTCCGATCGAGAACGCGGTAGAAGACGGGGCTATCGGGGAAGCGACGCTCACCCATGACGCCACGATCTACCAGACGTCATGGCCAATGGCAATGGGTAGGGCGAGGCCGGGTGGCGTGAGCGTTCCGCGTGCATCCTGGTTAGAACGACGCACTGCCAAGGTGGGAGTGCCCGAACGGGTACGATGTCGCACCACGAGACCTAGGACGGCCACCACTCCCGCCTAGAATCACGCTTCGGTTGCCCGGACAGTGGGAACCGCCGGTCGGCCCCCTGCACTAAGAGGTAAGTCCCTCTTGGATAGAAAGCGAGGTCCATTGCTTGAAAATGACGGCCAAACCGTCGGACTTTCACTACGAATTCTCAATGCAGGGGGCCGTTTGATGGAGTCTGCCCTACAGGGAAGAAACCGACGGTGGAAATCACTGAAGACCCGCGCGTCCTTGCTTAGACTAGCTCAAGATTCTTACTTGCGGGTTGATGGATGCGCTGCATGTTCCCCCGACGAGGCAGCGCCTAGGGGATGAAGAACATGAGAAGCGCACCGCGTCGAGCCCGTGGGCGCTTCCGTTTCACTTCAGGAGGTGAGTTGTGAGAAGTACGTCCATTTGTGTCTTCGGCCTGATCTTTTTGTCCTGCTTTCTTGCCGCGCCGTCCGCTGGCGCAGTCGAGGAGCTCACCTTTGCCGTCGACATCTCGCACTATTCGGCAGAATTCACCACCAATGAAGTCGCTTGCTGGTGGGCCAGCGGCGTTCGGCATGTCATCGTCGGCACGCTGTACCCCAGCATTACCGTACAACAGCTCCAAACCGCAGTCGATGGCGGTATGACGGTCGATGCTTACGTGATGCTCTACTGGGACTATGACATCACCAGCCAGGTGCAAAATGCCCTCGCCACGGTCCAGGGCTTTCCGGTGCGGCGCCTCTGGCTCGATGCGGAGCAGCCTCGAGGCAATTGGTCCAGTTCGCAGCTGATACAGAAAATTCAAGAAGCGGTCCATGCCGTTGGGACGTTCCCCACCGGAATCTACACCCGCAAGGTGTGGTGGCTGAACAATGTGGGCAACACCACGGCTTTCTCCAACCTTCCCCTCTGGTACGCCTACTATGACCACTATGATGACTT
>Ga0214472_10007707_pt1 | contig 11253 bp, 10 predicted proteins | sample RVTome_6_FD_207662 | JGI IMG/M metagenome (GOLD analysis project Ga0214472, IMG submission 207662) | Soil microbial communities from uranium-contaminated site in the Upper Colorado River Basin, Wyoming, United States - RVT140D175 | ecosystem: Environmental > Terrestrial > Soil > Contaminated >...
GGTCGCGCAGGGCTATCGGCGCCTGCGCGCGACGCTCGCCTCGGTGGCGCATTACCCCGATCTGGCGTGGCTGTTCCTGTCCATCCTGTTCGCCATGGCCGGGGTGTATGTCATCGTCGCCTTCTCCTTCATCTACGGGGCGCAGGTGATCGGCTGGAGCGAGGGCACGCGCACGCTCATGTTCGTGGTGGTGCAGGTCACCGCGCTGGGCGGGGCGCTCGCCTTCGGCTGGCTGCAGGGGTGGCTGGGCGGACGGCTCACCTACGCGCTGACGCTGGTGCTGTGGATCGCCGCGATCGGCGCGATCTACCTGGTGCGCGAGCTCACCGCGGCGGTGAACGCGCTGCTCGGCACGGCCTTCGCCACCGAGCGGGTGTTCCTCGTGGCCGGGCTGCTGTCGGGACTCAGCCTCGGCTCCAGCCAGTCGGTGGGGCGCGCCCTGGTGGGGACCTTCGCGCCGCCCGCGCGGGCCGCCGAGCTGTTCGGCTTCTGGGGCCTGTTCTCCAAGCTGGCGGCCATCTTCGGGCTGTTCGCGGTGGGGCTGCTGCAGCTCGCCTTCGGGCTGGAAGGGGCGGTCCTGTTCTGCGTCGTGCTGTTCGCCCTGGCGCTGGTGCCGCTCGTCTTCATCGACGAAGCGCGCGGGGTGGCGGCGGGGCAGCGGGCGGACGGGTGAAGCCGTCCGGCGCGATGCGCTGCGCTGATTGCGCGCTTCGAGCCCCTGCCGCGGGGCGTGGCGCGGCGCGACGCGCGCTCAGCGCAGGCGGCCGAGCAGCCCGTCGAGCTGGTCGAGGTTGCCGAAGCGGATGCTGACCTCGCCGGCCCCCTTGCGGTTGGTGCGGATCTTGACCGTGGCGCCCAGCACGTCGGCGATCTCCTCCTCCAGCCGCTGCAGATCGCGGTCCGGCGCGGGGGCCGCCTTCTTGGCGCGCGGATTGAGCGTGTGCTGCACCAGCCGCTCGGTCTCGCGCACCGACAGGCCGCGCGCCGACACCTGGTTGGCGAGGAGGATCTGGCCGGCGCCGTCGAGCGGCAGCAGCGCGCGCGCGTGCCCCATGTCGATGTCGCCCGCCATGAGCAGCTCCTGCACCGGCCGCGCGAGGTTGAGCAGACGCAACAGGTTGGAGGCGGCCGGGCGCGAACGGCCCACCGCGTCAGCCGCCTGCTGGTGGGTCATGCCGAACTCGTCGATGAGGCGCTGGATGCCGCCCGCCTCCTCGAGCGGGTTGAGGTCCTCGCGCTGGATGTTCTCGATGAGCGACATCGCCAGCGCCGCCTCGTCGGGAATCTCGCGCACGAGGCAGGGGACCTCGCTCAACTCCGCGATCTGCGCCGCACGCCAGCGCCGCTCGCCGGCGATGATCTCGTAACCGGTGCCATTGACGGGGCGTACCAGGATGGGCTGCATCACCCCCTGCGCCTTGATCGAGGCCGCCAGCTCCTCGAGCGAGCCCGGGTCCATGCGCGTGCGCGGCTGGTACTTGCCGGGCTGCAGGGCGTCGAGCGCCAGCGTCTGCAGCGCGCCCGGGCTGGCGTCGTCGTCGCTGTTGGCCGCCAGCAGGGCGTCCAGACCGCGGCCCAATCCCTTGAGTTTTCGTGGCGTCATGATTTTCCGTGTGTGAATCGCGTGGCGATCAGAGCGTCTTCACCCGCTCGATCATCTCGTCGGCGAAGGCCATGTAGGCCAGCGCGCCCTTGGCGCCCTTGTCATACACCACGCCCGGCATGCCGTAGCTGGGCGCTTCCGCGAGCCGCACGTTGCGCGGCACGATGGCGCGGAACACCTTGTCGCCGAAGTGGCTCTCGAGCTGGGCGGAGACCTGCTGCTGCAGCGTCATGCGCGCATCGAACATGACGCGCAGCAAGCCGATGATCTTGAGGTCGCGGTTGAGGTTGGCATGCACCTTCTTGATGGTGCCCACCAGGTCGGACAAGCCTTCCAGCGCGTAATACTCGCACTGCATCGGGATGATCACCCCGTGCGCCGCGCACAGCCCGTTGAGGGTGAGCATCGAGAGCGACGGCGGGCAATCGATGAGGATGAAGTCGTAATCGCCGTTGGAGTCCTTCAGCGCGTCGCGCAAGCGGTTTTCGCGGCGCGCGATGTCGACCAGTTCCACCTCGGCGCCGGCCAGCTCGCGGTTGGCGGGCAGCACGTGGTAGCCGCCGCTGGGCGAGATGGCGCGCGCCTCGGCGAGCGTGGCCAGTCCCACCAGCAGGTGATAGACGGACTTGGCGACCGCTCCCTTGTCCACCCCGCTGCCCATGGTGGCGTTGCCCTGCGGGTCGAGGTCGATGAGCAGCGTGCGCTGGCCGGCCTGCTGCAGGGCGGCGGCGAGATTGACGCTGGTGGTGGTCTTGCCCACCCCGCCTTTCTGGTTGGCGACACAGAAGATTCGGGCCATTCAGTCGAGTTCCAGGATGATCAGGTGTCGTTCGGCGCCGAGTCCGGGCACCGTCAGCGGCAGCGCCTCGACCACCCGGCAGGCGGCGGGCAGGCGCGTGATTTCCTCGCGAGGATACACGCCCTTCATGGCGAGGAAGCGCCCGCCGGGGGCGAGCAGGTGGGCGGTGAGGCCGACGAAGTCGGCGAGCTCGGAAAAAGCGCGCGAGATGACCGCGTCGAAGCGCGGCTCCGGGCGCACGTTCTCCACCCGTTCGTTCACCACCGTGAAGTTGGTGAGCCCCAGTTCGATCTTCGCCTGCTGCTGAAAACTCGCCTTCTTGTTCACCGTCTCGATCGAGGTCACCGCCAGCGCCGGAGCGCGTTCGGCCGCCGCGATGGCGAGCGGGATGCCGGGCAGGCCGCCGCCCGAGCCCACGTCGGCGAGCCGCGCGACGCCCGCGAGATGCGGCAGGACGGCGAGCGAATCGAGCAGGTGGTGGCTCACGACCTGCTGCGCGTCGCGGATCGAGGTCAGGTTGTAGACCCGGTTCCACTTCGCGAGCAGCGCGGCGAAGGCGAGCAGGCGCACGCGCGCCGCCTCCGGCAGCGCGAGGCCGAGGGCGGCCAGGCCGGCGTCCAGCTGCGCCGCGCTCATGCCGAGCGGCGCTCCCCGCCGGTGGCGCCGGGCCCGGCGGGGCCGTCCGGCCGCGGCGCGCGCGCCGCGGCGAGCTCGCGGCGCTTCAGCCACACCAGCAGCAGCGAGATCGCCGCCGGCGTCACACCCTGGATGCGCCCGGCCTGGCCGATCGTCTCGGGCCGGTGCTGGGTGAGCTTCTGCTGCACTTCCTTGGACAGGCCGCGCACCGCGGCGTAGTCGACATCGTCGGGCAGGCGCGTCGACTCGGCCTGCAGCTGCCTGGCCACTTCGTCCTGCTGGCGGTCGATATAGCCCTGGTACTTGGCCGCGATTTCGAGCTGCTCGATCACCAGCGGATCGCTCTCGGGCCCTTCCGGCGCGCCCGGCAGGCTCATCAGCGCCGCGTAGCTGGTGTCCGGCCGGCGCAGCAACTCGAAGTAGCGGTACTCGCGCTCCAGCGGCTTGCCGAGCACGCGCTCGGCGTCCGCCGCGGGAATCGCCTCCGGCCGCGCCCAGGCGCCCTTGAGGCGCGCCGTCTCGCGCTCGATCGCCTCGCGCTTGGCGCAGAAGGCGGCCCAGCGCAGGCCATCCACGAGTCCGAGTTCTCGGCCCTTCCCGGTGAGCCGCAGATCGGCGTTGTCCTCGCGCAGCTGCAGGCGGTACTCGGCGCGCGAGGTGAACATGCGGTAGGGCTCGGACACGCCGCGCGTGATGAGGTCGTCGACCAGCACCCCGAGGTAGGCCTCGTCGCGGCGCGGGCACCACGCCTCGCGCCCGGCCACCTGCAGGGCGGCGTTGGCCCCCGCCAGCAACCCCTGCGCGGCGGCCTCCTCGTAGCCGGTGGTGCCGTTGATCTGGCCGGCGAAGAAGAGCCCGTGGATCGACTTGGTCTCGAGGCTGCTGCGAAGATTGCGCGGATCGAAGTAGTCGTACTCGATGGCGTAGCCGGGGCGCAGGATATGGGCGTTCTCCAGCCCGCGGATGGAGCGCACCACCGCCAGTTGCACGTCGAAGGGCAGCGAGGTGGAGATCCCGTTCGGGTAGATCTCGTGGGTGTCCAGCCCTTCGGGCTCGAGGAAGATGTTGTGGCTCGTCTTGTCGGCGAAGCGGTGGATCTTGTCCTCGATCGACGGGCAGTAGCGCGGCCCTACCCCCTCGATGACGCCCGAATACATGGGCGAGCGGTCGAGGTTGGCGCGGATGATGTCGTGGGTGCGCTCGTTGGTGTGGGTGATCCAGCACGGCAGCTGGGCCGGGTGCTGGGCGGCCCGCCCGAGGAAGCTGAACACCGGCACCGGGTCGTCGCCGGGCTGCTCCTGCATCACCGAGAAATCGATCGTGCGCGCATCCAGGCGCGGCGGCGTGCCGGTCTTGAGGCGCCCCTGCGGCAGCGCCAGCTCCTTGAGGCGCGCCGCCAGCGAGATCGACGGCGGATCGCCGGCGCGCCCCGCCGCGTAGTGGTCCATGCCGACGTGGATGAGGCCGTTGAGGAAGGTCCCGGCGGTGAGCACCACCGCCCGCGCCTCGAAGACGAGCCCGATCTGGGTCACGACGCCGGTCACCCGGTCGCCGACCACCGTCAGGTCGTCGACCGCCTGCTGGAAGAGCCACAGGTTGGGCTGGTTTTCGAGCCGCCGGCGGATCGCCGCCTTGTACAGCACGCGGTCGGCCTGCGCGCGCGTGGCACGCACGGCCGGCCCCTTGGAGGCGTTGAGGATGCGGAACTGGATGCCGCCCTCGTCGGTGGCCGCCGCCATCGCCCCGCCCAGCGCGTCGACCTCCTTCACGAGGTGGCCCTTGCCGATGCCGCCGATCGACGGGTTGCAGCTCATCTGGCCGAGCGTCTCGATGTTGTGGGTGAGCAGCAGGGTGCGCGCGCCCATGCGCGCGGCCGCCAGCGCGGCCTCGGTGCCGGCATGGCCGCCACCGACCACGATGACGTCGAAACGGGAAGGATAGAGCATGGCGCACCCCGGCGCGGATGAAGCGGGAAGGGGCGGAATTCTACGCCCTTACGCGCCGAATGGACAGTGTTCCGCACCCGTGTTCCACGGAAAACGGCCGTGCAAACAATCCCTTACCCGAAACATGAGACCGCGGGCGCAAACGCCGCCGCCCACGCGCCTTGAATCCTTTCGCGTCATCGCCATCTACACCGTGTACCCGAAAGGGATGAGTGCCATGAGATCACGCGATCCGTCGTCCTGGATGTGGGGTGATGCCCTGTCGCTGCTGGAGCAGGCCGAACGGCTGCAACGGCAGTTCTTCCGTACCGGCCCGGCCGCCACGCGCTGCTGGGAGCCGCCCGTCGATGTGGTGGAGGGCGAGGAGGCGGTGTTCGTCCACGTCGCCCTGCCCGGTGTGCCCGCGGCCGACATCGTCGTCGGCGTCGAGCCCGGCGGGATCACGGTATCGGGCGTGCGTGGCTTTCCCGCGCCCCGCGCAGCGCGCATCCACCGCATCGAGATTCCCTACGGCCGCTTCGAGCGGCACATCCCGTTGCCGCTGCATGCCCTCGAACCGGTCGCGCGCGAGCTGGTGGACGGCTGCCTGGTACTGACGTTCAGAAAGCTGAAGGAGACCCCATGAAGACCTGGCCCACGCTGCAGACGATGTTGTCCGCCGAGGATGCCCCGCGTGCTGCGGGCGGCGGCCAGCCCACCGTGGCGCACGACCCGGGCACCGCCGAGCCGTTGCCCGAGGATGCGCTGATCCTCATCCCGCTGCGCAACGCGGTGCTGTTTCCGGGCGTGCTGTCGCCGGTCACGGTGGGCCGTGCGGCGTCCGTGGTGGCGGCCCAGGAGGCGGTGAAGAACGAGCTTCGGGTCGGTTTCCTGCTCCAGCGCGACCCGCAGAAGTCGGACGTGGGGCCTGCCGACCTGTACTGGGTGGGAACGGCCGGACCGATCGTGCGCTACATCACCGGCCAGGAGGGGGGCCATCACCTCGTCGTGCAGGGTCAGTCGCGTTTTCGGGTGCTGGAATTTCTCGAGGGCTGGCCCTACCTGGTGGCACGGGTGGCCATGGTCGAGCAGGCGCTGGCGCACAGCCCGGAAATCGAGGCGCGCTTCCTGCAGTTGAAGGAGCAGGCGGTCGAAGTGATCGGGCTGCTGCCCCATGTGCCCGACGAACTGTCCGACGTGGTGCGCGGCATCGATTCGCCGGCGGCGCTCGCCGACATGGTCGCCAATCTGATGGATGTGAAGAACGAGGAAAAGCAGGACATCCTCGAAACCTTCGACCTCGAGCGGCGCCTGGACAAGGTGATCGGGCTGCTGTCCGAGCGCGTCGAGGTACTCAAGCTGTCCCGCGAGATCGGCGAGAAGACCCGCGCGCAGTTCGACGAGCGCCAGCGCGAGCACGTGCTGCGCGAGCAGCTGCGGCAGATCCAGAAGGAGCTGGGCGAGACCGACGACACCGCCGCGGAGGTCGAGGAGCTGCGGAAGGCCATCGACACCGCGGGCATGCCGGAGGAAACCCTCAAGCACACCCGCAAGGAGTTGCAGCGGCTGCAGCGCATGGGCGAGGGCGGCGCCGAATACTCGATGCTGCGCACCTACCTCGAATGGCTGACGGAGCTGCCGTGGAAACCGGCCCCGCAGCTGCCGATCGACCTCGGCGAGGCGCGCCGCGTGCTCGACGAGGACCACTTCGGGCTGGACAAGGTCAAGCGCCGCATCCTCGAGTTCCTGGCCGTGCGCAAGTTGAACCCCGAGGGCAAGAGCCCGATCCTGTGCTTCGCCGGTCCGCCCGGCGTGGGCAAGACCTCGCTCGGCCAGTCCATCGCGCGCGCCACCGGACGCGCCTTCCAGCGCGTCGCGCTGGGCGGGGTGCACGACGAGGCGGAGATGCGCGGGCACCGCCGCACCTACATCGGGGCGCTGCCCGGCAACATCATCCAGGCCATGCGCCGGGCCGCGACCACCAACACGGTGGTCATGCTCGACGAGATCGACAAGCTGGGCGCCGGCGGCTTCCACGGCGATCCGGCCAGCGCGCTGCTGGAGGTGCTCGATCCGGAACAGAACCACCGCTTCCGCGACAACTACCTGGGGGTGGACTTCGACCTGTCGCGGGTGATGTTCATCTGCACGGCGAACGTGCTCGACACGGTCCCCGGGCCGCTGCGCGACCGGATGGAGGTGATCCAGCTTCCCGGCTACACCGAGGAGGAAAAGATCGAGATCGCGCGGCGTTACCTGGTCAAGCGCCAGCTCGACGCCAACGGCCTCACCGCCGAGCGGGCGAGCGTGACGGACGCGGCGCTGGCCGCCATCGTGCGCGACTACACGCGCGAGGCGGGGGTGCGCAACCTGGAGCGCGAAATCGGCGCATCCCTGCGCCACGTGGCGATGCAGATCGCCACCGGACAGACGCAGGGCGTGACGGTGGACGCCGCGGATCTGCCGGCGATCCTCGGCCCGCGCCGCTTCGAGAACGAGCTGGCGCTGCGCACCAGCACGCCCGGGGTGGCCACGGGGCTGGCGTGGACGCCGGTGGGCGGCGACATCCTGTTCATCGAGGCGGCCAAGGTGCCGGGCAACGGCAAGCTGATCCTCACCGGCCAGCTCGGCGACGTCATGAAGGAGTCGGCCCAGGCGGCGCTCACGCTGGCCAAGACGTGGACCGGCGATTCCCTCGAGAAGCTCGACATCCACGTGCACGTGCCGGCCGGCGCGACTCCCAAGGACGGACCGAGCGCGGGGGTGGCGATGTTCCTCGCGCTGGTGTCGCTCCTCACCGACAAGCCGGTGCACTCGGACGTGGCCATGACCGGCGAGGTGAGCCTGCGCGGCCTGGTGCTGCCGATCGGCGGGGTCAAGGAAAAGACGCTGGCCGCGCTGCGCGCCGGGATCCGCACGGTGATGCTGCCGCGGCGCAACGAAAAGGACCTGGAAGACGTGCCGCGCGAAGCCCGCGAGAAACTCCAGTTCGTGTTGCTCGACCGGGTGGACGACGCGGTCCGCTGCGCGATCGGGGATCCCGCACCGGCCGGCGCGCGCGCCACGGCCTGAGTGCGGCGCTGGCGGCCAGCACCGTCAGCCGAGCAGGGCGGATGCCCGCCGCGCGCGGCCGCCTCCTCCAGGCCCGGCGCACGGGCGGCGCGCCTGCCCGCGCGCCGCGTGGCCCGGCTACTTCAATGCGGCCAGCGCCGCGGCGTAATCGGGCTCTTCCTTGATCTCGCCCACCAGCTGCGAGTGGATCACGCGGTCGTCCGCGTCCAGCACCACGACCGCACGCGCCGTCACCCCGGCCAGCGGCCCGGAGGCGATCTCCACCCCGTACTGGCGCATGAAGCCGGGGTTGCGCATCGTCGACAGGGTGATGACGTTCTCGAGCCCTTCGGTTTCGCAGAAGCGCTTGGCGGCGAACGGCAGGTCGGCGGAGATGACCAGCACAACGGTATTGTCGAGGCTGCCGGCCTCGCTGTTGAACTTGCGGGTGGACGTCGCGCAGGTCGGGGTATCGAGGCTCGGCACGATGTTGAGGACCTTGCGCTTGCCGCGGAAGTCGGCGAGGGTCACATCCTTCAGGTCGGTCCCGGTCAGTTTCAATTCAGGCGCGGCGGCGCCACGCTGCGGAAAGCTGCCGGCGACTTCGATCGGGGCGCCGGCCAGGGTCACGGTGCTCATCGTTCATTCTCCTCTGGTGGGGGGTCGGTACGGAAAGTATGGTCGGTCGACGCCCGATATGCGAGGCTGCGCCAGAGGCGGTTCCGCACCCGGCGGGCCGCGCCGTGGATCGAGCGGGCCCGCCGGACGCAAGCGCCCGGGTCAGGGATTGCCGGACTTGCCGGCCTTCACATCGTTGTACCAATACTCGTGGTGCTCGCGCGCCCACGCCTCGTCGACATAGCCGGTCTTCATCGAGCCGTAGGCGCCCTCCACCCCGATGGTGCCCATGTAAATGTGGCCCAGCGCGAGGGCGATGAACAGGATGGATGCGCCGGCGTGGATGAGGTTCGCCCACTGCATGGTGGCGCGTGTCTGGCCGAAGTTGGGGAAATCCATGACCAGCCCGGAGCCCGCCACCACCAGCCCGAGCACCGTCACCCCCATCCAGAACCAGGCCTTCTCGCCGAAGTTGAAGCGCCCCGACGGCACATGCTCGCCGCCCGCCAGCCCGCCCGCCTTGCGGATCCACAACGCGTCGTAGGCCTGCCACACGTTGTCGCGCGCGAAGCTGAGGATCATCAACAGCGTGAACAACAGGAACAACGGGCCGACATAGTTGTGGATGTTCTTGCCCACCAGCAACAACAGGCCGAGAAAGCCCGGCCCGAATACCGGTGCCAGCACGTGCTTGCCGAACAGCATGGCCAGCCCGGTGACGGCCAGCACCACGAAGGTGATCGCGGTCCCCCAGTGCACGATGCGCTCGAAGGTATTGAAGCGCTGCACGCTGCGCCCGCTCGGCGGGCCGTGGACCTTGAGCGCGCCCTTGGCGAAGAAGAACAGCGCAATGGCTGCCGGCACCACCAGCAGCAGGACGCCGCCGTACAGGGTGAGCGGCCCGTTGCGCCACTGACGCCAGGTGTTGCCTTCACTCTGGATCAGGACGCCGGTTTCCGGGCCGCGCACGGTGGTGAAGTGTTCCTCGCCGGAGCGCACCTCGCGCCACACGGGCGCATTGTTGAGCGGCTGGGTCTGCTGGCGCTCGACCTGCTCGGCGGCAGCGGACGGCTGCGCCAGCGCCGGCCCGCTGGCGAGCGTGAGCAGCCACAGGGCAAGCACCGGCAGCAGGCCGCCCCCGGCCCGGCGCACGAGAAGTCTGGTCATGGCGATCTCCTCATTCGACGCGCGCGTACTCGTTCTGGCCGCGCACGCGCGCCCGCATGGCCTGTTCCCAGGCGCCCTTGTCGCCGTTGAACACGGGGCCTTCCCAGGGGCGTGCGTCGCTCTTGCCCTGGTATTTGCCCTGTTCATAGCGCACCACCTGCGGCTGTTCGCCGCACGCCGCCAGCACCAGGCCGAGCACGGCCGCCAGTGCGATCACCTTGCTTCGCGTCGTCATTTCTTTTCCTCCCGTCCGACCGCGCTCACGCCGCCCTGACCGACTGCTTTACCCCCGCCGCTCTCGCCATACGCCGTCATCCAGCCCCACGCCTCGACGCCCTTGCCACGGCGCAGCACACGGTCGCGGTAGATGTTGGAGACCTCCGCCCCGTCGCCTGCCAGCAGCGCCTTGGTCGAACACATCTCGGCGCAGGCCGGCAGCTTGCCTTCGGCCAGGCGGTTGCGGCCGTATTTCTCGAACTCGGCCTGCGAACCGTTTTCCTCGGGGCCGCCAGCGCAGAAAGTGCACTTGTCCATCTTGCCGCGCGCCCCGAACGCCGCCGGGCCGTTGGGAAACTGCGGCGCCCCGAACGGACAGGCGTAGAAGCAGTAGCCGCAGCCGATGCAGCCGTCCTTGTTGTGCAGGACGACGCCTTCCTCGGTCTGGTAGATCACGTTGGTCGGACACACCGCGATGCACGGCGCGTCCGAGCAGTGCATGCACGCCACCGACATGGAGCGCTCGCCGGGCACCCCGTCGTTGATGGTGACCACGCGCCGGCGGTTCACCCCCCACGGCACCTCGTTCTCGTTCTTGCAGGCGGTGACGCAGCCGTTGCACTCGATGCAGCGCTCGGCGTCACACAGGAATTTCATGCGTGCCATATTCTCTCTCCTCTCCCCGTCAGGCCTTCGTCACACGGCACAAGGTGGTCTTGGTTTCCTGCATCATGGTCACCGAGTCGTAGCCGTAGGTGGTGGCGGTGTTGACCGCCTCCCCACGCACGATCGGCGCCGCGCCTTCGGGGTAGAACTCGAGCATGTCGCGCCCCTGCCACCAGCCGGAGAAGTGGAACGGCAGGAACACCGTGCCGGGGGCGACTCGCTGGGTGACCTGGGCGCGCACCTTGAGCTTCGCCTTGGTCGGCGATTCGACCCACATGTAGTCGCCGTTGCGGATGCCCTGGTCGTTGGCGTCCTTGGGATTGACCTCGGCGAACATCTCCTGCTGCAGCTCGGCGAGCCACGGGTTGGAGCGCGTCTCCTCGCCACCGCCCTCGTACTCCACGAGGCGCCCGGAGGTCATGATCAGCGGATACTCCTTGGAGATGTCCTTGACCTTGTCCTGGAGCGACTTGTAGAGCGTGGGCAGGCGCCAGAACTTCATCTTGTCGTCGTGGGTCGGGTACTTCTCCACGAGATCCGGGCGCGGCGAGTAGATCGGCTCGCGGTGCAGC
>Ga0214472_10007709_pt1 | contig 11252 bp, 8 predicted proteins | sample RVTome_6_FD_207662 | JGI IMG/M metagenome (GOLD analysis project Ga0214472, IMG submission 207662) | Soil microbial communities from uranium-contaminated site in the Upper Colorado River Basin, Wyoming, United States - RVT140D175 | ecosystem: Environmental > Terrestrial > Soil > Contaminated >...
ATCACCCTCACCGCGCAAAGCGACCGCTTCACGCGGGCGAAGTGGGCGGGGCTCCTTGGCGCCTTTGACCTCGTCGCCATCCGGCCCGCCGACTTCGAGATGGTGGCGGCCGGCGAGCGCGTTCCCCTGACCCTCGATTGCGTGCGCAACCCGTGAGGAGGGTCGGTCAGATCGTCCCGACCGGGCGCCGGCTCGTGTGCTAGTGTCGGGGCCGGGAACGGGCACGGGCGACGACTGATGGCCGAGAGAGACGAGCACACCGACGATCGGGGGGCGAGCGGCGCCGGTGCCGAGCCCGGCGGGTCCGCTTCTCCGGGCTCCGAGGTCGAGGCCCTGCGCGCCGAGCTCGCCGCCGCGCGTCACGAGCTCGACGATCTCAAGGCCAACCTTCCCGACGCCCTGGTGGAGGGCGACATCGCGAGCGAACGAGTCACGCACATGAACCGGCTCGCGTGCCTCCTCTTCGGCTACACCCCGGAGGAGGCGGCCGGGCTCTCCGCGGGCGACATCTTCGTCGAAGGGGACTACGAGCACGCGCGCCACCTGCTGGCGGAGACTCTCGCGCGCGGCACCGCGGAAGGCGGACCCTACCGCCGCGCCGGGAAGCAGGACCTGCGCGAGTTCCGTCTGCGCCGCAAGGACGGGAGCACCTTCGCCGCCGAGATCCAGAGCTCGATCGTCGTCGACCATTCGGGACAGCCGGTCGGAGTGCGGACGCTGGTGCGCGACATCAGCGCGCGCAAGGAGCTCGAAACGCGGCTCGACGAGATGAGCGTCCGCGACCCCCTCACCGGCTGCTTCAACCGCCGCTACCTCGATCGCCGGCGGTCCGACCTGGAGCGGCCCACCGCGAGCTGGGTGTGCCTGCTCTTCGACCTGACCGACTTCAAGGCCATCAACGACACCTACGGCCACGACGAGGGCGACCGGGTGCTGCAGGCGTTTGCCCACTTCCTCTCGCGGCACCACCGCAGCGACGACGTGCTCCTGCGCCTGGGCGGGGACGAGTTCGCCCTGTTCATCCGCGCTCACAGCCAGGAGGAGGGCCGCGCGATCTCGAGGCGGGTCGTCGAGGCGGCGGCCCGCGACAGCCCCGCCGCGTTCAGCCTGGGCACGGCCTTCCGCCGTCCCGGCGAGCGTGTGAACGACGTGCTCGCCCGGGCCGACCAGGTTCTCTACGCGTCGAAGGGCCGGAGCCTCCTGCCGAAGCGACGCCGTTTCGCACCCGGGGAGGGCAAGCCGGGCTAGGGTGTCGTCCAGTCGAAGACGACGCCGATCGCCGCGGATCGGTCGTGCCGGAGGCCGGCGTAGACCGCGGGAGCCTCGGCCGGGCGATGCCGATGCGTGACGAGGTCGCCGACCCGCATCCGCCCCTGCCGCAGGTAGTCGAAGAACAGCCCCGCCATCTCCTCGGCCGTCCAGGGGTTCCACTCGGTGGCGACGTCGGGCCGCATGAGGGCGTGGATGGCGAGGATGGACAGGGAGTCGGCGAGCACGCGCGGGCCGAGGTGCTGCTGTGACGGCGTCGTGGTGTCGCCGAGCAGGACGACGCGACCGAGCCGCCGGAGCAGCCGCGTCGCCGGAGCCAGCACCGCCGGGTGGCCGGTGACGTCGAAGACGACGTCGAGCATGCGACCGCCCGTGATCTCTCCGACTCCCTCGCCGGCGTCCTGCGCGGAGCAGGCGAGAGCGTGCGTGGCTCCGTGGCGGCGTGCGAGCTCGAGGCGACCCTCCACCGTGTCGATGGCCACCACCCGGCGGGCCCCGGCGAGAGCCAGGTACTGCACGACGAGCTGGCCGAGCATTCCGAGGCCGACGACTCCCACCGATTCCCCGAGCGCCAGAGCCGCGCGCCGGATCCCGAGCTGGGTCGTGCAGGCGAGCGGCATCCACGTCCCGTCCTCGGTGGCGACGTCCTCGGGAAGGACGACGATGCCGAACGGCTGGCCGGTGCTCGTCCCCCCTCCGGCGGTGAGCGTGAAGTACTGCTGGTGGGTGGCCGAGGTGGCGACGCGATCGCCCTCGGCGAGGCTCGAGACGCCGGGCCCGACCTTGACCACCCTCCCGACCATGCTGTAGCCGGGGCGGAACGGGTACTGGACCCAGTCCGCCCAGTTGGTGCCGGGATCGAACACCCCACGCAGGCAGTGCGTCTCGGTGCCGATGCTGATCAGGCTCTTCTCGGCCCGGCACAGGACCTCGCCCGGCCCGGGATCGCCCACCGTCTCCTCGCGGACCTCGACCGTCTCCGGTGCCGTGAACACCACGTACTGCGACTTCATGAGTCGTCTCCGAGACCGCTCGCCGACTCCTCGTCGAGGAACAGCGTGGCGTCGCGGTGGCGGCGCAGGACGGACGCGGGGCAGGCCCGCGTCACGCGTCCCATGACCGCGGCCCAGATCGCGGCCCGCTTCGCCTGTCCCGGCACGATGGCCACCGCCCGCGGCACCCCGAGGAGGAAGGGGATGCTCAGGGACAGGGCCTGGAGCGGCACCTCGTCCAGGCGATCGAACGAGCCGTCGTGGACCTGCTGCTGGCGGCAGACCTCGTCGAGCTCCACGACGCGCACGTCGCTTCGCTCGAAGAAGTCGCAGACCGGCGGATCGATGAAGGCCAGATGGCCGTTCTCCCCGATGCCGAGGATCGCCAGCTGCGGGTGCGCCGAGCGCAGCAGCCCCGCGTAGCGGGCGCACTCGGCGGCGGCGTCCGTCGCCTCTCCGTCGAGACCGTGGAACACGTGCACCGGTACGTGGTCGAAGAGCCGGTCCTTGAGGAAGCGGCGAAACGACGCGGGGTGCGCCGGACCGATCCCCAGGTACTCGTCGAGGTGAAACGCCGTGACCTTCGTCCAGTCGATCGTCGGGTCCCTCCGCAGCGCGGCCAGGAACTCGTTCTGGGAGGGAGCGGAGGCGAAGATCACGGCGACACGCCCGTCGCGGGAGAGATGGGACCGCATCGCGCCGGCGACGGCCGCCGCCGCCGCCCGCCCCGTCGCCGGCCGGTCGGCGTGGACCTCCACTCGCATCCGGCCGCACTCGCTCACCCGCGCACCCGCGGGCGGCGCCGGATCGCGCGGGCGAAGCTCCGCCGCCGCCCACCGCAGGAAGTGGGGAAGAGCGGTCTCGGCGCCGGCGATCTCCGGGTGCCACCGCTTCTCCCACTCGAAGGACACCCAGCCGTCGTAGCCGCTTTCGCGGAGCAGAGCGAGGGTGCGCGCCGCCGGCACGTCGCCCTCTCCCGGAAGGACCGGAGTCCACGGCGTGAAGGGCGCGGGTTCCTTCGAGGCAAGAGGCGGCCGCCGCGCGTCCTTGACGTGCACGTGGCGGACGAGGTCGCCGAGGAGGCGCGCGCCCACCTCCGGGACCTCCGCGAACTCGCAGAAGGCGTTGGCGGGGTCCCACAGCACCCCGAGCCCCTCGACGCCGGCCTGCTCGATCACGCCGCGCGAAGCGGAGGCCAGGGCGAAGTCGCCGTGGCTCTCCAGCCAGACCTCGACCCCCGTCCCCCGGGCGCCGTTTCTCACCGCCGCGAGCGACTCGGCGATGAAGCCCCGCGTCCGTTCGAGGTCGGCGCCTTTCTGGACCCGGTCTCCGAACACGCGGATGCCCGGCGCCCCCAGCGCGGCGGCGAGCTCGACCGACCGCAGCGCCTCCTCCACCGCCCGGCCCCGGGTGGCGGGATCGGGGTGATGGAAGAAGCAGCGCGTGTCCACGCACGCGATCGCGAGGCCGGCGTCGGCGAGCCGCTCGCGCGTCTCCCGCAGCCCGCCCTCGCGCAGCTCCGGCCGGTCCCACAGGGCGTCGTCGCCCTCGAGAAAGCGCAGCTCGATGCCGTCGTAGCCCAGGCGCCCCGCCCGGTCGATGACGCGGTCGAGGCTCCAGTCGGGACAGCCCAGGGTGGAGAAGGACAGCTTGATCATGTCATCCGGTCCAGCATCGCGGAGCTCACCCTGGTCGGGACGCGCTCCCCGCGGAAGGAGCGCTCGAGGGCGTCGAGCAGGATGTCGGCGATCTGCCGGCGCACGCTCACGCCGGCGGCACCCACGTGCGGGGTGACGAGGGCCCCCTCGAGCCGGCGCAAGGCGTGTCGGGGCGGGAGGGGCTCGAGGGGGTCGGTGACGTCGAGGGCGCATCGCAGGCGCCCCGCGCGGACCTCGGCGACGAGGGCGTCCGTGTCGACGAGCCCTCCCCGCGCCACGTTGACCACGGTGGCGCCGCGGGGCAGGAGGCGCAGGGCCCGGCGGTCGAGAAGGCCGCGGGTGCGGTCGGTGAGACCCGCCGCGATCACCAGGGAATCCGACGTCCGGAGGAGCGAGCGCAGGGACACGGGAGTCGCGCCCGCCGCCCGGATCGTCGCCGCGGGAACGTGGGGGTCGTGGACCGACAGGCGGGCGCCGAAGGGGCGGAGAAGCCGGGCCGTCTCCCGCCCGATGCGGCCGAAGCCGAGGAGCCCCACGCGCCTCTCGCGCAGGGTCTCCGGTCCCGCTCCGCGATCGTGGAGCGTGCGGTAGACCGCGAGCGATCCGCGCCCGACCGCGTCCCGATACGCGTCGAGGCGTCGCGTCGCGTGCAGAAGGAAGGTCATTGCGAGCTCCGCCACCGGGGCCGCCATCGGGCCCGGGGCGTTGGCGATGGTCAGCCGCTCGAAGAGCGGCCGGGCGAAGCGCCCCTTCACCTCGGCGCCGCAGTGGGCCACGATCCGCAGCGACGGCGCGAGGTCGAGCAGCTCCTCGCCGAAGGCGGGGCTGTCCCAGGTGGTGACGAGCGCCTCGGCGCCGCGCAGGGCGGAGCGCACCCGGGGGCCGGAGGTCCTCGCCGCGATCCGGCTCCACGCGCCCAGCCGCGTGAGCCGGGCCCGGCGGGGCGCGTCGAAGAACGACTCGAAGAGCACCCGGGGGGCGAGGACGAGGAGCCGGGGGCGGTGGCGCGCCATCAGATCAACTTGAGTACTCCCCGTCCCGACTCGCTCGTGTTGCGGACGAGCAGGAGCACGAGAGCGGCGGCGGCGAGGGGAACGAGGCTGGCGACGATCAGGATCGGGGTGAACGAGAAGCGGTCGGCCACGACGCCGATCAGGAAGGTGGAGCCGATCGTGCCGAGCCCGGCCCCGGTGCCCGCCATCCCCGACACCGTGGCCACGGCGCGGCTCTGGTAGAGGTCGGCGGGCAGCGAGATGGCCATCGTCGACATGCTCGCGTAGGAGAACGTGGCGACGGCGAAGCAGGCGAGAAGGGTGACGAAGCTGGTGGCGAATGCGGCGGGGATCAGGGCGAGGACGCCGATGCCCCCGGCCACGATCAGCGTCTTGCGCGCCCGCCCCACCGGCCACCCGCGCTGGATCAGCCAGCTCGAGAAGCCCCCGCCGAAGAAGTTGCCGAGGTCGGCGGCGAGGAACGGCACCCAGAAGCCGGCGGCGGTCTCCTCGATCTTGTAGCCCCGCGCCACGAGGTAGATGGCGAACCAGTCCGCGATCATGAACCAGACCGGGTCGGTGAGGGCCCGGCTGGCGATCGTGCCCCAGGTCTGCGGGAGCCGCAGGAGCGAGGCGTAGCTGGGGGGACCGGTCCCGAGCTCGACGGCACCGCCCGCGCCTTTCGACGCCTCGCGGTTCTCGGCCTCCTCGGCCGCGCGGTCGGCGAGGATCATCGCCCGCTCCTCCTCGCTGATGCGGGGGTGGGTGTCGGGCGGGTGGTAGCTCCGGCGCCACGCGATCAGCCAGAGGAACCCCAGCGAGCCGGTGATGACGAAGGCGGGCCGCCAGCTGTCGAACGCGGCCCACAGGAAGAGGACCAGGGCGGGGGCGATCGCGGCCCCGATCGAGGATCCCGAGTCGAACAGCGCCACCGCCCAGCCGCGCTCGCGGCGCGGGAACCACTCCGCAACCGCCTTCGTGGCCGCCGGCCAGTTGGCGGCCTCGCCCGCGCCGAGGAGAAAGCGGAAGCCGCAGAAGCCGACGAGACCGCGCGCGAGCGGGGTGAGCATGGCGGACACCGAGTAGAACGCGACGGCGAGGCTCAGTCCCCGCCGCGTCCCCAGCCGGTCGATGAGGCGGCCCGAGACCGTCTGCATCACCGCGTACGCGATCCGGAACGCGATGACGATGAGCGCGAAGTCCTGGTTCGACCAGGTGAACTCCTCCTTGAGGAAGGGAGCGAGGACGCTCAGCGTCTGGCGGTCGACGTAGTTGATGACGGTGGAGGCGAAGAGCAGCCCGCCGATCCACCAGCGATACCGCGTCCCGAAGAGCGAGCGTCGACGAGGCGGCCCGGCCGCCTCGGACTCGCCTCCCGAGGGGGGGCGTTCAGGCACCGGCCCCGACGAGCGCCTCCGCCTCCTCGAGCGGCGGCTGTCGCGCGGTGCCGCGGACCCCGCGAGTCGTCACGGTCGGCCGTTCCGCGTGTGGATGACGAAGTCGGACACCACCCGGGTGATGACACCCTCCTCGGATGGCGAGTCGGGCCGGTAGCCCGCGTCCCGGCAGCGGAAGAACGCGAGCAGCTGGCCGGCGAGAGCGTCGATCACGGTCAGGTCCTCGTCGGCGAGGCCGTCGGCGCTGGCGCAGTCCACCACCACGTCGGTGGTCGAGGACACGAGATGCCGCGGCACCCCGGCGCCCACGATCAGCCGCCGGCGTCCCAGGCCCTTGCCCTGGAGCTCGCGGAGCAGGTCGACCTCGTAGGCCCGCACCACCGGGTCGATCGAGAGGAGCGCCACGACCAGGGTGTCCCTGCGGACGGCCGACATGGGCCCGTGGCGCAGGCCCAGGTACGACTCGGGCAGCGTCCACACCTCGCCCGCCGTCATCTCCAGCATCTTGAGCGCCGCCTCGCGGGCCGAGCCGAGACGGCAGCCGCTGCCCAGGCAGACGACGGACGGGAAGGCGGACGAGGCCAGCTCGGCGATCGCGTCGGCGTGCTGGCGCAGGACCGTTCCCGCGGCCCGGGCGAGCCTGACGACCTTCTCCTCGCCGTCACCCCGTCGCCGGGCGGCGCCGAGTCCCCGCGCCGCGAGCACCAGGTTGGTGAAGCTGCTCGTCATCACCAGGCTCTTGTCGTGCGTCCTCTCTTCGAGCACGATGCTCAGTGTGCCGGGCCGGCTGTCGTACGACGTGGCCAGGGCCCCGTCCCGGTTGCAGCTGATCATCAGGTGCCGGGCCTGCGGCTGGTTCTCGAGGAGCCAGTCGAGGGCGCCGCGGCTCTCGGGGCTGTTGCCCGAGCGCGCGAGCGAGACGACGAGATACTCCCCGGTCGGAGGGAGGCAGAGCGAGGGATGCGTGAGGATGAGGCCGGCCGGGACCGCCGTCACCGGCAGGCGCAGCGCGCGCTGCAGGCAGGGCGCGGCGCACTCGGCCGCGTAGAGCGAGCTTCCCGAGCCGGTCAGGACGACAGCGCCCGCGTCCCCCAGCAACTCGTCGAGCGCCGCCGCGCGAGAGGCGAGCGCGGGAACGGTCTCGACCCAGGTGAGAGGCTGCTGGCAGATCTCGCGCAGCGTGTGGCCGTAGCCCCTTGCCAGCTGGTCTTCCCACTTCGGAGAGAGCAGATCGTGGATCGGACCGCGAGCCCCGTTTCGGAGAGCCTCGAGCCAGGAGTCGACGGACCGATGGATCGTCGGATCCAGCGAGGTGGATCCGGGGACGTCAGTCTTCTGGGACCCCTTCGTCGGCGTCTTCAAATACTGCACTCCGCGCTGGGGGGTGAACCCTTCTGGCTTGACAGTTCCCGCCACGTTCGGCTACAAACGAAAGCATTGAAAAGATAGCGTAATGAAACGAAAGAGTCAACCGGCAAACGCGGCCGCGAGCCCCTCCCTCTCCCCCCCTCCGTGCCGGCCGGGAAGCGTCCGCTCTCGCTCCGACCCGCCGCGTCCTCCTGGAATCCCTCCCCGCCACTCACGGTGAGGGCTCGTGCAATGATCCACCGGGAATCGGAGGTGACGCGATGGGATGGGAACGTCGTCACGTGCTGAAGAGCCTCGGCTTCGGGGCGCTCGGGGCGGGAGTCGCCGGAGGGGCGTCGCACGCCGAGGAGGCGGCGTGCCCGACGGCCGGGCGGCCGCTCCTGCTCCAGGACTTCCGGCCCCGCAGCATGCTCCACGTCCCGCGGACGCGGGTGGAGACGCCGCGCTTTCCCGTGATCGACGTCCACACGCACCTCACGTTCGGCGGGCCGTCGCGCCACGGTGTCGACGACGGCGACGGCGTGAGCTTCAACACGTCGGCGGCGGACGCGCTCGCGGTCATGGACCGCAAGGGCGTCAAGGCCATGGTGAACCTCACCGGCGGCACCGGGCCCGGCCTGGAGAAGACGCTCGACGAGTTCGACCGCGCCCATCCCGGTCGCTTCTACACCTGCACCCAGCCCATCTACGGCCAGCTCCTCGATCCACGCTACCCGCAGCTGCAGGCCGACGCGATCGAGAAGGCGGCAAAGGCGGGGGCGAGAGGTCTCAAGATCCTCAAGACGCTCGGGCTCTTCCTGCGCGAGCGCATCACCGAGGGGCCCCTCGTCAAGGTGGACGACCGCCGGTTCGACCCGATGTGGGAGGCGTGCGCGGCTCACGGGCTTCCCGTGTACATCCACATTGCCGACCCCGAGGCGTTCTTCCTGCCCATCGACTGCACCAACGAGCGGTGGGACGAGCTCGGGAACCACCCGGACTGGTCGTTCCACGGCGGTGACTTCCCGAGCTTCGGCGAGCTCATGGCGGCCCGGGACCGGCTCTACGCCCGTCACCCGAAGACCCACTTCCTCTCGCTCCACGTCGGCCACGACGCCGAGAACCTGGCCTTCGTCGGCGAGTCGCTCGACCGCTTCCCCAACATGTCGGTCGAGCTCGGGGCGCGCATCGGTGAGCTGGGGCGACAGCCGCGGACGGCGCAGAGGTTCTTCGACCGGCACCAGGACCGCATCCTCTTCGGCACGGACGCGGTGCCGCCCCCCGCCGGCGACAGCACGCCCCAGCAGGTCTTCAAGGACGAGCTCTACGAGATCTACTATCGTTTCCTGGAGACCGGGGACGAGTACTTCGACTACGCCCCCGCCGCCGTTGCTCCCCAGGGGCGGTGGAGGATCTACGGGCTCTCTCTGCCGGAGGGCATCTTGAAGAAGGTCTACCACGAGAACGCCGTACGCCTGCTGGGGCTCGAGGCATGAAGCCCCTGCTTCTTCTCGCCTACGGGCTCCTCTTCGGAGCGCTCGCCGCCCGAGCCGCGGCCGGCGATTACCGGGTGGCGCGCATCTCGGCGGACACCGCCGCGCTGCTGGCGGGGGACGAGCGGGCGTGGCACGCCGCCGCCTCCATCTCCTGGGGTCCGAATGCCTACGAGACGCGCTTTCGCGCCTTGTGGTCGGAGGCGGGGCTGCACCTGCGGTTCGACGCCACCGATCCCGCCCCCTGGCAAACGATGACGAAGCGCGACGAGCACCTCTGGGACGAGGAGGTCGTGGAGATCTTCCTCGACCTCGACGGCTCGGGCCGCCAGTATTACGAGCTCGAGATCAACCCCGCGGGCGTCGTGTGCGACCTGCGGATGATCTCGCCGTGGCCGGACAAGGAGGGCGACATCGACTGGAACCTCGAGGGGCTCGAGGCGCGCGTCGTCTCCCTCGTGGACGCGCAGGGCCGCCGGGCGGGATGGACGGCCAGCGCGTTTCTCCCTTGGCCCGGGTTTTCCTCGCTTCCCTCCGCGCGACAGATCTCCCTGCCGCCCCGTCCCGCGGACGCCTGGCGGTTCAACGTGTTCCGGATCAAGCGCCCGGGAGGGCCGAAGGAGCCGGAGAAGGATGCCGTCTTCGCGGCCTGGTCGCCGCCTCCCGGCCCGAGCTTCCACGCGCCCGAAGCGTTCCGGTCGTTCGTCTTCGAGTGAGCAGCCTGCTTTGACCGACGCGCGCACGCGCCGTCCTTCGACGAGGACCGGCGCCGGTCGCGTCCCCGGTCGGCCGAGTCCGCGACGTCTCCGGACCGGCCTCGCGGCCGCCGTCATGCTCGCTCTCGTCGTCCCCGTCGCCACGTCCCAGGAGCCCTCGTTCCCCGCCGAGAGCGAGATCGTCACCGTCGACGTGGTGGTGACCGACTCGGACGGGCAGCCGGTCCTCGACCTGCGACCCGAGGACTTCACCGTTGCCGAGGACGGGGCTCGCCAGGAGGTGGTGGCCTTCGAGGCTATCCATCGAGCGGCTCCCGAGCCGGCCCCCGCGGCGCCCGACGCCGCCGAGACGACGTTGCCCGCGCCCGTCCCGCCGCCGCCCGAGCCGCGAACCTCGTCGAACCAGGTGCCCGCGGCCCGGCAGGGGAGCCACTTCATCGTCGTCTTCGACGAGCTGCACATGACGCCGGCCGAGGCGCAGCGCGGAAGGGTGGCGGTGCGCGAGTTCCTCGAGACGGGCGCGGCGATCCGCGACCGCGTGGCCCTCGTGGGCACCGCGGAGGGGACGCGCTGGACGGCGGTGATGCCCGGGGGGCGGGGCTCCCTCCTCGAGGTGCTCGACCGGCTCCAGGGCCGGGTCGTCAACGAGACGGTGCGGGACCGCATGACCGACTACGAGGCGATGCGCATCGCCCAGGACCGAGACCCCCTCGTCCTCGACGTGGTGATGCGCCGGTTTCTCGAGACGGGCTCCATCCAGCAGGACACCGCGAGCCCCGGCAACCCGAACGACCCGAGCACGGACGTCGGCGGCTGGCGCAGCCAGACCGAGGCCGCCGCCGCCGCCGCCTACGCCCGCTCCGCCGCCCGCAACCAGCAGACGCTCGGCGTGGTCGAGCGCACGCTCGAGTCGCTCGGCTCGGTGCGCGGCCGCAAGTCGCTCGTCTTCGTCTCCGGCGGCCTCGTCAACGACCCGCGCCTGAGCGTGGCCCGTCAGGTGGTCACGGCGGCCCGGCGGGTCAACGCCGCCATCTACTTCCTCGACGTGCGGGGGCTCGAGGGCGCGCCGCTCGGGCTCACCGCCGAGGCTCCGGCGCGGACGTTCTCCTACGACCTCGGCTCGTGGATGACCGAGAGCCGGGAGAGGAGCGAGGGCAGCGAGGGGCTCGCCGCCGACACCGGCGGCTTCAGCCTGAAGAACCGCAACGACCTCGCGGACGGGCTCGCCCGCGTGGCTCGGGAGTCGCGCCACTACTACCTCCTCGGGTACGCACCAACGAACCGCCGCGCGGACGGGAGCTTCCGCGAGATCGAGGTCGAGGTGTCGCGGGAGGGCGTGAGTGTCCGGGCGCGCCGAGGCTACTACGCGCCGGGGGGCAAGGCGGCGG
>Ga0214472_10007710_pt1 | contig 11251 bp, 8 predicted proteins | sample RVTome_6_FD_207662 | JGI IMG/M metagenome (GOLD analysis project Ga0214472, IMG submission 207662) | Soil microbial communities from uranium-contaminated site in the Upper Colorado River Basin, Wyoming, United States - RVT140D175 | ecosystem: Environmental > Terrestrial > Soil > Contaminated >...
AATACCCCCTGACAGCATCATCACGAAAACTGTGTTGCGGGTGATATTGATGCCCGCGTACTTGGCCGCTCGCGGGTTATCGCCGATCAGGCGGATCTCATAACCCCACAGGCTGCGGAAGAGGATGTACCAGACAATGACTGCGGCCACGACCGCGAACACCAGCCCGAAATGAGTGGTCAATCCTCTAAAGATCGGGAATTGCTCAGCCAGGTCCGAGAGGCGCGGCAGCCAGGCGGCCCGTTGAAAGGTGCGGGTCATCTGGAACCCGCCTTCGCTCCAGACTCCGAAAATGAAGTAATTGACGAGCGCAACGGCAATGTAGTTGAGCATGAGGGTCGTAATGATTTCGTTGACCCGCAGGCGAGCCTTCAGCCAACCCGGCACCATCCCCCAGGCCGCACCGAAGAGCATCCCTGCCAGCAACATGACTGCGATTGTGATACCTCGCGGGGTGTCCTCTTGGACCACGCCGGCCAGAACGACGATGCTCGCCCCGAGCGCTCCCATATAGAATTGGCCTTCGGCCCCGATATTCCACAGCTTCATCTGGAAGGCAATTGAACAGGCCAGGCCGGTCATGATCAGAGGGGTCGCCTTTACCAAGGTATCGGAGAACACCCCTAGACTCCCAAAGGCCGCGCCGGCAATGTGAGCATAGGCTCTGACCGGGTCTCCTCCGACCAGCGCAAGCACCAACGCGCCCAGCAGCAGAGCGAGCACGATCGCAATGACTGATATCAGCGGGCTCAGCCAACGCGGCACATGCAGGCGCGGCTCAACTTGAATCTCGAAAGGAAGTCGGATGCCGCCCGGAAGCCGGGATTCGGCCGATTCCGGACTTGTCACGCGGCCGCCTCCGCCTTCGGTGAGCGCGCCCCGCCCGTCATTAGCAGCCCAACCGTCTCGGCGTCCGCCGCCACACCATCCCCCACGATCTCTCCCTCGTAGATGACCGCGATCCGATCGCTGAGAGAGAAGATCTCTTCCAGCTCCTCTGAGACAAGCAGGATGGCGGCCCCCGAGTCGCGTTGCTCGAGCAGCAGGCGCTGGACTCCCTCGATCGCGCCGACGTCAAGCCCGCGAGTGGGCTGCATGGCTATCAGCAAAGTTGGCGCCGCGGAAAGCTCGCGAGCCAGGATGACTCGCTGCAGATTGCCGCCGGATAGCAGCCTGGCCGGCGTATCAACACTCGGGGCCAGGATGGTGTACTCAGCTTTGAGCCGCTCGGCCCGCTCGCGGGCCGCCCCCCGGTCGAGAGTTCGGCCCCGTGCCAGGGGTGGATGGCGATAACTCTTCATAATGACATTGTCTGTGATGCTCAGGTTGGGAGCCGTCCCGACGTGGGTTCGATCCTCGGGAATGTGGGCGACGCCAAGCTCGATCGGTGCCCGCGCCGGGCGATTGGCCACCTCCTTCCCGTTCACCAGGATGCTGCCGCTCGTGCAGCGCCGGAGGCCGGTAATCACCTCTCCGAGTTCGCTTTGACCATTGCCTGCAACACCGGCCAGTCCCAAGATCTCGCCGGATCTCAGCTTAAGCTCGATGTCATGGAGCGCCGGCAACCCTTTATCGTTTTCGGCACAGACGCCCCGCAGCTCCAAGACCACCTTCCCGGGCTGCCTCGGCTTCTTTTCCACTTCAAACAGCACTTTGCGGCCTACCATCAGGTTAGCCAGTTCCGCCTTGGAGGTCGCATCCGGTCTGATCCCGGCCGCGGTGACCTTGCCGTGCCGAAGCACGCTGATCCGATCCGCGATGGACATGGCCTCATGCAGTTTGTGGCTGATAAAAACGATCGACTTGCCCTGATCCACCATTGAACGCAGCGTCTTGAATAGCTGCTCGATCTCCTGCGGGGCAAGCACCGAAGTAGGCTCATCCATGATCAGGACTTGCACTCCGCGATACAGCATCTTCAGGATTTCAACCCGCTGCTGCTCGCCCACCGATAGCTGCCAGATCTTGGCCGAGGGGGCAACATCCAGCCCGAACCGTTCGGCCGTTTGCGCGATCCGTTCGTCATAGCGCGCCAGCCGCATAAGGAATCGTGGGTCGTCTAGCCCGAGCAGGATGTTTTCTGTGACCGTGTGCGAATCGATCAGGGTGAAGTGCTGGTGGATCATGCCCAGGCCGAGGGCGATGGCATCCCGTGGCGAACCGAAGCTCACCGGCACACCTCGAACCCGGATGGTTCCGGCCTCCGGCTTGTACAAACCGGCCAGCACGCTCATCAGGGTGCTCTTCCCGGCGCCGTTCTCTCCTAACAGAGCGTGGATTTCTCCGGGCCGGAGCTCGAAGTCCACCTGGTCGTTGGCCAGCACGCCCGGGAAACGCTTGACGATCCCCCGCATCTCCACCAGGTTTGCGACTTCTGCCATCGAATTCATCCTCAGGGGGGCCGGAACGACGGGCGGCGGGGCAAGGCAGCCCTGGCGGCGCGGGCAGTCGGCGCCGCCAGGGTCGGGGTGAATACTCTCGTAGGATACTGCCCTAAGAAACGAGGACGCAGCGGATTGCCTGCGAGCTCAGTTCTATAGGTCGGGCAGCTCCGCCGTTACGCCCTCAGCCCACCAGTACATGCAGGTCTGACAAGGTGAACCGAATGCGGCGAAGCCATCGAGGTCGAGCTGCTCCAGCGACACGCCATCGGCCAGGATCAAGTTGCCCTGATTGTCATAGATTGGGCCCTTGAACACGTCGAAGCGATTGAAGTCGCCTGCCAGGGCCGCGGCCAGCGTATCCCGGACGAGCTGCAAGTCTTCGGCGGGAAGGTCAGCCACACCGGGTTGAAGGGTCTGGCCCTCCATAAAGCCGTAGAGCCCCATGCCGCCCTCGGACGAGTCGAAGTACTGGAAGCCCGGCACATGGGTCCCGGCGATCGTCTCTTCCGTGATCCGGGCATAGATCGGGCCCCAGGTCCAGTAGGGCGCGGTCAGGCAGCGATCAACCTTGCAAGCGCCAACATGATCATAGTTGACGCCCCACTTCTCTTTCTCCATTGCCACGTCGCCGGCCGCCGGGGTATCCGCACCGGTAAACACGACCTGAACGCCGGCATCGAAGAGCGAGGCCGCCCCTTCCTTCTCGATCACCGGATCGTGCCACGTGTTGATCCAGCGAACGTCCATCGTGCACTCGGGGCAGGTCCGTTTAACCCCGAGCATGATCGCATTGCCCAGGCGCAGTTCCTCCGGGATGGGGAAAGTGGCCATGTATCCGATCCTCGGATTGCCATCGGTCTTGGCCCGGGAGCCGGCGATCATTCCGGCCATGTACTTGAAGACTTCCATCTCGCCAAACATGTTCCCAAAGTTGGTTCCGTTGGTCTTGAAACCGGTCAGGTGGATGAACATCGCGTCCGGGAACTCCCCAGCTACCACCTCCATGGGGTCCATGTAGCCGAAGGAGGTGCCCAGGATCAGATCGAAGCCCTTGCGTGCCAGGCTGCGAAAGACCTGCTCCGAGTCGGCTCCCTCTGGCACCAGTTCGATGTAGGCCACATGGGTATCTGGGACGTTCTCTTCCACGTAGAGCAGGCCTTCATAATGAGCCTGACTCCAGCCTCCATCGTCGTGCGGACCGATGAGCACCATGGCCACGTTGAACTTTCCTTCTTCGACCGCCGGAATCTCGAATCCTCCGACGACCTCCGGCGTGGCCTCGCCGGCACAGGCGGCCAGCGCCAGGCCAGCCAACAACAGCAACCCGACGCTGCGCCACATGCTGTTTCTTAACATCTCTACTCCTCCTGATTCATCCCAAAGATTGTCATTTGGTTTGGCATAACGAGGTCCTGCGATTCTTGAAAGCGACCACCTCCTCCTTAAAAGAAACCCCGCCGGCAGTCAGGGCACAACCCAGGTCCCTGTCTCACCGGCGAGCGCTCGCCCGATATTCTCCGGATTGGTCACAAGGGCTTGCTTTCCCCCGGCCTCCAGGTAGTTGATGATGGCCTGTACCTTTGGCCCCATGCTGCCTTTGGCAAAATGGCCCTGCCGCAAATACTGATTGGCTTCGGCCAAGCTGAACTTGTCCAGCCACTGCTGATCCGGCTTCCCATAGTTTAACGCAATCTGGGGGACCGCGGTCGAGATGAGAAATAGGTCGGCTGCGATGCTGGAGGCCAGCAGCGCCGAGGCGAAATCCTTGTCGATCACCGCCTCCACTCCGACCAGGTTTCCGGCCGGGTCCTCAACGACCGGGATGCCTCCCCCGCCCACCGCAATCACGACGAAGCCGGCCGCGATCATGGCCTCGATGATCTCCCGTTGAACAATCCTGACCGGCAACGGCGAAGCCACCACCCGGCGCCAGCCGCGTCCCGCATCTTCCACCACCGACCAACCCTCGCCGGCTGCCCGCTGAGAGGCGGTAGGCTCGTCCATGAACGAGCCGATGGGCTTGGTCGGATGCTTGAAGGCCGGGTCCTGGGTGCTTACCAACACCTGAGTGACAACTGTGGCGGCTTGCTTCTGGATCCCGCGATGGCGGAACTCGTTGTACAGCGCTTGCTGGAACATGTAACCGATCGCGCCCTGAGAGTCCGCCCCGCAGTAATCCAACGGCACTTCGTGCAGTTCGTGCCGCGAAAGCTCCGAACGGCGCAAGATAAACCCAACCTGCGGTCCGTTGCCATGAGTGATCACCACGTCCCAACCGGCCTGGATCATACCGGCGATGTGGCCCATCGACTCGGCCGCCGCGGCGTACTGGTCTGGGATAGATTGGTGGCCCTTGTCTTTGATCAGCGAATTGCCTCCGACTGCGACGACCGCGACCTTGGGTTTTGTCATCGCATGGTCAAGGCCATTACGGCCTTCTGGGCGTGCAGCCGGTTCTCGGCCTCGTCGAAGACCGCGCTCTGGGGGCCGTCGAGCACCTCGTCGGTGACTTCGATGTTCCGGTCGGCCGGCAGCGGGTGCATGTAGATAGCATCCGGCTTGGCCAGCCCCAGCTTCTCGCCGTCGGTGATCCATCCCGAGTACTGATCCTGAATTCGTTTGCCTTGGTCTTGATCGGTAGTGGTTAACAGCGGCCCCCAGGACTTGGCATACACGATGTCGGCAGCCTTGAATCCTTCGCGCATGTCCTCGATCACTTCGAAGGCGGTCCCAAATTTACGGGCCTGCTCGCGAGCCTGGTCCAGGATCTGCGGCATCAGCTTAAACTCCGGCGGGTGGGCCAGAGTCACATCCAGCCCGAAGCGGGGCATCTGCAAGATCAGGGATTGAGGCACTGAGATCGGCTTGAGGTAAGAAGCAGCGTAGGCCCAGGAGACCACCAGCTTCTTACCCCGCAGGTTCGACCCCTTCTTTTCCATGATCGTCATCAGGTCCGCCAGGATCTGGAAGGGATGGTAGATCTCGCACTGCATGTTGAGCACTGGCACTCGGGAGGCCTCGGCAACCCGGTTCAGATAGCGGTTGCCAACCCCCCATTCGACGTGGCGAATCGCGATTCCATCGAAATAGCGGCCGAAGATCTCGCCGATCTCCCGCTCGGTATCGCCGTGTGCGATTTGGGTAGTCTTGGATTCTATGAATGCCGCATGGCCACCCAGTTGGGCCATGCCGGCCTCGAAGGAACCGCGGGTGCGGGTGCTGCTGAAGAAGAACAGCATGGCGAGGGTCCGGTCCCGCAGATAGGGGTGGGGCTCGCCCAAGGCGCGCTTGCGCTTCAGGTCGAAGGCGACTTCCAGCACGGTCTCGACCTCTTCTTTGCTGAAATCAAGGTCGCCGATCAAGTCACGCCCGCCCAGGTCGGTCTGCATGGCCTACTCCATTGCTCCAAGCACCAGGGAGAGCAGGGCCATCCGCACCACGACCCCATTGAAGGCTTCGATCCAGTAGCGGGCGTGGCCGGTGTCGTCGACCTCGGGCAGCAGCTCATCCATCCGCGGCAGCGAATGCAGCACGATGCAATCTGGTTTGGCCCGCTTGAGCAGCGCCTTGGTAACCTGGTAATTGGCCGGAGTCATTCCGACCTCTCCGGCCCGTTCATCGCGGGACTTCGTGTAATCCGGTTGGACCACCGGCTCCATGTAGATCACGTCGGCCTGCTCAATCACCTGATCGATGTGCTCCACCTCCCGGTAGCGCACGTTGAGGCCGTCGATCTCCTTTTTGAACTCCGGAGTCAGCGACATCTCCGGTGGAGCGATATAGCTGGCCTGGATGTCAAACTGGCTCAACGCGTAGCTGATCGAGTGCATGGTTCGCATCCGCATATCCCCGACCAGCACAAAATGCAGCCCGTCCAGGCTGCCTCTTTCCTTAAAGACGGTGTACAGATCGGTCAGCACCTGGGTCGGATGCTCTCCCCAGCCATCGCCGGCGTTGATCACCGGTATGCTCGACCAGCGGGCCGCCTCGGCCGGCGCCCCCTGCTGGAAGTGCCGCATGACGATCACGTCACCGTAATACTCGAGCATGTGGACGGTGTCTTTGATCGACTCCTGGTAGAAGTCGCCGGCCCGGGTCATCTTGGGATCCGCGAAGCCGGTGACTTTGCCGCCCAGCCTGAGCATGGCCGCCTCGTGCGCCAGGCGGGTGCGGGTGCTGGGCTGGTAGAACGCCGTCACCAGAATCTTTTTGGCCAACAGATCCGAGTTGCGGCGGTCCCGGGCGATGGGCGCCAGGCGGTCGGCCACCTCGAACACCCGGAAGTATTCGGCCCGCTCAAATCCCTTAAGAGACAGAATGTCGCGTCCTGCAAAGCTGCGCATCGAATGGATGCCTCCTAGACTGGCAGTGGCCGGCTCACCCCGACTGCGGCCCCGACCTGCCGAACGACCTGAAAGCGGAAGGTCCCCGGCAGGAAGTAGCTTCTCGATCGATCCACGATTAAGCCGTCCCGGGTAACCAGGCTGGCCTCAAATAACAACAGCACTTCGCCAACTGGAAGTTCCATGCGGGCCGCCAGATCGTGGTCTGCTGCGACCGCATTGATCTCGGTGCGGGAATACTCCAGTGGAAGGTCGCCCCGCGCCAGCAACAAGTCGAGCACCGAGCCACGGAAGCTATTTCCCCAGGCTTCATCTGGAATCAGACCTTCGGCGATGACATCAATCAGGTAGGCGACCGGTTTGCCTGCCGCTCGGATCACGCGGGCGATCTCCACCACTTGCTGTCCAACTTGAAGCTCAAGCATCTCCACTTCCGGCTGGCTGGGTGCCCGCCGTTCCACCGATAAGCCGGCCATCGCGACTTGGAGCCCAACCTGGGCAGCCAGGGTCTCAATGCTGACCAGCTCCTCGAGGCCGGCTTCGATCGGCTTCGGGCCGACGTAGGTGCCCACCCCTTGCCGTCGCACGATCAACCCGCGCCCCTGAAAGGCCCGCATCGCGTCCCGCAGGGTCGCCCGCGAGACTCCCATCTGCTCGGCCAGCTTGGGCTCGGAGGGGAGCGGATCGCCGGGCTGGCTGCGATCCAGCAGCTCGGCCAGCGCCTCCGCCGTTCGCCGATAGGGAGCCGGCTCCCGGCTCACGGCTCCCGCTCCACGACCGGAACCACTTCAAAGCGGTTGACGTCGATCAAACCCTTGTCCGAAATGCGCAGCTCGGGGATGACGACCAGTGCCAGCAGGCTCAATTGCATGTTAGGGTTGTTGAGGGTGCATCCACAATCGCGGAAGGCCTGCAGCAGTTGTTTGGTCTTGCCGGCCACCCGCTTCGCCGGTTCGTCCGACATCAGGCCCGCAATCGGCAGCTCGACCAGCGCGATCGGTTCGCTCGCCCGCACCACGATTTGGCCGCCGCCCACCCGAGCGAGCTCGTTGGCGGCCACCGCCATGCTGGCCTCGTCCGTCCCGACCACCAACAGATGATGGGAATCATGGGCAACAGTTGAGGCCACCGCGCAAGGAACCCGAAAGCCAAAACCCTGAACCAGTCCAACCTGGAGCTGGCCGGATCCGCGGTGCCGCTCGATGAGTGCCACTTTGGCCAAATCCTGGCGGAGGTCGGTCGTCAGCTGGCCGGCTACCGGATTCAGGCTGAGCCTCAGGTGACGGGTCGGGGCCTGGTTCTCAATGACTCCGATGACGTTGGCCCGCACCCGCCCATTCGGTCCGACTGGCAGGCCAAAGTCCTCGGGTTTGAGTTCACCCGCCAGGTGGACCGAGGCCCGTACCTTAGCGGGATATTCGAACTCAGGCGACCCGACCCGCAGCTCTCCGGCCTCCGCCGCCAGCCGACCTTTGGCGATCGTCGTATCAACTGCGAACGTCTTCAGGTCTGTGACCAGCAGTAGGTCTGCATAGCGACCCGGCGCAATCTGGCCGATGTCGGTCGCGAGGCCGAAGTGTTCGGCGGCATTGAGGGTAGCCATCTGGATCGCGACCATCGGGTCGGCTCCGTTTTGGACTGCGTGCCGAACGACCCGGTCCATGTGTCCTTCCTCGAGCAGGGTCGCGGCGTGGCTGTCATCCGTGACCAGGAGGAAGTGGCGTGAATCAAGGCCCAACTCGGTGATGGCACGCAACTGCTCGGCGACGTCATGCCAGGCAGAGCCCAGCCGCATCATCACCTTCATTCCCTGCCGGATCCGGGCGACCGCGTCGTCCAGACGGGTTCCTTCGTGATCATCCTGCGGGCCCCCGGCCGCGTACCCGTGGAACGGAAGGCCGAGGTCCAGGGAGGCATAGTGCCCGCCGATTACCTTCCCGGCTGCCCTCGTCTCCGCCATCTCGGCGTGAAGCGAATCGGCACCGAGAATTACCCCGGGGAAATTCATCATCTCCCCCAGCCCGATGACCCCGGGCCAGCGGATCGCTTCGGCCACCTCCCTTGGCCCGAGGGCGGCTCCGGCGGTCTCCAGGCCGGGCGCGGAAGGAACACAGGACGGCATCTGTACCCAGACGTGGATCGGCTGAATGGCTGCCTCCTCGACCATCATCCGGACTCCCTCCAGGCCGAAGACGTTGGCAATCTCATGCGGGTCGATGAACACTCCAGTGGTGCCGTGTGGCAGCACGGCCCGCACAAATTCAGTGATCGTCAGCATGCTCGACTCGACATGCATGTGCCCGTCCAGCAGACCGGGAACCAAATGGCGACCGTCGGCCTCAACCAGGATCGTGTGATCGCCAATTGTATGGCTGGCGTCTTCCCCGACGTAAGCGATCCGCTCGCCGGCGATAGCGATGTCGGTACCAGGCAGAATCTCACCCGATTGGACACAGACCCAGCGACCAGCGCGTACGACCAGGTCGGCGGGCCGGCGACCCATCGCCACCTCAACAAGCTGTTTCGATTGGAGCTGTTCTGGCCGAGCGTTCAAGCTTATTGCGCCCCGAGGTGTAGGAGATCACAGGGCGAATTATGGCGAGTGTAACACCTGGCTCCTGGCCGGTCAATTGTCAGACAACAGCCGGGAAGGTGCCGAATGTCACCGCCTGGCACACTTATGTCAACTAAACCCGCGGTGCTCAAGCTCGACTGACGCCGGAGTTCGGGACTCCAAAGTTAGGCGGTGCTTCGGTCGTGAGCGATTTCGGCGGCCCGCAGCGTGTTCTGCAGCAGGCCAGCGACCGTCATCGGACCGACGCCTCCGGGCACCGGGGTGATTGCGCCGGCCACGTCGATCGCTTCCTGAAACGCGACGTCGCCGACGATTCGGAAGCCTCGCTTGGTGGAGGGATCCTCCACTTGATTGATACCCACGTCAATGACGGTCGCCCCGGGCTTGATCCAATCCCCCCGCACCAATTCCGGCTGGCCGACCGCCGCGATCAACACATCCGCTTCGTGACAAATTTCACGAACGCTCTGCGTCAGCGAATGGCACACGGTGACGGTGGCGTCGTGTTTGATCAGCAAGAGCGCGACCGGCATCCCGACGATGTTCGAGCGCCCAAGCACAACTGCGCGGCTCCCCTCCAACCGAGCGCCGGAGCGCTTCAGCAGGGTCAGGCAGCCCGCCGGGGTGCACGGAACGAAGAGCGGATCGCTGCCTTTCTTGGCCAGCCGACCGAGGTTCATCGGATGGAAACCGTCCACGTCTTTCTCGATTCGGATCCGGGCTAGGACCGATTGCTCATCGAGGCCGGTCGGCATGGGCAGCTGGACCAGGATTCCATGGACCCGGCGATCTTCACCCAACTCCGCCACGAAAGCTTCGACTTCCCGCTGAGTGGATCCCCCAGCGAGCTGGTGATCGAAGGTCACGATTCCGACCTCAGCGGCCGCCGTCCGCTTCGCCCGCAAGTAAGTTGCCGAAGCCGGATTGTCGCCGACCAGGACGGTCGCCAGCCCCGGGACCGGACCGCCGCGGCCGATCAGGGCTTTGACCCCAGCAGCCACCTCGGCCCGAATTTCGGCCGCGATGGCCTTGCCATCAATGATCCTGGCTGTCATCCCCTACGGGCTAGGCAACGGGCGCCAGGCCGGGTCAAAGTCGAGAGCTGGATCGGAATCCAAAACTGTGACATTTGCACAGGTGGTCGTCATGATGGCGATGTCGTGGTTTACCCCGTCTGGCCAGGTTTCGAAGACCAGCCAGCGGTCATCCGGGGAGAAGTCCGGATCCACCATCGGGTGGCTCGAGTAGGGGCTCTGCTGACACACCCGGAAATCCGGAATCCCCAGGTCATCAAACCGGGCTCCGATCAGGCGAGGGACACCTGATATCGAGCGCTGGAAGACCACGAGCTGCCCGTCGTGCGACCAGGCCGGATGGGTATCCGGAGACTCGCCTCGGGCGAACCGCTGCTTATTTCCGCCACCATCGGACATCAGCCAGATCTGCGCCTCTCCGCTGCGATAGGAGACGAAGACCAGGGCGGTACCCTGGGGTGACCAGACCGGTTGAACTTCCCGGGCAAAGAATCCGCCGCTGACGTTCTCCACCTGGCCCCCTTCGATGGTCATCACGTGGACCTGCGGCCGGCCGAACCGTTCGCTGGCAAATGCGATGCGCTCTCCCTCCGGCGACCAGGCGGGATCGTAATCGCCACCCGGTGTGGTCAGCAGCGGCTGAGGCTGGAGATTGGCCATATCCAGGATCCAGAGCCCGGCGCCGGAATAGGTCTCTTCGCTGTCAGGACAAGGAGAGGTGAATACCAACGAATTTCCGTCCGGCGCCCAGGACGGCTGGCAGGCACCGTCCGACATACTGGTCAGCGGCTTCAGGCCGGTCCCATCGATGTTGATCAGATAGATCTGAGGCAGACCGCTCCGATCTGAGGCAAATGCGATCTGGCCAATCCCTCCGCCAATTGGCGTCGGCTGGGGCGTCAGAGCGATCGAGGG
>Ga0214472_10007711_pt1 | contig 11250 bp, 8 predicted proteins | sample RVTome_6_FD_207662 | JGI IMG/M metagenome (GOLD analysis project Ga0214472, IMG submission 207662) | Soil microbial communities from uranium-contaminated site in the Upper Colorado River Basin, Wyoming, United States - RVT140D175 | ecosystem: Environmental > Terrestrial > Soil > Contaminated >...
CCAAACGCTGTTCAGCTTTAGAAAAATGTCCGTTTTCAAACAGAAAATAGGGATCTTCGGGCATGGTTTCATAGAGACCTTCGTCATAGAATATAATTTTGAGAGCCTTCTCATACACATGGGAACGGTTGCCCAAAAAACTATGGCCATACTTTACCTGGTCCGCAATATCTTCAAACAAAGGGTCTGGATCATAGATATCGTAAGGACGTTGATACCACAGTGTATCCAGTTCGAAAAAATTGAGAGGATATCCTTCCACATATCTTTCCATTACAAACGGCCGATTGTATTTGACGATGATTTTGTGTGCTGAATGAGACACATAGGAGATGTCACCCCTGTGATAGATGATGCCGATGGTTTGTCGGGGAAAACGCCACTGAAGATAAAGTTGCAGCCTTTTTTGCGATTGGTAATCCAGCTCTTCGTCATTCTCCCTGGGAATATCTTTAGGTCCGTTATCAGCTTCGATAAGCGTCAAATAGCGCTCGAAGTCCCCAGGGACAATTTCATCGGTAACTTTCTTCAGACTCTCTTCGTGAATAGTGTGAATGGTTTGATGGACAGGCAAAAGAAACCAATGCCGGGGCCTACCGATGACCAGACAATTGTCGGTGTGCATCAGGTAATCGGCTTTGCCCAGATCCATTTCATAGGGAATATCTTTAAACAGAATCGGCCGATCCTGGCGCCGGGAAACTTCGAGCAGGTACTGGGCTTCGGTTGGTATTGCCTCAGGCAAAGGCGCAATAGGGGAAGCCTGATTCAACCAATTGGCGAAGTTTTTATTCAGGTCCAGGTTCCAGGAGTCTGCTTTATTCATATGGTAGCCCAATGCCCCCACGCCACCCAGACACAGTATTGCCACAAATCCAAGAACCATTGCAAGCTGGGCTATTCCGTGCTTCCAGGACTTTTTGAAAAAAATGAGCAGAGATATAAAAACGCAGAAGCTCGACAAAATGAAACACAGGCCGATAAGAGATTCATTCAGGCTGCTTGTCACCGGTTGCGACGACCCGCGGATCTGAATTGCCCTGAAAATAAACGCCTCTGCAAAATGCAGCCAGAAGATTAGTAAACAAAAATTTAAAAGATACTGGGATACGATCTGTTTTCTCATTTTGCTTTCCATATCGAGATGAAACCAAACCAGGTAGGGTGGGCGTAAAATTCCCTCCAATACTTCAAAAATTCGCAACAACCTCTTCTCTTTCAGCCGCCCTTTCAAGTAATTTTGGCTGTTTCAACGTGTTACACAACGGATTTAAAGAGGTTTCTTTCGGGAGTTTTTACAATTTGAAATCGCCCTTCATGGGTTTGGGCTGTCTTGTGGGATGGTCGGCCATTTTATGAAGGAACTGAATAAAGTCGGTAAATTGATTTGTTGCCTGGATTGTTCCGGGATTCTCCGCGAAAATCTTTTTTTCCAAGGATTTGAATTCGACAGTTTGGGAGAAATCAAGCAATTCTTTCTTGGCTTGATCGGAAAGTTTCATGAGAAGTCCTTCTTCAGGGTGGTCAGCAAGTCTTGTTTATTGAAAAGTGAAAAATACTCCTCCAGAAGTTCCCAGTCAATACGCCTTTTCCTTTGCATCTGATATTCAAGCAGCAGTCGCATATCGTATATATCGGTAGCCTCCCTTTGCGCATCATTGGCTATGGCCTGGACCTTGAAATCCATAAGAGGGCACCTTGTATTTTGTTGTAGGAGGTAATTGATGACAATTATACCACGGGTAATCGGTAATCGCTTTTTCAAGCAACCTTAAAAATGGGCCTACCCGGCTCATGGCTCCCGTACATCACGCCTACCTTGGCCGATCGGCACCATCGAATAAACTTTTTTCTGCCGATTGTTGCAATGTATTCCTTATGGTATCTTTTTCGTCAGGAAAGGTACTTGGCTTGCCGCAGAAGGATATGCTGTTGCAGGCGGGGATGACACGGCAATAGTATAGATAACATTATGCACAATACTTCGACTAATCTCCCGGATATGGATCAGCAAAATCTCACGGATGAACTCACGGAACAGCTCCGTGCAACCCATCGCTGCCGCCCGGAAGTCAAAGAGCTGGCCGACAGAATGGCCTCCCTGGATACCGAACGGTACAACGCGCTCATTGCCGAACTCACCGACAAGGGAGAGGCCCGCGCCTTGGGCATACTGCTTAATGTTGCGGCAGTCAATCGGGTTGAACTCGACCCCGGTGTCCTCGCCACTTCCCTGAAAGCCCTCGATATTATCCTCGATTTCAGTTGTCCCTATAAATTCCAGGGAGAGGAGGCTGTGCAACCTCTTTTGGAAGTTGCCCTGGCTGAGGATATTTCGCCTGAGAGACAAGCTCTTGCCATTCTTCTTGCCGCGGAACTGACGGTGAAGTTTGACCTGCCAATCCAACCGGTCAAGAAAATTGCCCTGCGTTTATCCCGGGAAATAATCGGCTTTGAATCCAGTATGATTGTCGATTCCTGTCTTGCTCTTCTTGAAATCGAGAAAATGGATCTGGTCGACAGCAAGAAGGATTTTCTGCTTATCGAACAGGATGTCCTGAAAACCTTGCCGAAAGAACGGCCGCCTGCCGTGGTCGGCGATGGTGGAACCATCCGTCGGCCGGTGGTAAAGGTGGGCAGGAATGAGCCTTGTCACTGCGGCAGCGGCAAGAAATACAAGAAATGTTGTCTGGCAGCAGACGAGGAGTTGTTGCGGGACGCCTCCGCCTACGAAGGGGTAACAACATCACAGCTTCTCTCCCAGCCATCATTGGTCGAGGATACTGCGCCCATAGAAAGGATGCGGGCGTATGAGCTGAAAAAATTGCAGCCGTCACGTATGAACGACAATCAATTACTGATCGGCTACCGGCGTTGCTATCTTTTCGGGCTGAAAGAACTCGCTCTGGAAATGCTGATCGAACTCAGACAAAGACCCGACAAGGAGAATCCGGCGCTCAATTGCATGCTTGATCTGTTTTTTGAGGCGCTCCACAATAAGGAAAAGGATCTGGTCGAGGCACTGATCCCGCATATTCCGCCTGAAAAACTCGAACTAGATGAAATGCACCAACTCCATCTCAGGACCCTGCGGAACCCATCCGAATTTTTAGAATTTGAGGCCCTCTGCCGAAAAGCCGTGGTAGGTGCGGAGCCTCCCTTTGATCATTTCCTGCTCGGATTAAGTTACGCTTTTGACAAGGTCTACCCCGCCATGAGTATCGTGTTCGGCAGAGCGGCTATTGTATCGGAACCGGACCGGTGGCTGGACAATGACACGTTGCTCGATGTCATCCAGAGTAATCGGATTCTTCTCGATCTGGAACCACTCGGTGATCCGATTGAAGACTACCTGGATTGGACATTCGAAAAAGATTTCTCTCAATCGCTTGATCACGGAAAAGATAAAAAAATCGATGGATTAAAAAGCAAACTTGAGGAAGCCAGAGAAAAAGGCGGCAAAGCGATCAGAGATCTACGTAAGAAAGAGATCGAGCTGTCAGCACTTGAGAAAAGGATAGCGGAGCAAGAAAGGGCCGACCGGGAGCAGGAAGAAAAAACCAAAGTGCTGCCGGCCCGGCCGAGCAAAAGTGCAGCGCTCCATGACGATGAATCGGCAACCGAGAATCGCAAGCAGATAAGTAACCTGAAAGAAAAGATTGCCTTTCTCCAGGGAGAAATTCGTTCCCATCAGGAAAACAGGTTGGAATATCGTCAAAAAATCCGGGCAGCGGAGCGAACCATTGCCAAGCTCAGTGACCGGCAGAACACACCGGATACAGTTTCTGAAGAAGATGGAGAAGCACCTGCGGAGGTCCAGGCAGGCTTCCATCGGATTGCAATCCCTGAGTTCAGCAAAACCTTTCGAAAGAATTGCGAAAGTCTGCCCCAGGATATCGTTGCCAAGGCCTTGCAGGCAACAACGGCTTTTGCCGCCCGGGAAGATAGTGTTTTGCGGCAGGCAAAAAAACTGGAGCTGATTCCCGATATGTTCCGCATACGAATCGGACGCAATTACCGCCTGCTTGTCCGGCAGACCACTCAACAAAGTCTGGAAGCTGTCGATCTTATCCCTCGCGGGCAGCTTGAAAACTGGATCCGCCGGTACATGGCCTGACGGCGATCTTTCTCATAACAGAGGAGCACTCACGGTAATTGCTTTCATTTTACAATAGGCAGCACAGAGCCCGCAACCGGTGCATTTGGTGGCAGCAAACGATAACGCTTTTGTTTTATCATGTTGCCTCTCCAGTTTGATCGCCCCGGTCGGACACAGCCCGTAAATACAGGGACAGCATATTAATTCCAACAATAAAATGCACCTGGTACTTGAACCGGTGATTTTCACGTTCTCGGTGCGTGGCACACGAGGCCAGTTAGCACCGCGATTATCTTATGGAGAAATGAAAAATGATTACTTGCTATCTTAAATACGTTATTGACCCTTATAAAATTGATGATTTTGAAACATATGCCAAGATGTGGATTCCTCTGGTAGATAAATTCGGAGGGATACATCATGGATATTTTTTGCCGCATGAAGGTGCAAACAATATAGCAATCGCATTATTCAGTTTTCCAAGCCTTTCAGAATATGAAGTGTATCGAAAGAAAATTCAAAGCGATGCTGATTGCCAATTGGCGTTTAAACACGCCAAAGATACAAGGTGCATCATCAGTTTGGAAAGAAGCTTTATGAAACCAATATTTAAATAAAAACTAAGATAACAATAAGTTTCAACAGAAGCCGTGAGCAACGCGGCTTCTGTTGACCTTTACGTTAGCCGTCTTGGAATCTCGTAACCATGCCGAATAGATCATATCTCTGTGCAACAAACGAAAAGGTCATTCACCCCAGTCCCTTACCAATTAGGGGGCACCTGCTATGCCTTCAGAAACGCGGCTATGGCTGCGTACAATGTATTGCACTCTTCCTTCACCAAGTCCTCCAAATTGAGGAAGGCGTGAATCATATCTTCAAAATGGAGATTTTCAACCTTGAGTCCACCAGCTTGCAACTTCTCAACATAGGCCAGGCCCTCATCGCGGAGCGGGCAGAATTCCGCTGTAATGACAAGTGATTCAGGCATTCTTCCGTCCAGCTCCATATAGAGAGGTGAAGCCTGCTTCCGGTCTACGCCCTTTTCAAAGTAGTTATTGAAATACCATCCGATCTTTTCCCGTTGGAGCAGGTACCCTTTGCCGTTCAAGTCAATTGATGCCGAGCGCATGGTATAGTCAAGACTTGGGTAAATGAGAATCTGCCGCCTGATCGCAACCTCTTCGTCATGTCGGCAATGATGCGCCACCGTTGCCGTTATTGCCCCACCGGCACTGTCACCCCCTATGGATAGACTTCGGCTATAGCGTAGCTGCCTTGTCTCAAGAACCTTCCACAGATTTTTTACCACAGTGACAGCATCGGTAATGCCGGCAGGATAACGGCACTCCGGTGCCAGCCTGTAGTCAACGGAAATGACGATATGCTCTGTTTCCCGGGCAAGTCGCCTGCAAATAGGGTCATAGACGGTAATGCCGCCGGCCGTATGCCCGCCGCCATGAAAATATATCAAGACCGGTAGCGGCCGCTCGAGGTCCGGATGATATATCCTGACAGGGACGTCGAACTCTTTTCCCTCGACCATGTCATCCTGGACCCATTCAACAGTGGTCTTTCTCGTTACCCATGTCCAGGTCAAACCGGCAAGACCTTCCCGCGCATTCGTCGGTGTCGCTTTAAAGCCCGTTTCCTCTAGTTGCTTGACGAGCTTGTTATAACCCTCCAGCCAATTTGCGAGTTTTACTGAAACCTGTCGCATCCCATGCTCCTTAAGAAAGTTCAAAAAAAGAAAAAATGGAGTCGTCTTTTCTTAACTCTTCATGACATTCATTTCTCACGATTTGTAACATAACAGCCGTACGGCAGCAATCCCAGTTGAATTTTTAAAATGATATTTCAAGACCTGGCGCATAGCCCTGTGTTATTTGCAAATAATGTGGTCCCAAAACCGGCCTTGTTCGCAAGTCGGGCAGATTATGTTTGCAGGTCGCTACACTTAATGCTCAAAATCTGTTTGACTTTAAACTGACGGCCATGTTAAAAAACATCCAGCCTAAATGACTGCACACATTCTATATTTCATCTTCGCCACCATAATCGCACCAACACCAAAGTTCTAAAAATTGTTCTACTAAAAGGCTCTCAAAGGCTCATTTGTCCTGTTTGTTGGGGCATACTTCAAATTTAGGAAGATCAAAATCCATGGCTTTTGACACATTTATCAAAATCGACGGAATTGAGGGGGAAAGCACGGATGACAAACACCAAGGATGGATTGAGGTTCTTTATTTTAAAACAGAAATAAAACAAAAAATTTCATCCACCGCAAGCAGTGCAGGCGGTGCCAGCGCAGAGCGCGCAAACTTTAAAGATTTTATATTTACAAAGCAACTCGATAAGGCGTCACCTAAACTGGCTCTGGCATGCGCCGCAGGTACACATATCGGCAAAATTATCATTAAAATTTGCCGAGCCGGAACCGACAAGATCAAATTCATGGAATACACATTAACCAATTGTTTGATTAGCAAAATTACAACTGGTGGAAGCGAGGAGGTTTTCCCAGCCGAAACCTTAAAAATTAATTTTGGCAAAATTGAATGGTGTTACACGCAACAAAGCCGTGCGGGGGGTGGATCGGTTGGAAACATTGCAAGCGGATGGAATCTTGAAAAAAATTGTAAGCTTTAGATTGTGTGGACTGGGAAAAAAATGAATCATTTTATTGAACTATTGATTGATACAAGTGTGGCTCTTGGTAAAGGTGTTTACTCGGTTGGCGAGGATCTTGTCTATGGAATTGAAAGAACGGCTGAGGGGTTAGGGGCTTCGAGTTCAGGTCGTATATCGGAAATTGGGCAAGAAAACGAACATATTGCTAAAATAATATTTGAATCTCTTAAATATCCACTTGAAGAAAAAGGTCCCCTGTACAAAGCCATAAAAATAATACTTATTGAATATTATTCCAACTTCCCAGAAGAAACACTAAGGATGATTGCAGAAAAAGGAAATATAGCAGTGGGGTTTCTTGCCGGAAGAATGTTAATAGGCACCGCCATTGCTAAAAGTATTACAAAGCGTATTTTAATCAAAATAGCTGCCTCAGAAGGGTTCAAGCTACTTGCTTTAAGATTAGGCATTTCAACGGCCACGACCATTTCTGGAATTGGCACTTTTGGCATTACAGCTATTGTAGGGGGGCTTATGTTTCAAGGTGTGCTGCAACGAGCTTCAAAAAGTGCGGAAAAAATAGAAAAAGAATATCCGTATATCAGCAAAAAATTGAAAGAAAACGGCCATCTTGACATGCTATATTTTTTAATTGAAGGTCCTATGAAAAAACATCTTAATGCAATCAAAGAAGCAAGAAAATTTCCAAAACAATTTGAAAGCACTGCGAAGATATTTTATGGTCACTAAAACAATATTAAAAATCATAGCCTCTGGTTTAGAGTCTTTTGCAGGATTGTTTGTTGTAGTGATCGTATTCCTAGGTATTGTTTACATAGGTTCAGTCGCTCCCAATTTGTTCATAGGAATCGCTGCATGCGTTCTTTATGTATCTGTGATTACTTATATTTGTTGGAAAATAGCAAAAAAAGTAAGCTGTTTTAACAAAAATAAATAAGCAGCCCATGGGCAAGGCTGCGAAAGAGCAGCTCAGCCGGCGCCTAATACAGATGGATCACATAGGCGCACAGGACAATAAAACCCACCATTTAAGAATGATATTTCAAGACCTTACCCATAGCCTCCTGTGAGATCGGCTGGCTTTTAACAACGGCACATCCGGCTCCCGCTTCCCTTCATAGGAGCAGGCGGAATCTGTCCCCGCAACCGCCTGCCCAGAGACAGATTCCGCCTGCCGAAGATTTAATCGATTATTTCATTTGCGTACTTCGAAGATCCGGTTGAACGGGGTTTCCGTAGCCCGTCTGAATTGGCGGAAACCGGCCTTGAACATTATATCGGCAAAGCGCGCCTCCCCCGCCTGCGCTCCGAAGGCGCTGCCGACCTCCTGAGACAGCGAATTTGGCGTGCAGAACGCTGTGGATGCTGCATAGAAAAGCCTGCCGATGGGATTGAGGTTCTGCTCGATTCGGTCCCCGGCATGTGGCTCGACCAGTAGCACGGAGCCGTCATCGGCCACGGCCTGGAAGGCATGGCGCACTGCACCAAGAGGATCCCCCAGATCGTGCAGACAATCCATAAAGCAGATCAGATCGTAATCCGATCCGGGATAGTCCTTGGCCGAAGCCACCTCGAAACGGACCCGTTCTTCAACTCCGGCTTCCCTGGCCCGCTGCCGCGCCACATCAATCGATGCCTTGTGATAATCAAACCCCACAAAAGATGATTTGGGATAATGCTGAGCCATAATGATGCTGGAAGCGCCATGGCCGCAGCCCACATCGGCAACCCGCCCGCCCTGTTTGAGTTTCCAGTCGACCCCGGACAAGGCTGGAATCCACTTGGACGTCAGGTTCGCTTTATATCCCGTGCGGAACAGATTTTCCGTTGCGTAAAACAGACTCTCGTCCTGTTCATGCCAACCGATGCCGCCTCCTGTTTTGAAGGCTTCGGTCAGCTTTTCTTCGACCCTGTAGATTGCCGTTAGGCCGCCAAGGCTCCCGGCCAGGAAAACCGGGCTGTCTTCGTCGGCCAGCACTGGAACATGCTCGGCCGGCAGTTTGTATCTGCCTTGGTCCGGATGGTATTCGACATACCCTCCGGCGGCCTGGTTGTTGAGCCATTCCAGCACATAGCGCTGGTTGGTTCCGGTTTTTTCGGCCAGCTCGGCCGCACTGAGAGTGCCGTTTTGTGCCAGGGCCTTGTATAACCCCAACGAGTGGCCGACCTTGGTCAATACTCCCGAATAGGCGGCAGCGATGTCGCTTACCACCTGCCCTACAAATGCTTCCACTTTATCTTCTGCAATTATTTGATTTATCGGTTTATTCATTGGATGACCTCCCTGATGCCGTTTTTTTGAATATTGGTCTTGTACGAAGCCAGATGCACCCGGAGCGTTACTTTTATGACTACCACCAGGCCGCATCTGCCAAGGTTATTGCCAGTCCTGTGCCAAATTGCCAACCATCGCTTGAACATCATTGAAAATGCTAAATATCCAGCTACTTAGGCTATAACTCTTAACATTTTCGCGACTCCCGCAACCAATCACTATTAGAAAAATGCTGAAGTATCGGCAGATATGCGCGACCGTGCCGAGATATCGGCACACAACAAAGGGTCAGGACAGGGAAAAATATTAAAATCACAAAGGGATACGGCTGAATTACCTCCTCCTCGGTTGCCGGAAGAGGTGGTGCCGATAAATCAGCACGGCTGTGAAAATCCGGACAAAACTACTACGTTATTAACTTGGAGGGGGGCCGGTCCGGTGTTCTGGACTCGTATGTTTTTCATTGGAGATGCCGAGTCGCTGCATTCGCGACCACAGAGTGGAGCGATTTACACCCAGCAGTACCGCCGCACCCTTAGGGCCGGCAAGACGGCCCTTGCATTTTTTCAGGGCTTTTTCAATCAGGTGCCGCTCATTTTCCTCCAGAGTGGGGATTTGATCATCGTGGGAGATTTGGCTGCTGCCCAGTCCGATATGATGTGCTTTCAACTCTTTGTCTTTGCACAGGATCACTGCTCTTTCCAATATATTGGCCAGCTCACGTACATTTCCGGGCCAATGCCAGGAGACCAGCTTTTTAATGCCTCTGGGGTCGATACCGGTAATCTTCTTGCCCATGCGCGACGCGAATTTATTAACGAAGAAATCGGTCAATAACGGGACGTCGTCAATTCTCTCGCGTAGTGGCGGAATGTGAATCGGAAAGATATTCAGCCGGTAGTATAAATCCGCGCGGAAACCTCCCTTTTCCACCTCTGTCTCCAGGTTGCGGTTTGTGGCCGCAATGACGCGGACGTCCACCTTGATGGTTTCGCTGCCGCCGACACGCTCTAGTTCCTGATCCTGCAACACCCGCAATAACCTGGTCTGCGTCTCGGGTGGCAACTCACCGATTTCATCGAGAAATATCGTACTCTTGTGGGCAATCTCAAAGCGGCCCTTTTGTCTTGAAACAGCACCGGTAAAAGCACCTTTCTCGTGGCCGAACAGCTCGTTTTCCACGAGGCTTGCAGGCAATGCGCCGCAGTTGACTTTCACCATCACATTGTCTTTGCGGGGGCTGCCCTTATGGATGGCCCTGGCGGCCAGTTCCTTGCCGGTACCGGTTTCGCCGAGCAGCAAGACCGTGGAATCCGTTGCTGCCACCAGTTCCATGTTCCTGAATACTTCCTGCATGGGGGCGCTGGAGCCGACAATTTCGCCTGCAATGAATTCCCCGGTGAGTACCTCGCGCAAGTAATTGTTCTGCGATTCCAATTGCTCGGCACGTTTACGGTCGCCAATCGGCAGAATCATCGACAGTGTCCTGATAATGCCGCCGTCTTCGTCCAGATCCGATACCGCAGTCAGGGCCACATCGATGACCTCGCCGTTTTTTCTAATCAACTGATATTCAAAATCGTGGATGCTGCCGACGCGCCGCAGTACCGGAAGAACTTCGCCGGCTACCTTCTTGCGCATTGCGGCGGTCATGAATTCCAAGGTCTGCCTGCCGATGACCTCCTCCCATTCGTAGCCCATGGTTTGCAGCCAAAACCGGTTGACACTGAATAAACGGGTTTCAAAGTCGCATGCCTGCAGCATGACAGGCGCGTTGTTGTACAGGATGCGAAACCTGTCCACACTTGATTTCAACTCCGCCATGAGCGCCTCGGCCCCCTTTTGACGGCGAGCGCTTTCATGCACAAAACCGCATACCAGCTCTGCATCGTCGTAGCTTATCAGTTTCGCGCTGATTTCAACGGCGATGACATCGCCCAACCGCGTCGTCAGACCGCCCTCGTAATGGATATAATCCCGCTCGCGAAATTGCCGCCATTTCTCCGGCCAGCCCGATTTGCGCCAATCCGTCACCAGATCGCAGATATGCAGGGCGCACAGCTCCTCCTCATCGTATCCCAGTTGCGCGCAGAACCAGCGATTGGCATGCAATACGGCTCCGCTGCGTGCTACCCAGAAAAGGCCCGCAGGAGCTTGCGCTATAGTTCGTTGAGCGAGATCTTGATGGACACGATCGGTTAAAACTCTCATCGACCCATTC
>Ga0214472_10007712_pt1 | contig 11249 bp, 10 predicted proteins | sample RVTome_6_FD_207662 | JGI IMG/M metagenome (GOLD analysis project Ga0214472, IMG submission 207662) | Soil microbial communities from uranium-contaminated site in the Upper Colorado River Basin, Wyoming, United States - RVT140D175 | ecosystem: Environmental > Terrestrial > Soil > Contaminated >...
CCTCGTCCGTCTGGACCGCCTCCAGGCGTCGCTTCAGTTCCGCCACCCGCTCCCGCTGGTCGTGGATGGCGGCCTCGTCCGACTGCTCGTCAGAAAGAATGGCGCCGGCCAGATCCCGTCCCACCTCGGGCGCGAGCTTCTCCACAAGCTCGCGCGCGTACGCGGCCTGGTGGTCGACGGCCAGGCGCATCCCCAGCCCGAACTCCGCGTTGTCTTCGAACAGCGAGTTGGACCAGGCGGGCCCCCGACCGTCGCGGTCCTTGGTCCACGGCGTGGTTGGCAGGTTCCCTCCGTAGATCGACGAACAGCCGGTGGCGTTCGCGACGAGGATCCGGTCCCCGAACATCTGTGACAGGAGCTTGAGGTACGGGGTCTCGCCGCACCCGGCGCAGGCCCCGGAGAACTCGAACAGCGGCTCCAGCATCTGCGAGCCCTTGATCGACGCCACCTTGACGTCGCGCTTGTCGGGGGTCCGGATCTGTTGGAAGAACGCGAAGCTGGCCCGCTCCCGCTCCAGGTGCTCGAGCTTGGGCTCCATGTCGATGGCCTTGTGCTTGACCTCCTCCTTGCTCTTGGCCGGGCAGACGTCCACGCACACACCGCATCCGGTGCAGTCGTCCGGGGCCACCTGGATCGTCATCCAAAGGCCCGGGTTCTCCCGGTCCCGCCACTCCTTGTGCTGGAACGATTCCGGCGCGTGGTCGGCCGCGATGGGCTCGTAGACATTCATCAGGATTGCAGCATGGGGGCAGACCAGCGCGCACTTCGCGCAGTCGATGCAGATGCTCGGGTCCCAGATGGGGATCTCGCGGGCGATCGACCGCTTCTCCCATCTCCCGGTGCCGGTGGGGAACGTGCCGTCCACCGGAAGCGCCGACACCGGAAGGAGGTCGCCCTTTCCGGAAATCATCATGGCCGTGACCCGCTCCACGAAGTCGGGGGCCTCGGGGGGTACCGGCGGGAGCCGGTGGAGGTCGCCCGTGACCTCCGCCGGGACCTTCACCTCGTGGAGGCCCTCCAGGGCCTTGTCCACGGCCTCGTAGTTCATCTCCAGCACGGCCTGGCCTCGCTTGCCGTAGCTCTTCTCGATGGACCGCTTGATCCGGGCGATGGCATCCCGCTGCTCGAGCACCCCGGCCAGGGCGAAGAAGCACGTCTGAAGGACGGTGTTGATGCGGGCGCCCAGGCCCACTTCATTCGCCACCTTCTGAGCGTCCACCACGTGGAACTTCAGACCCTTGTCGATGACCTGCCGCTGCGTCTCGACGGGGAGCTTCGCCCACACCTCGTCGGGCCCGTACGGGCTGTTCAGCAGGAACGTTGCGCCCGGCTCGGCCACCCCCAGCACGTCCATCCGCTCCAGGAAGTGGAACTGGTGGCAGGCCACGAAGTTAGCGCGGTTCACCAGGTATGTGGAGCGGATGGGCCGCGGCCCGAACCGCAGATGCGACACGGTCATCGATCCGGCCTTCTTCGAGTCGTACACGAAGTAGCCCTGGGCGTACAGGTCGGTCCCCTCGCCGATGATCTTCACCGAGCTCTTGTTGGCGGACACCGTGCCGTCGGCGCCCAGGCCGAAGAACACTCCGCGCACGACGTCGTCGGCCTCGGTGGAGAACGACCGGTCCACTTCCAGGCTGGTGTGGCTCACGTCGTCGTAGATGCCCACCGTGAAGTGGTTCTTGGGCTCAGGCTTGGTCAGCTCGTCGAACACGGCCTTGGCCATGGGCGGGTCGAACTCTTTGGACGACAGGCCGTACCGGCCGCCGATGACCCTGGGCATGGCCGGGAACCTCCCGGCGGCCACCTCTTCGGTCAGGGCCGTGACGACGTCCTGGTACAGCGGCTCGCCGGGGGCACCGGGCTCCTTGGTCCGGTCCAGCACCGCCACCGACTTCAGCGTGCGCGGGAGCGCTGCCGCGAAGGCCTGGGCGGAGAAGGGCCGGAACAGCCGGACCTCGAGGATCCCGATCTTCTCGCCGGCTGCCGTCAGGGCCTCGACGGTCTCCTGTACGGCCCCGACTCCCGAGCCCATCAGCACGACCACTCGCTCGGCCTCCGGGTCGCCCGTGTAGTCGAACAGGTGGTAGCTCCGGCCGGTGGCCTCGGCGAAGCGGTCCATGGTCCACTGCACCACCTGGGGGGTGATGGCGTAGAAGGGGTTCGCCGCCTCCCGGGCCTGGAAGAACACGTCGGGGTTCTGGGCCGAACCCCGGAGCACCGGGTGGTCGGGCGACAGGGCCCGCTCCCGGTGGGCCCGGACCAGGTGGTCGTCGATCAGGGTCCGGATCACGTCGTCGTCCACGGCCTCGATGACGCTCACCTCGTGTGACGTCCGGAACCCGTCGAAGAAGTGTAGGAACGGCATCCGAGCCTCCAGCGTGGATGCGTGGGCGATCAGGGCCAGGTCCTGGGCGGCCTGGACCGAAGACGAAGCGAGCATGGCCCACCCGGTGGACCGGGCCGCCATCACGTCGCTGTGGTCCCCGAAGATCGACAGCGCGTGGGTGGCGATGGTCCGGGCCGCCACGTGGAAGACGGTTGCGGTCAGCTCGCCGGCGATCTTGAACATGCTGGGGATCATCAGCAGGAGTCCCTGGGAGGCGGTGAACGTCGTGCACAGGGACCCCGCCTGGAGCGCGCCGTGCAGTGCCCCCGCCGCCCCGCCCTCGCTCTGCATCTCGACGACCTGGGGGACCGCGCCCCACAGGTTCGGCTTGCCCCCCGCCGACCACGCGTCGGCCAGCTCCCCCATGGCCGATGAGGGCGTGATGGGGTAGATCGCGATGACCTCGCTCGCCTTGTGGGCGATCCTCGCGGCCGCCTCGTTGCCGTCGACCGCGATCAGCTTGCTCTTCCCGCTCATCCGGTTCACCGTCCGCCTACTGATGAGAAGGCGGGGGCGCCGCGCGCCCCCGCCTTCGGGTCAGGCGGTTCGCGTCCTACTTCAGGATGGGGTACCGCTGCACGAGCGGGACCTTCTCCCAGTACTTGCCGAGTCCCAGGTACCGACCGGCGCCTACGTAGGCGATCCCCGCCAGGACGATCGCGTACACGACATGGTCGTCCATGAACGGGTTGAACTCGGGCCAGACCGCCGTGGCCGTGTAGAAGATGGCCAACCAGACGATCCCGCCGATCGCCGCCAGGCGGGTCCCGATCCCGAAGATCAGGGCCAGCCCGATCAGCAGCATCGACAGCATGTAGACCCACTCCACCCAGACCTGGCCGGCCAGCCCGTCGTACAGGCCCTTGAACGGGCCCCTCAGCGCGAACTGGAGGACGCCGTCGGTCGGGGACCCGCCGTTCACCCACGCGGCCGGGCCGAAGAAGTCGATCACCCCCGTCTCGGGGTTCCTCCCGGTCGCGAACCCCAGCGCGAAGGCCTTGTCGAGGAAGGCCCACAGGAAGATCCAGCCGATCGCGAGGCGAGCCAGCCCCCAGACGACCGCGCCCTTCACGCGCTCCACGGGCTCGGCGATCACTCCCCCGTTCGCCTTGGTGACCGTGGCCTCTGGAACGAACGTCTTGACATCCATCGCATCCCCCTTTCCCGTCTGAGGCAGCATGCAACGGGAGCGTCGGCGGGACTTCGGCCGGGTGGCCCGGTTCGGGTGGGACCTTTCGGGACCGGTCGGGGACCTTCGGCCCGGGCCGCGTGCCTAGCCCTGGGCCCCGGGCATGGTGGTGTGCCTGGCCAGGTAGGCGGCGGCCTCGGCCCGGCGGGCCACCTCGAGCTTGGACAGGATGCTCGAGACATAGTTCTTCACGGTCTTCTCGGCCAGGTGGAGCTCGTCGCCGATCTCCCTGTTGGTCTTGCCGTCGGCGACCAGGGACAGGATCCGCTCCTCCTGGGGTGAGAGCCGGGCGAGCTTCTCGTCCTTCAGCAGGTGCTTGCCCTTTCGCAGCCGGTCCAGGACGGCATTCGTCACGGCCGGGTCCAGCAGGCTCTCGCCCTTGCCCACCGTCCGGATGGCTCGGACCAGCTCGCCGCCCTTCACCTGCTTCAGGACGTAGCCGGCGGCGCCGGCCATGATGGAAGCGAACAGGGCCTCGTCGTCGGCGAACGACGTCAGCATCACGACCGCGGTCTTGGGGTGGCGGGCCCGGATCTCCCGGGTGGCCTCGATGCCGCTCCCGTCGACCAGGCGCACGTCCATGACCACGACGTCGGGCCGGGCCCGGTCGGCCTCGTCGATGGCCTCTCGGACCGAGGATGCCTCGGCGGTGACGATGATGTCCTCGGTCGCCTGGAGCAGGGCTTTCACGCCGCCACGCACGACCTCGTGGTCGTCGACCAGCAGCACCCGCAGAGGCGGCTCACCCACAGACGCATCCTAGCCGGTAGCCGGTGCTTCGAACCTCGACCCGAGGTCCGGCGCATGGCTACGCCTCGACCGGGGTTCCTGCTCCCAGGGTCTCACCCACCCGGTCCAGGAAGTCCTTGACGGTGGCCTCGGCCACCCGGTGCAGCAGTGCCCGGTCCAGGGCCCGGCCCACGGGGCCGAACGGTGGCCGGTACCGGGCGCTGATCGAAAGCTGCGTCCTGTGGGGACCTACGGCGGCGACCTCGACATCCGCATCGAGTGAGGGGAACAGGCGTTCTAGGCCGGTGGCCCTCCACGTAAGCGGCAGCAGGGTCTTGCCGGGGATCCTGTAGGGAGGCCCCAGCACGATCTCGACTCTCTTGTCGAGGCGATGAGCCTCGTCGACGGGGAACCCCACCTCGGCGAGGAGCTGCACGCCCCGGTCCTCGGAGTCCCGGGCCAGGCCGGGCACCCAGGCCTCGGGCGCCGCGAGCAGCCTCGCCTCCGCCTCCTCGTAGGAGAGGGGAAGGTCGAGGAAGTATCGGATGAACATGCCCGACAGCATGCGGAGCATCCCGGCCGCGACCGAGGGTCGATGGTCCCAGGCGCGGGGGGACCTCCGGCACGGCCCCCGCCTTCGGGCGGTCGGCACACTCCGCCCATGACCGAGGACCGGGGCAGCAACGGCAGCGTGTTGGTCGTCGAGGCAGATCCGGCGGAGCGGGAGCGGTTCGGCTCCTGGCTCGAGGGCGCCGGGTACGCCGTCCTGGCCTGTCCCGGCCCCACCGAGCCGGACTACACGTGCGTGGGCGGCCGCGAGGGCACGTGCCCGCTGGTGGCGGAGGCCGACGTCGTCGTCCTGGACATGAGCCTCGACAGCGAGACGCTCATGACGGGGACGGCGGCGGAGGAGCTGCTCGGGCTGTACCTCATGGCCGGACGGCCCGTCGTGGTCCTGGGCTCGCGGCCCGGCGAGAAGGTCGCTGGCCAGCTCGTCCGGATGCGGCGGCACCCGGCTCGCGAGGAACTGCTGGACGCGGTGCGCTCCTTGGGCCCGTCCGCCGGGTCGGCGACGGGCGAAAGAGGAACGGCGAGATGACGAATCGGTTGCGCTGGAACACGCTGGCGGTCGTGGCGGTGGCGCTCGGGCTGACGGCGGCGGCGTGCGCCACCTCGAGCGCCGGTGGCGATTCCTCGAGCGGCGGCACGGTGGACGTCTCGCTTCAGGAGTTCTCGATCACGCCTGCCCGGATCGAGGCTCCCGCCGGCCGTCCTCTCACGTTCAACGTGCACAACCGAGGGACGGCCCCGCACACGTTCGCCGTCCAGGCGGCTTCGAAGCTCTACGAGACCGAGCTGATCGACGGCGGCGCGTCGACCACGCTCCGGGTCGATGCCTTGGGTCCCGGCACCTACCGGGGTTTCTGCACGGTGGCCGGGCACGCCGACCTTGGGATGGTGGCGCAGCTCGTGGTGGGGGAGGCTGGGGGCGCTGCGGGCGCCGGCGCGCCAGGTTCGAGCGGCGGCATGGGTTCGATGATGGGCGGGGGCATGACCGCCGAAGAGATGGCCCGTGGCCACGCGGAGGGCGTCGAGGCCTTCCCGGCGGAGACGCGGGGCCGGGGAAACGTGCCGCTTCGGCCGACCCTCCAGGGCGGGGTCAAGGTCTTCGAGCTCACCGCCACCGAGACCAAGTGGGAAACCGAGCCCGGCACGTTCGTGGACGGCATGGCCTACAACGGCCAGATCCCCGGGCCCGAGATCCGCGTGCACCCCGGAGACAGGGTCCGCATCGTCCTCAACAACCAGATGTCGCAGCCCACGACGCTGCACATGCACGGACTGACCGTGCCCAACCGGGCCGACGGGGTCCCCTACATCACCCAGGATCCCATCATGCCGGGCGGGTACTACGTCTATGCGTTCCGGGTCACGGACTCGCCGGGGATGTACGTCTTCCACTCCCACTTCAACTCGACGGAGCAGGTGGGCAAGGGCCTGTACGGCGCGTTCATCGTCGAGCCGAGGGGAGGGTTCGGCTACGACGTCGAGGCCACGGTCTTCCTCGGCGACGGGCCCACCGGGTACGTCCTGAACGGCAAGGGGTTCCCGGCCACCCAGCCCATCGTGGCGAACAGGGGCGACGACGTGCTGATCCACCTGGCGAACGATGGCGCGATGATCCACCCCATGCACCTGCACGGGTACCACTTCGAGGTGATCTCCCAGGACGGCTTCCCACTGGCGCAGCCGTACATGGCTGACACGCTGATGATCGCGCCGGGGCAGCGATACGACGTCGTCGTGAAGGCGAACTACCCCGGCGCATGGGCGTTCCACTGCCACATCCTTCCCCACGTGGAAGGGCCGGGCGGCATGTTCGGCATGGTGACGGCCCTGGTGGTGCAATAGCCAGCCCCAGTTCCCACCGAGGCTCGCGGACGAGAATCGGCACTCTCCAGAAAAGGAGTTGCGATGAATACTTCCGTTCGATCGTCCTACGGAATAGTCGAAAGGACGACCTGAGCGACCGAAGGGAGTCTTCGTCGGGTGCTTCATGAGACGTTCATGTCGGTCACGAGATGAAGGAGACTGCATGCCATTCACCAGCGTGAGAGTCATCGAAGGAGTGTCTTCCAAGGAGCAAGAGGCCCAGCTCATCGAGAAGATCACCGAGGCGATGATCGAAGTCGAGGGCGAGGGCATGCGTGACTTGACCTGGGTCGTCATCGAGGAGGTCACACCAGGGGATTGGGCGATCGGAGCAAACCCATCAGCCCCAAGCCCCAGCCCAAGAGCCCCTAGCTTAGCTACAGCGGCAGCACGATCTTGATGGTCGCGCCCTGGGCGGGGGCGCTCTCGATGGAGAGCGACCCGCCCAAGGCCTCCACCCGCGTCTCCAGGTTCGGAAGGCCGTCGCCTCGCTTCGCGGAGACCGGGTCGAAGCCCTTGCCGTCGTCGTCGATCTCGAGCACAGCGCGGTCGGCGTGGCGGTACAGCGACACGCGGCAGGTGGAGGCCGCGGCGTGGCGCCCCACGTTCGACAGGGACTCTCGAGTGAGCTGGAGCACGTCGGCCGCAATGGCGGTGAGCTCCGACGCCACCTCGGAGTCCACATCCACAACGGTGACCACGCCGCTCCTCTGCTGGAACTCCTCGCCCAGATGGCGGAGCGCCTGGTCAAGCTGTCGATCGGCAAGGATGCCGGGGCGCAGCGCGAAGATGTAGTTGCGGAGGTCCCGGATGACCCGGTCGATGTCGGACACCCCGCCCTCGATCCGCCGGGCCAGCTCCTCTTCCGGGCTCATCAGGGCGGCCCCCTGGAGGCCCATGCCCACCGCGAACAGGGCCTGAATCACGCCGTCGTGAAGCTCCTTCGCGATCCGCTCCCGGTCCTCAAGGATGGCCAGGCGCTGGATGTCTCGCTGGGCCCTGGCGTACGCGAGCGCAAGGGCCGCCTGTCCGGCGAAGGTCTGGAGCAGCCGCAGGTCTTCCTGGTCGAAGACGGGGCCGCCCCGGAGGTTGGCGGCGGCCAGCGTCCCGAACGCCTCGCCGTGGGAGGAGAGCGGCACGAACATCGCCGGACCGATATCGCCCAGCTCGACGAGCGGCTGGGGGGCCCGGCCGTCGGCGGCGGCGTCCTCCACCACGATGGCCCGTCCGGTCCGAACGACCTCCCCGGAGATGGAGCCCTCCGCCGGGAAGGTGGCGCCGCGGACGTCGTCGGCGCGCGCCCCCTCCGCGATCTCCACCCGCAGCTCCTCGCCCGCCCCGATCGGCACGACCACGGTCGCGATGTCCGCCTCGACCAGCTCCCTGGCCCGCCGGGCCACCAGGCTCAGGGCCGCCCCGGGCTCCGCCCCCGAGAGGATGGCCGTAGCGATCTCGCGCACGGCGTCGAGCCATCGTTCCCTCCGCGTGGCCTCCTCGTACAGCCGTGCGTTCTCGATGGCCACGCTGGCCTGGGTGGCGAGCACCACGAGCGCGCGCTCGTCCTCTTCGTCGAACTCCGCCGCGCCCCGCTTCTCGGTGAGGTAGATGTTGCCGAAGACCTCACCCCGGAACTGGATAGGGGCGCCGAGGAAGGACTTCATCTTCGGATGGTTGGGTGGGAACCCGACCGAGCGGGGGTCGGCTGGGATGTCGGGGAGGCGAAGGGGCTTCCCTTCTTCGATCAGCGCGCCGAGGATGCCGCGGCCCACCGGGGGGTCGCCGATGGCCGCCCGCTCCTCGGGGGTGACGCCGGTCGTGACGAACTCGGTCAGCCGGCTCCCGGGTCCGATTACGGCCAGCGCGCCGTAGCGGGCCCCCGTGATCTCGGCGGCCAGCTCGATGATGCGCTGGAGGACGGCCGGGAAAGACAACTCCGACGAGAGGGCGAGCCCGGCTTCGATCAGCTTGTCGCGACGGTCCATCCGGACCCGAGCCTACCGCCGTCCGGGCCGGGGAAGCCGACAGCGGCGGGACGAACTGCCAGTTCTCCTGACCCTACCGGCTGTAGACGCCCCACGGTGTCACGATCTCACCGCCCGACACATCGTCCTCGATCCAGCCGAGGTGATTCTCCACACCGACGACCCCGTCGACACCCGAGACCAGGCGGACGAACACCGGGATCAGGCTCCGGCGCTCGACGGTGCCCTCCAGACGGACCCGTCCTTCTTCGACCTCGACCCGAAAGGCCGACGGGTCGAGGGAAAGGACCTCCTGGATGACGGATCGCACGACCTCCTCGCGGATCCGGGCGTCCGGGCGAAGGAAGACCTGCAGGAGATCGGCGCGGCTCACGATCCCCACGACCCGCCCGTCGGCGTCGACCACGGGGAGCCGCTTCACCCGCTTCTCGTTCATCAGACGGGCGGCCTCGGCAACCGAGGCGTCGCGCTCGATCGTGACCACCGGTGTCGTCATGAGCTGGGCGGCGACCGAGGCGGCTGCCTTCTCGCGCTCGACGCGGCGCCGACGGCTCTCGAAGAGGTGACGCTCGGGCTTCCGAATGGGCTGCTCCTCCTTCCACAGCAGGTCGGCCTGGGACACGATCCCGATGACGCGCCGACCCTCGTCCACCACCGGCAGCGCGCCCACCCGGAACTCGTCCATCAGGCGCACGAGCTCTTTGAACGGAGCCGACTCGTCGACCGTCACCACGGTCCTCGTCATCACATCCATGACGGTGCGCTTCATGGCGTGCTCCTTTCATCCTTCCGGCCAGCCCTGCACGCGGTTCCAGTCGCCACGCTACGCCCGGGGTCGGTCCCCGCCCTGGGTCCACCGGCCTCCCCGGCACGTGACGCTCGGCCCTAGGCCGGCGGGGCCGCGAACCTATCGTGGACATGCGCTCGGCGCGAAGGCCGTCCGTGCGCCGGAAGGAGGCGAGGAGCCATGGTCCGGATGAAGGCGTGGGACCGGCCGGCCGGCGTCGGGGACCCCGGAACGGTCGGCGAGGCCATGACCAAAGAGGTGGTCGCGGTGCTGCCGGGGGCTACGCTGGCCGATGCGGCTCGGGAGCTGGAGCGCGCGGACGTGAGCGGGGGCCCGGTTGTGGAGGAGGGGCAGGTCGTCGGGGTCGTGACCCTGCGGGACCTCGTGTCGCGGGCGCCCGAGCAGGGAGCGCTGGCCGCCACGACCGGCCCGTTCCATCGGGTGGAGCGCCTCCTTGCCGCCGAATCGGCTAGGACCGGACTCCGGGTCCGTGACGTCATGAGCCGTGCGGTCCGGACCGTCACCGTAGATACCCCTATCACCGAGGCCGCGGCCGTCATGGTTCGGGCCGGGATCAACCGGCTACCCGTGGTGAACGCCGAGGGACGTCCGGTGGGCATCCTGACCCGGGACGACGTCCTGGCCGCCGTGGCCCGCTTGGCGGAGCCCCAGACCGCTCGGCGTCCGCTGCTGCCCCCGGACTGAGCCGTCGGAGGGGCTCTCGGACGGTCTCAGGACCGGCGGCTGGCCCGGAGGAGGCGGCGTGGCGTCCCATAGCCCCGGGGCACCAGGCGGGGCATCACGACCAGGAACACTTGTGCCGTGGTGAGGGCGTCGTCGAGCGCGTGGTGCGGGCGCTCCACGGGGACGCCGTACCGCGCCGCCGCCGCCGAGAGCCCGTAGTCGCCCTTTCGGCCGGCCGCGCCGTCGAGGTGGTCGGCCAGTACCGCGAGCCTGAGGACGTCCACGATCCGCCGGCGCCACCCGGCCGGCCGGCCTCCGAACACCGTACCGAGGAAGGCGGCCTCGACCTCCGCGGCCCACGCGAGGACGAAGCGCCCGTCGAGCGCGACCCGGAGCGCGTCTCGGGAGGCCTCGATGCCTGGCGCGCCCTCGAGATCCATGGGCCGCAGGCCGTGCACGACGATCGACGACGCCTTCAGGGGCGCGGCCGGCGCCACTTCCCGGTACACGCTCTCGCCGAGGACGACTCGCCCCCGTCGCACCGGCACGACGCCGAACGACACGACGGCGTCGCGCTTCGCGTCGAGTCCGGTCGTCTCGAAGTCGAGCGAGGCGAACTCCACCTCCGTCCACGGACGGTGGCGGAGACGCCGCGACGGCGGGGGCACCCCGGAGCTCACCGGATGCGGAAGCCCATGGCGCTCGCCAGGGCGCGTTGTGCCCGCTCGATGAGCCGGAAAGCCTCCTTCAGCCCACGGCGCGTGAGGGGTCGGAGCGATCGCGGATCCACCGCGTCATCAGGGGGCAGTCCGGCTCGAACCTGGGCCGCCTGATGTTCGAGGCGCACCCGCCAGAGAAGCCGGAAAGCCTCCTCCAGGCCGGCTCCGAGCTCGGCGTCCACAGCGCCCGTCGCCACCACGTCCCGAAGCCGCCGAAGGGTCCGGTTGTTGGTCAGGCCGGCCCCCACGGCATGAGCCCTGGCCAAGTTGGTGATCGGCGTGATGCCGCCGTGCTTCACATCGAGGGTGCCGGCGTGCGAGCCCTTCGCCTCGACCA
>Ga0214472_10007713_pt1 | contig 11249 bp, 10 predicted proteins | sample RVTome_6_FD_207662 | JGI IMG/M metagenome (GOLD analysis project Ga0214472, IMG submission 207662) | Soil microbial communities from uranium-contaminated site in the Upper Colorado River Basin, Wyoming, United States - RVT140D175 | ecosystem: Environmental > Terrestrial > Soil > Contaminated >...
CCGCGGCGGCGTCGTAGCTCGCGGCGGCCCGCTCGAAAGAGCGCCGCACCATGAGCTTGTCCAGTGCGAGCGCGTCACGCATCGAGGAATTCCTGCAGCGCCGCCGCGACCTTGCGCGCCTGCGAGAGGAACGGCGCATGCCCGGCGCCCGCCATGACCAGCAGCCGCGCGTTCGGGAGACAGCGGCTCAGGTGCTCGCCCGCCGCGAGCGGTGCCACCCGGTCATGGTAGCCGTGTATCACGAGCGCGGGTTGGGGAATCGACCCGAGCGCGCCGCGCATATCGGTCTCGAGCAGGATGCGCAGCCCCGCCGCGAGTGCCTCCCGGGCCGGCGCGTCGCCTGCGGCATGCGCGTCCCGCAACTGCCGCGCGACCTGCTTCGCCTTGGCGTCGCCTTGCGCCTCCAGGGAAATGAAACGCCGCATCGTGCCGGCGCGATCGGCGGCAAGTCCCTTGGAGAATCGCGCCAGCGCCTCCGGCGCGATCGCATGCGGCCAGTCGGCACGCTGCGCGAAACAGGGCGTCGCCGCGATCAATCCCAGGCGCATGACCTGTCGTGGCGCCCGCTGCGCCCACGCCAGGGCCACCTGCGCGCCGAGCGACCAGCCGACCACGTCGCAACGCCGCGGCGCGCTCCGCGCGAGCCCCGCGACGATTTCTTCGAGGGTATACGGCGTGCACACCGGCGCCATGCCGTAACCGGGCAGGTCCGGCACATGCACGGGGTGCCACGGCGCAAGCGCCGCCGCCAGGTTCTTCCACACGGAGGCGCCCGTTCCCCAGCCGTGCAGCAGCACCACGTCGAGCACCTTCATCACTGCAGCGCGTTGAGCGCGGCCGCGAGCCGCTCGACGTCCTCCACGGCGTGTGCAGCGGACAGCGAGATGCGCAAGCGCGCGGTTCCTCTGGGGACGGTGGGCGGCAGGATCGCCGGCACCAGCAGCCCGTCGCGCGCCAGGCGCTCCGACACCGTGACCGCCTCTTCGGCTTCTCCAATCACGAGCGGCTGAATCGCCGTCGACGAGGGCGCGAGGCGCCAGCGCGCAGGCCGCAGGCGCTCCCGCAGCCGCGCGATCAGTTCCCGCAGATGGCGCCGCCGCCACTCATCGTCACGGATGAGATCGAGGCTTTTCAGCAGCGCCGCCGACAGCATGGGCGGAGCCGCCGTCGTGTAGATATAGGCACGCGCGCCCTGCACGAGCGCTTCCAGCACCTCCGGCTCGCCGGCGACGAAGGCGCCGAATACGCCCGCGGCCTTGCCCAGAGTGGCCATGTAGATGACGCGCGGCGAGCCGGCGCCGAAGTGGGCGAGCACGCCCCGTCCTCCGGGCCCCAGCACGCCGAAGCCATGCGCATCGTCGAGCAGCAGCCATGCATCGTGGCGTTCCGCGAGCGAGACGAGTTCCGGCACCGCGGCGATATCTCCGTCCATGCTGAACACCGCGTCGGTGACGACGAGCTTGCGGCGCGCGCGCGAGCCGGCGAGCAGCCGCTCGAGCGCCACCAGGTCGAGATGGGGGTAGCGCCTGAACTCGGCGCGGGAGAGCAGTGCCGCGTCATTCAACGATGCGTGGTTCAGCCGGTCGGCGAATACCGCGTCGCCGCGACCCGCCAAGGCGGTGACCACGCCCAGGTTCGCCATGTAACCGGTGGCGAACAGCAGCGCCTGCGGCAGGCCCACGAACGCGGCGAGGCGGCGCTCCAGCTCGTGGTGCGCCGTCGCGTGGCCGAGTATCAGGTGCGAGGCGCCTGCGCCGACGCCGTAGCGCGCCGCGCCCTCGCGCGCGGCTTCGATCAGTTCCGGATGCGCCGCGAGCCCGAGGTAGTCGTTGCTGCAGAAGGCAATGTAATCCCGGCCATCCACCTTGACGCGCGTTCCCTGCGGCGATTCCAGCAAGCGTCGCTGCCGCTTCAACCCGCGGGTCTGGAGATCCGCGAGTTCCGCCGCGAGCGCTTGCTGGAGTGATGCGTGGCGGGTGACGGGTGAGCGGTCGTTCACTAAAGCGGATGAATCCCGAGCTTCGCGAACAAAGCGTGGTCGTGCGCGGCCTCGGGATTGCCGGTGGTAAGCAGCTTCTCGCCGTAGAAGATCGAGTTCGCGCCGGCGTAAAAACAGAGCGCCTGGACCGCTTCGGCCATCTCCTGGCGGCCAGCCGACAGCCGCACCATGGCTTTGGGCATGGTGATGCGCGCGCAGGCGATGGTGCGCACGAATTCCAAGGGATCGAGCGGCGCCGTGCCGTGGAGCGGCGTGCCCGGGACCTGCACCAGATTGTTGATCGGCACCGACTCCGGGTAGGGATTCATGGCGGCGAGCTGGGCGATGAGCGCCGCACGGGTGCGGCGCGCCTCGCCCATGCCGATGATGCCCCCGCAGCAGACGTGGATGCCGGCGCGGCGCACGCGCGCGAGCGTATGCAGGCGATCGTCCTGGGTGCGCGTCTTGATGATCTCGCCGTAGAACTCGGTGGACGTGTCGATGTTGTGATTGTAGTAATCGAGGCCGGCGGCCTTCAACTGCTCGGCCTGCCCTTCCTTCAGGAGCCCCAGCGTCGCGCAGGTTTCGAGGCCTTCGGCGCGCACCGCCTTCACCATCTCGAGCACCCGCTCCAGATCGCGCTGCCGGGGGCCGCGCCACGCCGCCCCCATGCAGAAGCGCGCCGCCCCATTGGCCTTCGCGTGCCGGGCCGCGGCGGTCACCTCCCCGAGTGACAGGAGGGCTTCATCGCCCACGCCCGTGTGGTAGCGCGCCGCCTGCGGGCAGTAGGCGCAGTCCTCCGGGCAGCCGCCGGTCTTCACCGAAATCAGCGTGGAAAGCTGCACCGCATTGGGGTCGAAATGGCGGCGGTGCACGCTGTGGGCACGGTGCAGGAGATCGTTGAAAGGAGACTCGAACAGCTCCTCGACCTGCCGCGCGCTCCAGCTTGCGCTGTCGCGGTCAGCGGCGGCGGCCGCAGCCGCGTTAATGCCTGCAGGTTCCATGGCGCTCCCGATGAGATCCGGAAAAATCCCGTTTTTTGAGACACTTGTATCTTCGGCCCGGTCCGGCGTCGTGTCAAATTCCGGAGCGGGATTTCTGAACGACTGCCTGCAGGTTTTGCGCGCTCGCTGGCCGCAGGCATGCGTGCTGTGCGGCGCCGAGTCCGGCCCCGGCACGTGGTGCGCGCCGTGTGGGGCCGACCTGCCGTGGCTGCCACGGAACCGCTGCGCGGTGTGCGCCCTGCCGCATGCGGGCGGCGCGCTGTGCGGCGCCTGCGTCGCCCGCCCGCCGCACTTCGACACCGTGGATGCGCCTTTCGCCTATCGCTACCCGGTGGCCGCGCTGATCCACGCCTTGAAGTACGGCGGCCGGCTGGCGCTGGCGCGCACGCTGGGTGAAGCGCTGGCGCAGGCCGTCTCGCGCGATGCGGACGCGATCGTGCCGATGCCGCTCGCGCGCGACCGGCTGAAGCAGCGCGGGTTCAACCAGGCGCTCGAGATCGCGCGCGTGGTCGCCGCGCGCACCCGGATTCCCCTGCTCCGTCATGCCGTCCGCAAGGTGCGGGACACGCCGCCGCAGGCGGCGCTGCCCTGGAAGGAGCGCGCGCAGAATGTCCGGCGCGCGTTTGCGTGCGATTCCGACCTATCCGGCCAGCGGATCGCCGTGGTGGACGATGTGCTGACCACCGGAGCGACACTCGGCGAGCTCGCGCGCGTGGTGCGCCAGGCAGGCGCAGTCAGCGTCGCAGGGTGGGTAGTGGCGCGAACGCTACGCGCTTGATATGCGGGCCGACACCGGCCGCGCAGCTAGAAGGTCAACGTTACAGTGATCGGCGAGAGCGTTTGATAGTTTCCGGCCATGAGGTTCTGGTTGCCGCCGACCAGTCCGTACACCGTATACGTGGTGGTATTCGGTGGATTGCCGCCACCTGGGGGAAGATTGATGGTATTGGATACCACCGCGGTGCCGGCGGTGCCGTCGCCCCATACCTGGGTGCGCGCAGCGGTCGTATACAGATTGTAGAACATCACGTCGGGGCCGCTGATCAAGTTCATCTGGCGCGCGGCATAACTTCCCGGTCCACTGCTGAGCGCTATCGTGATCGGCACAACTTCGCCTTTGCCGCCGGAGCGGGTGCAGGTTACCGTGATCACAGTAGAACCCGGCAGCGGATTGATCGTATCGTAGCTGCCAAAATTGAGCGGTGATACGACCGATACGGTGCAATTGGCCGCCTGGCTGCCAGTCGCCGAAAGCGCCAGGCTCGCGGCAAGCGCTGTTGACAGCAACCATTTCGTCACGCCACCCGCGCCAGGCATGGGGTCAATTATGCGCTGCCTCAAGGCTTGACTCCTTTACACACGAATGGACCCAGCCGCGGCTGCGGGTCGCTGGTCTCCGGATAGCCGAACTCGATCTCGCAGCTCTGGCCGCGCCAGAACGCGCGTAGGCGGTTGGTGCGCTCCAGATCAGTCAGGTAGGTTTCGCCGTTCAGGGCAACCGGAAACTCATCGGCTTGCCCCGCCACATTGACGACCGCGCCGGCTGGCAGCGGCGTGCCGTCTTCGAGCACGATTTGCAGCAGCGCGCCGCGCGTGCGCCGGACCGGAAATTCGAGCACTATGCCGCTGCGGGAATACGGCACCGCATCCAGCCTGAGGCTATCGATCTTGCTGTCGAGCGGCAGATCGAGCTGCTCGATGCCGATCGGGTTCTTCTGATACGGGCGCATGCGCGGCACGATCATCTCGCCCTGTTCGTCGGTGCGCCCGACCTCCTGGTTGTGGACGTACACCCGTACGCCGCCGATGTCGGGCACCCGCACGAGGCCGAAGCTGTCGGTGATGGTGCGGCTCAGGAACGCGGTGCCGCCGATCATGCCGATGCCGCCCGTAATGTTGAGGCGCGCGGCAGTCTGGTCATTCAGTTCCGCCACCTCGGCAACATAGGTGCCCACGCGGGTCTGCACCGACAGCTCCGCCTGCCGCGGTCCGCTGTTGCTCGCCCGCAACCGGTAGCCCCATCCTTCGCCCTCCGGGAGATTGCGCTGCACGGTTGCGGCGAGCTCCTCGCTGGAAGTGCCGTCGGAATTCCGGGTCCGGCTGGCGCTCGCCTGCATGCTGGTGCGTCCCCCGAGCGGAATCGTCAACGTGAACGTGATATTGGTCGATCTCACGGTGCTGTAAGTTCGCGACGCGGAAACGCCGGCAAACGCGAATCTGCCGATGCTGACATTGTAGCCAACCGACACCACGTCGACGTCGGCCTGGTCGCGGAACGCCTGCGAAACGTAGGCAACGCCGACCGACCCATGGGCGCCGAGCGCATAGCTCGCGCCGGCGGTGCTCTGGCGCGCCGGGGGCAGTTGCCCGGGCAACTGGCCGACCTGCCGGAAGTCGGGGCTGGTCCATTGCGACCGCACGTTGAAGCTCAGTAGACGCGCCGCCCTGTCGAATCCCAGCGCCCATAACGCTCCGGTTCCGGCCGGATTCTGCCCTGCGGCGAGCGTGCCGCTGACGACGCCGATGCGGCTGATCAGATAGTCGGCGTTTGCGCCCGCGTTGTAGAGCCGGTCCTGCGCCTCGGCGCGGAACTCGCTGGTGAAGCTGTTGGACCAGCCGTGCCGATAGGTCGCGCCGCCCACCCAGCCGCCGTAGGAATTACTGCGCACTCCCAGCTCCTCGCGCAGGTAGCCGTACTCGTACGAAAAATCGCTGAGCCCCTCGCGCAGCAGCACAGGGCTGGCATAGAACGGGCGCGTGATGATCCGCTCCCGCCCCAACTCGTCGCGCACGACCAGGCGCACGTCGCCGCTGCCCGTCACGACCGGCACGTTGGTGAAGGAAAACGGGCCGGGCGGCACCTGCTGGCGCAGGACCAGCGCGTTATTCACGAATACGTCCACCGTCGAAGGGACGACCGCCTCCCCCGTGATGAACTGGGGCGGGATGGTGACCAGGTTGGGCTGGGTTGCGAAGTTGGTCGCGTATTGGACGCCGCCGAAGCGCACGCCCCGCCCCCACGTGCCGGTGCGGCTGACGCTGTCGCCCAGGCGCCAGCTTGCAATCTTCTCGGGCATGTCGTAGGTCCACGTCGTCTCGAGACGCGTCACATCTGCATGGGAGCCGAGATCATTCGCAATAAACGTGCCGATGCCGACCCCGAAGCGATTGAAAAACCCGAGCTCGAACGAGCCCGAAGTCTGGTTGACGCCGCTGACGCGGTCGCCCAGCAGGGAGTAGTTGAGAAAACCGCCGATACCCGGCCGCGCCGTCGGCTTGCTCGGCAGTTGTTCCGCATCGAACGTGCTGCCCGTAAAAAGCTCGGGGGGCGCCTCGATGTCGAGGGACTGCCTGGCCTCGTTGAGCGTGACCGCCAGTCCGCGAAATGCCTGTAACGGATAGTAGCGAACGCCGCGGTGAGTCACGGGCGGCACCTGCGGCACCGGCAGACGCCAGCGTTTGAGGTCTTGTTCCGCGGCATACACCCGGCCGCTCGCATCGCGCAGGAACAATACGGTTTCATTGAGGTCCTGCTTGTTGACGTCCACCAGCAGGAGCACTTCCTGTGGCGTGCCGGACGGCGCATGAGGCAACTGCGTTTGCTGCGCGAGCAGCGTGTGGGACGGGCGCGCGGCAGGTGCGTCGTCCGCGCGCGCCGTGCCCGCGCCGAGTGCAACCGCGGACGCCAGGACCATCGCGACAGCAAGATTACGGCGATTCCAGAACGATCTCGGTTTCGACACGGCCTGCGTCGGTTGCGGCTGTCACGCGGACACGGTCTCCGGCCAGGGTTCGCCGTTCGAGAGGCTTCAGCATCCACGAACGGCGCTGACCGGGCAGCACGTAACTCGCGCTCTGATTCGAGTAAACCGGCCCGGCCTCCGCCGCCGAGCTGATGTTCAGATCGTAGACCTGTACGTGCTTGCCGCCGACATTGTTGAGAAACAGCCTGAGCGCGCCGCCGGGCTCGCGTTGCGCGCTCCAATCGAGCTTCAGCGCCTGGGGCTTCTTCGCTTCGACAAAAATCGGGATGCTGATCCGGAGCGCCAGTTGCGCGCCCTGGAATCCGGGCCGCGGCGGGCCCGGCACTTCCTGCAGGAAGATGCGGTAGGCAAGCTCGCGCCCGGCATCGGGCTGGCGGCGCAATGCCACCCGCGCAATCTGGATCGCGCCGGGCGCCACCGTGAAGATCGGCGGCGTCGCCAGCACTTCGTTGGTCGGGGTGTAGACGTCCTCGCCGTTCTGCTGCGACCACGCGACTACCTGCGTTTGTATCACGGTCGGCGCGTTGCCGTCGTTCCTCACCGTCAGCGCTGCACTACCCCGGCCCGCCGCGAGCTCGACCCGGACCGGAGACACGTGAAACGTGCTTGCGGCGCCCGCAAAAAGCGACCACAGAAAGAAAAAGGCCAGGCCGACCGGCCTGGCCCATGTGGGAATCGGCAAAGCCATCAATACGTGACTGTAGCCGTTATCATGGTTTCCGCATAGCTCCCGATAGACAGCGTGGTCTGACCTGCCGGAATCCGTCCGAAAACGTCTACCGATTGGGCCTGGAGCGCGCCCAATCCCGCGCCGGTGCCGCCCACGGTGGCAGTGCCGCCGTTGCCGTCGCCAAAGATAGTGGTACGAGCCGCCGCAGTATAGAGATTGTAATTCATGAAATCAGTGCCGTTCGTCATCCGGCGTTGCGCGAGTGTGGCGCCGCCCGTCACGCCTGCGTTCAACGCAACCGTGAACGGAGTGTCTTTGGTGCATCGCACGCTGATCGTGGTATTCACATCGAGATCCGTACCCGAGCTCGGGTCATAGGTACCAAAGACGAGATCGCTTGCGGTGACCAGGCAGTTTTTGTTAACGGTGGCCTGGACCTGGAACGTGGCGGATGCCGTCTGGGCGCTTGCCGGACCCGCATAGATCATCAGCATCAGGGTCGCCCCGGCGAGCCCGAGTATTGCGCTTCTCAGTAGCGTTTTCACTTTTTCTGCTCCTTATTGCCTGTTTACGAATAAAAACTTCACCTTACGCTCCTGATTGATGCACAATGCGTGCCAGCTTGATCCAGGAAATATTATAAAATCCTTTATTTTCATAATATTATTTATCTATGTTAATGTCAAATCTAGATATTTTCTGGTTTCCGCGTGGATTATTACCCATGCGATCGAGACAGGCTGTGACCCCTTTCACGCAACTGCTCGACGGGAATTTACGAGAACTCGACACCCCGGTAGAGCCTCTCACCGGGAATATTTCGCGAGAAGCCCTGCCGAAGCGGCCTCCCTGCTCAACTAATTGATTGTATTGTATTCTCTGGTATGGCCGCCGGTCACACCGCACTGCATCAATCACCGGGACGGCAAGCGGACAGCCTGACGGCGGCAGCGGGCGTTACTGCGCCCGCACCGACATGGCGAGTGGCCACTGATACGTGCCGGGCTGAACGCCCGCACCGAGGGTAAAACGGTAGCTCAATCGGGTGACGCCGTCCTGGGGTCGAATTCTCAGAAACAGCGTGCCGCCATCGGGGCCGAACTGCGCGCTGCCACTGATCCCTTCGATCTGCGCCGATGTGAATATCTGGCCGCGCGCAAAAAAATCGACCAGCCAAGTGGACCGCGCGCCGCCCAGGATACTGAACTGGGAGGCCGCCGGCACCTCGACAAAGCCGCGGGCGATGTCCTCGGGAGTAATGGTGAGCTGAGCCGCCTGGTAATCAACCTGGATCGCCGGTGCCCACGACACCACGATGGCCGATACCTGCATGGAGGCTTTCGTCTGGCCGGCGGTTGCGTCGGTCGCAACCGCGGTCGTCGCGAGCCACAACGCCAGGTTCAGCGCGCATATGACCAACTTGCGCTGCAGCGACAAACCGCGTTCCACCTGTCCCCTGCTCGTGACACCCGCTTCTACCAGCTCGTCTCCGAGTCGCCTGTGGGTCGTGGCCTGGCGGCGCAATGCGCCTTCCAGTTGCTCGCGCGTGATCTGGCCGGTTGCGACGAGAATGCTGCCGAGGCTGAGCTTGCCTGGGCCCCGAACGGCACCCGCCTGGCGACGCTGGAATTCGAGAACAATATCACACTCGCGCTGCGAGAGGTGCCCTCTGTCGATCAGGATTTCGCCCAGCTTGCGCCGGCTGCGCTGTTGCTCGGCGAGCACGTCATCGAGCTGTTCGGGCGTAATGCGTTCGGCGGCACGCAGCAACTCGCCCAAACGCAGGCGCTCGCCGGCCGCCAGGGCCAGTACCTGATCAAGCCGATCGAGACGATCCGGGATATCCAGGCGCGCGAGCAAGTCGGCGGGCGCGACGATGCCAAGCGCCGAGAGCACGGCGTCAGGATACCTGGGGTCTGGCTTCATCGAATCCTCGCCGGGTCGGGACCGCGAATTTTCGAGCGGTGTTTTCCGGGGGGCCGGCAGTGGCTATCGGATCAAGGGGCGACAGAATCCCGATATTCGACTTTACACGGATCAACGCCAAAATGAGCCATCGGCAAGTCTGTCAAACACGCCGACCATGTTTTCACCAACGGAGCCCGTTGTCCATTAAGAAAATCCCAAATTAACAGCAAGATACAGCGGTCAATCGTGACAAATTCCCGCTCCGCGAAAACCTGTCGCGGCGCGCGGTTTCATATTCACGCAGCGCCCTGCGCAAAGCGGGTGCGGAAGCTGTCGTGGGGGGGTGCCAACTGCTACTGCAGCTGGCGCAGGCGCTGCTCGGCGAGCGCCGCCAGCTCGGGATGAAGGTTGCCTGCGGCACGGGCCTGCCGATAGGCGTCCGAGGCCGCAGCCGGACGGTGGGCCGCCTGCAGCGACATGGCGAGCCCGAGCCACCACACCCCCGAGCTGGGTCTGATTCGCAACGCGGTCTGGAAATGCCCGATGGCTTCCTCGTGCCGCCCCTGGCGTTGCAGCAATGCGGCGAGGAAGGCGGCGTACTCGGCGCTGCCCTGGGCGTGCTCCAGCCCTGCTTGCAGGGTGGCAATTGCCCGCTCGTTGTCGCCGCGGTCAGCCTGCAGACGGGCGAGCGTCGTATTGAATCCGATCTGCCCCGGGGCGAGCTTGAGGCCCTCCTCCAGCACGCGCTCGGCATCCTCGAGCTTCCTGCCCTGCACCAGCAACCCGACCAGCCCCTGGCGTGCTTGTAGATGCTCGGGATAGAGGCTCAAGGCCTCCTGGAACCCCGCTTCGGCTTCGGCCAGGCGCCCCTGATTGAGCCACGCAACCGCCCTGCGATATTCGTTCTCCGCAAGCTCGCGCGGCGTGGGATCGCGTACTTGTTTCCGTATCTCGGGCTGGATGGCGGTTTCCGCCGCGGGCGCCGCCCGCACGGCGGCTGCGCGCGTGCCCGCTTCGCCCGGCGTCCTCGGGGACGCGCTGGCCAGCGTTGCGTCGGGCGCGGACTCGGCGTCCATGCGGCCGATCACTCGCGCGGTACGCAACGGCTCTCGAACCTCGATGCCCGCTTGCGGCGCCCCCGCACCACGGCGCGGCGCGGGGTCGGCCGGGGGGTTGGAGAGCTCGAGGCTCAGCCGGAATGCGCGCAGTTCCTGGGTATTAGCATCGTCACGTGCGCCGCCCCGTGCCGCGGAATTTGCGCCGGCCGAGCTGGTAACCACCTGTTCGATGACGCCATCGGTCCCGGGCTGTCCCGCCGGGGAGCCTGTCGGCCCGGCGACGGTCGCGGTGAGCGCCATCCAGCCCGCCGGCGCCGCGAACGCGAAGGCAACGCCCGCTGCAATCCACCCCCAATAGGGCGCGCGTCGTCCGCTTTCCGGCGGCACCTGCACGTGGGCGGGCAGCAACCCGCGCTCCTCCGGGCTGGCGCGCCGCTTCTCCAGATTGAGCAGGACCTGATTGATGACGCTCATGACATCACAGCAGCACGAGCCAGCCGAGGCTCCCGGCAGACAGCACCAGCAGCGCGAAGCCGAACCACCGCCACGGCCGGTGTTGCCGCGCGGCCGGCGTATCCGCGACCGCCAGGCTCACGTGATCGGGCCGAACGACCTGCTCTCCTTCGCCGAAGGCGAGCAGCATCGACTTGTGCGCGATGATGTTGATCAGGCGCGGGATGCCCCCGCTCCACCGATGCACGAGATGCGCCGCCGCGCGGTTGAACAGGCGCTCGCCGCGGAAGCCCGCGACGCGCAGCCGGTGCGCCAGGTATTGCTCGACTTCGTCCGGCCGCAGGGCCGTCAGGCTATGCTGGAACGTGATGCGCTGCTTCAGCTGGCGCACCGATTCGCCTTCGAGCTTCTGGT
>Ga0214472_10007714_pt1 | contig 11249 bp, 10 predicted proteins | sample RVTome_6_FD_207662 | JGI IMG/M metagenome (GOLD analysis project Ga0214472, IMG submission 207662) | Soil microbial communities from uranium-contaminated site in the Upper Colorado River Basin, Wyoming, United States - RVT140D175 | ecosystem: Environmental > Terrestrial > Soil > Contaminated >...
GTTTTCCTTCAACGGGACGCGGGAGCGTCAGGCTTTACGTTCCCACGCGGGAGCGTGGGAACGAGGGTAATCCGGTGGCATCGCCTATTCCCGTTGGGTTCCATAACCCCTTGAAATGACCTTCCGGGGCCGTATATCTCAAATTGCGGCACGAGAATTGCTGCATCCCCTGATGAAAAACCGATCGAGCCGCGCGGCACGAGAAAAACCGGCGTACGGCGCGATCTTCGAGTACCTTGCAGTGAAACCCGGTTCCGGGACCGGCTTGACTTTCACAGACCCTTTTCCATTGTCGCGGCCGGGTTCCGGCGTCGGGGAGAGGGTCCCGGACCGGGGTCTCATGGTATGGGAAAATCATGCGTTTACGATCCAAATTCATCCTTATGATCGGTGCGGTGCTGATCGCCTCCTATGGCCTCACCTTTTACCGCACCTCCGCCTTTCAACACGAATTGGTGGTCGCCCAGGCGGTGCAGCAGGCCCGCCTGCTGAACAAGCAGATCATTTTGACCCGGCAGTGGGTCGCGGACCACGACGGCCTGTTTCTGCTCATGGAACCGGGGGTGGAGGCCAACCCCTATCTCAAGGACCCGGTGATGATCGACACGGCCGGACACCAGTACGTCAAGCGCAATCCGGCCATGGTCACCCGGGAGTTGTCCTTCTATGCGGATCAGGCCGGTTTCTGCCGCTATCGCGTCACCACCCTGAAACCCATCAACCCGGCAAACGCCCCGGACGACTTCGAGCGGCAGAGTCTGCTGCTTTTCGAGGAACAGGGGGTCCCCGAAATCTTCGAAATCCAGAAAACCGACAGCGGCCATGTCCTGCGTCACATAACCCCCCTGCCCACCGAGGAATCCTGCCTGGGTTGCCACGGCCATCAGGGCTACAAGGTGGGCGACATCCGGGGCGGCCTCAGCGTCACCATCCCCATGGACCGGGCCTACACCCTGATCTCCAAGAACAACCGCATGCTGCTGGCCATTGCCATCGCCACCATCGTCCTGGTGGGGATCACCCTTTTTCTGCTCATCGATTTTCTGGTGGTCAGGCGCTTGTCGCTGCTGGCCGGGGCCATGGACCGGCTGCGAGAGGAAGGGGAATCGCCCGGCCATCTGCCGGCCGGCCACGATGAGATCGGCAGTTTGGCCGAACGGTTCCGGGAACTGCTGCTCCGCCTCTCCACCTCGCGCCTGGATCTGGCCCGCAGCCGGGAACAGGTCTGTCATAACGAAAAAATGGCGGCCCTGGGCCGGCTGGCCGCCGGTGTTGCCCATGAGATCAACAATCCGCTCGGCGGCATGGCCAACTGCGTGCAGAGCATGCTGACCGCGCCCGACGATCATGAAAGGAACCGCCGCTATCTCGAACTGCTCTCCAAGGGATTGCGCCGCATCGGCGATACGGTGCGCCAACTGCTCAACTTCGGCCGCAACGAACCCGTCCGGCGCCGGGTCGTGGATGTGGACGAGCTGATCCGGGAATGCTTCGCGCTGCTGGAATACGGCCTCAAGAATGTCGAATTACGGCTGACGGGCGGCCTGAGCCAACCCCGCGGCGTGGATGCGGAGGCCCTGAAACAGGTGATGGTCAACCTTGGTTTGAACGGTCTGCAGGCCATGCCGGATGGCGGCGTGCTCACGGTCCTGACCCATGAGGAAAAAGGGCGCATCGGCATCAGCATCTCGGACACCGGCACCGGCATCGCCCCGGAGCTGCTGCCCCGGATCTTCGAACCCTTTTTCACCACCAAGGAGGTGGGCAAGGGCACCGGTCTCGGCCTCTCGGTGACCCATGCCCTGGTCATGCGGATGGGCGGCGAGATCAGCGTCACCAGCCGTCCCGGCCAAGGCAGCACCTTCACCGTCTCCCTGCCGGTGAACGGTGAGGTGATCGGTGATAAGTGATCGGTTACCGGTGATCGGTGAACCGCAAATCAAGTGGATGCGCCCCCGGCTCGATCCACCCGCCTACGGCCATGGCCTGTTTTTAATGCCCTTCTCTGCGCCTCCGCGCCTCCGCGCGAAAATTTGGTATTGTTTTTATGGGGTATCTATTTAGCGCAAGCGCCCCCTAAGACTCACCACGAAGAGCACGAAGACCACGAAGGTTAAAGGAGGTTGAAACTGATGCGATTGTTCTTCAGCTCGTGAGTAAGACAATACTCGCAGGTTGATTCCAGAAGTCCCGGCCCAAGTTCGCGGTGGACTGCCAGTGCGCACCCGATCACCCATTTTGACAGATTATCGAATTCCATTCTTCGTGTCCTTCGTGTCCTTCGTGGTGAGTCTTGAGGTTTGCTTGCGTTAAGTGGATATCCCCTTAATGGAATATTGGAATATTGGCCAACCCCCTGAATGCCTTGGCGAAAGGTGTGGATTATCCATTATTCCATTATTCCAACATTCCAACATTCCGCTGTTTCGGGCCGGGCTTGATGTGCAAAACGATTTCCCCGGCCTGTTCGCCGCCCTTGAGGGAAGAAACCATGCCTTGGACCGTGTTGCCGATGAATTGGGCCACGAAATCCTTCAGGGGCACGGCCATGCCGTTCACCATGAGGGTGACCGCAAGGGTATCGCTGTCCGGGCCGGAATCCGTGGGGGTTAAAAAGGTCCGGACCAGAAAATCGGCCAGGGAGGCGACATCCTCAAGGCCGAAACAGGGCAGACCCGGCCGGATCTCCGTATCGCTGACCGTGGCGATGAGATGGGGAGAATGTTTTTCCAGGGGGGTGGCGTTTCCCGCGGCGCGGAAGACCTCGATCTTGGGCAGGGACGACGCCTTGTAGCCTTCGGCGATGACCAAGTCCAGGTCGGCGAAATAGCGGGCCGCCAGCTCGCGCGGGTCGCTGTCCCGGTCGGCATCCCGGATGATCCCTATGCCGGTGGGCGAGGAGAGGGCCACCACCCGGGCCCCGGCCTGCTTGTGACGCCAGGTGTCCTTGCCAGGCGTGTCCATGGCGAAGTCATGGACATGATGCTTGATGGTCCCCACCCGCAACCCCCGTCCCCGCAGCTCCGGCAGCAACTTTTCCAGCAAAGTGGTCTTGCCGCAGTCCGGCCTGCCGATCAAGGCGACAATTGGCGGCATCAGGGGTATCCATTCACTAAAGATGAAAAAACATATCAAAACGCCGGAACGGTAAACGTTCAGCAGTGCCGCAGATGTGTGCAAGCAGGCCGGCGAGCCATAGCGGTCCTATGCGAGTCGGCCTGATCGCGCACAGATGTGGTGCTGCTGGACGTTTACCATCAGATCGTCAGATCGTCGCGCACTACCTTGCGGGGGCCGCCGTGACCGGCGGTGGACCAGTCCCGGATGGGGGCGACTTGCAGCATCTGTTCCTTGTGGTCCAGCCGCTCCAGCCGGTCGTGGATGGCTTGCCAGATGCAGGCCACGTCCGGGTGGATCTCGCAGCGGCCGCCCACCGAACCGCCGCAGGGGCCGTTCATCAGGCTTTTGGCACAACGGGCCACCGGGCAGAGACCACCGGTGAGATGCAGGATGCAGTTGCCGCAGCCGGCACACTGCTCGGTCCAGATCCCCTGGTCCGCGGAACCGCCGAAAAAGGAGGTGTTGACCCCCGGAAAGACCGTGGCCGTTGGCCGCAGGTTGGCGATGAAATTCACCCCCACGCCGCAGGCCATGGAGACGATGGCGTCGTATTGGCCTTCCCACAGGTCGATGTCGCCGATGTACTCCCGGTCGCACTGCCGGACCAGGGTGCCTTCGACGATTTCCACCGCTTTTTTCTGCTTCTGCCGGCCCATTCGCAAGAGGGAGGCGAGGATCTCCACCTCGCGCTCGCCGCCCGCCGAGCAGACGGTGACGCAGCCGCGGCAGCCGAGGAGCAGGATTCGTTGATAATCGCCGATCATGTCCAGCAATTCGGCGAGGGGTTTCCGTTCGGCGACAATCATTTTTCAACTCCTTTTAAAGGACTCGGTCCCAGCTTCTTTACCCGTTCTTCCATTTCCCGGGCCGCGGCGACGAATTCCGGATGGAATCCCCGCTCCAGGTGGTACATGGCCACCCGCTCGCCTTCCACGCCCAGTTCCACCAGGGCCTGGCGCACGGCGCCCACCCGCTTGGCGGCTCGCTGGCTGCCTTTCAGATTATGGCATTTACCTTCCGGGCAGCCCACCACATAGACCGCGTCGGCCCCCTGTTCAAAGGCCTGCAGCAGGGTGCTCACCTGAAGCTTGCCGGTGCAGGGAGTCCGCGCCAGGCTGACGGTTTCCGGAAAACCGGTGCTCTTCAAGGTGTCGGGCCCGTCGGCGCAGGCCTGCTGCGATGTGTAGTGGCAACAAAAGGCCCTGATATCCGGGGTGAATTCGCTCATGTAACTCTCTCCTTACAAGTTTATACGCCGAATGAGATTATAATCACGGCTCGGAAAACGTTCGGCAGTGCCGGCGCGTAGGGGCGACCGGCCGGTCGCCCCTACCGATCGCGCGCAGATGGGGTGCTGCTGGACGTTTTCCCCTCTATCTGCCGCAGGCGGCTATCAGCCGTTCGTCCTCGGACTGGTTCAGCATGATGGCCTTGGCCGGGCATTCGGCCACGCAGATCCCGCAGGCCCGGCATTCCCGGGCGTCGATCTCCGCCACGCCCTGTTGGTTGATTCGGGGGATTTGCCAGGGGCAGACCCTGACACAGGTCAGACACGACACGCAGAGGTTTTCCTCCACCCAGGCGCTTTTGCCCTTGTCCCGCAGATCCTGTTCGGTGATATATCCCTGCTCCAGGGCCATTTTCCAGAGGTCCTCCATGATTTCGGCGAACCGGACGTCCTGGGGACAGACAAAGACACAGCTTTTGCAGTCGGAGCAATACCAGAGCAGGTCGGAGGTCAGCAGCCTTTCCTTGAGCCCCATGCGGATCATATGGATGATCCGGCGGGGGTCGAAGTCCGGAATCGCCTGGCTCACCGGGCAGATGCCGCTGCAGGCCCCGCAGGAAAAACAGCGGTTGAGGAATTGCCCGCCGGGCCGCCCGGCGACCTCGGCGTCAAAGGTGGGATCGATTTCTCGGTTGGTCACTGCCATGACGACCTCTCGCGTTTCGGTTGAAAATGAATTCCGCCATCCCGTTCCACCGGGACAATCAAGAACAATAGCCCAAAATTCTACCCAACCCAATAACGTTTGTCAACTCGCCGGCTGACTAACGATGAATCGTGATTCATTAATCGCCACTCCGTGCCCTGAAGGCAAAACGCCGCAAGCGGCAGAAGGGCATGCGGGGCCGTACGAGGGTCGCCTCTGTTCAAAGCTCCACACCCTCGAATTAATGAATAGTCATTCATTGTTTTACCGATCACCATTCACTTTCCCCACCCCAGGGCCGCGAGAATCGCCGCCCCTACCGGGGCGAAGGCGGTCCGGGCCGCCTCCGTGCCGGTCCCTTCCGGCAGGCGGAGCAGGCGGCCGAGTACCTCGACCCGGCCCATTTCCGCCACCAGACGCATGTTGTCTTGCACCAGCGACTCATCCTCGGGGTCCGGTCCATCGGAAAAGACCACCCCCGTAACGACCATCCCCCGATGTCGCAGGGCCTCGATGGTGAGCAGGGTGTGGTTCAGGGTGCCGAGACCGCTGCGGGCCACGATCAGCACCGGCAGACTGAGCCGCCCCACCAGGTCGATGAGCAGCAGGTCCCGCCGCAGGGGCACCAGAATACCGCCCACCCCCTCGACGATAAGCAGTTCGGCACTCTGCCGCAGTTGCCGGAAAGCGGCGATGATCCGCTCCGGTTCAATGACCATCTTTTCGCTTTCCGCCGCCAGGTGGGGCGAGGCCGGCCGGCCGAAACGATAGGGCACCTGGAGGTCCAGCCGGGCCGGGTCCGGCCGGAGCCCCGCGGCCCCGAGACAGGAGGACAGGTCTTCCGGCACGAGGCCCGATCCGGTGGCGACCCATTTCTGGTACACCGCGCCGAGCCGCTTGCGCAGACAGTAATCGAGCAGCCGGCCGCAGACATGGCTCTTGCCCACCGAGGTATCGGTGCCGGTTACAAACAGGGAATTCATGGCATGCATTTCGACAACTCACTGTGTTTGGGCAATCCGGCCCGGGGCGGTTATCCCAAAAGTGAAAATAATCTTGACAAGTTAGCCACTTTTTAGGTACGAATTACCACTGATCGACCCGAAAAATGGTTTAGACATTTCCGGCCGGGTTTCGGATCGATTATTGCGTATTCGTACTATTTTTGCTCGCTCCATTTGTGGCAGAATAATTGCATAAGGGAACCGGAGAATACTAATGTACCTGGATCGCGCCCGGATTTGGGTCATATTTGGTTGCGCCGATTGAGCAAAACCGCAGGCGTAGCAGGGCTACGTCGAGGATTTTGCGATTGAGGCGCGGCCAAAGATGGCCCGAATCCGGGATGCGTGATGGTATATTAGTATTTTCCGGGTCCCTGAGCCAAGGGGAGCCTCCGAGGGTGGATGCCGACGACGAGGCTTGGGGTGGCGAAGCAAGCGAAATATCTTCAACCGGCCGCTGCCTGTTGTCACGGGAAGCGTCCGCGCCTTCTTCACCGCGATTCGCTCCGTCTCCCCGGGCGGCAGTGCGGGACCGATTTTCAGCCTCGTCTTCCTTTTTCGAAACATAGCCGCGAAACCATCCCGACGGGGCCCGACGGGGCCCGACAGGATGGTTTCGCCGACCAGCGATTACCGTCGCCGCTCGACCGCTCTTAAAAAATCGGTGGCGGACCGATATGCATGCCGGGAGAATTGCCGCGGTGAAAAAGCAGGAAATCAGTTCAACCGAAAAGCTTCTCGAATTGATCAAGAGCGACAGCCGGGCCCCGCAGCCGGATGGCGCCGCCGCGCCCGGCCGTTTTCCCTCGTCATCCCCGTCCAGACGCCAGTCGTTCCTCGGCCGTCTGTCGCCTCGGGCCCCGGAGATAACCGTGGGGGTGGATATCGGCCCCGGTTATCTCAAGCTGGCCAAAACAGCCCCCGGCCCGGACAACGGCTGGAGACTCCTGGATTTGCTGACCGTGCCGTTCGATCCCGAGATCTCCCGGGAAAGCCCCCTTTTCCATAAATTCCTCCAAACCCATTTGCACCGGTTCTGCGGGTCAACCAAAAAACTGCGGATCTGGGCCTCCATCTCCTCCATCAATGTCGAGGTCCGCCCCGTCACCATCCCCAAGGTCCCCAAAAGGATGGTGGCCAACTCCGTTTTCTGGACCTTCAAGAAGGAGGTCCCTTTCAACGAAAAGGAGATGGTATTCGATTATGAATTTCAAGGCGAGACGATCGACAGCGGCGTGAAAAAGATGACCGCCCTGGCCTTCATCGCGCCGAAGCAGGAAATCAAGGTCACCAGGGACCTGTTCGTCAAGAGCGGCTACCCCCTGACCGGCCTGACCATCACCCCCTTCGCCCTGCAGAATCTTTTCAGAATCGACAACAACTTCGCCCCGCAAGCCGCCCTGTGCAATCTGTATATCGGCAGGGATTGGTCGCGGATCGATCTCTATGCCAACCATACCCTGGCCCTGATCCGGGGGGTGAAAACCGGGATCAACAGCATGGTCGAGGGCCTCGTGGAAGGTTTCGACCAGGCGGAGGGCCCGGTCCAGCCGGCGGAGCGCCCGCCGTCCCGGTCGCCCGGCCTTGAAAACGAGGAGAGCGGGGCGGATTTTCCAGCCCAAGAGGAAAACAGTCCGGTGGTCCTGGAATTACTGGATTCGGAGGAGGAAGAATCCGCCCATCCGCCCGCCATGGTGCCAGCCTCCCCCGCCCACCGGCCCGTTACCGCGGCCGAGGCTCGAAAAATTCTTTTCAGCCAGTGCGACGGCTGCCCGCCCCTGACCCCGGAAGATCCGGGCTATCGTTTGAGCGGCGACCGAATCTTCGCCATGATTCAGCCGGCGGTCGAGCGGTTGATCCGGCAGGTCGAGAGAACCTTCACCTACTACACCTCCTCCTTTCCCGGAGTCGTCCTGACCCGCATTTACCTCACCGGCCAGCTTTGCACCCATGAACGGCTGGCCAAACATATCGGCGACCAACTGGCCATTCCCAGCACCGTGCTCGATCCCTTTGAGACGAAAGGCATGGTACCGGTCAATTTCCGGGTGCCGGAAACGGTTCCGGAGCGCGTGGCCTATGGACCGGCCGTGGGCCTCGCCCTTTCCAACAACAATCGCACCCCCAATTTTCTCTTCACCCGGCAGGACAAGGAAAAGCTGGCCGGCATCGCCAAGGTGGATCGCTTCGTTTTCGCCGTGTTTCTCCTGTTGGTCGCCCTGGGTGTGGCCGGTTACGCCTGGCAGAACCGGGTCATCGAACAGGAACGGCTGCAACTCGCCACCCTGCAAGAACAGTTGAGCCGTTACGCCCCTGAAGTGGACCGGGACATCCTGACACGGCTGGTCGGCCAGGCCGGTCTCAAGCAGTCCGCCATGAAGACGTATCAAAAGAGGTACCAGGGGCTGGCGGTGATCGGTGAACTGGCGGCCTTGACCCCCCGGAACATCGCCCTGCGCAGTTGCGACATCATCCTGGCCCAACCGGAGAACGGCGAGGCCGCGGGTGGGACAAGCGCCAAAAAAGGGGGAGAAAAGCCGGGTACGAAACAAAAGCTGATACTGGACGGTTATCTGACCGCGGAGAATCAACGGCTGGAGTCTTCCCTGGCCTCCTACCTGATGCGGCTGGCCAATTCGCCCTTGTTCGATCAACCGGTCGTGACCAAGAGCACCGTGGAAGAAACCGGGTCGCGGGACGGGACCGCGCCCGCGCCGGAGGACAAAAGGGAAGACCGGGCGGCATGGGAAAAGCAGGAAGGGTCCCTCCACTTCATCGTCCAACTGGACATACTCTAAAGGTCTGCCGATGGCCGAACCGATGAACGAACAACAGACGCGCGCGATACCCTTCAGAAGCCTGCTCTACATGCTGCTGTGCGGCGGAGTCATCGTCTTTTTCCTGGCCATCGCCATCATTCCCAATCTGCTCGCCATCCGGGAACTGCGCCGGGAACAGCAGGAAACCTCGGCCAGAATAACCCGGCAGTCGATACTTTTCCCCTTCTACCAAAAGACCCTGGCCATGGCCCTCGAAAAAGAAAACCGGGCCCTGCCCTTCCCGGCCGCGGCCACTCTGGCGCGCGACCGGATCGATGAGGCGCGGAGCGACTTCGCCGAGGCGGCCCTCCGGACGAACATGGATCTGGAACTGGTGCCGGAGTTCGCGTCCCTGTCCGGGGGGTCGAGAATGTTGACGGCGAACGTCAGCGCCCGGGGTGATTTTCATGATTTCCGCCGGTTGCTCGTCGAACTCGGCGATATACCCTATCTGACCCGGATGGGTGAAATACGGATTCAGGCCCTGCCGGGCGGCAATCGCTATGAGATCAAGTGCGGCCTGGCCCTGGAGGAGCAGAGATAACCCATGAGCCGAAGAGAAATCGCCATAGTTGTCATCATGCTCCTGGGTCTGGCGTATGCCGGCTACACCTATCTCTTCGAGGGGCCGAAAGAGGACGGGATCGATGTGGCCGGGGAAGCCGAGGAACTGACGAAATTCGTACAGGATGCGGCCCGGGTGTTGGCGGCCGGCAAGCTCACCGACCGCGAGACCTACTCCATTGCCAGGGCCGAGGCCGGATGGCCGTGGAACCCCTTTCATATCACCCTGGAGAGCCAGCCGGAGGAGGCCTTGGCGATCACCTTGCTCTATTCCGGCTTCCTGGCGATGGGGGGCAAGAGAATGGCCATTATCAACGGCCAGGAATATGAAACGGGCGAGAGGCTGCCGGAAGGCGATTTGATTGTGCGGGAAATCCATCCGGACCGGGTGGTCGTGGCGATGGAGGGCAGCAAACAGACACTTATCGTGCCACTTACGGAATAAAAAAAGGGGAACCATCCATGACTCCCGAGATGGGGATACTACACGGTAAAAACATTATATATCACCTGGCGGCCGTCCTTCTGGCCATCCTGATGCTGTCGGCCTGTGCCGATAAGGTCGAAGTTCCGGGCGATCCCTTTTTCGAGGAGTGGCGGGCCATGGTGGAGGAATCCCGGCCCCACGCCCCCGCCTCCAGGCCGCGGCGGGTGGATCTGCCGGAAAGGCCGCCCGAGCCGGACGCGCGGGAAGAAAAACCGGTGGCGGTCGCGTCGCAGGCCCTGCCTACCCGGCCGGTCACCATGGTGATGCGCAACACCGATGTCAACACCATTCTCAGGGCCCTCTCCAAGAGCGCCGGAGTGAATATCATGGTGAATGCCGACGTGTCGGGCACCATGAACGTGGATGTGACCGACACCCCCTGGGACCAGGTTTTCACCAGCGTGCTGGCCACCCGCGGTCTGAATTACGAATGGCAGGGCGAGATCATCCGGATCATCAGCCTGGCGGATATGCAGCACGACAAGGAGATCGAGGCGATCAAGCGGGCCACCGCCCGGGAGACCCAGGAGATCAAGAAGATCGAACCGCTGCTAATGCGGATCATCAAACTCGATTACGCCGATGCCGCCACCATGCAACCGGCCATGGAGGAACTGCTCACCCGGCAGTTGGAGGAACAGGCGGAACGGGAGGTGATCCGGGGGTCGGTGACCGTGGATGTGCAGACCAATTCCCTGGTGATCCATGCCATCGGGGACGACATCGTCAAGATGATCGCCCTGGTCGAGGAACTGGACACCCCGGCGGACCAGGTCCTGATCGAGGCCAATATCGTGGAAACGACCCGGGAGGTGGCGCGGGAGCTGGGGGTGCAATGGGGCGGTCTGCACCACACCACCGCCGGCGGCCAAAATTTCTGGATCACCCCCGGAGCCAACTCCACCGGCATCCTGGGGACGGACATCGCCACCCCCATTGCCCCCACCTCGGGCATGGCGTCCAATTTCCCGGCCGATCTCGGCGACGGCATCGGCATGACCCTGGGCTATGTGGCGGAAAGTCTGGGGGATTATGTGCTGACTGTGCAGCTTTCCGCCCTGGAACGGGCCCAGAAGCTGAACATCCTCTCCAGCCCCTCCATCACCACCCTGGACAACCAGAAGGCGATGATCGAAAGCGGCGCCAAGGTCCCTTTTCAAACCATCGACGTCAACGGCCAGATCGATATAAAATTCGAGGACGCCGTGCTCAGGTTGGAGGTGACTCCGCATGTGATCAACCGGCAGGTCATGAAACTGCGGATCATCACCACCAAGGACGAGGTCGATTTTACCAGAACGGTGCAGGGCAATCCGACCAT
>Ga0214472_10007715_pt1 | contig 11248 bp, 8 predicted proteins | sample RVTome_6_FD_207662 | JGI IMG/M metagenome (GOLD analysis project Ga0214472, IMG submission 207662) | Soil microbial communities from uranium-contaminated site in the Upper Colorado River Basin, Wyoming, United States - RVT140D175 | ecosystem: Environmental > Terrestrial > Soil > Contaminated >...
ACATGGCACAGATTAAACGGTCGGAACTGCTCTCTAGTCTTCAAGATGGGTCGTTTCCTTTCAATTCTCAGGTTTTCCTTTTTTGCGGCGAGCGATTTCTCTGCAAGGAAGCAGCCGATTCCATCCAGAATAAGCTCCTTGCACAACAACCAGGAGCTGTGCACACTGTTGATGGAGACGGGGAAGATCCCGGCCAGACCCTTGCCCGATTGATGAGCTACAGCCTGCTTCCGGGCCGGCAGCTCTACCGGGTCTCGAACAGCCGGATCTTTCACAGTAAAAACGTTGCTGCCGAAATATGGACAAAAGCGGCCCTGGCCTTCCAGGCCGGTCGACCCGATCCCGCCCTCCGTCACCTGCAGGCAATGATACAGTCGGTAGAGCTGGAAATCGATGGCCCAAGCCCGCTTTCTGAAATCACACAGCAGGAATGGAAAAAGATCTTCGCTTTCGATAAGCCCGGGGAAAGCCTCGACTGGGCCGACAAGCTCCTGACTGAATCAGGGGAGATAACCAAAGTCAATAAAGCGAACCTGGTCGACCGGTATATCGAAGCTTTCGACAAAGGCCTTCCCGGCGGAAACATTCTGCTTTTGACTGCAGAAACAGTGGACAAGCGCCAGCGGCTGTTCACCTACATAAAGAAAAAGGGCACCATTGTCGACTGCTCCGTCGCCTCGGGGGCAAACGCCGCTGCCCAAAATGAACAGAAAGCGGTTCTGAAAGAGGTGATGCAGAAGACGCTTCAGGAATTCGGCAAAAAGATTGACCCGCGAGCGGTGGAAATCTTTTTCGAGCGCGTCGGTTTTCATCCGGTGGCCGTGGTGACTGAAACAGAAAAGCTGGTGCATTTTGTCGGTGACCGACCGGTTATTTCCTGCAACGATCTGGAAGAAATGGTCGCACGCAACCGGGAAGACGCCCTGTATGAACTGACGGATGCCTTCAGTAAAAGACAGGTGGGCAGAACCCTGACTATCCTGTCGCGCCTGTTGGAACAAGGAATTCACAGTTTGGCTATCCTCGCCACCATGCGCAATTTCCTCAAAAAACAACTCATCTATCGATCCTTGCAAATGCGCCCCTCACCAGGCTGGCGACGTGGAATGAATGCCAATGAATTTCAAAACCATTACCTCCCGGACCTCAAGGCCCAGGGAGAATGGAGCGAACTGCTGCAGGGGCATCCATACGCCCTTTTTATGAGTTTCACCAAAGCCTCCGAGTACTCCTGTTCAGGCCTGAAACGATGGCTGACCATGCTCCTCGACGCGGAATTTCGTTTGAAAGGTTCACCATTGCCGCAACAGCTGGTCCTTGAGGAGCTTTTTCTTTCAATGCTTAAGGGGTCGCCAAAGTTTTCCTGAGATGAAGGTTTATGGTATATTGAAATTGAGGCGTTCATTATTATGGTAATTGGTGTCTGGAAGGAAATGAAATAAAGATGGCATCTTAGCCATAAGATGATGCCTAAAACAGTTTTTAGTACAATAAAAGCTGGAATAAGGTGAATGTTTATGGATAATACTAACTGAAGATATTGCCTCGGATAGGGGCTTTCTCTAAAATCACTAACGTTTTTTTCACAGTAGAACCATGGCAGAGAACAAGCAACGCAGAGAAGGATCCGTACTTACTGAAGAGAGTATTGAAACGAAAGAGCCGCGACTGTACAAGGTACTGCTGCACAATGACGACTATACCTCAATGGAATTCGTCATTGCGATACTCGAAACCGTTTTTCACAAGTCACCCCATGACGCAACTAAAATAATGCTTAATGTCCATAACGAAGGGGTAGGAATCGCCGGAGTATATACCCGTGAAATCTGCGAAACTAAGATCTCAGTTGTACACCAGTTGGCGAAGAAAAACGAGTTTCCACTCCGCTGTTCAATGGAAACAGTCTAACAGGTGAAAGGACCCCTTTCACCCAACAAAGTGCGAGAATTATGCTGAGCAAAACACTGGAAAAGGCCCTGATACTGGCCATAAGAGAAGCTAAAACTCATAACCATGAGTACGTCACCGTCGAACATATGCTCTATGGTCTTCTGCATGACGAACTCACGAGTTACATTATTAATGAGTGCGGTGGCTCGACCCAGGTATTAAAGGAACGTCTGGAGAAATTTTTCCTCATGGAAATCCCGAAATTCTCCGACACCAGTTCCGGAGAACCTGCCCAGACCATCGCCTTCAACAGAGTACTTCAACGTGCCGTAGCCCATGTCCAGAGTTGTGGCAAACAGCAGGTAGACAGCGGCGATGTACTGATCTCCATCCTGGCCGAGGAGGAATCCCATGCCGTCTATTTCCTTACCTCAATCGGGATTGGTAAGATGGCGGTTATGAACTTCATCTCCCATGAATTACCTGCCGAAGGATTGCAAAAAGAACCATTCACCACGCCGACCGAAAGTCCAATACCTCAAAAGGGGACAAAGGATGCCAAGGCGCTGGAAGAATTTACCGTCAACCTGGCGGAATATGCGGCTCAGGGAAGACTCGACCCGCTCATAGGCCGCAATGAAGAAATCAGCAGAATCATGCAGGTACTGTGCAGGCGTAAGAAAAACAACCCACTCCTGGTAGGTGAACCCGGCGTTGGTAAAACCGCCATGGCCGAAGGACTTGCGCTGCGCATTCATGAGGACAAAGTTGCCCGGCAGAAAGGCGAAAAAGCTAGAGTTCCGGATCTGCTGCAGGATGTTGAAATCCACCTGCTGGATATGGGAAATCTGGTCGCCGGTACTAAATATCGCGGCGATTTTGAGAAAAGGCTGAAAAGCGTGGTATCGGCCATAGAACAAAAGGGAAATGCCATTCTCTTCATCGACGAGATGCATACCATCGTCGGGGCAGGCGCCACCAGCGGAGGTTCAATGGATGCCTCCAACCTGCTGAAACCCGCTCTGCAGGCCGGTATTTTGCGTTGCATCGGCTCAACCACCTATGAAGAGTATAAAAACCAGATTGAAAAAGACCGGGCCCTCTCAAGGCGATTCCAGAAAATTGATATAGAAGAGCCGTCGGTGGCGGATACCCACCTTATCCTTAAGGGGTTAAAGAGCAAATACGAAGCCCATCACAATGTCCGGTACTCGCAGAATTCACTCAAGGCCATGGCTGAACTTTCGGACCGGTATATCAACGAGCGTTTTCTCCCGGACAAAGCCATCGATATCATGGATGAGGTCGGCTCCTTTTTCCGGCTTGAGGGCAGACAGGGCACTATGGTCAAAATCGGGGATATTGAGAGTGTCGTATCCCGAATAGCCAGAATTCCGGCCAAAAGCAGCTCAATCTCGGAGATTCATGAACTGAAAGAGCTGGCAATTAATCTCAAAAAAGTGGTGTTTGGCCAGGACGACGCCATCGAAGCAGTTACCACTGCCGTAAAGCGCTCCCGGGCAGGCCTTGGCAACCCCGACTCACCCACCGGCAGCTTTATCTTTGCCGGACCCACCGGAGTTGGAAAAACAGAAGTAGCCAGACAACTTGCTTTCACTCTCAATGTGCATTTCGAGCGCTTTGACATGAGCGAGTACATGGAGAAGCATGCTGTGGCAAGGTTGATTGGATCACCCCCGGGTTATGTAGGTTTTGACCAGGGAGGGTTGCTGACCGAAGCCATTCGCAAACATCCTTACTCGGTGTTGCTGCTTGATGAAATCGAGAAGGCACATCCCGACATTTTCTCCATTCTCCTGCAGGTAATGGATCACTCCACCCTTACCGATAACTCAGGCCGAAAGGCTGATTTCCGCAATGTTATCCTCATCATGACCACCAATGCGGGAGCACGGGAACTGGCAAATCGAAGCATCGGTTTTGTCACACGCAAAAAAGGCAAAGACCAGACCGCCGTCAACAAACTTTTTGCCCCCGAGTTCCGCAACAGGCTCGATGCCATCGTCTCTTTCAGCGCGCTTGATCAGGAGGCCACAGAGCGGGTTGTCGACAAGCTGATTTCAGAGCTGGAAGGACAACTCGCCGAAAAACGAGTGAGCATCAAACTCAGTGATCAGGCCAGAAAATATCTGGCGAAGAAGGGCTACGACCCCGACTATGGTGCCAGACCACTCAGGCGGCTGATTATGAAGGAGATTGGTGATATCCTGACCGAGGAAATACTTTTTGGAAAGTTAGCCAAGGGTGGGGAGGTATTTATCGACGAGGACAATACGGAACTCACCTTCAAGTATACAAAGTAACCGGAAAAAAAATTATATTTCACGTTGTGCCGCAAAACAGCCTTCCCAAAAGACTGTTTTGCGGTTTTTTTATGTTTTTCACTGTAAAGCCCAGAAAACGCCTGACCGTTTCTTTACGAAAACCGCCCGTTGTTGTATAGGTGTATAGATATAAAATACCGATACATGCAGTTTCGATCCCCATTTCCACAGCGAAATGATAACAAAGCAAGGAGAAGCGGCTATGAATAACTGTATCTTTTGCAAGATTATTGCTGGCGAAATTCCCGCAAAAAAGCTTTATGAAGATGATGAAGTGCTGGCGTTCTGGGATATTGCTCCCCAGGCACCGGTTCATTTTCTGGTGATCCCCAAAAAACACCTTGCCGGTCCCTCGGATGTCGTTGAGGCCGATGACAAACTAGTCGGCAAACTCATCCGTGTCGGGGCACAACTTGCGAAAGAAAACGGCACCGGCGACGGCTACCGGGTGATCTTCAACAATGGCGCCAAGGCCGGGCAGGAAGTGTTCCACATTCATTTGCACATCCTTGGCGGCAAAGACAGGCCCTGGCCTATGTAACAACTGCCTCCCCGTGCAAGCTCTTTTATGCCGACAACGGCAGGGTTTGGAAAATAACAAGATATAAAAATTTAACAGACCATTTTCCACCTTGATTTCGGGTGCGGCGGCAAAGGAGATACAGTATGGAACAGTGGTTTCGTGAATTTACACCGATAACACAGGCTCTGATCGGTACAGGTTTTACCTGGTTTGTGACCGCTATGGGAGCGGCGCTGGTCTTTTTCTTTAAGAAAATCGAGCGGAAGGTCATGGATGGGATGCTCGGCTGTGCGGCCGGAGTCATGATTGCGGCCAGTTTCTGGTCCCTGCTGGCACCGGCCATTCAAATGGTCGAGGATAACGGCGGTATTGCCTGGCTGCCGCCCCTGATCGGTTTTTTATGTGGCGGTCTGTTCCTCTGGTGCGCCGATAAAATTCTCCCGCATCTTCATCCGGGATTTCCCGCAAAGGATGCGGAGGGGATTAAAACAAGTTGGCGACGCTCCGTCCTCCTGGTTCTGGCAATAACCCTGCACAATATCCCGGAGGGGTTGGCGGTTGGCGTAGCCTTTGGGGCTGCGGCGGCGGGTCATCCCGCTGCTTCAATCGGTGCAGCCATTGCTCTCGCCATCGGCATCGGTATTCAGAATTTTCCGGAAGGCGCCGCTGTTTCCGTACCTTTACGCCGGGAGGGGATGTCACGCACCAGGAGCTTTATGTATGGCCAGGCCTCCGGAATTGTTGAACCGATTGCCGGAGTCCTGGGTGCCGCTGCCGTGATCATCATGCAGCCGATTCTCCCCTACGCCCTTTCTTTTGCAGCCGGGGCCATGATCTATGTCGTGGCCGAGGAACTGATTCCGGAGTCACAGGCGGAACGGCACTCCGACATTCCGACCGTGGGGGTTATGATTGGATTTGCCATAATGATGACGCTTGATGTTGCTCTCGGTTGATATGCATAACTGCTTGAAACCAGCGGTATTTCTTTTTTGACAGTGACCCTGATATGAATGATTTCTCCATGGCCTTCGTCCTTTTTTTTCAAGGTTTCCTGCCGAGGGCTTTTTCCGTGCCGTCCCTTGTTCTGCTGCTGTTTACAGCTTCGACGCTGTTGTTTTTTGCCTGCATCATGTTACTTCTCAAAGTTGCCGCCATAAAAACGGACCTCCGCGCGACAGCACAGAAACTGGCAATGGCGGAAATAACCGGTGCAGAGACCTTGACGCGTAACAACAACCAGGCCCTGAAAGAGGCCAGACTGACCACTCTCCTGGAAAATGAGCGAAAACACGCCGCCGAAAAGCTGCAGCTGCTTGAGGATGCCCGGGAAGAACTGCGCCTGCAGTTTGCCGGGCTGGCCCAACGAATTTTTGACGAAAAAAGCGCCCGATTCAGCGAACTCAATCGGGAACGACTGGAAGCGATCCTGCAGCCGTTCAACAATCAGCTGACCACCCTGAAACAGGAAATTAACGAAATCTATCGGCATGACAGCCGCGAGAGATTTTCCCTGAAAAATGAGATTATCCAGTTGCGGGACCTCAACCAGCAGGTTAACCAGGAGGCAATCAATCTCACCAGAGCATTGAAAAGCGATACGAAAATCCAGGGCAACTGGGGAGAGTTGGTTCTCGAACGGGTTCTGGAACGGTCCGGCCTGCGACGCGGAATTGAATATGAAACACAGGAAGGTTTTCGCGATAACAACAACCGGTTACTGAAACCGGATGTGCTTGTCCATCTCCCGGAAGGCAAAGATATAATTATTGACTCCAAGGTATCGCTGGTCAGCTGGGAGAAATATGTGAACAGTGACGACGAAAGCCGGCGAGCCTTCCATCTCAGCGAACTGTTGAAAGCTATTCGCGATCATATCGCGATCTTGAGTAAAAAAAATTATCCCGAGCTGGCCGGAATACATTCCCTTGATTTCGTCTTGATGTTCATGCCTATTGAGGCCGCTTTTTCCACGGCCTTCCAGCAGGACGATAATCTTTTTGGCGAGGCTCTCACCAAAAACATCATTATAGTAACACCTACCACCTTGCTGGCAACCCTGCGCACGGTGGAAAATATCTGGCAATTTGAGCATCAGAGCAAGAATTCACTGGAGATCGCCAGACGGGCAGGAATCATGTATGATAAGTTTCGCGGGTTTGTGGAGGAGATGGAAAAAATCGGCAAACAACTGGCCACCTGCCACAGCACCTACGACGGTGCGCTGCTGAAGTTGACCCAGGGCCGCGGCAACCTGGTCGCCCAGGCGGAACAATTGAAGGAATTGGGAATTCAGGTTAAAAAGGATATCCCCACTTCAATAACAGATTTAGCTGAACTTGAACTGAAAAACTAGCATCGGCGGATAGCGGATAGCGATACTACATCAATTTACTTATCAGGAGGCGCCGTTGCTGTTACATCATCAATTTATCGACATCGCCAAACAGTTCCGCAAAAAATTGGCAATCCATGATTTCACCACCAACCGGGAACTTACCTATTCCAAGGTTCTTATCGCCTGTTTAATTCTGACTCGTTTTTTTCGAAAACAGGGTAAAGGATTTATCGGTATCATGATACCGACTTCAGCTGGCTGCATCCTCACCAAAATTGCCATTCTGATGAGTGGCCGCACCCCGGTGATGATCAACTACTCTACCGGAGCCGAACAAAACGTCAAATATGCTCAGAGCAAATGTGATTTTAGAACAATCATTACCTCCAAGGCACTGCTGGAAAAAATAGAGTGCGCCCATGTAGACGGGATGGTCTACATCGAAGACATCATGGCTTCCGTGACCACCGGCCTGAAAGTGAGAGCGGCATTAACCGCGGCGCTGCCCGCGGCACTGATTAAAAAGCTTGTTCACTCCGGCCATGAGGACGATACCGCGGTTATCCTTTTTACCAGCGGCAGTGAAAAAGATCCGAAGGCGGTGGAGCTGACCCATAAAAACATTCTGTCAAATATCAATTCGGTTTCTCCGGTTTTCGAGTTTCGCAGCGATGATGTTTTTATGTGCACCCTCCCCTTATTTCACGTCTTCGGGCTGACGGTAAACCTCTGGCTGCCCATCTGTTACGGCATGAAAATGCTCACCTACGCCAATCCGCTCGACTTCAAAAAGGTGTGTTCCATCGTCAGGGAACAAAAGGCAACCTTTCTGGTCGGTACGCCTTCATTTTTCTGGGGATACCTGCGAAAATCCGAGCAAGGTGATTTTGATTCTCTCCGTATTGCTCTGACCGGAGCGGACAAATGTCCGGACTCCCTTCGGGAAGGTTTTAAAAACAAACATAATATTACTGTCTACGAAGGATACGGAGCAACGGAATGCTCGCCGGTAATTTCCACCAATACCCCTGAATTCAACAGGCCCGGCAGTGTCGGCAAGCCGATTCCCGGCATTCAGGTACGCATTGAAAATTACGAGACCGGCGAGGAATGCGCTGTTGGCGAGGATGGCCGTATCCTGGTCAAAGGCAACAGCGTCATGAAAGGATATTTTAACGATTTCGAACAGACCTCCCTGCATATCCGTCGTGGCTGGTATGACTCCGGCGATATGGGCAATCTCGACGAAGACGGCTATCTGTGGCATGTTGGCCGTTTGAAGAGATTCGTTAAAATAGGCGGCGAGATGGTTTCTTTGGTGAAGATCGAGGATGTGCTGGAAAAATTCCTGCCGGAAGACAGCCATTGCTGTGTCGTGGAGATTCCCGACGCGATTAAAGGGGCAAGAATTGTCGCGGTGGTTACGACCCCTTTAGATGAAAAGACCGTTCTCAAGCGGATGGGAGAATATCTCCCCTCTATCGCTCTTCCCAAGATTTTTCTGGTCTGGGAGACACTACCGAAAATGGGCAGCGGCAAAATTGATTTCAGGAAAATATCCGAAATGGCCAGAGAGCAGCTTACCCGCAAAAGTATCCCATAATCATGGAAGCTATCGAAGAAAGGAGCAGTCGGCTGAGAATGTTTTTTCGCAGCCCCCTCTTTGATATTATCCAATTTATTCTGTTCATTGCTCTTTTAGGTTGGCTGACTGTGCACAGTGCCGAAAATATCGGTTATAACTGGCAATGGTACCGAATTCCCCGCTACCTGTTTTCTTCCACCGAGTCGGGGATCGTTGCCGGTCCTTTAATCGAAGGGCTCAAAATTACCCTGCAGATCTCCCTGATAAGCCTGGTTTTTGCCATGGCTATCGGTTTACTGACCGCCGTTTTTCGTCTTTCCAACTCTTTTGTCGCTCGCTGGCTGGCAATCATCTATCTTGAAACCAGCAGAAATACTCCCCTTCTTATCCAGATCTTCTTCATCTATTTTGTGCTTGGCCCGATGCTGGGGCTTGAACGGATGGTCGCGGCAATTCTCGCCCTGAGCCTTTTTGAAGGAGCCTATGCCTCGGAAATTTTTCGTTCCGGAATTCAAGCAGTTGACAGAGGACAAATCGAGGCGGCCGGCAGCCTGGGCCTCACTCGTCTGGCCACCTATCGCCATATCATCATCCCCCAGGCTATCAGGACAGTGCTCCCGCCGCTCACCAGCCAGGCCATCTCCCTGGTAAAGGATTCGGCACTGGTCAGCACCATTGCCATTTATGATCTAACCATGCAGGGCCAGGCCCTGATCGCCGAGTCCTACCTGACCTTTGAAATCTGGTTTACCGTGGCGGCAATGTACCTTGCAATTACATTATTTTTATCGGTAGTTGTTGGCATAATGGAAAAACGTCTTAGTTTACCATGACATATAGCGTTTAATGCAGAGTTTAATGACTTCCCGCCCTAACAAAAAATAAGGAGATCGATATGAAAAGACCTGGTTCCTTCCTGTATTCGATTACTCTCACCGTTCTGTTGCTGTGCCTCGGCAGCTTCAGTCACGGTGCGACTATCCAGCAGGATATTTCCGCAGCCAGCACCATCGAAACCATTAAGAAAAGAGGTGTGTTAAAAGTCGGCATGGACATTTTCCAGCCCTGGGCCATGAAGGACAAAAACGGCAAGCTGATCGGTTTTGAGATAGATGTTGCCACTCGCCTGGCCGAAGATATGGGAGTAAAGGTTGAATTCCTGCCCACCGCCTGGTCAGGTATTATCCCCGCACTTTTGACAGGAAAATTCGACGTTATTATCGGCGGAATGGGCATTACTCCCCAACGCGCCCTGCAGGTCAACTTCACTCAACCCTACGAGTTTTCGGGGATGAGCATCGTCGCCCATAAAAAGGTTGCAGCCGGTTTCGATTCCCTGGAAGATTTCAATAAACCCGAGGTGCAGATTGCCGTAAAACTTGGTACGACCGCCGCCGCGGCTGCAAAAAAATTTCTGCCCAAAGCAAAACTCAGGCTGTTTGATACCGAGCCCCAGGCCTACCAGGAATTGCGTAACGGCAATGTCCATGCAGTGGTCGGTTCCGCTCCCCGCCCGGCTTATGAAGCGGTCGATTACAGTGAAACCCTCTTTTTGCCGGTGCAGGAAACCTTTACCAGGGAACCGATTGGTTTTGCCATGAGAAAGGGCGATCCGGACACCCTGGCATTTTTCAATAGCTGGATTACCGTCGTCACCCTTGAAGGCTGGCTTGAAGAGCGTCATAATTATTGGTTCGGTTCCAAAAACTGGATCGATCAGGTCGAATAAACAGACGACAGCCGTAGATTCCCCATGCAACCGAAAAAACCTGCAGTAACCGTACTTGACGGCGTCGTTCTCGCTGTTATTATCTGCTTCTTCGCCTACATATGGTATCGGCTATTCTTCTCGCTCAATTATAAATGGAACTGGGGTATCATTCCAACCTATCTGGTTCGTTTTGATTCGGGCGAGCAACGCTGGACTGCGAATATTCTTCTGGAAGGATTCCTCACCACAATCAAAATCAGTGTCTGGGCAACGCTTTTTGCCGCGCTGCTCGGTTTTTCCATTGGCTTAATGCGGGTCTCCCCCCGGCTTTTTTTTCGGTTGATCGGCCGAACTTATATCGAGTCGATTCGCAACACGCCGCCTCTGGTGCTGGTTTTTATTTTTTATTACTTTGTCAGCGACCAGCTGCTCACCTTTCTTGCCATAGAAGACCTCTTTCGAACGAGTCCGGCCCAGACGCGAAACATCCTCACTTTCCTGCTTGCCGAACCGGGACTAATCACCCCGTTTCTCTCAGGAATCCTTACCCTGGCCCTTTTTCAGGGTGCCTATATTGCAGAAATCGTGCGAGCGGGTATTCAGGCAATCGACACCGGACAGTGGGAAGCGGGCAAAGCTCTCGGGCTGACCAGATGGAAAATGATGCGTCTGGTCGTCCTGCCCCAGGCCATACGAATCATGTTGCCGCCGCTGGCCAATGAATTTATCAATACCATTAAATGGTCTTCCATTGTCTCCATAATCTCCATCCAGGAACTCACCTTCCAGGGCTTGCAGGTGATGGCATCGACCCAGGCAACTATTGAGGTCTGGCTGACCATTTCCGTTATGT
>Ga0214472_10007716_pt1 | contig 11245 bp, 7 predicted proteins | sample RVTome_6_FD_207662 | JGI IMG/M metagenome (GOLD analysis project Ga0214472, IMG submission 207662) | Soil microbial communities from uranium-contaminated site in the Upper Colorado River Basin, Wyoming, United States - RVT140D175 | ecosystem: Environmental > Terrestrial > Soil > Contaminated >...
TCCTTACTGGTTATTTCTTTCCTGTATATGAACCTGCGTTATTGTTTCAGGTCGCAGGCTGTCAGAAACCATCCCTGGTTTCTGCCCTCCGGGCGCACTATGTGCGACCAAATTCGTTCCAGACGAATTTGTCAACTCCTGCCCGGGGCACCAATCATGACTCGTTATTTTATTTTGCTATTTTTTTTCATCCTGCCCTTATCTGTCGAAGCTGACCGGACTTCAATCGACGGATGCAAACCTGTTGTAGAAATCAATTCCCAACGGCAAACCATACGTTTGCGGGCACATAAGAATGCATATCTCGATTGCACTGTTCCTCAAGAAAAATTCAATGAGTTGATAGCAGCTGCCTTCACTGATCCGGAAATTGACAAAACAGAATTCAAATCATTATTCATAGGCAGACTGGTTGAATATCCCTGGCTGTCACAATATCTTGCGAAACAGGCGCTGCAGCATCCTGACTGGGATTCTGAACAAGGAAAATTTGCCGGAGAAAATATCAATGCATTTGTTTCCGGAATACTGTCTGCACCCGAATTACTGGAACAAATACAACAACCACTGAATGAAACAGGTTATATTGTGACCGTTGCATCAGTTGAAAAAGTACTGATCGGTAAAGCCAATGAGATAGAATGGCTGGATATTAATGAAACAGTCCTGGTGCCTTATGATGTCATGTTACATTTCATACTGGAACAACAGGATTTACCCAGCGACAGCATGGAATAAATAATTGCCATATGATTAAAGATATATCCGGAATACTGGCTTTTGCTTTTATCGGACTGGTTTCCGGGTTCATCAACTGGTCCGGTATGTTTTTTCTGCCTGAAATTCCTGCCATACAACAATATTATCCATCCGTGATACTGGGTATTTTCCTGTTTCTCGCCGGCAGGTATGTAGCCCATCTGAAATCTTTCAATCAAATTTTGAGCCTGATCATCCTGATTGTTTTCAGCAGCATCGGCTGGCGTGCCTCCATAGAATATGGTCATGCCCTGGGCGGGCCGGTACCGTTTGTCAATGCAGGCATTATCGGTGCATTTGCTGTAGCGATTGGATGGTTATTAGCCTGGCAGATCCGTACAGGCATTATCAAATTGATTGTTATCGTGACATTGGCAGGTGCATTGGGCGGTGGAATATTTCAATTGTTCAATACATTACTGTCTGATTCCGAAAATCTCTGGGTATTGATACTCTTCTGTGAGTGGCAAACGATATTATTTGCAGGAATTGCACTTGCCCATCAACATAAACACAAAAAAGCGGGAAAATAGCGATTGCCTGTATCTGACACAATATAAAACTGAATTTACTGACCACATAGAACGATATTTATTAATGAGTAACGTCTATTATGAATTCACCGCCCTGCTGCTGGTTTCAGCTCTGGTCGGTGCAATAGCAGTCCGTTTACGCCAGCCATTAATCGTCGCATTTATTTTCGTAGGAATTCTGGTCGGGCCGGCAGCACTGGGCTGGGTTCGTTCACATGACGAAATTGCCCTGCTTGCCCAGATTGGCGTGACAGTCCTGTTATTTGTTGTTGGGTTGAAACTCGATTTACATTTGATTAGGCATATCGGCCCGGTCGCTCTTGCAACTGGTCTTGGCCAGCTTGGTTTTACGATCGTATTTGGATATCTGATCGGCATTGCTCTTGGGATGGATCATGTCAAGGCAATATACATTGCAACAGCACTGACCTTTTCCAGCACTATTATCATTGTCAAACTGCTTTCCGATAAACGGGAAATTGATTCACTGCATGGACGTATCGCTATGGGTTTCCTGATTGTGCAAGACATTGCCGTTGTTATTGCCATGATGGTAGTAGGTTCATTACATACCCAGGTTGATGCGGGCGCCGGTTTTACTTTCCTGACTATCATTACACGTCTTGCTGCTGCTGCAATATTTGTTGCGCTGTTTATGCGTTTTATATTACCCAACCTCATGGGTCTGCTTGCACGCTCCCAGGAACTGCTGTTGTTGTTTGGTATTGCCTGGGGTACTGCCCTGGCTTCTGCAGGCGAGTTGATGGGTTTCAGTAAGGAAGTCGGTGCATTTCTCGCAGGATTCTCGTTGGCTTCCACACCTTATCGCGAAGCAATCAGTGCACGCCTCACCAGCCTGCGTGATTTTCTGTTGCTGTTCTTCTTTATAGATCTTGGATCAAGACTTGATCTTTCCACTCTGGGTGCAGAAGTACCTGCCGCTGTAATACTCTCGTTGTTCGTACTGATTGGCAACCCGCTTATTGTGATGGCCATTATGGCATACATGGGTTACCGCAAGCGTACCGGTTTCATGGCCGGGCTGACTGTGGCACAAATCAGTGAATTTTCGATTATCTTTGTCGCAATGGGCATCAGCCTGGGACATGTTGGACTTGAGTCACTTGGCCTGGTAACGCTCGTGGGTCTCGTCACTATTACCCTGTCTACCTACATGATTCTGTATTCACAACCTATTTATGAACATCTTTCACCATGGTTGAAATGGTTTGAACGCAGTAATCCATTTCGTGAACGTGCGGTAGAAAAAGGGCAACGCTCAGGCGATGAGGCAGAGATTATTATCTTTGGTGTCGGCCGTTATGGCAGCCGTCTGACAATGCAATTGAAGGCGCGTGGCCTGGCTGTGCTTGGTGTTGATTTTGATCCTGAGAATGTCCGGAACATGCGCCGCAAGGGAATTCCCATGCGATTCGGTGACGCAGAAGATCTGGATTTTCCTGAAAGTTTACCGTTATCCAATGTCCGCTGGGTAGTCAGCACATTACCACAACCGGATGTTAACCTGACCTTGCTGCGCGCACTCAACAACCAGGGTTACACAGGGAAGGTGGCTGTGACCGCACACAATGAACCTGAAGGGAAAATACTGGATCATGCCGGAGCTGACAGGGTGCTTTATCCGTTCATCGATGCTGCGGATTTTGCTGCAGAAGTGATTGCGGATGAACAAAGCCAATAAAATTAATCTACATAGAAAGATTTCTCACCTTCCGGGCGTGTTTTGAAGCGGCGGTGTACCCAGAGGTAATCCACCGGATTGTTCCTGACCTGTTGTTCAAAGATTTGATTAATGCGTGTGGTGTCCTGTTCCAGATTATCAGTTGGAAAATTGTCCAGTTCTTTTTCAATTATCACGCGATATCCCTGATTGTGTGGCAAACGCTGCTGGATGAGGGGCAGTACCGGCGTATTATCAATCGCGGCCAAACGTGACGTGGCGGGGACAGTAGCCGCCTGTAATCCAAAGAACGGCACAAAAATGGAATGTTTCCTGCCGAAATTCTGATCAGGAATATATGCAACAGTTTTATTACTGCGTAAGCTGCGGATCATGGCACGCAAATCATCATGCGGGATTAACTTGCTGCAATGTCTGAGCCTGCCACTGGTAATAATGTGATCGATAAGTGGATTGTTATTCTTGCGATACATCGGATGAAAATCCGCATGCAATTTCAATACATGTCCAATAACATCCAGTGTAGTGAAATGCCCTACCAGCAGAATAACTCCTTTACCTTTCTTTAATGCGTTTTCAAGATTTTCCAGGCCTTCAATTTTTGCCAGCGGACGGAATCGTTCATCCGGCCACCACCAGGTGATGCCAAATTCAAACAGGCACATACCGAGAGATTCAAAATGTTTTTTTAAAGTTTCCCTCCGTTTTTCTCCAGACCAATCCGGAAAACAAAGACGCAGATTGGTTTCGGCAATTTTTCTGCGTTTCGGTGACAGATGTAACAGCACCCTGCCCAGCATGCGACCAAGACACATCTGTATACCGTAAGGTAAATATGAAATCAGCCGTAGCAGACCATAGAAGATCCATATCAGCCAGTAACGGGGATGTAAAAAATTCATTTTATATTTTATCTATTATAGTGAAAGTCCTGACTCTTTTTAACCCACCTGTACTACTTATCCCGGTGTCCATTTGCCTCCTTCTTCCGGTGACCAGATATACAATGGAATGATTGGGCAACCTGATTCAATTGCTGCTGAAAAGGCAGGATTGTCTGCGAGTCGCAGATCCAGCCTGAACCAGACGATGACAGGAGAATTCATTTTGTAACAATCAGCTGGTTTTCTTTTTCAGCAGGAAAGTTGCCAGTGACGGCAGAAGTAAAACTGCTCCCAGCATATTAACAAAAAACATGAACATCAACAGGATTCCCATATCTGCCTGGAATTTCAACGGAGAAAACACCCATGTCATAACACCTATTGTCAGGGTGATTGCAGTAAAAAGAACAGCAAATCCCGAGGTCGCCAACGTCAGTTCAAAAGCGCGATTAATCGGCAAACCCTCAGATAAAAACTCCGAAAACCGGTTGTAGATATAAATACCATAATCCACACCAATCCCTGCACCAAGTGCAACCACAGGCAGAGTATTCACCTTGAGACCGATCTCCAGCACGCTCATCAGTGCATAGGTCAAAAGTGAAACCAGTGCAAGAGGTATAACAATACACAACGTACCGGGAATGGAACGGAAGGTTATCAGACACAAAATAATGATTGCGCTATAGACATAGATCAAAATGGGAAATTGTGCAGCTTCAACTTCCTGATTGGACGCCGCCATGACCCCGACATTACCGGTAGCCAGTTTGAACTGAAGCGAGTCTGAAGTATGACTATCAGTAAATTCAGTAATGCTCCTGATAATGGTTTTGATGGTTTCCGACTTGTGATCTTTGGTAAATATCATGACCGGCATAACGCTGCAATCGCTGTTCAGTAATCCTGATGAAGTGGGCACATATGCTACAGACTGGGTCAACACTAACTGGTTTCTGGGCAACACACGCCATTTCATGTTCCCTTCATTCCAGCCGGCATTGATGACCTTGGCAATACCCGGTAATGCAATGACTGATTGCACACCTTCTGTATTCAGCATATGCCACTCGAAACGGTCGATCATCTCCATAATGTCATAATTGATACATCCTTCCGGGATTGTTTCGACTATCACTGTCAGCACATCTACACCAATGGAAAAACGACTGGCAATTTCTTCAGTATCCAGATTGTATCTCGAATCACTGTGCAGTTCCGGTACACCATGCTGCTGATCGCCAATCTTGACTTCCATACCTTTCCATAATCCCACTACCAGTAATAATGCCGAAACCATAATGACTATCGCAGCATTTGCCGGAATGGTTATCCTGGACAAATATTGCCACACGGGAAACAGATAATGGGCACGACGCAGCAGTTTGCCCTGATAATGGGCATCTATTCTAAAAAATGATATCAGTACCGGTAATAAAAACAGATTGGTCAGGATAATCACTGCAACACCCAGGCTGGCTGTAATGGCCATCTCCTGGATAATTTCCACCTTGATTAGCAGGATAGCAATAAATCCTATTGTGTCGCTCAGCAATGCAATCATGCCCGGTATCAACAGACGGCGGAAACTGTCACGACAGGCATTTATACTGTCCATTCCCTTGTAAACGCCAACACGTATACTGCTTATCATCTGTACGCCATGACTGACACCTATGGCAAAAATCAGGAACGGTACCAGGATCGACATCGGATCTATGCCATATCCCAGCAAGGGCAACAGACCCAATTGCCATATGACTGCAATCAATGAACAGGTGATCGGCACCAGGGCAATTTTTACTGATTGGGAATAATAAACCACCAGCAGTGTGGTGATTATCAAGGTAATTATAAAAAAGAAAATGACGCGCCTGGCACCATCGGTAATATCACCAATCACCTTGGCAAAACCGATGATGTGATAATCAATACTGACATTAGTCATGTCACCGCTGTATTTTCCACGGATGTTTTCTTCCAGCTGTCTTGCTACATCAACATAATCCAGTGACTTTCCGGTATCCGGATTGACATCAAGTAATTGTGCACTGACAAGCGCACCGGAAAAATCATTGGCCACCAGACGCCCTACAATTCCGGCCTTGATAATGTTTTCCCTCACCAGCTCGAGGTCTTCAGGTGTGTAATTAAAATCATCCGGAATAACATCGCCGCCGGTGATTCCGTCTTCTACAACTTCAGTAAAACGTACATTTGGAGTGAAAAGCGATCTTACCTGGGCACGATCAACCCCGGGAATAAAAAAAATCTCGTCTGTAACATTTTTTAATGTCTCGAAAAACTCCGGTGTAAACATATCACCATCCCTTGCAATCAATGCCACCAGAATACGGTTTGCACCGCCAAACTCATCGCGATGCTTGAGAAAGGTCTGCATATATTCATGCTCAAGCGGCAGCATTTTGGAAAAGCCGGCATCTACCCTTAGCTGCAATGCTGAATAAAACATGAATATTGTTGTGAGCAGAAAAAATAACAGGGCTTTTTTCCTGTTTTCAAACAATAGAGATTCTATTTTCAGAATCAGTGGATAGTCAGTCATCTGTGATGCCCAGTTGCTCCCTTTTCCAGAATTCGATCCCGTGATCACCCGCTACCATAATTCCGTTCTTTCCGGATTCAATAACAGCTGCGTAATTGTGTCTGTGTCCAAGTTCATTAAGTTTAAATGAGCTGCCATGATCATCGCTAATTAACAGCGCACCTCCCATGCCAGTGACTATTATCCTGCCATCATGCAGCTGGACACTTTTAGCAAGAAGCTCACGTGTATCTGTATATATCTCTATCCAGCTTTCACCGGCATCGTCTGATCGATACATATGACCGCGCAGCCCATAAACAATAACAGAATCATTCTCTAATGGCTGTATACCGAAAAATGAACCTGCATAAGGTGACGGCAATTCCTTCCAGTTTTTACCAAGGTCATCTGATCGATATATACGCCCGGCCTCAGCAGCGATATACAATTTTCCGGAGGAAGAATATGTAATATTGTTCAAATGTAACTCATAGGATTCTGTCAGGTCATTGGTAATTTCTGTATCATCATTATCATGAATAGTGTTCATTTCCTGTTGAATCCAGGTTTCACCTCCATCCGTCGAAACCAGAAAAAGTCCATAAGCACCAATGGCAATACCATATTGATTATCTGCAAACCAGATATCCAGTAACGGTATCTGATCTTCAGGAACAGCATAAACCTCCCGCCAATGCCTGCCCCCGTCTGTAGTTTTCAGAATCACGGCATCATGTCCTGCTGCCCAGCCATTTTTGTCATCATGGAAATAAACGCTGGTCAGTGTGGCATCAGAAGGAACAACAGATTTTTGCCAGATTTGCTCATCTTGTGAGACCAGAATATGACCACGTTCACCAACCGCGATTATATTTTCCCCGGCTCGTGTCAAATCAAGAAACAGTGTTCTGGAGAGTAACGGTATATTTTCCCTGTCATTAATATCGAGGATATTTTGTGTGGTATAACCGGTCATTGCATATAACATGCATGTCAGCAGCAATATTCTGACCATGTTTATTTTCCGTCGCAGCATACTCACTGGAAATAATTCATGCCCCGTAAAAGAAAAAACCCGGATGTTATTAAACATGATCCGGGTCCAATACAAAATGTGTCAGGCAAAGTATCAGCGAACGCCATCCCGGCGTAATGCCGCCGGAGTGAAATCTGAATCGCTGAATTTGACATTAAAATTATATGGTGGACTTTCGTTAAACAGTCCGACAGCAAGATAACGTCCCGCCTGAAGATCGATATGCGTTTCCAGGGAAGTCCAGAGATTGGGGACATCATAATAATTCATGGCAATTCCTTCCGATACACGCCAGAGTTGATCCCGATTATCGTATTGGTCAACTGCAAGTATCTGCCATGAATCTTCATCGACATAGAATGTGCGGCGCTTGTAAAGATGTCTTGCACTGGATTTCAATGTTGCATCCACAATCCATACCCGGTGCAATTCATAACGAGCATAATCCTGATTGATATGCAGCGGTTTCAGTATGTCGCTGTATTTGAGTGAAGGATCCTGCAATTTGTAATTATTGTAGGGAACATACATTTCCTTTTTGCCAACCAGTTTCCACTCATAGCGTTCCGGGCTGCCGTTGAACATATCCAGTTGATCATTGGTGCGCATGCCATCTGATGCCGTACCAGGATTATCGAATGCAACATTGGGCGCACGGCGTACCCGGCGCTGTCCCGGGTTATAGACCCAGGCATTACGGTTCTCTATATTCTGGTTCAGGGTTTCATGCACCAGCAGGATGCCGCCTGCCAGGCGTGCAGGAGCTGTGACTTCCTGTTTAAAGTACAGAATAATATTGTTAAGTTTATCCGGCGTCATCCCCTCATGGCTGTAGGCAATACTGATTTGATCATTGAATTGCACCAATGTGTAATCACCACCGCGGGTTGGAGCTGCCTGCACGATACGTCGTTCAATATAGTTCCCACGCCAGCGCAGTAAATGATTCCATACTACTTCCAGTCCATTTGCGGGAATAGGAAACGGAATGCCAATAACAGCACCCTCAACGCCGTTACCATCCGGTGTCAATTTCGCAGTGGCTGCTACTGTGCGGGTTGCATCATAAATGCGTTGTGGTGCTGCTGCACTGCGGCGGGTGGGATAAACATGCATCTTGTAAGTTTCACTGTAGGTTTTGAGTAATGCCTTGTGACCTTCAGTGAGTTTATCGGCATATTGATCCATGTTCCCTGCATTGATGGTGAACTTGGCCGCATCACCCGCATAGGGATCAACATAATGTTTGCCTGGTTGATAACCCGCTGGTGGTTGTGTCAGGCCTCCTTCCCATGACGGAATGGAACCATCGGTATTGCCGGCTTTTTCTCCACCTAGCGGTGTTAAATCTGTTCCGAGGCGTGCGATCTGATCTGATGTGATTTCCGCATTTACGTTTATAGTCAGGAAAAGTACCGGTAATAATAAAAGCTGGTTCAGTTTGTTTTTTTTCATGATTCGATTTTCCCTTTTCCTAGAATGAAAAACTGACACTTAAAGAGAGAAAGTCACGGTCATACAGGAGATTCTGAGCGCCACCGCCAAAGAAACTGGTATAACTCAGATCAGCCTGCCAGGCGTTCTGATAACTTGCACCGAGTCCGGCGGTAACTATCTTGCTGCCTTCAACAAAGTTGCCACCGGGTCCGGGCGTGATACCGGAAACATCATGCCGCCATTCAATGCGTGGATGCAGGTTAATGGCTCCTACAACATTGTTGTAATCCAGCCGCCCTACAATGCGATAACCCCAGGACGTGGCGTCGGCAAAATCACCATTAGGCTGAACACCCAGACCAAACCCGGTCCGATCCAGACCCAGGAACGGTCCCGGCAGGCTGGTGCCTGGCGCTTCCAGGCGCAAGGTGTTCTTGTCCGGCATATCATGGATATGGGTTACGGCAAATTCGGTAACCAGGATAGCTTGATTGGCCTTTAACATGGGGCCAAATATCCTCGACGCTGTCATTTGAAACTGGCTGACATCGCGGCGAATGAATCCCGGAATCAGGGAACCGCTACCATCAAAAGTAACCCCTAGCTGGTTTACGGGTGAACCCAGTGCTGCAAGTAATAATTCGGCATCATCGATCTGTAATGGCGCATCACTCCTGAAAGAATATTCTCCCTGCAATGCCCAGCCGGTAGTACCCAGTTCCGTATTAAAACTGATGCCATATAATTTAATGTCTTCCGGATATCCAATCTGATAGGCAGCAGTTGCAGCATTTCCCGGTACTGTTGCCTGAAAGGCATTAATAAGCGGCAAGCGGCTGTGATAGTTAATAAAATAAAATCCGAATTCAGTATTGTTTAATAAAGAGGAGAACCATCTCAACGCTGCGCCGTACTGACCACCTTCCTGGGGACGGTCATCAGGTGCCCTGGGTGCGGCGAAAGGCAGACCCAGGTCACATGGAGTTAATCCACTTGATGGGATTATATAGTCTGGGGCAAATCCAAAACCGAGAACCGCACAAGTTCCACCATAGCCCACGAAATCATTGGTGCTGAAATAGGAACCCGTTGGATCGATCAACACCCTTTCATAATCGTATTGGTAAAATCCTTCGAGCGTGAAACTGTCAGTCAGCCCAGCAGAGGCGGAAACGATCCCGACCGGCACCAGGGCCTCTTTCAGTTCTGCACCGGGAACACGCAGCTTGCTGACATCCACCGGATTGATGGTATTGATGCTGTTTTGAATAAAGGTGCTCTCGCCCCAGCTCAGCACCTGTTCACCGAGACGGATGTTGAATGGCATCGAACCCAGATTGAAATTAGACCAGACATAGGCATCGAGCAATTTAAGATCTTCACCCACCAGTTGCATGGCCTTGCCGGAAAGCGGAGTACGCACGGTGTCATTCCGGTCGTCATTCTGCATATCCTTGAAACCCGTGGCCCGCACAAAAGCTCCAAAATTTTTATAACGCAGGTCCAGTTCGGAAGTGAATTTCATGGTGCTGCTGATGAGGCCGGAATCATAATTCAGATTGCCATCATCACCATTAACTGAAAACCCGGTCCCGCCATTGGCAATACCTATCAATTCATTGGCACGTGACTGCATTCGATAGCTTTGCCCATAACTGATTGTGGTATCAAAGTTGCCATAGAGATCACCATAATCAAAATCGACAGCCCGGGCGGGAGTTAGATAAAACAGATTGGCTACAGAAAATATCAGTAAGAAAGGACTGCTATACGCACACCGTAAACTTGTAGTTGCTGACATGATGTCACACTCCCCATACGGCCGGCTACTTCATCCGGGACGCATGCCCGGTGATGAGTAGTTGTTTATTGATTATGAAATCAGGATAGTAGAATCACAGAAGAACTGCAAAATACTTATGATGATGACTACTGCATCGCAGCAATAATGGGCTCAGGCAAAATGCTTGTGTTCAGACAGCATGGATTCTATGTCCAGCGGGGGAACCGGCGGACTGAACAAGTACCCCTGAAATTGATCACATCTTAACAACTTTAACAGATTTGCCTGTTCCAGCGTTTCCACACCTTCAGCAACTACATACAGACTCAGTGAATGTGCCAGGGAAATGATTGCGGAAACAATACTGGTATCGTCCGGATTATCGAGCATTACGTTTATGAATGCCCGATCGATTTTCAGGGTATTCACAGGCAGCCTGCTCATGTAACTCAATGATGAATAGCCGGTACCGAAATCATCTATACTGATCTGAACCCCCTTGTTCCTGAGTTCAGTCAATTTCTGGATGTTCTCATTGAGATTCTCCATGAGCAATGTTTCAG
>Ga0214472_10007717_pt1 | contig 11245 bp, 6 predicted proteins | sample RVTome_6_FD_207662 | JGI IMG/M metagenome (GOLD analysis project Ga0214472, IMG submission 207662) | Soil microbial communities from uranium-contaminated site in the Upper Colorado River Basin, Wyoming, United States - RVT140D175 | ecosystem: Environmental > Terrestrial > Soil > Contaminated >...
CCGGCAGCGACGAGAACGGAATGACCGCATCAAGACGATTGCGGAATTCCGGCGTGAAGAGCTTCTTGATTGCATCTTCGTCTTCGCCTTCACGCTTGTGACGCCCGAATCCGATAGCGTTCTTCTGCGCTTCCGAGGCACCCGCATTGGTCGTCATGATGAGGACAACATTGCGGAAGTCGATCTTCTTGCCATTATGGTCAGTGAGCTTGCCGTGATCCATGACCTGCAACAAGATGTTGAAAAGGTCGGGATGCGCCTTCTCGATTTCATCAAGCAGTAGCACACAATGCGGATGCTGATCGACACCATCGGTGAGCAAACCACCCTGATCAAAACCGACATAACCGGGCGGCGCGCCGATGAGACGCGACACGGTATGGCGCTCCATATATTCCGACATATCGAAGCGCAGCATCTCGACACCAAGAATTGAGGCAAGCTGACGAGCAACCTCCGTCTTGCCAACGCCTGTGGGACCGGAGAAGAGATAGGAACCAATCGGCTTTTCAGGCTCACGAAGACCCGCCCGCGCCAGTTTGATCGAAGCCGCCAGCGCGGCAATCGCCTGATCCTGCCCAAACACGACCCGCTTCAATTCAACATCGAGGTCCTTGAGCTTCTCGGTGTCGGACTTGGACACTGACTTGGGAGGAATGCGCGCCATGGTCGAAATGACATTTTCGATTTCCGTCACACCGATGGTCTTCTTGCGGCGCGACTCCGGCAGAAGCATCTGGGATGCGCCCGCCTCGTCAATCACATCAATCGCCTTATCCGGCAATTTACGGTCATGCATATATTTCGACGACAACTCGACCGCCGCCTTGATAGCATCCGACGTATAGCGAACCTTGTGGAACTCTTCATAGTAGGGCTTGAGCCCTTTCAGAATCTTGATCGAATCCGGCACGGAAGGTTCGGCCACATCAATCTTCTGGAAGCGGCGAACAAGGGCCCGGTCCTTTTCAAAATGCTGGCGATATTCCTTATACGTCGTTGAACCGACGCACCGCAGCGTACCGCTGGCCAAGGCAGGCTTCAGCAGGTTCGAAGCGTCCATGGCACCGCCCGACGTGGCACCCGCGCCGATCACCGTATGGATCTCGTCGATGAACATGATCGCGCCCGGATAGGCCTCAATCTCCTTAATAACCGCCTTGATGCGCTCTTCAAAATCGCCACGATAGCGGGTGCCCGCAAGCAAGGTGCCCATGTCGAGCGAAAAAATCGTCGCGCCTCTCAGGACTTCGGGCACTTCACCATTGACGATGCGGCGCGCAAGCCCTTCAGCAATCGCCGTCTTGCCAACCCCTGGGTCGCCGACAAAGAGCGGATTGTTCTTCGAACGCCGACAAAGGATCTGGATTGTGCGTTCCACTTCCTTCTCGCGACCAATCAATGGATCAATCTTGCCCGACTTGGCCTTCTCATTGAGATTGACGCAATAGGCATCCAACGCCTCGGTTGAGCGATCCTTGCTGCCGCGTGACTTTTCACCTGCGACAGGTTCCTCATCATCCACGCCATGCACGGGCCGCGTTTCGTTCATATCGGCGCGTTTGGCGATACCGTGGCTGATATAATTGACAGCATCGTAACGGGTCATCTCCTGCTCCTGCAGGAAAAAGGCCGCATGGCTTTCGCGCTCGGCAAACATCGCCACCAGCACATTGGCCCCTGTCACCTCGTCGCGACCCGACGACTGGACGTGAATGACGGCGCGCTGAATAACGCGCTGGAACCCGGCTGTGGGCTTGGAATCTTCGCCATCATCGACGACGAGACTCGATAGTTCATTGTCGATATAATTGACCAACTGCTGTTTCAAAACGCCGGTATCGACGTTGCACGCCTTCATGACGGCGGCGGCGTCCTGATCTTCCATCAGCGCCAACAGCAAATGTTCGAGCGTCGCATACTCGTGATTCCGGTCATTGGCCAAAGCCAAAGCCCGATGTAGGCCTTCTTCCAGACTCCGTGAAAATGTCGGCACTTAAGACCTATCCTTCCGCTGCGTCAGAGCCGTCCGACTCGGACTTGCGATAAAAAGCTTACTCTTTCTCCATCGTACATTGCAGCGGATGTTGGTGCTGCCGTGCGAAATCCATAACCTGTGTCACCTTGGTCTCCGCGACTTCATAAGTATAAAGCCCACAAACCCCAACTCCATGCTGATGCACATGAAGCATAATCTCTGTCGCAGCTTCCCTGCCCTTGTTGAAAAATTGCTCCAGCACCGCGATGACAAACTCCATCGGTGTGTAGTCGTCATTGAGCAGCAGAACCTTATAAAGCGAAGGCTTCTTCGTCTTCGGCTTAACCTTTGTGACGACGCCAGTGTTCACACCATCATCGTCGCCAAGCCGCCTGTTATCATCAGACATGCTTCGATCCTGCAATATCGCTCAACAACCGGCCAATCTCCCATCCCGGCAAGCCGGCACTCTATTCCAGATGGACACCCAGCGGGCACCCCAAACCAAATCACCGAGGCGACTCTGCCCCGGTGCCCCTATTAGATAGGTCATTTCCCTCAAATTCAAAGCCCCGCCAGCTTTTTTGATCGGATTTAACGCTGCATATTTTAAAATACATTGTTTGGATTCCGCTACACCTACGCCGAAACCCCCATGGCCATTGAGGTGATTTGCGTCGGCAACACGCTTCCCGCACGGGATATGCAATTCACCCGCGACTCAAATAAGTCTTAACAAAATTGAAATTGCTTGCGGTTATGATGTCTTGAAATACGAATTCTTCCGCAACCCACGGAAATATAGAGATTTTTCCGGCCAAATTGAGCTTTGGGGGATTCACATTCTGACTCTGAGGGGCTAGAATCATAGCACGAGGCACAAGACGAGATTGCGCCGCTTACCGGAGCGCCAACTCGCAAGAGTAAAACCCGCCTCGTAAGAGTAAAACATTGTAGGGGTGACTGGGGTTATGGGGGCGTTTGCGTTCAAGGCTTCGACACAAGGGTTTACGGCTGATCGCATCGGCCTGCGATGCCTTATCACGACGATTGCTTTCGCCCTGACGATTATTTTGACCCTTCCCATCACAGACGCTCAGGCCTTCACCCCCAAGTCAGCTTCGCTGGTGATGGACGCCTCCAACGGTCGCATCCTCTATTCGCGCAATCCCAACGAGCAATGCTATCCGGCTTCGCTCACCAAGGTCATGACCCTGTACCTTCTTTTCGGCGAACTCAAACAGGGCAAAATAAGCCTCAACACAAGGCTGAATGTTTCCCGCCATGCCGCCAACCAGGCCCCTTCCCGCCTCGGACTTAAACCCGGTGAAACCATCCGCGTTCAAGATGCCATTCTGGCTCTCGTGACCAAATCTGCCAACGACGTCGCCGTCGTGGTAGCTGAAAAGCTCGGCGGTAACGAAACCGAATTTGCCGCGATGATGACCGCCAAAGCCAAGCAGCTTGGCATGACGCGTACCCAATATATGAACGCATCAGGTCTTCCAAACAAAAGACAGATGACCACCGCGCTCGATCAGGCGAGACTCGCCAGACATATTCAAACCGATTTCCCACAATATTATCGCTATTTCGGCACCCGAACATTTGCCTGGGAAGGTCGCGTCTTTAAAAACCACAACCACCTGCTCGGAAAATACGCTGGCATCAGCGGCCTCAAAACAGGCTATACGGCTGTCTCCGGCTTCAACCTGACCGCTGCCGTGCAGCGCAATGGTCGATCTGTGATCGGCGTCGTGCTCGGTGGAAAAACATCGCACGAACGAGACAACCAGATGGTCGCCATGCTGGACCGGACCATGCCCCAAGCGATCGTGATGCGTAATTCGAGCACTCAGCTTGCCTCCAACGAGCCAGCGCCGACGCCCGCCCTGCGACCCAAAACTGATAATATCAACAAGCTTGTCGAGTCACTGGACGATCCTGACCCGGATGAAGAATCCTATACAGGCACCGATCAGGTCGCGAGCTTGAGCGCCCCCGCACCGCGCCCTGTCAGCGCCATCGAGTTTAAACCCACCGCCAAGACGCCCGCCATCAAGACAATCGTGACCACCACTGTCGCACCGCAAGTCGTGGCAAGCGCCGCCCCGCTGGATCAGGCAACCGCCTATGCCCTCACCGCACTCGGCAAGGCCGAAGGCCCCGTTCGTCGCGTTGGCCGCGACATAGGCAGTCTGATTGTGACACCTGCCCAGGCGAGCGAAGGTCTCCAGGCCAGCGCTCCAGTCACCTTGCGCGATACCGTCAAAGAGACTGATCGACCAATGCCCTCGCATGGCTGGGCTGCCGGCGATCCACTGATCCCCACCGGTAGCTGGGTCATTCAAATCGGCGCCTATAGCGATCAGGGTGATGCGGTTTCCCGAATTCGCGATGCAATGAAAGCGGCCCCCGTCGAACTGGGCAAGGCCGTTCCGGTCACGATTCCAGTACGCTCAACCGATAACAAAATGCTCTACCGGTCGCGCTTCGGCGGCTTTGAGGACGAAAAGCAGGCTCGAAACGCCTGTGGTCGACTTGCCCGCGAGAGTATTTCCTGCATCGCCATCCCGCCCGTGAACTGGAGCATACCGTCAGACGAAAACTCCAAGGCCAGCGCGCGCGGCTGATACAATACTGACGATCAGGCAGCGCCTGCGGCGCTCTCATCCTCTGGCAAAACACCCTTTTCAACGGCTTGACGGCCCTCAAAAGACGGCAGATTAAGCACGTCCAACAGGCCCTGCACTTCAGCGCGAGCAGCAATGTGAGACATCGAAAGCTGCGTATCAACACCTTCAGAACGCAGATCCAGCAGGGTCAGACCTGAGGGAAACATCTCACGAAAAATCACACGCTCGCCAAAACCTGGCGCAACGCGAAAGCCAATCCGGTCGGCGAGATCATCAAGCACCGTCTCAATACGCCGCTTGTTCTTTGCCGCCAGTGACGATAGGCGATTACGCATCACGATCCAGTCGATCTCGCCTCCATCAGACATCAACCGACGCTTGCGGCTTTCCCAGACCATCTCGGAATAGACAGACGGTCCTTTGATCTTCCAGCTTTGCGGGTCCACCCGACCCAATAGATCAAAGTCAACAAAACTGTCATTCATCGGCGTAATCAACGTGTCCGCTACGGCATGCCCCAGACGCGACAAAAAAGTATCCGTCCCCGGACAATCTATTACGATAAAATCATTTTCGACCGCTAACCGCGTAAAGGCTTTCTCGAAAGCCTGACGCTCGAAAGCCTGCGCCTCGCTAAGGGCTTCGAGTTCCGACCGAGCCAAGACCACATGATCAGGCATGACCAGATTAACGCCCGCACCTTCCGCCCAGGCTTTCCGGTTTTCCACATATCGCGTCAGCGAGCGCTGGCGCCCGTCCAGATCCATCGATCCTACTTTTGCCCCTTCATGAAGCAAAAGCGCGATTATGTGCATGGCGGTTGTGGTTTTACCCGAACCGCCTTTTTCATTGCCGAGCACAATGGCATGAGCGCCACCCCGCCCACGAGCCGAATTGGTCATTTGGCCCCCGAGCCAGACTTAAGTTGGAATCACAAGAACGAGTCTTAGCTCACCAGCAAATGACGTCAACAGCTTGCAAAGAGGCGTCCCGGCCGAGATCGACAATAGTTCACATTTTTGTTGAGATTTCGGCCGTTTGCCCAAATCGCGAATGACATTCACTTTGAAGCTGTGCAGACTTTCAATGTCTTCGAGTGATTTCCAGGGGCAGATTGCCCTACCGTTGTTTCACTTCAGTTGCCTGTGGTTGCGCGTCGTGCATCACAATGCCCGACCGCTGAAGATGGCAAGCGCCACTCAGGCAGACTTTCATATTCCTACTCATAAAGTGACACCAGGTCGTCTTTCTACATTTCCCATGTGCGTGAGGCACAAGAGTTTAACTTCGAGGGGACACCAACGATGTCGGACAATAGCAACAAGCTTGGATCGGTGGCTTACCACAACCCCGGTTCGGACTATTTCGAGAAACGTGGACTTAAGCGCTATGCCGGGGTGTGGTCACTCTGGGCGCTAGGCGTCGGTGCCGTTATTTCCGGTGATTTCTTTGGCTGGAACTTTGGCATCCCGGCAGGCGGCTTTGGCGGCCTCCTGATCGCCACCATCATCATCGCGGTCATGTATATCGGCATGGCCTATTCACTCGCCGAACTATCACCCGCCCTGCCACACACCGGCGGGGCCTATTCCTTTGGTCGCACCGCCATGGGCCCATGGGGCGGCTTCGTCACTGGCCTTGCTGAAAACATGGAATACGTCCTGACACCAGCCGTCATTGTCGTCGGCATTGCCAGTTACATGAGTTCCATTTCCATGTCGCTGTTCGGTTTCGATCTGCCGCAATGGGCATGGTGGGCGATTTTCTATGTGATCTTCGTGGGCATGAACATCTGGGGTATCGAACTCACGTTCCGCTTTACGGTCTTCATCACCATCGTGGCGCTGGCCATCTTGCTCATCTTCTGGGTCGGCGCGATCCCGCTGTTCAGTTGGGACCTCGCCCTGAACGTGCCCGCCAGCGAAGGTCACTCCACCTTCCTGCCGTTTGGCTGGGCTGGTGTTGCGGTCAATCTGCCCTTCGCCATCTGGTTCTTTCTGGCCATTGAACAATTGCCATTGGCAGCCGAAGAATCCCACTCGCCGGAACGCGACATGCCGAAAGGTTTGATCTTTGGCATTGCGACACTTGTGGTCGCGGCCTTCCTCACCCTCTTCCTCAATGCCGGTATCTCACCCGGTGCCGCTGAAATCGGCAAATCCTCCGAACCACTCTTCGCCGCCTTCAAGACCATATTTGGCGACGGCGTCGGCGCATCGCTACTGGCTCTGGCCGCTGTGGCAGGGCTTGTCGCAAGCTTCCACACGATCATCTTCGCCTATGGCCGCAACATCTATTCATTGTCGCGAGCAGGCTATTTCCCACATTGGCTCTCGGTAACACATGGCACACGCAAGACACCGCATGTGGCGTTGATCGCAGGGGCTGTGCTTGGCTTTATCGTCTGCCTCATCTTGCAAAACTCCGCCGAACTCTTTGGCGACATCCCGGTGGGCGCGGTGCTGCTCAACATGGCCGTGTTCGGCGCGGTCATCGCCTATGTGCTGCAAATGGTTTCCTTCATCATCCTGCGCAGCAAACTGCCTAACATTCCCCGCCCCTATGTCAGCATCTTCGGCATTCCCGGTGCGGCGATTGCGGCCATAATCGCGGCGGGCACACTCATTGCTCTCTTCGCCAATCCTGATTACCGCGTCGGTATCTATGGCGTGGCAGCATGGTATGTGGCGGGCCTGCTTTATTTTGCCCTCTATGGGCGTCGCAAGCTGGTCTATTCACCGGAGGAAGAGTTTGCGGTGAAGCACATTCTTGAATCGAAATCGACCTGAGGCCTTGATATCAGGGGCGGTGGTGCGAGCCATTGCCCCTGATTTTATATTTTTATGTATAGTACGAAACGAGCCCGGATAGGCCCCGACCCCCGCCCCGGCGCCCGCCTTCAGAGCGTTGTTCGTCCATCAGGAGTTTTTCATGTCAGGCCTTCTCACGCTCGACCAGCTCTCCAATCTCGTCAGCAGCGGCAACATCGACACTGTCATCATGGCAATGCCTGATATGCAAGGCCGCCTTGTTGGCAAACGCATGCAGGCCAACTACTTTCTCGACACCGCCGTGCACGAAACCCATGCCTGCAACTATCTGCTCACCGTCGATACCGACATGGAACCCGTGCCCGGCTACAAGGCTGCAAGCTGGGCCAACGGCTATGGCGACTTTGTCATGAAACCGGACATCTCGACCCTGCGCCTTATCCCCTGGATGCCGGGCACCGCATTGGTCATCTGCGACACGCTGGACCATGACGGCAACGACGTGGAACATGCACCACGCGCCATGCTGAAAAAACAACTGAAACGTCTCGCCGCCAAAAACATGATGGCGAATACGGCATCCGAACTGGAATTCTATCTCTTCAGCGAGACCTACGAGAGCGTCCACGAGAAACGCTTTCACAATCTTAAAACAACAAGCCCCTATATTCAGGACTATCAAATCTTCGGCACCTCCAAGGAGGAAGAGACCATGCGCGCCATCCGCAACGGTCTGGAGGGTGCAGGCATTCCCGTCGAAAACTCCAAAGGGGAATGGGGCGCGGGACAGGAGGAGATCAATATCCGCTATGCCGAAGCCCTCGACATGGCCGACCGCCACACCATCCTGAAAAACGGCATCAAGGAAATCGCGCATCTGCACGGCAAATCCGTCACCTTCATGGCCAAGTGGGACACGCAAAAGGCGGGTTCGTCCTGCCACATCCATATTTCGCTATGGGATGCAGCAGGCAAAACCGCGCATTTTTATGACGACAAAAGCGAAATCCACGGATTGTCGGAAATGGGCCAGCAATTTCTAGCAGGCCTGATCAAACATGCCCGCGAGGCCACCTATTTCCTCGCGCCAAACGTCAATTCCTACAAGCGTTTCGTCAATGGCACTTTCGCGCCCACCAACATCGTCTGGTCGAACGACAACCGCACAGCGGGCTTCCGCCTTTGCGGCCACGGCAAAAGCCTGCGCATCGAATGCCGTATCGGTGGCGCGGATCTGAACCCCTATCTCGCCTTCGCCGCACTCATTGCCTCTGGCCTTGATGGCATCGAACAAAAGCTCACGCTGGAGCCCGAATTCAGAGGCGACGCCTATCTCGGCGACAATGTGCCACTGCTCAGAAAGAACCTGCGGGATGCACTTTCCGACCTTGAAAAGTCACAGCTATATGCAACAGCACTGGGCAAGGATGTGGTCGAGCATTATGTTCACACGGGCCGTTGGGAGCAGCAGGAATATGATCGCTGTGTGACAGACTGGGAAGTCGCAAGAGGATTTGAACGCGCATGAGCACCGGGATTCTGCAAGTCACCTCGCCGGTTGACGGCAGCATCTTTGCCGAACTGCCCTTGGCCGACGCCAAAATGATCGACGAGACGCTGACCAAAGCCAAACACGCTGCGAGCGAGTGGCGACACACTGCCATCGCCGAACGCGCCGAACTGGCCTTGCGCTTTGTCGACACCTTCCGCGCGATGAAAGACGAGATTGTTCCCGAACTCGCCTGGCAGATGGGTCGCCCCATCGCCTATGGCGCAGGCGAAATACGCGGCTTTGAAGAGCGTGCACGCTACATGATCGACATTGCCGAAAGTACGCTAGCCGACATAAACGTGGGCCAGAAGGAAGGTTTCAACCGCTGGATCAGCCGCGAGCCTCTGGGCGTCGTACTGGCCATTGCCGCGTGGAACTATCCCTATCTCATCGCTGTCAATGTCGTCGTGCCCGCCATCATGGCGGGCAACGCCGTCATTTTAAAGCATTCAGGGCAGACACCGCTCTGCGCCGAACGCTTTGCCACCGCCTTCAGACAGGCAGGCGCACCGGATGGCTTGTTCACCGCCATCCATATGAGCCATGAGCTGACCGAAAAAATGATTGGCGATCCCCGTGTCGATTATGTCGCCTTCACAGGTTCTGTCGCGGGCGGCCACGCGATTGTCAAAGCGGCCTCCGGTCGCTTCATCGGCGTCGGGCTGGAACTCGGCGGCAAAGACCCATCCTACGTCCGCGCTGATGCCAATATTCCTTTCGCCATTGAAAATCTCGTCGATGGCGCTTTCTTTAATTCCGGACAATCCTGCTGTGGACAAGAGCGCCTCTACGTCCACGCCGACGTTTACGACGCCTTTGTTGATGGCTTCGTCGAACTCACCAAGGGCTACAAGCTCGGCTCGCCGCTCGACAGCGCGACGACACTGGGACCGATGGTGCGCTCGTCGGCCACAGCTTTCGTGCGCGGCCAGATCGAAGCGGCCAAGCGCGGCGGCGCCAAGGCGCTGATTGATGAAAAACTTTTCCCCGCTTCCAAAGCAGGCACGCCCTATCTCGCGCCGCAGGTGTTGGTAAACGTCAATCACCAGATGGACGTGATGCGCGAAGAAACCTTCGGCCCCGTCATCGGCATCATGAAAGTGAATTCCGACGAAGAAGCCATCCAGTTGATGAACGACAGCCCCTATGGGCTCACCGCCGCTGTCTGGACGGAGGACGAAGCCGCCGCCATTTCCATCGGCGACCGCGTCGAGACCGGCACATGGTTCATGAACCGCTGCGATTATCTCGATCCTGCCCTGCCGTGGACCGGCATCAAAGATACCGGACGCGGCGCGACGCTGTCGCGCGTCGGCTATGAATTTCTGACGCGGCCCAAAGGCCATCACTTGCGGACCAAAACATCATGATCGACCAATATGCCTCGCTGACAGGCAACTGGAACTACCCGACGAAAATCCGTTTTGGCGCGGGCCGCATTGCTGAACTCATCGACACCTGCCGCTCGGCGGGCATCCGCCGGCCGCTTATTGTGACAGACCCTGGCCTTAAACCCATGCCCATGATCATGGAAGCCATAGGCAAACTTGAAGATGCAGGCGTCGCCTGCGGCCTCTTTGCCGATATACATCCAAACCCCATCGGCGAGGATATCGAAAAAGGCCTCAATATTTTTCGCAAGGGGCACCACGACGGCATCATTGCCTTCGGCGGTGGCAGCGCGATGGACACGGGCAAGGCCATCGCTTTCATGTCTGGCCAGAAAAGACCCATCTGGGACTATGAAGACCGCGAGGATTGGTGGACCCGCGCAGATCCCGCAGGGACCGCTCCCGTCATCGCTATCCCCACCACAGCGGGCACCGGATCAGAAGTCGGCCGGGCCGCTGTCATCGTGGACGAGCGCGACCACACCAAGAAGATCATCTTCCATCCTAAAATGCTGCCGATCGAGGTCATCGCCGATCCCGAACTCACCGTCGACCTGCCATCACACATCACAGCGGCCACGGGCATGGACGCGCTGTCGCACAGCCTCGAAGCCTATTGCAGCCCCGCCTATCATCCGATGGCCCAGGGCATCGCACTCGAAGGCATGCGGCTCTGTCGCGAATGGCTACCCGTCGCCGTGAAATCGGGCCGCAACATCGAGGCCCGCTCTTATATGATGACAGCATCCACTATGGGAGCCACGGCCTTTCAGAAGGGTCTCGGCTCGATGCACGCCATGAGCCACCCCTGCTCGTCGCTGCGCGGTACGCATCACGGCCTCACCAATGCGGTCGTTATGCCCTATGTGCTCATCCACAATAAATCCATGATTGAGGAACGCCTCACCGCCGCCGCG
>Ga0214472_10007718_pt1 | contig 11243 bp, 8 predicted proteins | sample RVTome_6_FD_207662 | JGI IMG/M metagenome (GOLD analysis project Ga0214472, IMG submission 207662) | Soil microbial communities from uranium-contaminated site in the Upper Colorado River Basin, Wyoming, United States - RVT140D175 | ecosystem: Environmental > Terrestrial > Soil > Contaminated >...
CGCCAATCTGACCGACCCCGAAAACGTCAACATCTGCCTGACCCTTCGCGGCTTCTCCAAGACCCCCGTGGTCACCCTGCCGGACGAGGCGGAGCACCGGGAGCTGCTGATGCTCGCCGGTGCCAACCAGGCCATCCCCCTCAAGCGCATCCTGGGGCGCTACCTGGCCACCCGGGCCACCACGAAAGGGGCCTTAGCCCATGTGCTCGACGCTTTCGGTAAGCTGCAGATCGCCGAGATTCCCGTGCACGGCACCCCCTTTGCGGGCCTCAAACTTGAGCAGGCCTGCATCCGGCAGAGAACCGGCCTCTCGGTCATCGGGCTCTGGGAGCGGGGCCGTTTCAAACCGGCCGGCGGCGATGCCTTGCTGGGAGAGGACAGCCTGCTGGTGCTGGCCGGCACTTCCCGGCAGCTCGATGCCCTGGAGGAAATCACGGGCGAGCAGGCCCGCGACGATCTGGTCTTCATCCTGGGTCACGGGCGGATCGGCTGCGCCGCCGCCTCCTTTCTGGATCGAAAAAGCGTCCCCTATATCCTGGTGGACCGGCAGGAGAATCCCCACTGCAAGGAGCATGTGGCGGTGGAGGGAGATGCCACTATCCACGGCCTGCTCAAGGGTGCCGGCATCGACGAGGGCAAGGGGCTCATCGTCACCACCAACGACGACAGCATCAACATCTTCCTCACCCTCACCGGCCGAAGGCTCAACCCCCATATCCGCATCGTGGCCCGGGCCAATCGGGACGAAAACGTGGACCAGCTCTACGCCGCCGGGGCCGATTTCGTGGTCTCCAACGCCTCGGTGGGAGCCAACATCCTGTTCAACGTCATCCGGTCCAAGGAATCCATCTTCCTCACCGAAGGCATCTGCGTCTTCCGCGCTCCCCTGCCCGAGAGCCTGGAAGGCAAGACCATCGCGGCAAGCGGCATCCGTGCCCAAACCGGCTGCTCCATCGTGGCCGTCGAACCCGGCGAGGGCGGCGAAGTTCTCACGGGCCCACAGCCCGACACCCTTCTGGCCCGGGGGATGAACCTCATCCTCATCGGAAACAGCCAGTCGGAAACGTCCTATCGTAGAATTTTCGCTTGAGCGCAGACCCTCTCAAAGCAGAAAAGCCCCGCCGGATACCCGGCGGGGCTTTCTTGTATTCAACGAGCTGACGAGCGGCTTATTTGCGGGTGCGGCCGATCTCGCCCTTGAGGATGGGCACGGCCACCTTGAGCATCAGGGTGTAGATCATCAGGCCCGTGGCCCAGACGGCGGCGGAGATCATCAGCTCGCGGCCGGTGGGCAGGAACTCCTGGATCTCGCCCAGGGGGTTGGGGATGAAGCCGGGGATGACGAAGCCCATGCCCTTCTCGATCCAGATGCCCACGAAAATCATGATGCAGGCGAAGGTGAACCAGCCCATGTGATTGCGCAGCTTGGGGATCAGCAGGATGAAGAAGCCGATGAGGTTCATGATCAGGGAGACTTCGTGGAACAGCACCAGGCCGTGGGCGCCCTTGAATCCGTGCATGGTGTAGAGCAGATGCTTGGAATCGGAGGCGTTGCCGTAGAGGGCGGTGAAGATCTCCGAACCGGTGAAGAACAGGGCGATGGACAGGGAGATGAAGACGATAAGTCCCAGCAGCCGGTACACCTCGCGGGGGATGCCGAACTTGAAGGCCTTGTCCACCACCTGCAGGGCCACGGCGATGAACGCGGGTCCGGCGGCGAAGGCGGTGGCGATGAACTTGGGAGCCACCAGAGCCTCGTTCCAGAAGGGACGACCGGCCAGACCGGCGTAGAGGAACGCGGTGACGGTGTGGATGCTGAACGCCCAGAAGATGGAGAGAAACACCACGGGCATGTAGATCTTGGGGTTGGCCTTGAGGCCGAAGTACTTGCTCAGGATGAGGTAGGCGCAGACGAAGATGTTGATGGCCAGGTAGCCGTTGAGGACGATGACGTCCCAGGTCAGCATGGAGGTCGGCCAGTTGAAGATGCCGAAAGGGGGCATCATGTGCAGCATGCGGTCGGGGCGGCCCATGTCGGCCACGATGAACAGCAGGCACATGATCAGGGCCGAGATGGCCAGCAGCTCGCCCAGAAGAACCACGTCCTTGGCGGCCTTGTTCTTGAATGCGTAGGCCGGGATGACCAGCATGACGGCCCCGGCGGCCAGACCGACCAGGAAGGTAAAGTTGGCGATGTAGAAGCCCCAGGAGACCGAGTCGCTCATGCCGGTGATGATCAGGCCGTCGGTGACCTGGGCGACCAGCGAAGGAACGGCGGCGACGAGAACCAGGGTGAGAAACGCCATCCAGATGTAGTAGGCGAGGCTTCCCTTGGTGACAAGACGTACGGAATCGATTGCTAATTTGATCACGGCTTCATCTCTCCCTTATTTCGTCGAAGAGTAGTAGAAGAAGCTGGGTTCGGTTCCCAAATCTTCTTTCAGGCGGAACACCTTGTAGCGCTTCATGACCTGGCTGACTTCGCTGTTGGGGTCAAGGATGTTGCCGAACTTGCGCACGCCCGTGGGGCAGACCTCGTGACAGGCGGGATAGAGGCCCTCGCGGGTGCGCTGCATGCAGAAATGGCACTTCTCCACCACGCCCTTCATCCGGGGGCGGTTGCCCAGGTAGTGGGTGACGGGGTTCATCTCTTCGGCGGGCAGATTGGGCTTGCCCCAGTTGAAGCGGCGGGCCTGGTAGGGGCAGGCGGCCATGCAGAAACGGCAGCCGATGCACCAGTTATAGTCGATCTGCACCACGCCGTCGCCCTTGTCCTTCCAGGTGGCCTGAACGGGGCAGGCCTGGACACAGGGGGGCTTGTCGCACTGCTGACACTGGACGGGAACGTAGGTGCCGGGACGCTGGGGAACCAGCTCCTCCTCGTAGTAATGCTCTACATCGTCAAAGTCCAGGGGATCGACGCCCTCGTGCTTCACCACCCGGATGTACTGGATCTGGGAGCTGTGATCGCTGGGGCGGGACTGGTTGTTCTCCTTGACGCAGCCGTAGACGCAGCGGCGGCAGCCGATGCAGCGGCCGATATCCAACATGTAGACGAACTTGACGCCGGGGATGGCGTCCTTGGCGGAGACGGTGACGTCCTTACCGAACTGCTTGGAATATTTGCGCTCGAAGCGGGCGACCGTTTCCTGCTTTTCCTCAGGGGTCATCTCGCGGAAATGCGTCTGGAAAAACTCGGCGACGGGATCCCAGGCGCCGGCCTTTTCTGCTGCCATGGCGGGCTGGGCCAGAGCACCGGCTGCGCCGGCGGCCCCCAGAACCTTCAGCGCCTTTCTGCGGGAGATGCACCCGCTCTGCTTAGTGTCCTGCATTTGACTCTCCTTTGTGCTCATCTTTATGTCCGTTCGCCTTGTGTCCTACCTGACGCATGCCGCTGTTGCGAAGCGGGGCGGGCTCGGGCGCGATCTTCTTGAATTCGGGGTCGTGGGGGTTGTGGCATTCGACGCACTGGTAGCTGATCTTCGGCTTGTCCCAGCCCCCGAGCCATTTGGTGTGGATCCCCAGCTCGAAATCCTCCTGGATCTTGGCGTGGCACTTGCCGCAGAGCTCGTCGGACTTCTGCCAGGTCACCTTGCGCTCGCCGGGGCTGCGAAGGCTGTAGGTGTTCTGGGGGTCGTGACAGTCCAAACACCAGATGCGCCCGTCGCCATGATTGAGCTTCTTGTCGTCATGCATGTCCTGCAGCACACGGCGCTCGGGGTTCATCATGCCGGCGTGACAGTCCGCACACTCCTGTGTCAAGGGATCGATTTCGCGATCCCGATAGGTGACCTCCTGTACCGACGCCAGTGACGTTGCGGCAAAAAGGAGCACCATCAACAACATTAAGCTTGTCTTCACCATCTACCCTTCTCCTATGTGGTATTTTTATGCGGGTCCTGGACCCAAATCGGCACATTGTAAAGAAAGCACCCAAAAAAACCTAGTCTTTTTTGCGAACTTCTTGAAGCGGGCTTCCGTCCGGCGTCCTTTGTGAAGAGGCGAAAAAGCGTTCCATCCGCCCAAAAACCTCCTCCGAATTCGCTGCCGCCACGGGTACCTCGGGCAGGGAGCGCAGGAAGAGCCGACCGTACCCCTTCTTGACCACCCGCCCGTCCAGAATCAGGATCACCCCGCGATCCTCCCGGTGCCGAATGAGCCGCCCGAACCCCTGACGGAACTTGATCACCGCCTGGGGCACCGTGAACTCCATGAAGGGATCGCCGCCCGCCTGTTCGATGGCTTCGGTCCGGGCCTCCAGCACCGGCTCGGTGGGCACCTTGAAGGGAAGTCGGGTGATGATCACCTGCTCCAGGGATCGGCCCGGAACATCCACCCCCTCCCAGAAGGAATCGGTGCCGAAGAGCACGCTTGCCGGGTCTTCGGCAAACTGCTTGAGCAGCAGATGGCGGCCCGCCTCCCCCTGGCGCAGGGGATGAAAACCCCGGGCGCAGAAGACCGGGGCCAGCTCGGCGTGGATCTGCCGCAGCAGGGAATAGGCGGTGAAGAGCACGAAGCTGCGCCCTCCGGCCAGCACCACGGCCCGCTCCACCCAGTCCCGGGCGGCGGCGGCGAAATTTCGGCTTCCCGGGTCGGGCAGATCCGTGGGGATGGCCACCAGGGCCTGGCGCTCGTAATCGAAGGGGGAGTGAAGCAGCAGCTCGCGGTAGCGCCCCTTTTCGACCCCGTCGAGGCCGGTGCGACTTCGGAAGTAGTCGAAGCGGCCGTCCACCGAGAGGGTGGCGCTGGCCATCACCACGGTCCTGAAGCGATCGAAGAGGGCCTTGCGCAGGCTCGCCCCGATTTCGATGGGCGCCGAGCACAGGCGCGTCACCAACAGCTGCCCCCGTCCCTGGCGCTGCATGCCCACCTCGAACCAGTTGCAGCTTCCCTCCTCGGCGGCGATGAAATAGAAGAGATCGGAGGCAAGGGATTCCAGCCGGGTGGCCGCCGATCGCAGATCGATGAGGGCCGAGGCCGCCTTCTGCTCCGTCTGCTCGTCCAGGCGCTCGCAGAGCTTCATGAGATCGATCAGGGCCCGGCTGAGCTTACGGCACCCCAGGGCCAGCTCCCGCAGCCGCTCGCAGCAACTCTCCCAAAAGGGCGTGGCGGTGAAGGCGGGCAGCACCCGGTGGCGCAGCTCCTCCCCCCGGGCGATGCGTCCGCCGAGCAGGGCGTCCAGCTCGCCCCCCATGTCCTCCAGCGTCTTCTGGGACTTCTCCAGCAGCGCCTGGCGCAGCAGCAGCTGCTCCTCGATCTGAGCGTGAATCCTGCGGTAGAGCTCCTCCTGGGAGTCGGGCATCTCCTTGGAGAGGATGGCCAGCAGCCGGGGCAGCAGCCCCCGCTCGGGCTTGCGCAGGTGGCGAAGACGCCCCAGCACCCGGGCGAAGCTGAAGCGGGTGGTGGAGGCGGAGAAGTAGCTGGTGGCCACATCCTCCAGATGATGGGCCTCGTCCAGCACGATGCGCTCGAAGGGTGGCAGCACGGCGCCGGCGCTGTAGTTCTCCGTCTGGAGGCGCACCGCCAGATCCGACATGAGCAGGGCGTGATTCACCACCAGCACATCGGCCTGGGCGGCCTGGCGCCTCGCCTTGTGGAAGAAACAGTCGGCAAAATCGGCGCACTGGGCGCGGCCGCACTGATCGGCCTCGGAGCGCACCTCCTCCCACACCTGCTCTTTGGGGACAAAGGGCAGCTCGTCCTTGGAGCCCACCGAGCTGTGGGCGGCCCACTCCAGGATCTGGCGCAACTGAGCGGCCTGCTCGTCCTCGAAGAGACCGGGCTCGGCCTGGGCCGCCTTCGCCCTTCGGGGGCAGAAATAGTTGCCCCGCCCCTTGACCAGTACCGCCCGGAACTCCAGGCCGCAGGTGCGCTGCAGAAAGGGGATGTCCTTGCGGATGAGCTGCTCCTGCAGGTTGATGGTGTTGGTGGAAACCACCACCCGCTCTTCGTTCCTGAGGGCCCAGAGGATGGAGGGGATGAGATAGGCGAGGCTCTTGCCGGTGCCGGTGCCCGCCTCGATGACGGCGATGCGGCCTTCATTGAAGGCCTCGGCCACCTCGAAGGCCATGCGCAGCTGCTCGGGCCGCTCCTCGAAACCCGGCAGGGCCCGTGCGACGGCTCCCCGGGGCCCCAGGATGGCGTCGATCGCATCCGGCGTGACGGCCTGAGGCGACCTGGGCGCGAAGAGCTCCACCACCCTGTACACAGCCGAGAGGGAGTTATCCACAATAAAAAAAGCCACCCCCTGGGCCCCGAGAATCGAGGCAATGCGCAGATCCGCGTCGGAGGGGTGCAGCAGACCCGAAGGGTGATTGTGGATAACCGCCTCTCCGCAGACGCACTCCTGGAGGATGGCGGGAACGGCCTGACGGTTGCCCCTGGCCAGCACCCGCACCTCGGCCACCCGGCCGCCTGAGTCGGGGCGCCCGAGGAAAAACACCTCGGCCCCGCGGGCCTCCGCAATGGCGTGGCGCATCAGGCGCAGCGCGTCCGGGGAAAAACTCTTGTTCATCAGATGAATCGCTCCCGAGGCAAAAAGGGGCGATTATAGAGCAGGGGGAAGCAGAAGGAAAGGGCCGCGCCGAAGCGGGGGCTAGGGGATGGCGATGATACGGAAAATTCCGCCGGAGGTGAAATCGAGCAGGAAGAGCTCCCCGTCGCCGTCCTCGGCGAAGCTTGAGAGGTTGAGGCCGCTTTCAAAAAGCACCCCGGGCTCTGTCCCGGCGGCGGGCAGGCCCCAGACCCTGCCGGAGCAGAAGTCGCCGTAGACGTAGGTCCCGAAGAGGGCGGGAACCTGCGCTCCCCGGTAGACATAGCCGCCGGTCACGGAGCAGCCCTCGGCGTGGGAATATTCGGCCACAGGGTCGATGAGGCCTGCCGTCTCGCAGCTCAAGCTCTCGAAACAATGGGCGCCCTCCCGGATGTTCCAGCCGTAATTGCCCCCCGAAACGATGCGGTCGATCTCCTCCCACTGGTTCTGCCCCACGTCGCCCAGCCAGAGATCGCCGTTCGCCCTGTCGAAGCTCCAGCGCCAGGGGTTGCGAAGACCGAAGGCGAAGATCTCGGCCCGGCCGCCGCCTGCGGCGAAGGGGTTGGTCGGGGGGATGGCGTAGGGGACGGCCCCGTCCACGTCGATGCGCAGCAGGGCTCCCGGCAGGGTCTGGGTGTTCTGGCCGTTACCCAGGGGGTCGCCGCCGCTGCCTCCGTCGCCGAAGCCCAGGTACAAAAAGCCGTCGGGGCCGAAGGCGATGTGGCCGCCGTTGTGATTGGCGAAGGGCTGGTCGAGGCGCAGCAGGATCTGCTCGCTTGCGAGATCCAGGCTCAGGCCCCCGTCCGGGCTGCGGAAGCGGGAGATGCGGGACTCCAGGACGAAATCCGCCGAGGCGGGCGGCGCGGTATAGGAGACGAAGACCTCGCCGTTCTGGGCGAAGGCGGGGTGAAAGGCCATCCCCAGAAGCCCCGCCTCGCCGGGCGCCGACTCGACCAGGGGCGCCAGATCGGCGAAAAGCTCCGTCCCGAAGGCCTGGGGATCGTTGGCGAAGCGAAAGATGGCCCCGCCCTTCTCCAGCAGATACCAGCGGGAGGCATCGCTTGGTGCCTGCAGCAGAAAGACGGGCTGACTGAACGCGAGCTGCGCGAAGGCCCTCTCCAGGACAGGCTCCGCCGCATCCCCGGGCAGATCCCGGGGCAAGCCGTCCGTATTGCCGATGGCGACGGAAACCCTGGAATCCCCTCCGCAGGCCGCAGCCACCAGGACCAGCGCCAGGGAGACAACCAGCCGTCTCCAAACTCTGTACGCTGAATTACCCGGCATCAGTCCGTCTCCTTTCCATCAGGCACCGAATCGCCTCAGGGCTCCAGATACTCGCGGATGCCCGCCCGGAAATCCTTGAGCCTGAGTTCGAAGGCGCTCACCCAGGCTTCGTTGTCGCAGCAGTTTCCCTCCAACAGCATGTCCATCTGGCAGCGGGTCAGGGGGAAGGACTCGAATTTTTCCAGAAGGGTCACGAAGGGGCGCAGCAGAAATGCGGGCTGGTGCAGCTTCCGGACTCTTTTTTTGCCCAGGGCCTTGCCGATCTCGTCCAGGATGGCGTCGTAACTGAACGTATCCGGGCCGGAGCAGCAATAGCTCTGTCCCACCGCCTCCTCCTTCTTCAGGGCCAGGGCAAAGCCGCGGGCCACATCCTCCACCGAAACGGGCTGCAGCTCGTACCGGCCGTTGCCCACAACCGGCACCACCGGAGCGGCTTTGACGAAACCGGCCAGCAGGTTCACGAACTCATCCTCGGGTCCGAAAATCATCGATGGCCGAAAGATGGTCCAATCCAGACCCGAGGCGCGCACCCCTTCCTCGGCCAGCCATTTGGTGCGGTGGTAGGGGCTGTCGGCCTGCTGCCGGGCGCCGTTGGCGCTCATCTGGATGAACCTTTTGACCCCTTGCGCCTTTGCGGCGGCCAGCATGTTGAAGGTGGCCTGGCGGTGCAGGCGATCGAAGGTCAGAGCCCGGCCCGGGAACTCCCGGATGATGCCCACCAGGTGAATGACGGCGTCGCAACCGGCCAATGCCCCCTGGAGGGTTTCGGGTTCACAGACGTCGCCGAACCGGGTGCCAACCCCCACCTCGATGGGCAGGCGCCCCTCGGAGCCGGGCCGCACCAGGCAGCGCACGCTGTGCCCCTCGGCCAGAAGCGCCTTCAGCACCTCGCGGCCCACAAAGCCCGTGCCGCCCGTCAGAAAAACTCGCATCTCCCTATCCTTTCACCACGATCAGGGGCCGCAGCCGGGCCACGATCTTCGCCAGCCCCGCCTGCTGCATGACCTCCACCACCTCATTCACATCCTTGTAGGCCTCGGAGATCTCCTCGGCCACCGTGGCCCGGCTCGAAGCCCGGATGAGGATGCCCCGCTTGGCCAGTTCGGCCACCGGGTCGCGTCCCCGGCTGACTTTTTTCGCGGCATGGCGCGAGAGCACCCGGCCCGCGCCGTGGCAGCTCGACCCGAAGGTCTCCTCCATGGCCTTCTGCGTTCCCACCAGCACGCAGGAGCTGCGCCCCATGTCGCCGGGGATGAGCACCGGCTGGCCCACCTCGGCAAAGGCCGAAGGCGTCTTGGGATGCCCGGGCGCGAAGGCCCGGGTGGCCCCCTTGCGGTGGACGCAGAGGCGCTGCATCCTGCCCGCGACCTCATGCTCTTCCCACTTGGCGATGTTGTGGCAGACGTCGTAGATGAGCCGCATGCGGATCTGCTCCTGCCCCTTGCCGAAGATGCGGCTGAAGGATTCGCGCACCCAGGCCGTGATCATCTGGCGGTTGGCGAAGGCGAAGTTGGCTCCCGCCGCCATGGCGGCCAGATATTGCTTGCCTTCCGGGCTGGTGAGGGGTGCGCAGCACAGCTGCCGGTCGGGAAGATGGATGCCGTATTTGCGACTCGCCGCCTGCATCAGGCGCAGATGGTCATCGCAGATCTGGTATCCCAGGCCCCGGCTGCCGGTATGGATGCTGACGGTGATCTGGCCCTCGAAGAGCCCCAGGACCTCTGCCGCCCGGGCGTCGAAGATGCGGTCGACCTTCTGGACCTCCAGGAAGTGATTGCCCGATCCCAGGGTTCCCAGCTGGGACCTGCCCCGCTCCAGCGCCCGGTCGGAAATCAGCTCGGGATCGGCTCCGAGGATGACACCGCCCTCCTCGATGTGATCCAGATCGGCGTCGGTGCCGAACCCCTCCCTGACGGCCCAGCGCGCCCCATCAAGCAGCACGCGGCGCTCCTGGCCTTTTGTCAGCCTGAAGTCGCTGCGGGTGGAACCCACCCCCGAGGGCACGTTCCGAAAGAGCAGATCGGCCAGGGGAGCCTGCACCGGCAGCAGCTCCTCCAGATGCAGGGAGCCGGCCAGCAGCCTCACCCCGCAGTTGATGTCGTAGCCGACGCCGCCGGGAGACACCACCCCCTCCTGCTCGGAGAAGGCCGCGACCCCGCCGATGGGAAAACCGTAACCCCAGTGGATGTCCGGCATGGCCAGGGAGGGCCCCACGATGCCCGGCAGCGTCGCCACGTTGCGCACCTGCTCCAGGGCCTTCTCCTGCATCAGGGCATGAATCATGGCCTCGCTGGCGAAGACCAGACCTTCCGTGCGCATGTCACCTTCCTTGGGAATGCGCCAGCGGCAGGCATCGATTTTCTCGACTTTTACGTTCATCTTTTCGCTCCCGCCCTTGAAAAAGTCCAGGGATGGACTTTTTCAACAACCTGCTAGAGGTCCAGGTAGACTACCGCCCGCCACCCTTGCTCATGTGGGGCCACCTCCAGCCGGTGCCAGGTGACGGCCTTGACCTCCCGCTCGATGGAATGCTCCCCGGGGCGAAAATCCACCCCCTTCACCGAGGCCTTGAGGCGAGCCTCATCATCGATGCTCTCGATGTGGAACTCCAGAGGACAGAGCCCCCGGGACTCCAACAGAAACAGGACTTCCGAGAGCCAGTCGACCATCAGGGCCTCGGGGCCGTCGGCACGAAGCTCCACCGCTTCGCTCCGCTCTGCCTCGCCCTGAACCTCTCCCAGCACGACGGTCCGCAGGGCGCAGGCGGCATGGACGAAGAGTTCCTCCAGCGTCTCGCCGAAGGCCTCGATCCCCATGTCCGCCGTATGCTCCAGAAGTCTGAATTTTTCCACGTTCCCTCACTCAGGATGCGCCCGGATCGCATCGCGCTTGCTCCATGACGGCCCGCCGTCCGCAGGGCGCGGCCGGCGGTTTCGGGCTTGCGGATCCTCGTCTCAGAGGGCCCGCTCCCAATGGACGCGGCAGAAGCTGTGGTCGTCGGACCAGCTCACCTCCAGGTCGCCCTGATGGGCCCGAAAGAGCGCCCGCCCGAGATGTTCCGCCAGTTTTTCCTCGGTTGTTTCGATGACCAGGGCATCGCCCTGCCGATCGATGCTCAGAATCCGCTCCAGAGGGTTTATCAGCATGACTTTTTTCTCTGTGTTGTAAAGCATGCTGCGGATCTCTTTTTCATGGGCCCAGAGATATTCCCCCTCCAGGGTCACCACTCCTTCGGAGTAATGTTCTTCGATCTTGCGGCAGGACGGGCACTGGACTTCCTCCTCGACGCTCTCGGCGTCGAACTTCTCCGGCAGCGTCTGGGCGAGATACCAGCGCTTGTTGAGGAAAAAAGCGCCGCAGTCCGAGCAGCGTACCGGTCCGGACTGGGCTTCCGCGTCGATGTAGGGGTCGGAGCTGGTGGGAGCCC
>Ga0214472_10007720_pt1 | contig 11242 bp, 8 predicted proteins | sample RVTome_6_FD_207662 | JGI IMG/M metagenome (GOLD analysis project Ga0214472, IMG submission 207662) | Soil microbial communities from uranium-contaminated site in the Upper Colorado River Basin, Wyoming, United States - RVT140D175 | ecosystem: Environmental > Terrestrial > Soil > Contaminated >...
CTGAAGTCTGTTAACAAGTGATTCGGAGATTCGGACAAGGCAATAGTAGGGATCATTCGGCTTTCCATCTAGAAAACTCAGAACAAGTTTGCGTGAAAAGAATTTTGCCGCTTCTACTCCTTACTCATGAGTGCTGATTTCTCGTCATGAAGCCATTCGGAATACCTCCATCCTATCAGGGTCTTGTCGATCGACGATGAATTTCGCGAGGGTATGTTTATTCGCGCAATTCAAGAGAAATTCGGGAAGGGAGTGGCGCAGCGCGATAGCCACAACCAGCTCAGACGGAGGGATTGCGGGGCGAATGGTTCGTAGCCAGGAGCCGAAGGAAGCCCACACGAGCCCGGACATGGTGGCGGCCAGATACTGAAGCAACCCCTGGGAGACGACGCCAGCGTGAATGAACAGGTGGTAGGCACCGATCTTGCGCTTGATGGCATCGCGATAATCGTCCGATTCACGATGCAGATATTGGTTGCCGTTGCGTCGACGCAGCCGTTTCATCTTGCGCATCCAGAAATGATAGGTGAAGGTGCCGACAACCCGAACCGCTTGCTTAAAGCTGTGTTCGATTTTGAAGCGCAGACCGTAAAGGCGAATGATGTCAATGGCGCTCAGTGAAGTATCCGTCGACATCAGCAGGCAGCGCCCTCGGGTGGGATGAATGACCACCACGAAGCGCACCAGCCGTCCAACGGGCCGCCACAGCAGATCACAGACCCGATAGTGGAGAGTGACATTTTCCTCGCCGTAGACAGGGCTGAGAGCCTGTTGCATCGTCTGCCCATCGCTGAACAGTGACCTGAGCTTCACTTTGTTGCCGTAGATCGGTGGCCGCCCTCGTTTCGTCGCGCCTTGGTGATCAAACACGGTGTAGGCCACCGCATTGGATTTCACCCGTGTCACCAGATGATGGTCGTGGTCGAGCAGGCCGTTGATGATCTTGTGACTGGCATAGTACGCATCGGCGACAAAGTAGAACGGCTGGCGGATATCAACAATGGTGAGCAGGGCGAGCATTTTATCGAGCAAGGTGCGTTTGTCGCGATTGGACCACACCATGCCTTCGTGGATGCGGATGGCGAGCGGTACGGCAAACACACTCTTGGCAGCATGGACCAACAGGGTGACCGCCTGCAGGGAGTGTCCCATGATGTATTGGGGTTTGGTGTTGGACTCCGACTCCTGATGGAGCAGTTTGACGGCGGGCATCCTCTTGCCGCGCTTGGGCACCTTGATGCCATCACCGACCAGCACCAGCCGGTCATTGACCCGCAACGGATCGGGGAACAGTCGCAGCACCACCTGCGCCCACAGCGCGGACATCGCATCGAGGTCCACGCCGGGGCTGTGGAAGTGATCGAGCAGCTTGTCATAGAACCGCGCATGTAATCCCAACGCGCGCACGATGCTGGTGACTCCCAGCAAGTCCGTGCGCACGGTCAAGCCTGCCACGCAGGTGGCAAACCACACAAAGGTGCGCAGGCGCGAACAGGCCGGACGCAGCAGCCAGATCGCATTGCACCAGTGGATCCACAATTTCATTGTGTTCGTCCCCCCCCGCGTGGTTTTTTGCATCGTAAGTATAGAATTAAAATGCTATACCTACGACGAACAAAGGAGCCGAACCCATGAACAACAATCGATGGGTGACAATTGAACGGCGAATCGAACGGATCAAGGCGGAACTGGCCGCGCTCGGTGACTTGCGACCGGGGTCGCTGACCAAGCAGTACAAAGACCCCGAGAGCCACAGCGGGCCTTACTACCAGCTCAGCTATACGCTTGATCGGCACAGTCGCACTGAGTATATTCGTCGTGAAGCGGTCGCCGACATTCGCCGCCGGGTCAGCAACTACAAGCGCTTCAAGAAGTTGTGCGCTGAATGGATCGCGCTCGGCATCGAGCACTCCAGGCTGGCCATCAAGCAGAAGCGCCACCCGTGATCGGCAAGAGGCACCCCTAAGCCATGAAAAAGAAGAGCGGGCGGAGGGGTTGGAGCATATTCGAGAACAATCCCTTCATCGACGGATTTGCCGAATGGATGGACTCATCCGATGGTGAACTGTTCGATGAAGTCAGGGAGCTCACTTGGCAGTCATTGAAAAACGTGGATGTGGATGCCAGCGCTCGAAAGCTCATCTGGGAAGATGGCAAACGGCTGTCCATTGATGAGTCTGTGCAGCGCATCCACGCAGACTATCCGGAATTTCCGCTCGATCTGATCGAATACAAGGTCATTGCATGGCTGGATATGGAGTTCGCCCCCGAGAGCTATTCACAAGAGCAGTTGGACGAGCTGGATCGGCTTACAGAGGAGTGGATCGATGAGCATAATGGCGGGCGTAAGAGGTGGTGACAATCGATGAGAACTCCGCACTCATGAGATCCTTAACCTGATTACGATTTCGCCGGTGTCAGGACAGACACCGTTCTATCAGGGCAAACCCGTTCAAATCTGTGTCGGATTCGCTGCCGGCGGTGGGTCGATGGTCGCGGCGAATTATGTTTATGGCGTCGCAAAGCCGGATCGTTTGACGCTGAGTTTGGAAGCGAAAAAGAAAGGTCTCGACGCTACACCGGCAAGCGGCGCAGATCTCGCAACGTTGACGGCAATGCGAGCAGTGCGGACAACTCTATACAAATTTCTCTCAAGACGACTCTCGCAAATCCATTAGCTTTCCTAAACGCTCCAGAACGCGCCATTTAATTTCCATTCGTAACTGCCGATAGCTTGTCTGTTGGTCGCGCAGTTCGCCCGTGTCAAAGAACCCGCGGCTAACTCTCCGGGAGGTGGGATTAGGATGAATCGCGAGGACTTGACGACGAGAAAGCGGGTGGCGATAGGTGATCTGCGGCCGGGAATGTATGTCATCGGTCTGGACCGTTCTTGGTTACAGACGCCGTTTCTGTTTCATCGTAAGCTGATTGAGCGGCCCGAGGATATTGAAAAGCTCAAGCAGCATGGTATCCGCGAAGTAGAGATCGATACCGCGCGTGGCACCGATGTTTCGGATGTTTTTGACGGGGAAACTCCAGAAGCCGACGAGCCGGCTAGCCTTCGCGCTGACGCTCAGCGGATCGATTCGAGAATCACTGCCGCACAACGGCCGCTATCGGCCGCCCAGTCGGCGTTTCAACCGATAGTGCGGGAGCTTGACACGGCGCGATCGATTCACGGCGAAGCGTTGACCCTGGCGCAAGCCATCTTTGAGGGTGTGGGCGGCGGTGCGCCGATTGACGGTGAAACTGCGGGACGCGTGGTAACCAATCTTCAGGCTAGCATCACGCGCTCCCCGGAGGCAAATCTGCTGATGATGCAGATGCGCCGTTTTCAAAGCGATCTCTTTACCCACGCGGTGAATGTCTGCGTGCTCTCGCTGGTCGTAGCGACGATCGAGGGGATGGTAGAGGACATCGATGCGTTGGGGATGGGCGCGCTGCTCCATGATATCGGTGAAACTCGCTTGCCACGCTCGCTGCTCAACAAGACTAATGATTTTACCGATGCCGACGCGCATCTGTTGAAACAACATCCGATCCTCGGTGCGGCGCTGTTGGCACAATCCAGCGATATCCCCGCGCCGGTCGAGCGCATCATTCTCGACCACCACGAGCGCGTCGACGGCTCGGGTTATCCCAGCGGCGCTCGCGCTGCCGATTTGTCCACCTATAGCCAGCTCGTCGCGCTCGCCGATAGTTATGACGATATGTTGTCTGGGCGAAATCAGGTCGCGCTCCAGCCGACCGAAGTGCTGCGCCAGCTTTATATCCAAGCCAACGTCGGCGCCGTAAACCGCGAGCTGATCGAAAAAGTCATTCGCAGCCTGGGAGTCTACCCGATCGGCAGCGTGGTTGAGCTAAACACCGGCGAGCATGGTGTCGTGATCTCCACAAACCGTTCCTCCGCGTTGAAACCGATTGTACGAATCATCATGGCCCGAAACGGTATAGTGCAGTTCAATGGGCCAATCCTCGCTTTGGCCGACGGGGTCGAGGACAGGGTTGAGCGGCGCATCATCGCAGTGCTCGATCCGGTTAAGGAGCGCATCGATCCGATGGCATTTTTAAGGATTGCCCCGGGAGCTTTCTAATGAAGGACAGCGGCTCTCTCGGACCGGCGACCCAATGCCACAATAGCGCCACCACCCCTGAAATTGTACAGCTGTTGCTCGATGCCCTGCCGTCGGGCGCGCTGCTCATCGACGGCACTGGCAAAATCATCATGCTCAATCAGCAAGCCGAGCGGTTTCTCGGTTGGCCGGCGGCGGGATTGCTTGGGCAGCCGGCACATGAATGGTTGAATTGCTACTTAGAAGACCTTGCCGCCGTGCCGGAGAATTGTCCGGTCGCACGCGTTCTCAAAGGTGAAAACAGTGTGTTGTCAGCGCGCATGGGATTGCGCTGCCGCGGCGCAGTGGTCAAGCCTTTCGAGTACCGCTGCTCGGCCTATCCTACGGGCAGCGGCATGGGAGCCGTCTTGGCTTTCAACGAAATCACCCGCCAGCTGGCGATGGAAAAGGATCTGCGCAGTCTGGCCTCGATCGCGGAGGCCAGTCCCATCGCCATCGTCGAACTCAACCAGGACGCCAACCTGATCCATGCCAATCCGACGATGATGAGCTTGATGGATCGGTTCGGTTTTGGCGCCGGGCTTCATGCCGCGGTCCTGCCGGAGCATATCGAGGGGCTCACGGCAGAGTGCCTATCGAAGCAAACTGAAATTGGCGCCATTGAAGTGAGCGTTGGCGAGCATTGCTACGAATGGAAGCTGGTGCCGGTGGCTGGCGAACCCCTCGTGCACGGCTATGGCGTCGATCTGACCGCGCGCAAGCGCACGGAACTGGCATTGGCGCGGGCCAAGATCGAAGCCGAGGCCGCCAATCGGGCCAAGTCGGAATTCCTCACCAATCTGAGCCATGAGCTTCGCACCCCGGTGAACGGCATGATCGGTACGGCCGAACTGTTGGCGGGCAGCGAACTCGATAACAAACAGCGCGGCTATGCCGCGACAATTCAACGTTGCGCGGAATCATTGCTGTGCGTAATCGATCAAATCCTCGCCGCGGCCGAGTCCGACGCCGGTCGGGTTAAGTAAACGAGACCGAACCGGCAAAGAGCGGTCGCTTTAGGTTCGCGTTACCGCGCCAGCGGCCGCTCCCTCTCCAGCGCTTTGTGAACGACAATCGGCTGATTCCCGTTTTCGCCTGTCATTTCGGTTGCCAATCTTTTCTACTCTTCTTATGATTGAGTTCTGTCGATCGACGACACTCGTAATCGTGCGCAAATATCGTGAGCGAGCATCTTTGCCGATGTCGGCCGATGGCGAAGGAGTGTGAGAGTGAGAGATCATGATCTCGCCGGACAAGTGGCGCTCGTGACCGGCGGGGCGACGGGTATCGGTCGGGCGATGGCGGTGGCGCTCGGGACTCTAGGCGCCAAGCTGTGGATCGCTTCGCGAAATGAAAATGCCATCGACCGTGCGGTCGAACAACTGCGAGCTTGCGGTCTGGCCGCCGACGGACGGCGGCTCGATGTGGCGGATCGCAGGCAAATGGAATCTGTCGTCGCTGATGTGATGGGTCAAGATGGCAAAATCGACATACTCTTCAACGGTGCCGGCGTCATGATCAAGTATCCGGTGTTGGAAATGCCGGAAGAAGTCTGGGATCAAGTCGTTGACGTCAACTTGAAGGGAATGTTTCTTTGTGCCCAGGCGGTGGCGCGCGGCATGGTGGCACGGGGCTACGGGCGAATCATCAATGTAACATCGGGGCACGTAAGAGGAAACGCCAATAACTCCGCCTACTCGGCCGCCAAAGGCGGCTTGGAGTCATTTACCAAAACCTTTGCCCTTGAATTGAGTCAGCTCAAGGTCGACGTGACCATAAACGCGATCGAACCGGGCGGCACGGATACCGCGATGTGGCGGCGCGGCAAAAGCGCGGAGTATATTTCCCAAGCCTTGGCATTGGGGCGCATTCGTCGACCCGATGCCATGCGCGATGTAGTCTTGTTTTTGGCGAGTCCGGCAAGCCGAGCCGTGAACGGTGAAATCATCGCGCATGACCAGAGCGACTGGCTGGCGATGCAGGGCGACCCTTGACGGTGGTGACGCCGCAACCCAAAACGAAAAAGGACAGTCCTCACCACAAAAAACACAAGGCGGGGCGGATCATTGGACCGGATTTCGTGTCCTTCGTGTTTAACAAGATTCTGAGGTATGCAGCTGATTCTCAGGCAAGCCCGACGCCGCATAATCTGAAAATTGCCAATTTGCCAATGGCGCGTGCTAAGCCGATATTTTTTCTACCCGAGCGAGGAGCGACTCTATGGCTGAACCAAAAGCCTTTCGATTGCCGACCGATGTTTCGCCGGAACGCTATGCGATTCGCTTAACCCCGGATCTGACATCCTGGACCTTTACGGGTGAAGAAATGATAACGCTACAAATGCACCAGCCGGTGCGCGAAATCGTTCTCAACGCCGCCGAGTTGGAAATTCAATCGGTTTCGCTCAAGGATGCGAGCGGCAAGGTGAGCCTTGGCGTGGTTAGCGTCGATAGCGAAAACGAGCAGGCGCGCTTCGGTTTTGCCGCCGACCTCGCACCGGGAGCCGGTGAGTTGCATATCCAATTCACCGGCGTCTTGAACGACAAACTGCATGGATTTTACCGCAGCACTTACAAAGGCGCGGATGGTCAGGACAAGCCGCTGGCATCGACGCAGTTCGAGTCGACCGATGCGCGGCGGGCGTTTCCCTGCTGGGATGAGCCGGCGTTTAAAGCGGTCTATCAAATAACCTTGGTGGTCGATCAAGCACTGACGGCAATTTCCAATGCCGGCGTTGTGCGGGAGACCCTCTTGCCAGGGACCGGCAAGAGGGAAGTCGTATTCGCCGACAGCATGAAGATGTCAACCTATCTGGTGGCCTTTATCGTCGGCGAGTTTGAAGCAACGGAACCCGTCTTGGTCGGCGCTGTGCCGCTGCGCGTATGGGCGGTGCCGGGTAAGCAGCGGCTCGCGCATTTCGCCGTCGAGATCGGCAAAGCCTCACTGGAATACTTCAGCGCTTACTACTGCATTGCTTATCCCGGCGACAAGCTGGATTTGATCGCCATCCCTGACTTCGCCTCCGGGGCGATGGAAAATCTCGGCGCGATTACATTTCGCGAAAGCGCGCTGCTGGTGGATCGGGAAAAAGCAAGCCGCGCCGAGCTTGAACGGGTGGCCGACGTGGTCTCGCACGAGAACGCCCATATGTGGTTCGGTGATCTGGTGACGATGCGCTGGTGGAACGGCTTGTGGCTCAACGAAGCGTTCGCGACTTTCATGGAGATGCTCGCCGTCGACGCCTGGAAGCCAGAGTGGCGTCGCTGGGACAGCTTTACGGTGTCGCGCGCGGCGGCGATGCAGGTGGACGGCCTCAAGAGCACGCGGCCCATCGAGTTTCCCGTGGAAAAGCCGGAGGAGGCGGCCGGCATGTTCGACGTGCTGACCTACGAAAAGGGCGCGTCGGTGCTGCGCATACTGGAGCAATATCTCGGCGCCGAACGGTTTCGCGACGGTATTCGCTTGTACCTCCAACGTCACCAATATGCCAATGCCGAGACCGCCGATCTTTGGAGTGCTTTAGAGGATTCGACCCGGCAGCCGGTGCGCGCCTTGATGGACACCTGGATTTTTCAGCCCGGTTATCCGCTGATCAGTGTGACGCGAGAGGGTCGGACTGTCATTCTCTCACAGCAGATCTTTCGTTACCTTCAAGACGGCACCGACGGGGAGCATAAATGGCATGTGCCGATATTTTTGCGAGTCGGCACGAGCAGCGGAACTGCCAACAAGACGCTGCTGCTGACGGAAAAGCAACAGCGCGTTGAATTCTCCAATGACATCGACTGGGCGGTGGTCAATGCCGGCGGGCATGGTTTTTATCGCGTGCATTACAGCGCTGAGCTCGCCGGGTCATTAAAAGACGGACTGCGCAAAACCCTATCGGCGGTGGAAAGATTTGGCTTGTTCAATGACGCCTGGGCGACGACGCTGGCCGGACTCACGTCGTTACCGGACTACTTAAGCTTAGTCGACCTGTTGCGCGACGAAGATGACGTCAATGTCTGGACAACCGTGATCGGCTCTTGCCACCATCTGATGCGGATCATTGACGATGAACCGCGCGCCGGCTTGGAAAAACGGCTGCGCGCTTTGTTTGGCGCCGCAGTGGAACGGGTCGGCTGGACGGTTAACGGCGGCGAGAGCGAGCTTACCAGCCAGCTGCGCGGCGATCTGATCGGCGCCTTGGCAACGGTTGCCGACGACCAGGCGACGCAAATGCGGGCGCGCAGACTATTCGCCGATTACGAAAATAATGCCGCTGCCATTGACCGCAATCTGTTGCCCGCCGTGATTTCGATTGTCGCGCATACCGGTAGCAGCGATGATTATGAAAAGTTCTTCGCCAAGTTCAAAAACGCCCAAACCCCACAGGAAGAAACCCGCTATCTTTTCGCGCTGGGAAATTTTCGTGACGCAAGTTTGATCGACCGGACCCTTGACCTGACGCTCAACGGTGAAGTGCGCACGCAAAACGCGCCCTATTTAATGCGTAACATTCTCCTGAATCGTCACGCGCGCGACAAAGCCTGGCTGTTTTTGAAAGCGCGCTGGGACGATATGGCGCGGCAATATCCGGACAACTCGATCCCGCGCATGTGTGAAGGCATCATCGGCTTAGTGACTGCGGAACTTGAGGCAGATGTCAAAGACTTCTTCAGCAGGCATCCGGTCAAACAGGGGGCGAAGCAAATAGACCAGCACCTGGAACGGCTGCGTGTCGCAGTGGCCTGTCAGCAGCGCTGGCGCGATTTGTTGCGATCCTAACAGGTCGTCGATGGAGCCGATTTCTAGGTTCTTCAGGCTTCCGTGTGGATGACCTGGCACATCGCCTTAATTTCATTCACCACGAAGATCACGAAGGGTTTATAAGATTAGACTCCGAACTTCGTTTCTTCGTGTCCTTCGTGGTGAATACTCTTCCAGCGGAAACCTAGAACAGCCGATTTCTAATTCAAAAATATTCACAAACTATTTTTGGATTATTTTGTTGACAGCTCTGGGTCACTTTCGTAAACTATCCGCCAGCAGGGAAAGGAGGTGGTCCAGACATGATTGATCATTGTACTGACTGTGAGGTGGCTGAGACTTAGGCTCTAGGCGGACTTCTTGATGGGGTTCGGGCCGAGAGCCTGGTAAACCCCCTCAGACCACCTAGTGGGCCCGCTTCAACGGTTGCGCGAGCTGCCGATTGAAGCGGGCCTTCTTTTTTCCAACAGTTCGAGCGCCACCACGGCGGTTTTTCGCGCTTGGCTATCGTTGTCCTGAGAAGCTTCCTGAAGTGCCATCAAGAACGCTTCTGACGGCGATCCGAAATGCGCCAAGGTCACCGCGGCGGCGTTGCGAACTTTGATATCCACGTCCATCAAATAGCTTTGCAGTAAGGCGTCGCGCACGCGATCGGTGTCGTCGGTACGGTTTTTCAAACTGGTTGCAGCGGCAACTTTGACCGTCGTATCGGAGTCCGACAGCGCACCCAGCAGTGCTTGTAAACTGGCGGCGTCGTTCAATGCCAAGTCGCGCAAGCAGTAGATCGCCATCCGTTTCTGATTCGCCGTCCCGTTTCGACAAAGCTCGATGAGCCATTCGATGAGCGCGGTTTCGGTTTGAGCGATTTTGACCAACAGCAAAGAGCAGGCCCAGCGAATATCCGGCTCGCGGTGATCTAGGGTGTCGAGCAGGTTTCGAATCGCCGCGTCCGAAGGATTGGGCAGGTGGCCCAAAATATAAGCGACCGGCCAATAGCGTCGATGGCCGAATTCATTGAGCCTGCTATCGAGAGCGGTCCTCACCTGTGCGGACTCCCTAGCGAGTCCAATGAGCTGGTCGACGGCGGCGCGAAGGGTGGGTTTGTCCGGATCATCGAGAGCGCAGATCAATGCGGCGAGTTTTTGACCGTCGTTAGCCATCTCAACCAATGATCGGTAGGCGCTGGGATTGGTTCAAATCGTTCAAGCAGTTCAAGTCGGTCAAACCGTGTAAAATCAAAACTTCGGAGGCGCGAAAGAAAGTCTCGGCGTCTTCGGCCACCGCGGATTATATCTCGAGAAACTGCGGGCAGTTCGTCAAATTGCGATTGCCTTTCGGCTGCACGACGACGACATCTTCCAAGCGCACGCCGCCGACACCGAGATAATAGAGTCCAGGCTCGACCGTGACCACATGGCCGGTTCGTAATGTCGCGTCGATGGGCGCGATCCGCGGCGGCTCATGGATGTCCAGACCCAATCCATGGCCGGTGCCGTGGAAAAACCCTTGCATCCTGCCGTTGATTCTCCCGGTTGGAAACCCACGCGCGGTAAACATGTTCAGAATATTTTGATGAACCTCTTTGCCGTTAACGCCGTCGCGAATCTGCGCGTAGCCGATCTGTTGACCGGCTTGGACGGTCGCGTAGATTTCCTTGAGCTTGTCCGAGGCGCGGCCGCGCACCACGGTGCGGCTCAGGTCTCCAAAATAACCATTGTGTTGCGAGCGCGGGAAGATGTCGAAAATGATCGAAGTGTTGGCCTTGATCGGGCCGGTGCCTTCGTGATGTGGATCGACGCATTGATTGCCCGATGAAATAATCGTGTGGCTGGGCAGCCAGCCCCGCGCCATGATCGTCGTGTTGACCGCGGTCTTGAGCATTTCGGAAGTCAGCCGTGTGCCGTTGAGATAGAGATAGCCGTCCGGTTTGGTCGTGGTGCGCTTGAGCAAGCGGATGCCGGCTTCGAGACCCAGCCGAGCCACCCGCAGGGATTCTGTAATCTGTTTCACTTCCTGGTTGTTCTTGGTTTCGCGTGTCGGCCAAAACGGATCGCGCTTGATTTGCACGCTGTAGCCTTTGGCCCGCAGTTGGTCGGCGAGCAGGGCGGAAAAATTCGCTGGCACGATCAGCGAGCGAATGCCGCGTTCGCGAAAGAGCAGGTCGAGGATGTCGATGACGCCGGCCGGCGATTTGCCGCGTTTGCGCAGTTTTCGCTGGTAGAGCGAAAGCGACAGTACGCGATCGGCTTTGGCTTGCTTCTTGGCGCGGTCGATTTCTAAGTCGTTCATCACCACGTAGCTAAGTTTTTTGTGCCGGAAAAAAATAAACGGGTCGGGGACGAAAAACCCGGCGGCGTAGAGCACATTGGAGTCGCCCTCGC
>Ga0214472_10007721_pt1 | contig 11242 bp, 11 predicted proteins | sample RVTome_6_FD_207662 | JGI IMG/M metagenome (GOLD analysis project Ga0214472, IMG submission 207662) | Soil microbial communities from uranium-contaminated site in the Upper Colorado River Basin, Wyoming, United States - RVT140D175 | ecosystem: Environmental > Terrestrial > Soil > Contaminated >...
TCGGATGAAGCGGCGGCGTTCCTCAGCGGATTCTTCTAACACAACCGGTTAAGTGCACTCGCGCTTGCTGCGATCACAAGCTACTACTCTGACCCCTCACCCAATCGCCTCCCTCGCAGTCAGCCGGCCGTAGATCGCAAGGATGGCGCCGGCGGCGCCGGCGATCTGGACCAGCGCCTCGGCCAGTTGTGCTTGTGCGCCGAGATCGAAATCGACGCCGCGAACGCCGAGCACGGATGCGGCATCCGCGATCAGCGCGCCCCAGATCGTCTTCGACAAGTACCAGGGCTTTTCCTCGATCATGGAAATTTCCTTTCGTTTGGTGGCTAGAACTGGAATTCGGCGAAGGCCGGCGCGCCCGGCAGGCCGTTGGTCGCGATCTGGACGACGGCGATGGCGAGTTCGGCCGGCAACTGGCCGAAATCGGCGACCTGATCGGCAGCGGAATAGGTCGCCGCGGATGCGGCGGTTTCAATCGCGCGCAGGACGTCGCCGCCGCCATCGAGGATTTCGACGCGATAACGCTCCGAACTTTCACCGAGCGGGGTTTCGGGGGCATCCCAATTGTCGCCGTCGATACGCGAGCGGCGAATCCATGCGATCGCGATGTCGCCGGCCGGCGCGCGAGCAGCCGCGATGTGGACCGGGCTCAGCGGCCGCAATTGCAGCGCGGCATGGGCGTGGCTGAGCTGGGTCGTATCGGGACCGGTGGCGGGCGCGGTCGCCGGGCCGGCGCGCCAGTTGAGCGTCAGGCCGGTCTCGGCTTCCGAAAGCCCGATCCGGGTCATGGCGCCGTCGAGCAATACGAACGGGCTGTCTGTGGCCGCGCCGGCTCGCATCGCCGGGTCGGTGCCGACTTGCGCGCGCAACAGGCGGCGCAATTTCCACGAACCGTCCACTTGCAGTTCGGCGTCGGCAAATTGCAGGATTTCCCATTCGCCGTTCGCAGCGCGGATTGCCGCGGCATTGGAGCCATTGAAAACCAGCAATTGCGGAACCGAAGCCAAATCGCCGAAAACCAGGCGAATGGCGATTTCATTGCCAAGGTCCCACCGGCCGAGCGGCCCGGGCGCGAGCGGCGCGAGCAGGCTGCCGAGGATCGCCGGTTTCGAGACGATACCCCGCAGTTCGAAGCCGAAATCGGCCGGTGAGGTCCATACGCCGTAGCGGCGCGCCCAAGGCACCGCGGCGACGACAACATGCACGCGCGGCGTCGGGTCGGCGGGGGCGAGCGGCAGGTTCATGACGTGGACGGCAGGCGCGCCGAACTTCGGCAGTTCGACCGGGGCGGCCGCCCCGCCCGTGTCCAGGGGCGCCTGGTCCGGATAGGTCGGCACGGCGCGCAATTTCAGGCGGCGGGCGAGTCCGTCCTCGATGCGCTCGATGCGCCAGATGCCCGACGGCTCGCCAACGGGAAACTCGATCTGGTCGCCAATCGACAGCTTCAGATGCTTTTGGCCGAGGCGGAATTCCAGCGTGTCGCGGCCGATCCAGAAATCGCGCAGGCGCGATTCGGCGGCGCTGGCCGCGTCCGCGCCCGAAAGACACGCCGGCACGTCAATCGTCACGGCGCGATTTCCCCCGGCCTCGATCCGGCGCGAGGCGGTGCGCGCGGCCTCATATCCGGAAAACACGCCGGTATGAGCAATTTCCAATTGGCGCGGCAATTCGCTCGCTTGCTCGCGCAAGCGCTCGACCAGCGGCGCGTCGCCCTCCTCGACCGCATCGACGAGCGAAATCTCGGCCAGCGGCGCGTAGGCGTCAGTAAGAAAGCCGCGCGCGTCGGCGTCCTCGGCATAGCCGATGTTGAAGAGCGCCAGCAACGGCTCGATCGCCTGGCGAGCCGAACCCGGCTCGGGGATCACATAGCCTTCGAGGAAGCCGTCCGCCTCGGCGTAATCGATGGCGACATCGAAGTCGGCGCAGATCGCGGCCAACAGTTCTTCGACCGGGCAGCCGCCAAGGCGGCCGGTCAGCCAGTGGCCGGTCTTCCAGTTATCGCCATCCGACCAGGCAGCGGTGTTGGCGGGAAATTCGGGAAACGGGCGCGCGTCCCAGGCCCAGGAGAAAATGTTGCCGGTGTCGATCATCGGCCCGCCATAGACGGGCGAGACCGGATTACGATCGGGATCGAGACCGGGTTCGGCCGGGTTCCAGTAGCGGTAATGCGCCGAAAGAAACCGGTTCTGGACGAGATCGGAGCGTGCGCCTGTCGAATACCACGGCAGGGCGGAGGCGGACGATTTCGGATCAGGAAAAACGTTGGGTTGGCCGGCGCCGAGCACCACCGCCGGGCACCCCACCTCGTCGCACCAGGCGGCGGCAAACTGGCTGCCGCGCAGGCCCTCGGGATCGTTGGCGGAAAACACTTGCGCGATCGCGCCGTTGCGCCAGGTGAGCCGCCTGAGGCTCGGATTCCATTGCGGGCGCCGGTCGCGGCTTGCCACCGCCAGCAGCCCGGATTCGCCCTCGATCATCACCGCGCGGGCATCGGCATAGGTTTCGCCGACGAGCGCGATGCGGCGCGCGCCGAAGGGTTCGAAATGCGGATCGTCATTGGCGATGCCGAACGTGAACTCAGCGCCGGCGCGCGTCTTGCCGGCGCCGCGGCCGCCGAGAAACAGCCAGTTGCGCCATGCCGACAGACCCGGCCGCTGCGAAAGGCGCGCCCAGGTCGGCCAGTCGGCCAGCGCCTCGCGCAGCTCGGCGACCGAAAGCGTTTCGAGCCACGGCTCAAGCCGCCCCGTCTTCGCCAAGCGCCGCAATACGGCTTGCCAGCTGTCGACGGAATTCCAGTATATCCTCGGGTCCGGCGTTGCGGTCTTCATCGAACCGTTCTTGTTGTTGGACCAGCTCCGCAATGGTCTGGATCATCTTGACCAGCGCCTGCAGCGCCTTGACGTTGGCCTCGCTGTAGGTGGTGTCGTCGACCTGGTGTTCGAGCGCCGTCACCTGCCGCTCGACCATAGCGCGCGTGCGCGACGCGATCTCGGAAAGCGTCGCGCGCTCCGGCGCCTTCGGCGAAGCGGGTGTTGCGTTCATCATCGATTCCGGAAACGAAAAAGGGCGGCAAGACTGCCGCCCGCTATGAGAAGTTTGGGAGGAAACGGTTCGACTTGGCCCGCCATCCGGCGTACCAATTCGACCGTAGCCAATGGATAGCCGATCACCGCTGCGGTGTCAAGGAATATTTTCCGTTTCTGTGATTTTTTTCCCAATTGTGCACTTGAAAGCAGTGCTAACTGCGAACGAGTTCCTTGATCGCCAGGTCGGCGAAAAAGGTGATCGTTTCAGAAAAGGATTGTGTCCGCCTAGTAGCGTCGAGCGGACCTTCGCCTGGCTCGGCCGCTGCCGGCGTCTCGCCAAGGATTGGGAGTGCCTCAACGCCAGAGCTCTCGCCTTCGTCAAGCTGGCCTCCATCCGCCTCATGACAAGAAAGCTTTGCAATCTATAAAGAAGTTTAGGGACTGACTCTAAGAAAAATGCGGACCTATCCGAAGCCAAACGGATCGCCGCGCGCCTGCTGGCGACGCCGCCGACGCCGCACAAAAAATAGTAATCTACCGAAACCAGCATCAAACAGGAGCGGCACGGCATAAAACCGAAGCAACAGCCTATTTGCGAAACAGGTCCTTCGGCAATCCGGATTGACGGATCATCGAATTCAACGTTTCCGGCAAGATGTTATCTTTGTCATTGTGCCCGGCAACGGTAACGAGCCGAACAATGCCGCCGACCACGCCACGAAAGCGCCGATGACTGGATTTTTCGTGTCTGATTTGTTCGAATCCGTGCTGCGCAATAATCTCGATAAATTCGGCAAATGTGCATTTCAGGCGGGGCACGGCACCTTGAATTTAGCAGACTGCGCATCGCCATCAAAGTATGAACGGAATCTATTCAACAATACCGACAGGCGCAATCTGGCGCGCACGGGCAACGGGGCGCGCCGCGAAAGAAGCCGCCGTGCAACGGCGGGCGACTCTGCCTTTGCATCTTCAACATAGGTCAGTACCGCGCGCTCCAGGGTGCGCTTCACCTCGGGCAGGGAGCGGCCCTGAACTGCTATATCCAGGTCGGTGCAAATCGCTTCCCAGCTTCCGTAATGACCACGGGCGTAGCAGCGAAATGTGCGTCTCACTGTGTCTCTCCAAAAGTCATGCGAAGTCGCAAGTCGTGCAACGCGCATAAATGCATATGGTGGCTGAACCCAACGGCAGTCAACTCCGATCCGATGAATGTTGTCTTAGCCTGAACGATCTACTTGTTTTTGCTTGCGAAACAGCAGGCGCGCCAACAGCTTGAGCGTTCGCGGCTTGGCGAGGTTGACTTCATGTCAACCACTTTTCGGCCGGCATACGCACCGGAGCACTGATGCCGTTGCCCTAACCCGCCGCCACGGCTACGACCAGGGCCGCATCCAGCACCTCGCCGTCGCGGGCCATTTGCGCCAGCGCGGCCGGGCCGGCGCGCCGGGCGATGCGGTCGCGGTCGTTGAAGGTCGCCCCGTCTTGGCCGCGCGCCGAATAGGGCGCCACGGTTTCGTAGATCTCGCGGCTGAGAGCGTCCGGGAAGAAAAGCTGCCCGGTGAGCACGCGTCCCTGCGAGGGGAACGCCTTGAAATGGATGTGTGGCGTGCGGCCCGGGTACCAGCCGGGAAAGACGGTATCGAAAGTTGCGATCCCTTCGGCGTCCGCCATCTGTGTGCCGCGCAGGAATGTCTGGCCCGTCGTGTCCAATCCGCCGGGTTGGCGCGAGTAACCCGAATAGGCGCCGTCCGCATCGCAATGCCAAACATCGACGCGCGCGCCGGGCAGCGGATTGCAGGCCTCGTCCACCACCTGCAGCCGAAGCCGCAGCGGCATGCCTTCCTTGCCTTCGGCGATTTCGGTCCGCACCAGCTTTGGGTCTGTATAGAACGGACCTTCGGTCGTTTCCGGCATGATTGCGCACACGCCCGCGCCGGTGATCAGCCGGCCCGACGCGGCGGCCGCCGGCCTCGCCTGGCGGAACTGCGCGGCACTCAGAAACGCGCCGCCTGTCGCGGTGACCGCGATCAGGCCGAAAAGGTGACGGCGGGTGAGAATGGGGGCCTGCTTGCTCATGGCTGTCTCCTGCGTGCCCCCGCGGTTCAACACATAGAATGCCGCTCTCTGGAATCCGAATGAACTCTTGGTAAGCTTGCCTCCCCTAATTCGCCTTGGCCTTGCGCGGCGAAAGCGACCGGAGCATGTCGTTGAGCATGGCCGAAACGCTTTGCGCAGCGCTGTAGGACATGCGCATGCGGCTGCAGACGCGCACGGTCGGCGCGCCATCGCCATCGGCGATCAGGGTGCCCAGCGAGATGGCGATGGCGCCGCTCGCGTCCCGTATCTCGGTGACCACATCGATCCAGACCGGCTGAATTTTTTCGGGATCTTCAATTTCAACAAACGTGTCCGATAGCTTGAGCTTGGCCATTGGTTTTCCTTTTCAATCCAATAAAGATGCTGCAGGTTTGCGCGTTAGCGGGCGAACCCTGTTCGTATGGCGTCAATCAAAGCAGTGGCCTCATTTCGTATCGTCGAGCGTTGGCGATGCGGGAACATTGCGGCGAAAGGCAGCCCTGCCCAACCGTTTTCGCCCTCTGTCAGCCGTTTCCCACCAGTGCCCGCTTCGGCGCCCGGCCGGGCCAGCGCACGATGAAATCCTCGAGCGCATCCTCGCCAAGGCCGGTTTCGGGAATGACCCTGCCGCGCACGCTGACGCCGGCGGCATGGACCGTTTCGGGGTCGCCGGAGACGAGCGGGTGCCACCAGTAGAGATCGCGGCCCTCGTGGACCAGGCGATAGCCGCAGGTCGCCGGCAGCCATTCCAGTGAGCCAATCATGTCGGCGGAAAGCTGAATGCAATCCGGCACATGCTGCAGGCGGTTATCGTAGTCGCCGCAACGGCAGGAATCGCCGTCGAGCAATTTGCAGGAGACATTGGTCCAGTAGAGTTTGCCATTTTCCTCGTCTTCGAGCTTGTGCAGGCAGCAGCGGCCGCAGCCGTCGCACAGCGACTCCCATTCCTGCCGGCTCATCTCGGCGAGGCTTTTCGTGTGCCAAAACGGTTCTGTCGCCATTGTTTTGCCTGTTCGGAAAATACGAAATTGGTTATGGTGCCGGCGCGCCAGCGCGCAAACAGGCGCATCGTGCCGGCCATACTCCAAAACCGCTGCGAAGTGTTGTAACAACTAGTGTCCATTCAGGGAAATGCACCGTGCAAGATCCATTTGACAGCGCCGAGCAGGGCAAGGCCAAGAACCGACTGCTGGCGATCGATTCCTGGATCGATTCGTCGATGTACGAGCTGTTTGCCCAGTCGGGAGACCGCTGGGAGGCGATCACGATCTTTTTCCGGCGGTTCAAATTCACCGGCTTCAAGAAACTGGTGTTCGAGCTGCTGGACGAGGGCGTGACGCTCAGCCTCGGCGGTGCGGTGCTGCTGCTCGGCCTGGCGCTGCCGGCATTCGAGGAGACCAGCAAGGACTGGCGCAACAACGCCGACTATGCGGTAACGTTCCTTGATCGCTACGGCAAGGAAATCGGGCGGCGCGGCATCCGCCAAACCGACAGCCAGGAAATCGACCAGCTTCCCGACATTTTCGTCAAGGCGGTGCTGGCGACGGAAGACCGGCGCTTCTTCGACCACCGGGGCATCGACGTGTTCGGCCTGTTCCGAGCCATGGTCGAAAACGTTAAGGCGAACTCGGTTGTCCAGGGCGGCTCGACGATCACTCAGCAGCTCGCCAAGAACATGTTTTTAACCAACGAGCGCACGATCCAGCGCAAGATCAAGGAGGCCTTCCTCTCGTTGTGGCTGGAGGTCAACGTCTCCAAGAAGGAGATCCTGAAGCTGTATCTCGACCGCGCCTACATGGGCGGCGGCAATTTCGGCATCACCGCGGCCACGCAGTATTATTTCGACAAGAACGTGAAGGAACTGACGCTGGCGGAAGCTGCGATGCTGGCGGGCCTCTACAAGGCGCCGACCAAATACGCGCCGCACATCAACCTGCCGGCCGCGCGCGCCCGCGCCAACCAGGTTCTGACCAACATGGTCGAGGCCGGATTCATGACCGAAGGCCAGGTGATCGCGGCGCGGCGCCGGCCGGCGACGATCATCGAGCGCAATGACGGCGAAGGCCCGAACTACTTCATGGACATCGCCTTCGAGGAGCTCAAGCGCCTGGCCGTCCGCTTCCCGACGCGCAGTTTCATCGCCAAGACGACGGTCGATCTCGATCTGCAGCGTGCGGCCGACGAGGCAGTCGAATCGTCGCTGCGCCAGTACGGCAAGCAGTACAACGCCACCGAGGCGGCGATGATCGTGATCGACCACGAAGGCGCCGTGCGCTCGGTGGTCGGCGGCCGCGACTACGGCGAAAGCCAGTTCAACCGCGCGTCGCAGTCGCGCCGTCAGCCGGGTTCCTCGTTCAAGCCATATGTCTATGCCGCGTCGATCGAGAATTTCGGTTACGACGAATTCACCAGCGTGGTCGACGGCCCGGTCAATGACGGAAACTGGGCGCCGCGCAATTATTCGGGTGGATTCGCCGGCAGGATGGATTTCACCAAGGCAATCGTGAAATCCTACAACACGATACCGGCGAAGCTTTACCTCGGCCGCGACGGGCTAGAGCGTCTGGGCGGCGACCGGCTCGTCGAAACCTGCCGCAGGATGGGAGTCGAATCGCCGATGATCATCAACTCCCCGATGGTGCTCGGCGCGAACGGCCTGACCGTCTACGAAATGGCGACCGGCTATGGCGCGTTCATGACCGGCGGAACGAAGCTCGACACCCATACGATCATGCAGATCATCGATTCGTCGGGGAGCGTGCTTTACGACTACCGCACGGATCACACACCGCCGCAGCGTGCGCTTTCCGAGCGCACCGTCGGCGTCATGAACCGCATGCTGGTGCAAGTTTCGGAATGGGGTACCGGACGGCGCGCGGCCATCGACGGCATTCGCGCCGCCGGCAAGACCGGCACGACCTCCGCCTACCGCGACGCATGGTTTGTCGGATATACCGGCAACTACGTCGCCGCGGTCTGGTTCGGCAATGACGACTATACGCCGACGAACCGGATGACCGGCGGCACCGTTCCGGCGATGACCTGGAACAAGTTCATGGTATACGCGCACCAGAACATCGAGAAAATCCCAGTCCCGTTCGTCGAGAATCCGTTTCCCGAGCCGAAGGGCGGCAAGGTCGCAAAGAGCAACGAGAAGGCGCCGGATAAAAACGCCCAGCAGGCGGCGCGGCCAAAGACCCTTTCGAAACAATCCGAGGACTACTTGCGCAGTCTCGAGCAATTGATGCGGCGGGCAAAACCGGTTGCGGTGCCCGAGATCGTCGCGAGCCGGCCGGTATCGGAACCGGTGAACTGAACCACGCAAACCGATTCTGATGTGGCAATAAAGTGTATCGGTCCCTTCCCTCGCTGATTGCGGTCCTGCTGCTCGGAACCGCGCTCGGCGGTTTCAGCGCCTGGAGCGCGATCGAGCGCGCCAAGGATTTCGGCGCAATCCGTGTCGGGCCGTGGCACGCCATTTCCTATTCCGGGATTGCCGAGGTCGACCCCTACACGATCGCGCGAACCGTGGTCGATGGCAGCGTGCCACTCGGCGCCACCGAGGGCATCACCTTCGACGCAACGGCGGACCAGGGCGGAAAGCAGCTCGCACTGGAATGCGATTATGTCGTGGAGGGCATCACGCCGTCGGCAAAATTGTGGACCCTGTCGGCGCTCGATGCGCGCGGCCGGCCGATCGAGGCTGCGCCGGGCAGCAATTCCGGCGTCTATTCCGGGGCGATTCTGCGGTTTCCGGACGGCTCGTTCCGCATCGACATTTCGCGCAATCCGAAATCGGGCAACTGGATCGGCGTTACCGGCGAAGGCGGGTTCCGGCTCGCGCTGCGCCTGTACGATACGCCGCTGATCAGCACCTCCGGCGTATCGGAACTCGACATGCCGACCTTGCGCCGCGAGGCTTGCAGTTCGTGATCTGGCGCCTCCTGTACTTTCTTGCAAGCGTAGCCGTAGTCGCGGGCATCGTGCACATCGCGATCATTCTGCTCGTGCCCAGGTTCGGGGCCAACGACGCCTATGCGCTGGTGTCGCGCTCGGTGGAACCATTCGAATTCAAGCCGATCTCGACTACCGAATCGCTTCTCAACGAAACCGACCCGTTCTTCTCCTACGGAGTGTGCAGGTTCCGCCTGGCCGATGCCGGCCTGTACATGAGCGGACCCAAGATCGACTCATTCTGGTCGGCAACGCTTCTCGACGTGAACGGCTCGGTCATCTACAGCCTGAACAGCCGCACCGCGGTCGACAACAAGCTCGATCTGATCCTGCTCGATCCGGTCGAAACCCTGAGACTGCGCGAATTGCAGCCGCCGGAAGCGGAATCGGCGATCATCGTGGAAAGCGGGGTGGAAGAGGGATTTGTCGTGCTGCGCGTGCTGAGGCCGGACGAAAGTTGGCTGGAGAAATCCGATACGTTCCTCAAGGCCGTGGCTTGCAACCGCTATCGATTGGGTCCGGCCGATGCGGAGAACGACGGTGAGAGCTAGCGGGCGAAAGCCAGGTTACATGGTTTGGCGCTTTTGCCGGCGCTTGGCGGAGTTGCGCAACGATCGATTCTCATCGTCGTCCGGGCGCGAATAGCGAACGCCGACGAAAAACAGAATCTGCGCGTGCTCGGACCGGCCGTTCAGCGAGACGGGCTTCGCCGGCCGGCGGTCTCGCGGCAAACGAAATTCCAGAACTGTCCCCATGACTGGCTCCGCAAATGGGTCGAAACGAACGGTTCCCTGCACCGCTATCGTCTTATGCTCGAATTCACACGATTCATGGTTAATGATTCGTGAACCATTGCCGAGTCAATTTGAAGGCGGAATCGAGTCACGCGGATACGAGGCTGGCATGTTCACCGTTTCCTGGCCCGCACGGCAGGAAGGCCCGGAAGGTCAAGTTAACCGGCAGGCAAAACTGCTCGGCGACGCGACACGGCAATTCAGCGCAATCGCTCGGCCGAGGTCGGGCGAGATCGACGCGTACAAGGATCTTTTCTATCAGCTCATCGAATTCTGCGGCACGCCAAGCCGCCGACTGATTTCGGCGTCGCTGGCCTCATTCGCCTACACGCCGCTGCCAATCGCGATCTTCCTGGCAAGCGATGCGGCGGAAGTCGCAACACCAATGCTGTTGTTTTCGCCGGTGATCGGCGAATCCCATATCGTCCGTCTCGCCGCACGTTTGCCGCGTGAACATTTGCGCGTGCTTTGCCGGCGATCCGATCTGAGCGAAAGTTCGATCAAGGCACTGATGGAGCATGGTTGCGATGAATCGGTCGAAGTGCTGCGCGCCAATCCCGCGCTGCGCAACCATGCAAAACTGTTCGTCGCCCCAAACCGGCCGGCTCAGCGCGGGACGGCGGATGCAAACCGGCCGGCCGTTGACAATGATGCGCGGGAGGTTGCGGCACCCGAGCCAAAGCGCGAGACCGCCGCGGCTGAATTGCTGCGCCTGGCCAATGTCGGAAGGAAATCCGGCCGTATGCCGGGAATCGCCGCGCCAGACGCCGCGCCGGGTCTCGCGTTCGGCCGCAGGCTGCTGCTCGCGGCGCGCGGGCGCCACCCCGAGACCGTCGCCGCGCTGATCGCAATCCAATCCGGCGCGGACGCGGACCTGGTCAAAAAATTCGTCTCATCGGGAAATGCCGAGGCGCTTCTCGTGTTCCTGAAAGGTCTGGCGGTCGACAACGTGACCGCGTTGCAGGTGCTGTTGCTGGTCCAGCCGCAGGTCGGTTCCGATCGCCGGGAATTTTCCAGGCTCTCGCATCTCTACCGCAAGATCGATCCGGCCCAGTGCGAAACCGTATTGCGACTCCTCGCCGAGGGTGGATCAAGCCCCGGAACGGTCATCGAACGGAAAATGCCCGATTTCGCGGAAGCGGCGCGAAACCGGCGCGCTGCGATCGCGGCTATGGGCCTGGCGCCGGCGCGTCAGCAGCCGGGCCGACCCGGCGATCGTGCAGATCCGCGTGAGCGCGCAATCCGCGTTGCGCAATGATATCAAAGGGAACGCCGGAGAATATCAGGCACCGATTCACCCTCGAATTCGACGACCCAGCAGTCGGAGTCGAATCGGACTTGCCGTTCCAGATAAGCTTCGATCGTCGCGGCATCCGCATCCGCAAGCGC
>Ga0214472_10007722_pt1 | contig 11240 bp, 8 predicted proteins | sample RVTome_6_FD_207662 | JGI IMG/M metagenome (GOLD analysis project Ga0214472, IMG submission 207662) | Soil microbial communities from uranium-contaminated site in the Upper Colorado River Basin, Wyoming, United States - RVT140D175 | ecosystem: Environmental > Terrestrial > Soil > Contaminated >...
AAAAACCAATATCCAGCCTCAAGAGGATAAACGAAATAAGGCCCTTAATCCGGATTTTCGTAAAAGACATACGAGGTCGAATAATCGCTGAACTCAAAATAGACTTTTTTCTCACCCTGATCGACAATGCCGTTCAAATTTACATCCAGGACACCGTAACCAAAACGATAAGGACGGTCGGCCTTACCACCCGTAGCGATAGCCGTGGACAACTTGTCGATCTTCATGAACCGTTTAACCAGTTTTTCCCCGGCATATACTTCCAGGATGCCATCCGTTCCCGTCCAGTTCTGAACGGCCCGACCGAACTTGTTTTGGGTTTCCTGTGTACATCCCACAAAGCTCAACATAATGGCGGCACACAATAACGCGGTTTTCATAGTTTTCCTTTTTTATTTGAATTCAAGGTAGGCAATTCTTCTCTATCTTCACGAAATTCTTCCCGAATGAATATGAAATGTATTTCGAAGGATACTGCTTCCCACAATCTAACCTCTTCGTCAAAGAAAAACAGCCAGAACTGTAAGAATTTGTGCAACGTTCTAATAAGTGCATATTCTTCTTAAACAAAAGTGGAAACTCCACCAGCTATCCGATCAATTGTATACAATTTCACTTATCGATATGCTACACTTACGTGTGGCAAAAACGTGCAGCTCACAATTAAGGAGTGGAGAATGACAATGAGAATGATGAAGGCGCTGGTCAAGGCTAAAAAACAGCAAGGGCTTTGGCTGGAGGAAGTCCCTTTACCGGTACCTGGCAAAAATGAAGTCCTGATCAAGATTTGCCGGACAGCCATCTGTGGCACAGATGTCCACATATTCAACTGGGACAGCTGGGCCCAACAGACCATCCCGGTACCGATGCCGATCGGACACGAATTTGTCGGGATAATCGACAAGGTAGGCGACAACGTCCTTGATTTCAAACCGGGCGATCTGGTCTCCGGAGAAGGACATTTAGTGTGCGGCCACTGCCGAAATTGCCTGGCCGGGCGCCGCCACCTCTGCATGAATACCAGCGGGGTCGGAGTCAATCGGCAGGGTACCTTTGCCGAATACCTGTCCATCCCGGTGACCAATGTCTGGTTTTGCGATGCTTCCATTCCACTCGATATCCTGGCCTGTTTTGATCCGCTCGGTAACGCCGTCCATACTGCCCTCTCCTTTGACATCCTCGGTGAAGATGTCCTCATTACCGGGGCCGGGCCCATCGGCTGCATGGCTGCGGCCATTGCCAGGCACGCCGGGGCACGCCAGGTGGTGGTGAGCGATATCAACCCTTATCGCCTGAACCTTGCCAAAACCGTGGGCGCTACCCGTGTAGTCGATGTGACGAAAGAAAAAATCAGAGATGTCCAGAAAGAACTCGGCATGAAGGAAGGGTTCGATGTGGCCATGGAAATGTCCGGCAATCCCGCCGCCCTCGATACGATTCTCGAAAATGTATGTCATGGCGCCAAAATCGCCCTTCTGGGGATCATGCCGCAGAACACCCCCGTTGACTGGAACAAAGTGGTGTTCAACGGCCTGACCATCAAGGGTATCTATGGCCGGGAGATGTTTGAGACCTGGTATAAAATGACCGCAATGCTCCAGTCCGGTCTCGATATTTCGCCGCTTATCACCCATAGATTTCATTATACCGATTATCTCGAAGGGTTTGAGGTCATGCGCTCGGGACGATCGGGCAAAGTAATTCTCAACTGGGACGAAAAGGAGTAGACCATGTCACTGGAACAATTAGATAAAGCCCTGAAAGAAGAACTCGCAGGCCTGCAGGAGGATGGCAGAGCCAAACCGCCCGAACGGATCATTACCGGCTATCTTCCGCCGACCGATGGGCGCGGTCCCCGCTATACCCTGAAAGGCGAGGATAAGCAATTTATCCGGATGAACTCCAACTCCTACCTTTCGCTCTCCAACCATCCGCAACTGATCGCCGTAGCCGACGCAGCTACCCACGCCTGCGGAGTCGGTCCGGGCGCAGTGCGTTTTATCGACGGGACATTCAGTTATCATCTCGAGCTTGAACAGCGAATCGCCCGTTTCGTTAATAAACCTGCAGCTAAAATCTTCAACTCCGCCTATACCTCCAACTGCGGCCTGGCCCTCACCATCGGCAGCAAGACAACCCACTGGATCGGCGACCAACTCAACCACAACTCCATCATCCGGGCAATGCGCATCGCCGGAGTACCCAGCGTAAATAAAGGCATCTATGCCCACAACAACATGGACGAACTGCGTAGATGTCTCGATTTGGTCGCTGACGATATCGACCGGGTAGTAGTTATTTTTGACGGCATATTCAGTATGCGGGGCGACTACGCGCCTATCGACAAAATCCTGGCCATAACAAGTGAGTACAGTCGGAAGTTTCGGGACGGAGTCATCACCGTGGTAGACGATTCCCACGGTATCGGCGCTTATGGTGCAACCGGCCGGGGCACAGCGGAATTTTCCGGTGGCATCCCGGATATCATCATCGGCACCTTCGGCAAGGCCTTCGGGGTGAACGGCGGTTTCATCGCGGCAAGTGAAACGGTCATAGAAACAGTAAGGCAAAAAGCTGATACCTATATTTACACCAACCCTTTGAGTGTCGCCGACTGTGCGGCTGCAACCAAGGCCCTCGATATCTGTGACAGTGAAGAGGGTTTGATGCTGCTTGGAAATATTCAGCTTCGGACAAAGCAATTCAGGAATGGACTGAAAAAGTCAGGCCTTGAATCGATTCCCGGTCCCCATCCGGTAGTGCCTGTAATGGTTCGGGACACGGGGAAAACCCATGCCCTGGTCAGACATCTCTACGATAACGGCGTCCTGGTGGTGGGACTCACCTTCCCTGTTGTGCCAAAAGGTGATGAATCCATGCGCTTTCAAGTTAATGCGGCCCATACTGAATCGGACATCGATTATGTGCTGGGGGTTTTGGCTGAAGGTGTATGAAGTAGGTGGATTAACATGCTGAACGGAAAAGGGCGGGTTTAGAACCCGCCCCTACGGTGCCATTATCGAAGATATGAGTTAATTGAAGAATCTTTTCGATGGCAGGCAAAAGATCGATTAATTCACCCCGAAATTGCGGTGCCACGTAAGGGGCGGGTTCTAAACCCGCCCGATGTGCATCCAATTCAAAATTTCTGGATGCATTTTAGAATCTGTATAACCTCAGCGCATTTTTCCCCAGCTCGAACGACTATATCCTCGGCCTCCTGGAGGACTTCCTCCTTATAGGCATCATCCTGGATATCCACCATGTTGATCAGGACATTCTGGTAGGCTCCCCAGATTCCGGTCTCCAGGGCTCGGGCACCAACCAGGGTATCCGAACTGGAAGCCGGGTTGCCATACCCGGCAACCTCGCAGAGACTCTCCCATGCCTGGTCACCTAGGCGCATGGTCGTCAGCGGCACCTGAATAGCTGTCTTCAGCCCGGCCTGCATGGCGTCGTTTCGTACCGTTTTTTCCTTCTGGCTGGACTGTGGCATCCGTACCCCTTCCAGATAATCATTGAAGGCTGAGGTATCGGCATCAATCATGGGAATAAGCTGCCCGGTCAGCTCATGCAGGACGGGAATGGCTTTTTGCATACGGGGCTGAACCGTTTCGAATTTTCGCACCCCGTAGGTCAGTTTGGCGACCATCGAGCCAAGGGCGGTGCCGATAGCGGCGATAGTCGCCGAGGCGGAACCACCGCCCGGCGCGGAAGAGCGGGCGGCAATTTCTTCAATAAAGCCACGAACAGTCGAACCGGCCAGGGGTTCAACCGGTTTTTCGACAACCCGATATTCAATGATTTTTTGTTGGGGTACAAATTGTGCCACCGAATTGAGTCCCAAACGTTCGACCGCCAGCCGTATCTTTTGATCTTCCTCATAGATGAAGAGGTTTTCTTTTTCAATGTAATAATCAGCCGCCATAAGGAGCGGTTTAAGAGGCACGAGTCCAACTATCTCTGAGCCGGCCACTCCCACGTTCAGGGCTGCGGCTTCTCTTTTCACTTCCTCAAAAAGGATATGCAGCGGAGTAAGTTGATAATCGAGCAGATTGACCGTCACCTGCGCCATATTATACTCTTTGACAAACCAGCCCATCCCTTTCACTTCACCCAGACGGCCGGGATCGTCCTCGCCCCTGCCGGCCTCCCGCAGATTAAGGGCTATACGGTGGGCCTGATTCGGTGTTCCGAGGATATTAACATTATAGGCGATGAGAAAATTGCGGGCGCCGGTGGCCGTTATCCCCCAGGTTGGTACAAACTCGGTAGGACCATAATCCGGCCGCCACTTCGGGTCTTTTAATCGCGCTGCCAATCCCTCGTATTCTCCCTGCCGCAAATCGGGCAATTTTCGGCGATAATCATGTTCTGCTGCCGCTTCATAGAGATAGAAAGGAACGCCCAGTTCGTCAGCCGCTCTTTTGGCAAATCGCTTCGAAACCTCGACACACTCCTCCATCGTCACCCCGGCAACGGGTATAAACGGGCAGACATCCATGGCGCCAAAGCGGGGATGTTCGCCTGAATGTTTGCGCATATCTATCAGCTCCGCACCTACCTTGGCTGCGGCAAGTGCTCCCTCTACCACACTGTCCGGATCGCCGACGAAGGTGTAAACCGTTCGATTGGTCGAACTTCCAGCATCGACATCAAGCAGGGTGCAGCCGTCGGTCATTTCGATAGCCCGGCTAATTGCCGTTATCGTTTCCTCGTTTCTTCCTTCAGAGAAATTAGGGACGCATTCGACTATTTTTTTCATTGCACTCTCCTTGAAATCAATTGTTTTCACAGACCGGGACCGGGTATTTCATTTCCTGCCCCTTTTTGTAGATATGAGCAACTGAGGATACTCCGGCATGATAGGCAAGGATTACCGGGGAATCACCCTCCAAAAGAAGAAAATCAGCCTGTTTTCCCTTTTCCAGACTGCCGACTTTGTCTGCCATATTTATAGCATAGGCAGAGTTGAGAGTGGCCCCCGTCAGCGCCTCGGCCGGTGTCATCTGCATGTTGAGAACGGCAAGACCAATAACAAACTGCATCGATTCGGTAAAACTTGAGCCCGGATTACAATCGGTGGCCAGAGCTACGGGAACATTCTTTTCGATCATCAGCCTGGCCCTGGCATAGTCTTTTCTGAGACTATAAGCGGTGGCCGGCAGCAGGGTGGCGATTACCCCGGCTTTAGCCATCGCTTTGATATTTGTTTCACTTGCCGCCAGCAGATGATCCGCCGAGCAGGCGCCAATTTCGGCGGCAAGCCCCGCCCCACCGAGGTCATTTACCTCATCGGCATGGATTTTTACCCCAAGGCCTATTGCCTGAGCAGCCTTCAACAGCCTGCGGCTCTGCTCTATGGAAAAGACTCCTGTCTCGCAGAACACATCGCAAAACCTGGCGATTCCCTGTTTTTGGACCTGTGGAAGCATTTCATCGATGAGTAAGGTTATAAAATCATCGGGATTTGATTTATATTTCTCAGGGATGGCATGGGCACCAAGAAAGGTTGCCACAATATCAAGCGGCGTGTCGGTTGTGATTTTGCCGATGACTCGCAGCATTTTCAGTTCATTTTCCGTGTCCAGCCCGTAGCCGCTTTTTATTTCCAGAGTGGTTGTGCCAAAACTGAGCGCCGTGAGTACGTGACGAAGGGTATTTTTATAAAGTTCCTCGTCACTGGCGGCTGCCACGGCTTTCACAGAGGAGAGAATTCCACCGCCCCGGCGGAGAATTTCGAGATACGGCGTCCCTGCAATACGCAAGGAAAATTCCACTTCCCGAAGAGCCGCAAAACACATATGGGTGTGGGGATCGACAAAGCCCGGAACCATGCACCTGCCGCCACAGTCAACTTCCTGCAGTTCGCCTGCCGCCTTTGCAACTTTCAGCACCTCATCCTCATCACCGACTTCCTTGATCAGACCATCGTCCACCAATAAAGCCCCTTTGGGAAAATGGGCTAGTTCTCCCTGTGCCCTGCCCGCCTGTGGAATCTTTCTATCTATGGGGCTAAATATTTTCACATTACGATAGAGTTGCCTGGACATTTTCTTCCCACCTCAAAATCGTTATTTTTCTCGATCAACAAACAATGCATCCACTGCATGTGTCACCTGCTTTTCATCGGCCTGGAAGGGAATGGTAATCTGATCACCGTTGTTATTTTCATTGTTGTAGGCCATCGCCACTTCCATGGCGTTCGGGTTTCTCGCCCAGTTGCGGCGGGCGACACCACCCATAACGTCCCAAGACATGGCGCTGCGCAGGATCTCGTCCACCCGTTCGCTGCCATCCAGCACCATGCCGAAACCACCGTTAATCGCTTTGCCGATGCCGGTTCCGCCGCCATTATGAAGCGCCACCATTGACATGCCCCGGGCGGCGTTCCCGGCAAAACAATGGGTCGCCATATCGGCACAGACGTTACTGCCGTCCTTGATATTGGCAGTTTCCCTGAACGGCGAATCGGTACCACCCGGATCATGATGATCGCGACCGAGCATGATCGGGCCGACCTCGCCGCTTCGCACCATCTCATTAAACTTGAGGGCGATGGCAGTGCGGCCTCCCGCATCGGAATAGAGAATTCGTGCCTGGCTGCCGACCACCAGCCGGTTGGCTTTGGCCTCTTTAATCCAGATATAATTGTCACGATCCTCGGATCTTCGTGCGGGATCGATACAAGACATAGCAGCTTTATCTGTCTTATCAAGGTCTTCAGCCTTTCCGCTTAAACAGACCCAGCGAAAGGGTCCATAGCCGTAGTCGAAGATCGGCCCCATGATATCTTCAAAGTACGAAGGAAAAACGAAACCGTCTTTGGCATCGACACCGTTTTTGGCAACCTTGGTTACTCCGGCATCAAAAACGGCTTTAAGAAAGGCATTGCCATAGTCAAAAAAATAGGCTCCCTGCCGCGAGAGTTTTTCTATGGCGGCATAATGGCGTCGCAGACTCTTGTCGACCAGCGCTCGGAATAATTTCCTGTCGGTGGCAAGCAGGCGGGTACGCTCTTCAAAATCGATACCCTGGGGACAATAGCCGCCATCGTAAACGACATGGCAGGAGGTCTGGTCGGACAGCAGATCGACCGGGAACTCTTTTGCCGCCAGATATTCAAGAAGATCGACCACATTACCATGGTAGGCAATAGAACTGTTTCCTTTTGCCGTGAGACTCTTTTCGGCCAGTTGCAGGATCTCGGCCAAATCACTGGAGACCACATCAACCCAGCCCTGCTGCCGGCGGGTCTCAATCCGCGAGATATCGACTTCGGCGGTAATCGAGACGGCACCGGCAATCTTTGCCGCCTTGGGCTGCGCCCCGCTCATGCCGCCAAGCCCGGAAGTGACAAAGAGAAGTCCGGCGAGATCGCCGGTTGCCGGCATCCCGCACATTTTCCGGCCGCCATTCAACAGAGTGTTGTAAGTGCCGTGCACAATACCCTGGGGCCCGATATACATCCAGCCGCCGGCCGTCATCTGCCCATACGAGGAAACCCCCATCTGCGCGGCGATTTCCCAGTCGTCCGGGTTGTCATAGAGGCCGACCATCAGCCCGTTGGTAATAATGACCCTCGGATTGTCGGGGCTGGACTGAAACAGTCCCAGCGGATGTCCCGACTGCATCGCCAGGGTTTGATGTTCGGTCATGACCTGCAGGTATTTCTTGATAAGCCGAAGCTGCATCCAGTTCTGGCAGACGCTGCCCGTCTCTCCGTAGGTCACCAGTTCATAAGGGTAAAGGGCGACATCAAAATCGAGATTGTTGTCGATCATCAACTGAAAAGCCTTGCCGGCGAGACAATTTCCCTCATACTCCTCTATTGGTTTGGCCTTTAGCCTGCCGTGGGGACGATAGCGATAACCGTAGATGCGGCCTCTGTTCTTGAGTTCCGAAAGAAACTCCGGCAGGAGGATGCGATGGTGCTGCTCCGGAACATAACGCAGGGCATTCTTTAAGGCGGTTTCAGTCTGGCTCCTGCTCAAGCGAAAGCCACGATCCGGAGCGCGCCGGATTCCTTGCTGAAATTCTGCCTGTTCGGGCAGGTCATCACCCAGTCGAATTTTCATCACCTCGGCAATCCGTGCATTGTTTAACATATCAATCTCCATAACCGCTCACCGGGATTAGCAAAATGCTCGTATAACCACAGACCTGTAAACGTTCAGAAGTGCTCCAGAGGCGCACAAGCAGGCCGACGGGCGATAGTTGGCCTATGCACGACGGTCTGATCGTGCGCATATGGGGTGCTTGTGAACGTTTACCAATCTCCTCGGCCACTGTTTTCAGACAAGCCGTTTGCTCAGAAATAATCATTTTCGGGCAATACTACCACCCAAAATTTGTATATACAAGTTGATTTGTATAGACAACCTACTCTGCATTACCAGTTTCAGCTTGCTTTAAGCTTAATTTGTATATACAATCTCTGCCAATCCAGCTCATAAACAAACCAGCAATCAAAACTGCTTCCACAGGATAGAATACTATGACCTCCGAAATAGAAATCGACCCAGGCAAACTCACCCTCGCAGAACTCCGCCTAATTGCCAAAGCGCCTGTCAGAGTGAGGTTAACGAAAAGCTGCACAGCAAAAATAGATGCATCGGTAGAAACCGTCAGGGATGTGATCAGGCAAGGCCGGGTGATCTACGGCATCAATACCGGCTTCGGCCTGCTGGCCAGCACCATTATCCCAAACGATGAGCTTGAACATCTCCAGCGGTCCATTGTCCTCTCCCATGCTGCCGGAGTGGGGGCCTTCATGAAGGAATCGACGGTCCGGCTGATGCTGGTGCTGAAAATCAACAGCCTGGCGCGAGGATATTCCGGAATACGGCTGGAGATTATCGACGCCCTGATACAACTGGTGAACGCCGAAGTATATCCCTGCATTCCGCAGAAAGGATCGGTGGGAGCTTCCGGAGATCTCGCGCCTCTTGCCCATATGAGCACGGTACTCCTCGGCGAAGGGGAGGCTTTTCATAAAGGACGGAAAATATCCGGCCTGGAAGGATTGAAACTCGCCGGTTTGTCACCCGTCATTCTCGGCCCGAAGGAAGGACTGGCCCTGTTGAACGGCACCCAGGCCTCCACGGCTTTTGCCCTGGAAGGACTTTTTGCATCGGAAGAGCTGTTCGCCGCAGCCATGGTGTCGGGAAGTTTAAGTGTTGAAGCCGCGCTTGGAAGTCGCCGCCCCTTTGATCCACTTGTCCACGAGGTACGCGGACATGTGAGTCAGATCGATGTCGCGGCCTGCTACCGGCTGCTCCTTGATTCCAGTGAGATCGGCAATTCCCATAAAAATTGCGAGGCGGTTCAGGACCCCTACTCCCTGCGCTGCCAGCCCCAGGTTATGGGCGCCTGCCTCACCCAAATCCGCAATGCAGCTGAAGTAATCGTCACCGAAGCCAACGCCGTCTCCGATAATCCCCTGGTTTTTTCCAAGGAGAATGACATCATTTCAGGTGGCAACTTCCACGCCGAACCCATCGCCATGGTCGCCGACAACCTGGCCCTGGCCATTGCCGAAATCGGTGCCCTTTCCGAGCGGAGGATGGCACTGCTGATCGATTCCCATATGTCCAAACTCCCTCCGTTTCTGGTGGAAAAAGGCGGACTCAACTCCGGTTTTATGATCGCCCAGGTGACTTCGGCGGCTCTCGCCAGTGAAAATAAATCGCTTGCCCATCCGGCATCCGTGGACAGTCTGCCGACTTCCGCCAATCAGGAAGACCATGTCTCCATGGCTACCTTTGCAGCCAGGCGGCTCTCGGAGATGGCCGAGAATACCGCGGGAGTGGTCGCCATCGAACTGCTGGCCGCCTGCCAGGGCATCGATTTTCGCGCACCTCTTAAAACCTCGCCGTTGTTGGAAGAAGCGAAAGCTCTGGTCCGGGCAGTGGTCACTTTTTATGATCAGGACAGGTATTTTGCTCCGGATATTAAAAAGGCTCAGGACCTTGTACAGTCGGGCGCCTTCAATCACCTGGCCGGTACCGGTCTACTGCCCAGTTTTGGGGGATAACCGCAATGCATAAACCTGAAGTGTACTCCGACGCCCTGCCCCTCTACCAACAGGTGAAAGAGTATATTCTTGAAAAAATCAACAGTTCGACAATGCAGCCCGGCATGAGAATTGAATCGGAGGCCGAGCTGGTAGCCGGCCTGAACGTCTCACGCATGACCGTCAACAGGGCGCTGCGCGAGCTGACCGCCGAAGGACGGCTGAAACGTATCCAGGGCCGGGGCACCTTTATCGCCGACAGAAAGCCGCAAGCTTCTCTGCTGCAGATTCAGTCAATAGCCGAGGAGATTCGAGCAAGAGGCGGAGCATACTCGTGCACAGTGCATCTCCTGCAGGAGGAAAAAGCTCAGCCATCGGTTGCCGCGGCGATGCGACTCAAACCGTACACCCCGGTGTTCCACTCGATTATCGTTCATAAAGACAATAATATCCCGATACAACTCGGCTGCAGATACACCAATCCGGAGATCGCACCCAACTTTCTCGAGCAGGATTTCAGCTCGGGAATCACCGTCAGCGAATTTTTGCTCAGTATCGCCCCGGTATCTGCGATAGAGCATATCGTCGAGGCGCTGATTCCCGAGCCCTGGATACGGGATCTTCTGGAAATCAATAGCTCGGAACCCTGTTTGGCGCTCCATCGCAAAACCTGGGTTGGCGATAAAGTTGCCACCAGCAGCACCTTTTACTCACCGGGATCCCGTTATACCCTGGGCGGAAAATTCACTCCGGTTTCTCCTGGAAGTATCTGCATCACCTAACCCCGGGAACCGGGAATAAGGCGGGGATAGGGGCGGATTCTAAACCCACCCCGCAGCACATTGTTTTCCTGCAAGAAACAGGGATTCTATCTGATCTCTGACACAACATATTATAGTGGTTATTATCTCTACACAGTGTAGATAAACTTTTAGCCCTTTTATCAATCGGGAATAGACACAGTTACACAAAGTATAATCCGAAACACCCGGCACGCTCATCTTGTGAGGTTCTGCAAATATCGATGGAGGTTTCTGATGTTTGGCTTTGTCCTCAAAATCTATATCGAAACAATCCGCAAGCCGGCACGCTTAAATCCGGCCTCTCATTTTTTCCTGTTCCTTACCGTCCTCACTCTCAACCCTTGTTTCAGTCCGTCGTTGCCGGCAGCAGAACAACCTCAGGCTATCGTACTGGAAATACAGGGTGCCATCAGCCCTGCCGT
>Ga0214472_10007723_pt1 | contig 11239 bp, 11 predicted proteins | sample RVTome_6_FD_207662 | JGI IMG/M metagenome (GOLD analysis project Ga0214472, IMG submission 207662) | Soil microbial communities from uranium-contaminated site in the Upper Colorado River Basin, Wyoming, United States - RVT140D175 | ecosystem: Environmental > Terrestrial > Soil > Contaminated >...
GCCACCGGAGACTGTATCCAGAAACCCGACTCCGCGGTGCACGGCCACAACGAGCCCCCCCGCCTTCCTCGGCACCACCGTGCCGACACGCTGGCCGACGTTCCACGACTCGTTCACGCGCGTGCGGGGATCGAGCCGGTTCACCGTGAATCCCTCGATATCCACCCACAGGAGGCGCTCGCCTGACCAGATCGCACCCTCTCCCAAGGCGGCGCGGGCGTCGAACAACAACTCGGCTTTCATCATCATCCGGGAGCGAGCCATTCAATTGAAGACATGGCAATGCCGCCCGTCGGCAAAGCGCCACAACCCTACCTCCGGTCTTCTGCCCCGCCCGCAATCCTCATCGCAAACTCGACCATCTTCCGGCGCGCGACATGATCGAAAAACACCTGCCGTTCGTGCGCAAGTTCCAGCGCTTCATCGACCCATGCCCTGACTGACCGCAGTGCCTGAATCTCTTCGGCGTCATCCAGGCGGTCGAGAAGGGCAAAAAATGCGCTCTCCGGATCAGACATGAATGGAAACAGCCGCCAGCGCCCGACGCGAAAATCATAATAGAGGCAGCGCATGTCGTAGGCGAATGGCGGCTCGAGATCGGCGAGCATACGACTCAACATTTCCTGCCCGCATCCTGTGGCCACCATAGATCCGAGAAAAAGCAGCTCCGACTCCTGCGTTTCGTTCAGCAAGGATGCATCTGCCGGATCGAATGAAAGCCAGCCATCCTCGAACAGTTTCCGCGCTTCGACGTGAGGGAGCTTCAGTTCATCAAGGACGGCGCGCGCATCCCGCGGACACGCAGGAAACTTGCGACTCCTTACTCGAGCCATAGCGAGATCCAGATTGGGTAGAGCCACGTGACACGAAACCCCATCGTCAGCGAAACTACGCGAAGGTAGCACCGGTGATTTTACAAAATCAAGCAAAGTGATGCGATGACCATGCTTTTTTCCCCAAGATAGAACGCACCAACACGGGCGCATCTGACACACCTAGCCGGTGTTTTCGCGTTTCAGCCCCCTTCCCATCAGTGCGACCAGGCCATCCAGCGGTTTTCTTCCCTCGTATAGAATCGCGTGGATTTCGCCGAGTATCGGGGCATCGATCGCAAGCTCCCTGCATAAACTCCAGAGTGATTCCGTCGTGCGATAGCCCTCAACGACGGTCTTTCGTCCGCCGAGCAGTTCCTTCGAGGTCTTGCCTTCACCAATGCCGCGCCCGAATTCGTGATTCCGGCTCCAATCCCCATAACAGGTGGCCACGAGATCGCCGAATCCGCTCAAGCCCATGAACGTCACCGGCCGCGCCCCCAGGTTTTCGCCGATTCGGATGATCTCGGCCATGATGCGCGTAAGCAGTGCGGCCTTGGCATTGTCGCCCAAGGCAAGACCATCGCAGATACCCGCGGCGATGGCGTAGACGTTTTTCAGCGCGCCTCCCAGCTCCGCTCCCCGGAGATCGTCTGAAGTGTACACCCGCAACCCCGGTCCGCTCAGGGCTGCCTGCGCCGCCTCGGTGGCATCATCATGCCGGTCGGTCGCCAGGACCAGCGCCGTGGGATGTCCGCGGGCCACCTCGGCCGCATAGCTGGGGCCGGTGAGGGCACCCACCTGCACACTCGGGAGGAGATCCCGGATGATCTGACTCGGCGAGAGATGCGTGCCCGATTCGACGCCCTTCGCAAGGCTGACGAGGAGCTTCACATTCCGCGAACCGATGAGTGCGGGCCCAATGCGCGCGCACCAGTCGCGCAGACCGGCAACCGGACATGCCAGGATGATCAGCTCGGTCTCCATCAGGACCGGGCCTACTTCGAATCCGATTTGAAGCGAATCGGGAAATGCGAACCCGGGAAGATAATCGCGATTCTCCCGCACCGTCCCCAATTCGAGAGCCATCTCAAACCGGCGCGGCACCAGTGTCACCGTGTGACCGATTCGCACGAGATGAAGGGCCATTGCCGTTCCCCAGGCACCCGCTCCAAGGACGCTGATATTCATGCGGTGAAGGTTAGCGGCACAAAGCCGGACGCCGCAAATGCATTGGATGGACTCCCGGGGAGCTGCGCGTCCTCAAACCGGCAGCGGCACCTCGTTCTGCAGCACTTGATCGAGCGATTGCCGGCGCCTGATGACGACGACGCTTCCGTCAGTCCTCAACAGGACCTCCGGCGCCTGTGGGAATGAGTTGTAATTCGTCGCCGACATCGCGGCCGCGTACGCGCCCGCGCCTCCGATGACCAATCGATCGCCGACACGGGCCTCGGTGAGGCGGCGGGGCTCGAGCGTTTCATGGTCGCCGTTCTTCGGGGTAAGCATGTCTCCAGATTCACAGCAATGCCCGGTCGCGATGTACTCCCTCTCTCCCCGATCTCCCGCGCCGGAGACGGGCACCACGCGCATCGGATGTTGCGAGCCATAGAGCGCCGGACGCAACAGTTCGGTCATGCCTGTATCCAGCTTGAGGAAACGGTAGCCGGCGGCACCGGTCTCGGTGACATCCTGGATCGTCGTTACGATGGCACCGCCATTCGCAACCATGAACGTTCCCGGTTCGATCTCCAGGTGGATGCGCCTGCCAGTGCGGGATGCGAACTGTTCGAAAAGCTTCTTCACAGGAGTGCCCACGACCTGCAGATCCGTCCCCTTCTCGTGCGGCATGCGCGCAACCTTGTAGCCTCCTCCCAGGTTGCACCGCGTGGCCGAGGCGTATTTCTCGACATAGGAAAGCGTCATGGAAGCCACCCGCACCCAGACATCGGGATCGCTTCCGCTCCCGATGTGCGAATGGATTCGAAACACCTCGAGTCCGTGGCGCGCGATGATCTCATCGGCCTGCCCGAGCAGTTCGTGCCAGATGCCGAAGCTCGAGGCCGGCCCACCCGTGTTCGTCTTTGTCGTGCCGCCCGATCCCAATCCCGGGTTTAGTCGCAGGCCGATCGCTCCTCCCGGAAAAGCCCGGCCAAAGTCGTCGAGCTGTTTGAGCGAGCACGCATTGATGGAGATGCCCCGGCGGACCCAGTCCGCAAAATCTGCGGGAAGCTCCTGCGTGCTCAGACTTATTCGGGAGGGTTCGATGCCGGCACGGATTGCCCTCGCCACCTCATATCCGGAGCTGGCGTCGATGTGCATTCCGGCCTTCGCAAACAACTGTAAAATCGCGGCATTGGGGCACGCCTTCATCGCGTATCGGGCGGTCAATCCAAACGCATGTGGAAAGGCCAGGGCACTCGAGACCTGTCGGAGCAGTGTTTTCTCGTCATAGACGTAGACCGGTGTTCCCGCCGCCGCCACGACACGTTCGACGGCGTCACGATCGATGAAGAAATTGGAATCCATGAAGAAACGGAGGTGTCTGCCCAAGCGAATCAGGGCGTTCACTTGATTTTGGAGCTAGTTGAGTCTGGGTCTTGTCAAACCGACGTCATCGTACTACCCTTCACTAAGATACGTCAGGAAAAGTCCGATAGGAAGTACGAGCTTACTCTCGTGACCAAGTAGAAACCGACCAGAAGCCATGCTCCGTTGTGTCCTCAATATGATTCGTCGCCCCCCGGTAGCCTCCAGTGCGCTGCTGCACCGTCGGAATTACGATCGTACGAGCACGAAAAACGTTCAGTTCGTAAGTTTTCTCGATCAGAGCGGTTTTCGCCGCGTTGACCCGGACAAGTATGAACGGAGCATGCGGCGGCGGCGGGTGGTGGCGTATTCAGTGCTTTGGCTGATGGTGGCAGGCTTTGCCTGGGTGGTGATTGAGAGTGCCCAGGCGCTTTCGATCTTCTGAGAAGCCGGCCGCCTGGAAATGCGGGTCCGACAAGCGTGGATCCTGTTGCTGGACCGGGGAGCCGGGGCCGTCCACATCCGCGATTACCCTTGCATTTGAACGCTCGGCGTGTGTGCTGCCGATTGATCCTGGATTGAGTGTATGGTTACGAGATTTGGTGGATTGTCAGGTGGGCCAAGGGGCCCGGTGATGATTTGAAACCCGAGGGTCGGGAACAGTCCGTGAGATACAGATAGATCGGGGGAAAGTCATCATGAGTACGAAGTTGTATGTGGGTAACCTGGCGTTTGCCACGACCGAGCACGAGTTGCGTGAGGCATTCGCCGCACATGGCACGGTTACGGACGTGTTTGTTGCCCTCGATAAGTTTACCGGGCGTTCCCGTGGGTTTGCGTTTGTGACGATGGCCTCCGCCGAAGAGGCGCAAGCGGCGACGAGCGCGCTCAATGGCGCCGAGATCGGTGGCCGCAAACTGACCGTCAATGAAGCCCGTCCGAAGGAAGAGCGCGCTCCGCGCGACTTTGGCGGCGGAGGTGGATTCGGCGGCGGTGGCGGTGGCGGCGGCGAACGTCGCGGCGGATTCGGCGGCGGCGGTGGCCGTGGCGGATTCGGCGGCGAGCGGCGCGGCGGCGGCGGTGGCGGTGGTGGCGGTCGTGGTTTTGGCGACCGTCGCGGTGGCGGTGGTGGTGGTGGCGGCGGCGGCCGTGGCGGCGATCGTTACTGATCGCCCGTCGCAGCGGCTCCCAAGGGTCACACTCCACACAACTCTCCAGGCGGAGCCATCTGTGCTCCGCCTGTCTTTTACGCGCGTTCCAGCCCCGAAGAAAAGAAAGCCCCCACCGGCCCGGACGGTGTCGATGGGCACCTCGAAACGGCAACAGTCCGCCCGTGGTCAACCGGCTCCACCGCCACCCGCCATCGCCGGTTTTTGCCCAAAAGTGGACCGTAACGTGGCGGCCAGGTAGTCGCGATTGAGCCTCGCGATGAAATCGTGGCTGATGAGCTTCGGGCAGACGGCGCTGCATTCGTAGTAGTTGGTGCAGTTGCCGAAACCGGCCTCGTCCATGGAGGCGACCATCGCGAGGACCCGGGCATCCTTCTCCGCCTTGCCCTGCGGGAGAATGTTGAGCTGCGACGCCTTGGCCGAGACGAAGAGCATGGCTGAGCCATTCTTGCAGGCGGCGACACACGCTCCACAGCCGATGCATGCCGCCGCGTCCATCGCCAGTTCGGCGACCGGCTTGGGAATCGGCAACGCGTTGGCGTCCGCCGCGGCACCGGTGCGCACGCTTATGAACCCGCCGGCTTGAATGATCCTGTCGAAGGCGTTTCGATCGACGATGAGGTCCTTGATCACCGGAAAAGGATGCGCGCGAAATGGCTCCACGGTGATCAAATCACCATCAGTGAAACTTCGCATGTATGTCTGGCACGTCGCGACGCCGCGATGCGGACCATGAGGCTTGCCGTTGATCACGCATGAACACGTTCCGCAGATGCCCTCGCGGCAGTCGTGATCGAACGCGATCGGATCCTCGCCCGCTTCGGTGAGGTCCTCGTTGACGACATCGAGCATCTCGAGAAACGACATGTTCTCGTTGAGCTCGGGCGTCTCGTAGAGCTTGAACTCGCCAGGAGAGGAGGCGTTCTTTTGACGCCAGACTTTGATCTTAACTTTCATTGGCGGGTAAGGGCGGGGAAAATTACTTGTAGGAACGGGTGACCATCTTCACCTCTTCGTAGACAAGGGGCTCCACGTGGCGCACGGGGGTCTCCTTGACACCCTTGTATTCCCAGACCGCGACATGGGCAAAATGCTCGTCGTCGCGCCTGGCCTCGCCATCCGGGTACTGATGCTCTTCGCGGAAATGACCGCCGCACGATTCCTCGCGCGCCAGCGCGTCGCGGCACATCAGTTCGCCCAGTTCGAGAAAGTCCGCGACGCGGCCCGCGCGTTCCAGCGCCTGGTTCAGCTCGGCATCCGAGCCGGGCACGTTGACATTCTGCCAGTACTCCTCGCGCAGGGCCGGTATGAGCTGGATGGCCTTCTCGAGACCTTCCTTGGTCCGCCCCATTCCGCAGTAGTCCCACATGATCTTGCCCAGTTGTTTATGGAAGGACTGCACCGTCCGCTTCCCTTTGGCCGCGAGGAGCCTCTTTGTGATGTCCTGCACGTTGGCCTCGGCCTCGGCAAATTCCCCACGGTCTACTTTCGGGCATGTTCCGGGCTTGAGCGTCGTGAGGTAGCTCGAGATCGTGTACGGAATCACAAAATACCCGTCCGCGAGGCCCTGCATGAGCGCGGAGGCGCCCAGGCGGTTCGCTCCATGGTCCGAGAAGTTCGCCTCGCCGAGGACGAAGAGCCCCGGGACGTTCGACATCAGGTTGTAGTCCACCCAGAGCCCGCCCATGGTGTAATGGACGGCCGGGAAGATGCGCATCGGCACCTTGTAGGCGTTCTCGTCCGTGATCTCGTGGTAGATGTCGAAGAGATTGCCATATCGCTCGCGAATCGCGTTCTCGCCGAGCCTCCGGATCGCATCGGAAAAATCCAGATACACACCGAGACCGGTCTCCCCGATACCCCGGCCTTCGTCGCACACCTGCTTGGCCGCCCGGGAGGAGATGTCTCGCGGAGCGAGATTGCCGAAGCCCGGATATTTGCGTTCGAGGTAATAGTCGCGATCCTCCTCCGGAATCGAGTTCGGATCCTCATTGCAGTCCTCCGTCCTCTTCGGCACCCAGATGCGACCGTCGTTGCGCAGCGACTCCGACATCAGGGTAAGCTTTGATTGATAATCGCCGCTGACCGGGATGCAGGTCGGGTGGATTTGCGTATAGCATGGGTTCCCAAAGCCGGCACCGCGCTTGTAGGCGCGCCACGCCGCCGTGGCATTCGACTGCCGGGCGTAGGTCGAGAGGTTGAAGACGTTTCCGTACCCGCCGGTCGCGAGTATGACGGCGTCCGCGGCATGCCGGGTGATGGCGCCGGTGCGGAGGTTGCGAACGATGATTCCCTTCGCGTGCCCGTCGATCATCACGATGTCGAGGACCTCTGAAAACGGGTGCATCGCCACCCGGCCCGCCCCGATCTCCTTCGAGAGGGCCGAATAGGCGCCGAGCAGGAGCTGCTGGCCGGTTTGTCCCCGGGCATAGAAGGTCCGCGACACCTGCGCGCCGCCGAATGAACGGTTGGCCAGCAGCCCGCCGTACTCGCGAGCGAAGGGCACCCCTTGCGCGACACACTGATCGATGATCCTGACGCTGACTTCGGCGAGCCGGTGCACATTGGCCTCGCGGGCCCGGAAGTCACCGCCCTTGACCGTGTCGTAAAACAGGCGCCAGACGCTGTCGCCGTCGTTCTGGTAATTCTTGGCGGCATTTATCCCGCCTTGCGCGGCAATCGAGTGCGCCCGTCGCGGGCTGTCGTGATAGACAAAGCAACTCACTTTGTAGCCGAGCTCCGCAAGGGTCGCCGCAGCCGAGCCTCCCGCCAGACCCGCCCCGACCACGATGACTTCGTATTTCCGCTTGTTGTTCGGCGCGACGAGTTTGCTGTCGGCTATGCAGCTCGTCCACTTTTGGGAGAGGGGACCGGAGGGAATCTTTGCGTCCAGTTTCATGGTGCGATGCGGCGCGACGAGTTTCGGTTAGGGATGGGCCGGAGCGTGTGCCGCCAGCGACGGGGCACTGTGAAGTTCGACGACTCCCATCAGGATCGCGGCCGGCACGGCGAGGTTGCCGAGGAAATACAGGATGCAGAAGGCGCGGGTGACCACGCGCAGAAACCCGGCCCACTGGCTGGTTCGCAGCCCGAGCGTCTGGAACATGCTCTCGAATCCGTGCCAGAGATGAAATGACAGAAGGCCCACCGCGATGATGTAGAATCCGGAGACGATCGGACTTTGAAAGCCACGAACGACCATCGCATAAACATCATGCACCTGGGTCCCCGCCGAAACCAAAAGAAATCCCAGCAGGTGGAAATCCTCCCGCATCGTGTATTCCGGGAGCCTGGTCTTGAATGTATCCCCCTGGAAGAGTCCGCCGTTCAGTCCGATGGTGAAATGCGCGAGGTGATAGAGGACGAACGCAAGGACGACGAAGCCGGTGATGCGCATCGTGCGCGAAGCGAGGGTGGCCTGTATCGTGTGCTTGAACCCGTATTCCGCCGGCCGCGCCTTTCGGTTTTCGAGCGTCAGGACGACCGCGGCCCAGACATGGAGAACCACCGCCGCCAGCAGGGTCAAACGAACGATCCAGAGCACCGGCCCAAGACCCTGCAGAAAATGCGCGTAGCCATTGATCTCGTCCGGTTCGCCGAAGACGTGGAGGTTGCCGATCAGATGACCGGTCACGAACCCAATCAGGATCAGGCCGGTGACGGCCATCAATACCTTCCGGCCGATCGAGGAAGTGAAGAGAGCAGCAACCAGGTTCATGAACTAGGATAAATTGGGTTCAGCGCGGGATTCGCGGCGCGAGGAGGCCATGCCGCCAGCGAGCCCCGAAGAGGAAAAGAACGTTTGGGCGGGGTCAAAACGAAAGCGTTATTATTAGGGACCTTTGGCACCGCCAATACAGCGCCTACTGATCCGCCGACTCAAGCAAGGCCCTCCGCCAGGCACGCCGGGCGCGCCCGGCGCCCATCGTTCACGACTGGGCCAGGGCCTTCAGCAACGCGAACTTGCCACTCGCCGCCGGAGGCAGCAATCGCTTGCGAAACATATTCACCCGCACACCGTCCCCGAGCACGCGACCGATCGCATCGCCCAACTCCGGAGGAGCCGTGTGGTCGGCAACGTATTCGAAATTCCAGCGCTCCACGGAAACCTGGCGCAGGCAATAGTGCCAGCAGGAGAAGTCCTCCGGGATGGCCAGGTCGATGTCCATCGTGGTGAGCAACGTGCCGTCGGCCCGGAAGGCGAGGTCCCGCTCCCGCCCCAACACGCGAAATCCGGAAGGGGTTTCCATGACCACATCTCCGGAAAGATAGCGAAGCAGCGGCATCGCCTCGCGACCACGCGTGGTTACGATGATCCGGAAAACCCCCGGAAGGTCCGCCCGGACCGGCGCAAGTTCGATGAATGCATTCGCTTCGATGACGCGCGAATTGTCCTGAAATGCGTCCCCCACAAAGAGGTATCCCGCCTCCGTCGACCCGTAGAGATCGACCTGGGGTACTCCAAAGACAGCATCCAGCCGGCGGCTGTGCACGAGGCTGGCCTTCCCGTAAGTGAGAATCAGCGCGCGAAGACTCGGCACCTTGACGCGACGCCGCTCAAACGCACGGGCCATGAGCGAGAGATAGACGGGTTCGCCCTCGATGATTTGCGGCCTGGTGGCCTCGATCTCGGTGGTGATCCGGTCCCATTCGACTTCGGTGAAACAAAACGGATCGCTCGAAAGGTTCAAGTAGATGGTGCCATCGAACCAGCGGTTCGGGAACGGAAAGTCCTCGTACGGACAGAGGTTGCTCGAACAATTCACCGGCGCCAGCACCGCCTTGCGGTAGGGTTCCCGAAGGATTCCCGCCAGCACCGGATGTGCCTCATAGGCGCGCCGGGTCTGCTCGTTCCACCATCCCTGCTCCATGATCACGGTCATGGGCGCCGTCGTCGTCCCCGATGTCGTTTCGCGCTCGAAGGCATCGGCATGGATCTTCCGATCGACTTCCTCGCAGTCGTCGAAAAAGGCGCAGTGCCCCTCGCTCACGATCTCCTGCTTGGTCAGGACCGGGATTTCATCGAAACACGACCAGCGCAGTGGCTCCGGATGAATCGGGCGGCGCTTCCCATAGAGCGGGCTGCGCTCGTAGATGGCCCTGACCTCCGCGTCGAGCACGGCCGGTATCGCCGCATCCGAGGATCCGCGGAAGGAAAGGCCGTTGTTGGCAAACTGTTTGATCACACTGCTAAGGTCGGTATCGAGCACGGGAAGGTTAGTCGCGCCAAGAAACCACCGCAAGGCCGCCTGTCAAATGGTCACTCTGCGATCCCGCCACTCGAGTTCGAAGAGAAGCAGCGCGCAGAAGGCAAGGGAATGGGTTATCGCCCCCGCCCGGGCCAGTTCGAAAACGCGAGGAGCAGGCAGCACGGTGACGGCGATTTCCTCATGTTCGTCCCATGCAATGTCGCCGGCAAAAGTCACACCCTCGATGCACACGAGATGGCAGGTGTTGTTCTGGATTGCCGGGTTGGGATGAACCTGTCCAAGCATCCGCGCGATTCCGCCAACGTAGCCGGTTTCTTCCGCGAGTTCGCGACGCGCCGCCTCGATCGGATCCTCTCCTGCCTCCATGACGCCTCCCGGCACCTCCAGTGAATGTGCCTCGGTTCCATAACGGTACTGCCGCACCAGCACCACATCGCCGGAGGTCGTCACCGCCACGACATTCACCCAGTCCGGGGCGTCCAGCACGAAGAACGTGCCCATGGTTTCGCGAACCGGATGCCGGCAAAGCTTTCGGTTGACTCGAAACACTCTGCAATCGGCAGCCTGTTCGACGGAAACGGTCTCCCAATGAGGCAGCTTCTCCTCGATCGGATTCGAATCGTTCCCCTCGTGCTTCATTTTTACCGGCGCTGGCTTTGACGGAGCACTCGGAGCAGAGCGCCCTCAGCGTGCCTCTAGTTTTTCTTTGGAACGTAGATCCTCTGCCCCACTTTGAGCTTTCGCGGGTCCAAGCCGGGATTCACTGCCTGAATCTCCTGGTAGCTGACCCCAAACTGGCGGCCGATAATGGAAAGCGTGTCTCCACTCTTGATGACGTAAGTCCCGTCTTCAGGCAACGGCTGTGGTTCGGAACCGGCCGCTGCAGGCGCGCTCCCGCTGGATGCGGGTGGGCTCGATGTCGACCGGGCCGGGCCCGCAGCGAGGCGCTCGGTGATCGACTGGGAGTCCGACGTCAGCCTGTTGACCGACGTCCGAAGCGAGGCAAGTTCGGTTCCGACCTGGTCGAAGGCGCGTTGCGTGTCAGTGCTGAGACCGGTTACCTTCCTCGTCGCCGACGTGACGTCTTCAAGAGCCTTCTTGGCATTGGCTTCGGCGGTTTCGACCCGGATCGTCAAGCCTGCGACGTCCGACGTGCCGAGCTGTTTCGACAGCTTGTTGATCCGCGTGAGTGCGAGTATTCCGACGACGAGCGCGACCACGGCCACAATGGCGACCGCAAACACGAGATAGGAACCGTTCTTGGACGAGGGCGTATCCATGGAAAAAGTGAAATTCAGGGGACGGGTTAGAGTCTTAACGACATGATAGCAAGGAGGATCACTTCGCGGAACTTCCACGGGGAAGAACATATGTTACATGGCCTGGACGCAGAAGAAAGCATTGACACCGCCACGTGCACTCCGTTGGCCTCACGCTTCGCAAAAAAATCGGGGCGTAGCTTAGCCTGGTAGAGCGCCTGCTTTGGGAGCAGGAGGTCGTCAGTTCGAATCTGACCGCC
>Ga0214472_10007724_pt1 | contig 11239 bp, 10 predicted proteins | sample RVTome_6_FD_207662 | JGI IMG/M metagenome (GOLD analysis project Ga0214472, IMG submission 207662) | Soil microbial communities from uranium-contaminated site in the Upper Colorado River Basin, Wyoming, United States - RVT140D175 | ecosystem: Environmental > Terrestrial > Soil > Contaminated >...
GTCTCCCAACAACCAACGGCACCACAGCGACATTTGTGGCCATCCGGGTTGATCAAGGTGTGCCCGGCCTCGCCGGCATAGCCGGTCGAGCCCAGCATCGGCTTTCCATCCTGGATGATTCCCACACCGATTCCGGCCTCGCCTGAGATGTAGATGAGGTGGCCGACGTCTGAGCCGACACCACGGCGATACTCGGCGAGGGCGCCGAGGTCTGCTTCGTTGGCTACCAGTACCTGTCCTGAGACCCCGAGCTCGGAGGCGAGCATCGCCCCGAGCGGTACGTTTCGCCATCCCAGGTTTGGCGCCAGATGGACGAACCCATCGGATCGCCGGGCCACACCGGTAACCCCGGCACCGACTCCGGCGAGGACATGGTTCGCCGGAAGGGAGGTGAGCATCGGTTCGGCCAACTTGGCGACATCCTCAACGGTTTCCTGGGGTGAGAATCGCCCACGAAGCCTGGCGACTCTCACCTGGTCATAGACGTGACCCCCGAGGCCAGCGGTCGCGACCGCGATCGAGTCGACCGACACCTCGATGGCGAGAACCGCGGCACCATGGGGTCTGGTTCGGACTACAGGCGAGGGCCGCCCCGGGCCGGATGCGGTCAACCCTGGGCCCTCTTCGACCAAACCCAGGGTGGTGAGCTCACCAACCAGGTCGGCGATGGTGGAGCGGTTGAGCCCGGTGGTCGCTGCCAACTCGGATCTCGATCTGGGCCCCGAAAGATGGAGACGCTCGAGGACGGTGGCGAGATTGTGTCTTCGCAGCTCTTCTGCGGCCACTCCCCGACTCAGGTTGAGGGCATCTCTGGTGGTGATTTGGATGCGACTCAATGGTTCGTAGGGCCTTTTGTTGGCGATCCCACTATAAACACCCGCCCGGTTGGCGAAAGGCCACTCCGACCAGCCGGGCAGGAAAGGCCGATCTGGATCCGCTATTTGTTGCGGGGCCAAACATATGCGCGTTATGCTCGCCACGCGTCGGCATTCGAGCCGAGAGACCGCTCGGGTCGGCACACTGGATGGGAATGAGCAGTCCTATGACGGGACAGCAGCCTTAGGAGGAAGGAAACCAATGAAACTATTGAATCGCCGGTTCCTGGCGCTCTTGGCGGTGATCGTGATGGTCATCGTCGCTTGTGGTGACGACGAAGGTGGTAGCAGCACTACCGCTGACGAAGGAACCGGCACCACTGCGGCACCAGCCGGGGACTGCACTGTCGGCATGTCGTGGAACAACTACAACGAAGAGAGATGGGCCAAGCACGATGAGCCCGCGATGAAGGCGGCCATCGAAGCGGGTGGTTGCACCTACATCCCCGCGGACGCGGGGTCGTCCGAGGAGCAGCAGATCACCGACGTGGAGAACCTGATTTCTCAGGGAGCGGACGTCGTCATCATCCTGGCCCAGAACACGCAGGCGATCCTGCCGGCGGTTCAGAGTGCCACTGACCAGGGCATCCCTGTCATCGCGTATGACCGTCTCATCGAGGATGCGAACACCTTCTACGTCAGCTTCGACAACGTCCTGGTTGGACAGCTGATGGCCGAGGTCGTCTTCGATCTGGTGCCGACGGGGAACTACTTCGTCGTCAAGGGCAATGGTGCCGACGCCAACTCCGACTTCCTTCGTGAGGGGATCGGGTCTGTCATCGATGCCGCGGCCGAAGCCGGCGATATCACCATCCTCGAGGAGGACTACACCGACAACTGGGATCCCGGGCTCGCTCAGACCACGGTGGAGCAGTGGCTGAGCGCGCACGACAACGACGTGCAGGCCATCGTTTCCGAGAACGACGGAATGGCCACCGGCGCAGCCGCCGCCCTCGACGCCCAGGGCCTTCTGGGCACGGTGGTGTTGTCGGGCCAGGACGCGGATGTCGCCGCCCTCCAGCGGGTGGCAGCGGGGGATCAGGCGGTGTCGGTGTGGAAGGACGCCCGTGCGCTGGGCACGGCTGCCGGTGAGGCTGCCGTGCAGCTGGCCGGTGGCGCCACACTCGCCGAGGTAGAGGGAACGTCCCAGTTCACCTACACGAACAAGGAATCGGGAGCCGAGACCATTTTGACCAGCATCCTGCTGACCCCGATCCCGATCACCCAGGAGAACCTCGACTTGGTGGTCGATGCGAACTGGATCACGGCCGAGGACCTCTGCTCAACCGGGGGAACTGTCGGCCCCTGCGCCTGACCAATCACTAAGGCGAAATCGATGATGCATTTGCGCCCCCGGTTCATCGGGGGCGCAACACATCCACCTTCTCTAGTGTGGTGAGCTCATGAGCGTGGTAGAGACCTCCCCGACCCGGCTGGAGATCCCTGAACCGAGTCAGCGCCGGTCATTCGGCTCATTCCTGCGGGACAACGAGATCGACACCCGAATGGTGGGGATGATCGCGGTCCTGTTGGCGATCTGGGTCGTCTTTCACTTCCTCTCCGGCGGCACGTTCCTCACCCCCCGCAATCTGTGGAACCTCTCGGTTCAGACCTCGGCGATCGCGATCATGGCCACCGGGATGGTGCTGGTGATCGTTTCCCGCAACATCGATCTCTCTGTCGGCTCCATGGTGGGGACCGTTGGCATGGTCATGGCCGTGCTCCAGACCGAATGGCTCCCGCCGGTCGTAGGCACGGGCAACTCATGGATCTGGGTGATCACCCTCGTCGTCGGAGTGATCCTGGGTGCGCTCATCGGCGCCTTCCAGGGTTCGATCGTTGCCTATGTCGGTGTTCCCTCGTTCGTCGTCACCCTGGGTGGTCTCCTGGTGTGGCGGGGTTTTGCCTGGCTCACCGCCAGCGGCCGAACCATCGCCCCCATGGACGCCACCTTCCAACTCCTCGGTGGTGGTTCGGAGGGGTCACTGGGAGAGGTCGGGAGCTGGATCGTGGGTGGTGTCGCCTGTGCCGGCATCGTCGCCCTCATGGTCAACGGACGACGCAAGCGTCGAAGGTTCGGCTTCCGGCTCCGTCCCATGTGGCTCGACGTCGCTCTCGGCGTCTTTGGTTGCGTCGTGGTTCTCGGCGCAGTCTGGGTGATGAACAGCTACTACCTGCCGGAGAACCTGGCTGCCCAATATGCCGAGGAACACAACATCCCCATTCCCGATGGTGGTCTTCAGATCCCGCTCGGCATCCCCTATCCGGTGCTCATCCTGGTCGGGGTCACCCTGGCCATGGGTTTCATCGCCAACCGGCTCCGCTTCGGTCGTTACATCTTCTCGATCGGGGGCAACCCCGAGGCAGCGGTCCTGGCCGGCATCAAGACCAAGCGCACCATCGTCAAGACCTTCATGACCATGGGGATCCTGGTCGCTATCTCGGCCGCGGTATCCATCGCCCGTCTCAACGCCGCGGTCAGCGGTCTCGGCACTCTGCAGGAACTCTATGTGATTGCGGCGGCGGTAATCGGTGGGGCCGCATTGTCCGGTGGCATCGGAACCATTCCCGGGGCGATCATCGGTGCCCTCGTCATGCAGTCACTCCAGTCGGGCATGGTGCTCATCGGGGTCGGTGCTCCCCTGCAGGACGTGGCACTCGGCGTCGTCTTGGTGATGGCAGTCGCCATCGACACCATCTATCGGAGGAGGGCGGCAACGCGATGACGATGCCAGATACCAGAGGCGTCCCCATGGTCGAGATGAGGGACATGAGTGTCAGTTTCGGTGGTGTCCATGCCGTCAAGGACGTCAGCATCGACCTCCACCCAGGCGAGATCCTCGGTCTGGTCGGAGGCAACGGGGCGGGGAAGTCGACCCTGATCAAGACCCTGTCGGGGGCGCAGAAGGCGGACTCGGGGGAGATCTTCATCAACGGCGAGCCGGTGACCATCACTTCACCCAGGGATGCCAAGACCCATGGGATCGAGACCATCTACCAGACACTGGCACTGGCGGAGAACATCGATGCCCCAGGCAACATGTTCTTGGGTCGTGAGATGATCACGCGTTGGGGCACACTGGATGACAGTTCGATGGAGACCGCCGCACGCACCGTGATGGGCCGCCTCAACCCGCAATTCCAGAACTTCAAGGTGCCGGTCGCATCCCTCTCCGGCGGCCAGCGGCAGTCCGTCGCCATAGCCAAGGCGGTGCAGTTCAACGCCAGGATCCTGATCATGGACGAGCCCACCGCAGCATTGGGCCCGGCCGAGACGGAGCAGGTGCGCCAGTTGATGCGCCAGCTCAAGTCAGAGGGTCTCGGGATCATCCTGATCAGCCACGACATCCACGACGTGTTCGACCTGGCCGATCGGATCAGTGTGATGCTCCAGGGAAAGCTGGTGGGGACGGTCAATAAGAACGACGTCACGATGGACGAAGTCCTCGCCATGATCATCATCGGCAAACTGCCCGACGAGGTCACCACCAAAGAGTTGGAACAACTCCACGGCTGATCTCAGATAATCGGAGGTATCGATGCGCAAACTCGAAGGAAAAGTTGCGCTGGTCACCGGTGCGAGCCGGGGCATTGGCGCCGCCGTCGCCAGAGCGCTGGCAGCGGAGGGAGCGAAGCTCGTCCTCGCCTCCAGGAGCGGCGACGACCTCGGGATCGAAAACGCGCTGGCCCAGCCCTGCGACGTGCGTGATCCGGCCGCTCTCGAATCCCTGGCCGCCGCCGCAGTTGACCGATTCCTCGGGCTGGACATCCTCGTCGCCAACGCCGGCGTTGGTGCCTACGGCCCTTTCCTCGATCTCCCCCCCGAGCACATGGAGGAGATGATCGACGTCAACGTCAAGGGAACCCTCTATGCGGTTCGGGCTGCCTTGCCCTATCTCTTGCAGAGCGACTCTGCAGACATCGTCACCCTCGCCAGCGAGGCTGGACGCCGGGGCCTCCCTTATGAGGCGGTTTACTGCGCCTCCAAGTTCGCCCAAGTCGGCTTCACGGCCGCCCTCGACCACGAGTTGCGAGAGCAGGGAGTGCGTTGCACCAATGTCTGTCCCGGCGGCGTGGCCACCGGCTTCGCGATGGGTAGGGGGCGGACCCCCGACATGCCCGAGCTAGAGGGAATGATGACGGCTGAGGACGTCGCCGAGGTGGTCGTGTTCGTGCTCACTCGTCCCCGCAATCATCGGATACTCGAAGTTGCACTACGCCCGGTGACCGAGACCTCCTGGGGTTAGGTCGACTCAGGAACCGCGAGTAGCCCAAATCCGCTGATTCACCTGGTTTTCGAGAAGCTCCTGTTGCCCTGACTTTGGCATGGGGTCGATCTCTCCGGCAGCGATCTTCTCTTCCAGCGCTTCCATCGTGAGCTCACCGGCGAGGATGGATGCCCCGATACCAGTATCCCAACCCGCGTAACGCTCTTCACGGGGCCCCTCCAGTGTCTTGCTCTCGATCATGTCGGCGGCGACCAACAGGGCGCGGGCCAGAGTGTCGATCCCGCCGATGTGGCCGTGGAACAGATCTGTCCGGGCCATGCTCTGTCGGCGCAATTTGGCGTCGAAGTTGAACCCACCCGTGGTGAACCCACCGCTGCGGATGATCTCGTAGAGGGCGAGGGCGAGCTCATCGACCGAATTGGGGAACTGGTCCGTGTCCCAACCGTTCTGATAGTCGCCGCGATTGGCGTCGATGCTGCCGAAGATCCCGTTGGCGGTCGCATAGGCAACCTCATGATGAAAGCTGTGGCCGGCCAAGGTGGCGTGGTTGGCCTCGATGTTGACCCGGTATTCGCCGTCGAGGCCATGCCGGGTGAGGAATCCGTGGACCGTTGCACAGTCGTAGTCGTATTGGTGCTTGGTGGGCTCTTGGGGCTTGGGCTCGATGAGGAGGGTCCCTTCGAATCCGATGCGGTGTTTGTGCTCGGCAACCATCTCCAAGAACCTGGCGAATTGGCGTTCCTCACGCCCCAGGTCGGTGTTGAGCAGGGTCTCATAGCCCTCTCGACCGCCCCAGAGCACGTAGTTGGCTCCGCCCAGGCGGTGGGTGGCCTCCAGCATCAGCTTCACTTGTGCCGCGGCATAGGCGAACACATCGGGATCGGGGTTGGTCGCTGCTCCGGCGGCGTAACGAGGGTGACTAAAGAGATTTGCGGTTCCCCACAGGACCTGGAGACCGGTCCGAGACATGTGATCCTCGATCTGGTTGATCACCGCCTCGAGGTTCGATCTCGTCTCCTTGAATGACTCGCCCTCAGGTGAGACGTCGCGATCGTGGAAGCAGAAATAGGGGACGCCGAGCTTGGAGAGGAACTCGAATGCGGCTTCGAGCTTGCTGGCGGCGCCGGCCATCGGGTCGGCGGTTGTCAGCCAGGGCCGATCGAAGGTCCCCATGCCGAAAACGTCAGACCCGGGCCAGTTGAACGAATGCCAGAGGCACACCGCGATCCGTAGATGGTCCTCCATTCGCTTTCCGAGAACCATCCGGTCCGGCTCATAGACCTTGAAGGAGAGTGGGTCGGCGGATTCGAGCCCGCCGAACGGGATCGGCCCCGCGATCTCGGTGAAAAAATCATTGCCCACGTCGAACCTCATGAACTCTCTGGAAGGTGGGCGAGCCTATCACGGAGCCGGTGACGTCAACCGAGGGGCCGGCGGCGCCTGGAGGTGATTACCCCGGTATCGAAGCCCCCGAGATGGAGGCCACCGGCGAATCGGGCGTGCTCAATCTTCAGACACCGATCCTGGACCACCTTCAGCCCCGCATCGACCGCCATCCGGGCCGCTTCCTCGTGACGCAGGCCGAGCTGGAACCAAACGACTTTGGCCCCGACTTCGATCGCCTCCTCGACGACGCCCGGAAGCTCGGAGTGCTTGCGGAAGACGTCGACGATGTCCGGGGGCTCGGGAAGGTCGCGCAGCGACGGGTAGGACTTGAGCCCCAGAATCTCGTCGTACATCGGATTCACCGGGTAGGTGACGAAATCGGTGCGAACCAGGTAGCTGGCGACGAAGTTCGAAGATCGGATTGGGTTGGCCGACACTCCGACCAGGGCCACGGTGCGTGCCCCGAGAATGATCCGGAGCCGGTCTCTGGCCTCGAGATCCGCGACGCTCATGAGGTGGCCGCCAAGGCGCGGTCCAGGTCCCAGATGATGTCCTCGATGTCTTCGATGCCCACCGAGATCCGGATCATGTCGTCGCCGACCCCGGCTCGTTCCCGTTCGGCGACGGGCACCTGCTGGTGAGTCGTCGAAGCCGGATGGATGACCAGGGTCTTGGCGTCGCCGACATTCGCCAGGTGTGACGCCAATTCGACTGTCTCTATGAAGCGGACCCCCGCAGCGAGCCCACCTCTGAGCCCGAACGTGAAAACGGCTCCCGGCCCCTTTGGCAGGTAGCGCTTGGCGAGGGCTGTCCACGGGTTGTCGTCGAACACCGGGAAGTTGACCCAGGCCACCTCGTCGCGGCTGCGAAGGAACTCGGCGACAGCGCGGGCGTTGTCGACGTGACGCTGCATCCGGAGGGAGAGGGTCTCGACCCCAAGAAGCAGGATGAAGGCGTTGAAGGGGGAAAGTGAGGCACCGATGTCGCGGAGCAACTCGACACGGGCCCGGGTCAGGTAGGCGTACTCACGGAAGTTCTCCCAGAAGCGGAGATCGTGATAGGCGGGCGACGGCTCGACGAGGATCGGGAACTTGCCGTTGTCGAACGGAAAGAGGCCGCTCTCTACGATCACTCCCGCGATCACCGCGCCGTGACCTCCCAGGAACTTGGTCGCCGAATGGACGACTATGTCGGCCCCGTGCTCGATCGGCCGGCACAGGTACGGGGTGGCAAAGGTGTTGTCGACCACCAGTGGGATGCCGTTGACGTGGGCGAGGTTGGCGATGGTCTCGATGTCGAGGATGTCCGCTCCGGGATTGCCCACGGTCTCGCCATAGAGCAGCTTGGTGTTGTCGGTGATGGCGCCCTTCACCGCCTCGACATCGCCGAAGTCGACAAACGTCACATTGATCCCCATCCGGCGCAGGGTCACGTCGAATTGGGTGTAGGTCCCTCCGTAGAGGGATCGGGAGGACACAACCTCATCCCCTTGCTGGCACAGGGCGAGGATCGAGATGAGCTGTGCCGCCTGCCCCGAGGCGGTGGCGACCGCACCCAAGCCACCTTCCAACGACGCCATCCGCTCCTCGAACGCCGCAGTGGTGGGGTTGCCGATGCGGGTGTAGATGTTCCCGTAGTTCTGCAGGGCGAAGAGGTCGGCGGCATGCTGCACGTCGTCGAAGACGAACGACGTGGTCGCGTAGATCGGCATCGCCCGAGCCCCGGTCTCCGGGTCAGGGCGCTGACCGGCATGGACGGCTCTGGTGGTGAAACCGAACTCGTGGTCTTTCATCGGCTCTATGTTGGCATCCGCCGCGACCACTTCAGTCTTCCCCGCCCGCTCCTGGCCCGTACTCCTCGTCGGTGACCGGTCGCGGCTCCCAGACGGTGGCGCCACCCGTCGTTAGAGAGAGGTGGCTCATCGGCGAGTCCGGTGCCGCGCCATGCCAATGGAGCTCTCCCGGGCTGGCGTAGACGACATCGCCGGGACTGATGGTGACGATGGCCCCTCCTTGGGTCCCGGCCCGTCCCGTTCCTGACGTGACGTATAACACCTGCCCTTCGGGGTGGGAATGCCAGTGGGTGCGAGCCCCGGGCTCGAACAGGACCGTGATCGCATTGAGGACCCGGTCGTCGGCCCGAGACAACACCGCCATCCACGCCTTGCCAGTGAAATTGACCTCCGGTTGACGGCTCCACTTGATGTTTCGGGACGGGGTGTGGTCCATCGCGCTCCTGATATTGGACCGGGCGAGACTATCTGGCTCTTCCGGTCCTCCGTAATTGGGACCGTCAGGTGCCATATCCGGCCCTGTGGGTCCCAATTACGAGTGGGTTCCGAGGAGGAGGCCACCGGCTGCGGCCCTCATCGTCAGCCAGTTGGAGGGCCCCCGTCGTCCTGGTTCGAATCTGGTACAACGACGTGGTGGCGGTGATATAGAGGTCGGAGCCGTCCGGTCCCCCGAACACGCAGTTGCTGGTCACCTCCGGGACCGGGATCCTGCCTATCCGCCGACCGTCGGGGCTCAGCACATGGATCCCATCCCCGGCGCTGGTGAAGACGTGAGCGGTCCGGTCGACCCGGAACCCGTCCGCCAAACCGGGTGACACCACGGCGAATACCCGCGGGTTGGCGAGGCGATCGCCAGCGATGACGTCGAAGGCCATGATGTGGTGGCTACCGGCTGGGTCGACCGATGCTGAGGTGTCGGACACATAGAGGACCGACTCGTCCACAGAGAACGCCAGTCCGTTGGGGTGGACGAGGAGGTCGGTGGCCACGCTGAGCTCCCCGGACTCGGGCTCGAGGCGGAACACGAAACACCCGGGCAGCTCGGATTCGGCGGTATGACCCTCACGGTCGGAGAGGATGCCATACGGCGGGTCGGTGAACCAGATGCTCCCATCCGACTTGACCACCACGTCGTTGGGAGAGTTCAGCCTCGCACCGTCATAGTGAGTGGCCAGAGGAATGATGGCGCCGTCGGGCTCGACTCTCTCGATGCGACGGTGGCCGTGGGAGCAGACCACCAGCCGCCCATCGAGATCCAGTGTCCTTCCGTTGGTGAACTCGACGTCGGTGCGGTGAACCTCGACACCCCTTTCTTCGGTCCACCGCATGACCCGGTTTTCGGGGATGTCGCTCCAGATCACAGATGGTTGGCTCGGGAGCCAGGCGGGGCCCTCCGCCCAGACACATCCCCCGCCGAGGTTTTCGACAACGGCCGAGGGGTCGATAAGTTCCTCGAAGGAAGGATCCTCGATCACCGGGGCGGGGCTCAAGGACTCATCCTGGCATGGGCTCGATAGGGACCTGGATCTCGGTGACGTACTCGGAGGGCTCATCTGTCAGGAAGCTCTCTGGGACGTTCAACTCGGGTTCGGCCGAGAACTTGATATACACCAGCCACGTCGGCCCGGTGATTGCATGACCGGTGGCAATAGCCCACTTCTTGGCCCATGACCCGGCCTTGGAGAGACTCGGGTAATCGCCACGCTCGATTGTCGTCGCCACCAATGCAGGGGGAGTGGTGACCGTCTCGATGTCACCGGTGCGCCGGATCCGTCGGGTGATCGGGATCAGGATCTCGATGATTCGCCCACCGCTTCGGCTCCTCCCGTGATCAATGGCGACCGGCGGTCTCGAAGCCCGAACTCCCCACTCACGGACCAACGTCTCGACCTCGATGAACAGGGGCCCCAGGTTGTCATCGGGAGCGAGGTCCCTCTTGAGAGAGGCGAATGTCCCCGCTGGTCGCTTTCGAACCACGACATCACGGTCCTCGGACTGCTCGAAACGGATCTCGAGCGCATTCAGCCGCCGGTCCAGCTCGCGGCGTTCGGCAACCAGCTCGGCCCTCCGCTTGGATAGCTCACTCTGTAGTGAGCCGCCGCCCTGGTTGAGGTTGCCGATGGTGGACAAGGGGATTCCAAGATCGCGTAAGGCGACGATCCGCTGCAATTCGGGAATCTGGGCGGCGAGGTAATAGCGGTAGTGCGAATCGGGGTCGGTCCAAGCCGGCCGGAAAAGCTCGAGGGCGTCGTAGTGCCTGAGCCGTTTTGCCGATACCCCGGTCAGCTCGGCAAAAGCGCCGATGGTGAACATCATCCGAGTCTATGTTGACCTTCCCACAGGGGGAAGGTTCATAATGGAGTCTCTACTGGAAGGAGCTCTGTGAGGAAGATCCGGATCGCGGCCCAGCTACACCCGCAACATGGTGACTTCGCCGGGCTGCGTCGGGCAGTCCGATCAACCGAAGAGACGGGGTTCGACCTCGTCTACAACTGGGATCATTTCTACCCGCTCTACGGGGCGAGGGACGGAACCCACTTCGAGTGCTGGACCATGCTTGGCGCCTGGGCCGAGCAGACGTCACGGATCGAGATCGGGGCACTGGTCACCTGTAATTCTTATCGCAACCCGGATCTACTGGCGGACATGGCCCGAACCGTGGATCACATTTCCGACGGGCGTCTGGTTCTGGGGATCGGCGCCGGGTGGTTTAGACGTGACTACGAAGGGTATGGCTACGAATTCGGCCGCGCCGGGTCGCGCCTCAATGACCTGGCCGCCGCGCTTCCCCGGATCAAGGCTCGCTGGGACCGGCTCAATCCGAAACCGCTGCGCACTCCGCCGATCCTGATCGGGGGAACCGGCGAGCGAAAGACACTGCGAATGGTCGCCGAGCATGCGGATGGGTGGCACGCCGGGTTCCCGGACCACCCAGCAGACTTGGAGCCCAAGGTCCA
>Ga0214472_10007725_pt1 | contig 11239 bp, 4 predicted proteins | sample RVTome_6_FD_207662 | JGI IMG/M metagenome (GOLD analysis project Ga0214472, IMG submission 207662) | Soil microbial communities from uranium-contaminated site in the Upper Colorado River Basin, Wyoming, United States - RVT140D175 | ecosystem: Environmental > Terrestrial > Soil > Contaminated >...
ACGACCCACATGCGCACGCATCTCGAGGTCGATCCCGGCATCGGCCTGCGCGGGCTCGAGGGCGTGCGCCCGCTGGTCGACGAATACCGCTGGGCGATGGATATCGAGATCTGCATCTTTCCGCAGGAGGGCTTGCTCAACAACCCGGGCACCGACGAGCTGATGGTGCAAGCGCTGCGCGACGGCGGCGGCAGCGTCGTCGGTGCGGCGCCCTACACCGACAGCGACGCCCACGGCCAGATCGAGCGGGTCTTCGAGATGGCGCGCGAGTTCGACATCGACATCGACATGCATCTGGACTTCGGCGCCGACGCCGGGGACCTGGATCTCGTGTACGTGTGCGAGCTGACGGAGAAATACGGCCGCGGCGGGCGCGTCGCCATCGGCCATGTGACCAAGCTCTCGGCGGCGCCGCCCGCGCGCCTCGAGCAGGCCACCCGGCGCCTCGCCGACGCGGGGGTCGCGCTCACCGTGCTGCCATCTACGGATCTGTACCTGATGGGCCGCGACATGGAGCACAGCGTGATGCGCGGCGTGACCGCCGCGCATCGTTTGCTGCACGGCGGGGTGAACTGCTCGCTGTCGACCAACAACGTCCTCAACCCGTTCACGCCCTTCGGTGACTGCTCGCTGATCCGCATGGCGAACCTGTATGCGAACATCTGCCAGGTCGGCTCGCGAGGCGACATCGCCGAGTGCTTCAACATGATCACCACGCGCTCCGCCCGGCTCATGAACGTGCCCGACTACGGCCTCGCGGTCGGCCGCAGTGCCGATCTGGTGGTGCTCGACGGCACCAGCCGCGAGCAGGCGGTGGCCGAACTCGCGCCGGTGCTGCACGCGTTCAAGCGCGGGCGGCGCACGCTGACGCGCGCGCCCGCCGTGATGCACCGCCCGAGCTGAGGGCCCGTGCTGTACTCGCCCGGCGATTGGAAGGCGCCGCAGGACCCGATGGGCGCGTTCTGCCGCGACAACCACGTTGCGCTGCCCGGCGCCGCACACGGTCCGCTCGCCGGGCTGCGCTTCGCGGTCAAGGATCTGTTCCACATCGAGGGGGTGCGCACCGGCTTCGGCAACCCGGACTGGCTGCGCACGCATGCGCCGGCGACGCAGACCGCGCGCGCGGTCCGCCAGCTCCTCGAGGCCGGTGCGGACATGGTCGGCAAGACCCACACCGACGAACTCGCGTACAGCCTGACCGGCGAGAACGTGCATTACGGCACGCCGTGCAACCCGCACGATGCGCAGCGCATCCCGGGCGGCTCGTCCAGCGGCTCGGCAAGCGCGGTCGCGGGAGGACTCGTGGACTTCGCGCTGGGCTCGGACTGCGGCGGCTCGGTGCGCCTGCCGGCGAGCTACTGCGGCGTGCTCGGGATGCGCCCCACGCACGCACGCGTGTCGCTCGACGGTGCGATCCCGTTCGGCCCCAGCTTTGACGTGGCCGGCTGGTTCGCGCGCGAGGCCCCGGTGCTCGAGCGGGTCGGGCGGGTGCTGCTCGGCGAGGACCGTCAGTCCGCGCCCGCGGCACGCCGCCTGCTGGTCGCGCGCGACGCTTTCGATCTGGTGCAAGCGGGGGTCGCCCGCGCGCTCGAGCCGGCGGTGGCGCGCGTCGCGTCCCGGCTCGCGCAACGCGAGGACGTCGTCGTGAGCCCGGACGGACTCGAGGCCTGGTTCGAGATCTTCCGCACGCTGCAGGCCGCCGAGATCTGGGCCAATCACGGCGAGTGGGTGACGCGCACGCGCCCCGCGCTCGGCCCCGGGATCCGCGAGCGCTTCGAGTGGGCGTCCACCGTCAGCGCCGCGGATGTGGCCGCGAAGCTGCCGCGCCGGCAGGCCGTGGTGCGGCGCCTGGACGCGCTGCTCGGCCCCGGGGACGTGCTGTGCCTGCCGACCTCACCGCGCGCAGCGCCGCTGCGCGGCACGCCCACCGACACGATCGAGGTGGAGTACCGCCATCAGGCGATGTGTTTGCTGTGCATCTCCGGGCTCGGCGGGCTGCCGCAGCTGAGCCTGCCGCTGGCCTCCCAGAACGGGCTGCCGCTGGGCCTGTCGCTGCTCGGCGCACGCGGCAGCGACCACGCATTGCTCGCGCTCGCGACGGCGCTGCTGGACGGGCCGCACCGCGCCTGAACGCCGGCACGGGGGCTGGCCCCTCGCGTCCCCAGGCTCTCAGTCGGCGGCGTCCTCGACCCCGCGTGCCGCCATTGCTCAGCCCCCAGTCATGTTGTTGACGCTGGCAGTGGCGTTGCCATCGTGTCCGGTCGCCGCGACCGGCTCGCCGGGTCTGGCCTCGAGCCAGGCCTCCAGTGCGCGTGCGGACATCGGCCTGGCGTACAGATAGCCCTGGCCTTCGGCACACCAGATGCTGCGCAGGAACTCGGCCTGCTGTTCGGTCTCCACACCCTCGGCGATGGCGGACATGCCCAGGCTCCGGCCGAGGCTCACCACCGCGCGCGCGATCGCGGCCGCGTCCGCGTCCTGCGGCAGATCGCGCACGAAGGATTGATCGATCTTGAGCCGCTGCGCGGGGAAGCGGCGCAGGTACGACAGGCTGGAGTAGCCGGTGCCGAAATCGTCGATTGCGAGCCGCACCCCCAGCGCGTGCAAGGTCTCGAGTTTGTCGGCGACGTCCGGCGCGCCGCCCATCACCACGCTCTCGGTGACCTCCAGCTCGAGTCCGCCGGGTTCCAGGCCGCTGGCGTGCAGTGCGCGCGTGACCACGGCGATGAAGTCGGCCTGGCGGAACTGGATCGCCGACACGTTGACCGCGATCGGTCCGGAGACGATGCCGCGCGTGCGCCAGTCGCTGGCCTGGCGGCACGCTTCGTTCAGCATCCACTCGCCAATCTCGAGGATGATGCCGCAGTCCTCGGCCACCGGGATGAAGCGCGCCGGTGCGACCAGCCCCAGGCGCGGGTGGTGCCAGCGCGCGAGCGCCTCCACGCCGACGATTCGACCGCTGATGAGGTCGAGCTGGGGCTGGTAGTGAGCGAAGATCTCGCCGCGCGTGCAGGCGCCGCGCAGCTCGCTCTCCAGGCTCAGCCGCTGCGCGGCCCGTGCGCCCATCTCGCTGGTGTAGAAGCGGTAGCCGTTGCGCCCGGCCTCCTTGGCGGCGAACATCGCGGTGTCGGCCAGCCTGACCAGGTCGCGCGCATCGATGCCGTCCTCCGGGTACACGGCGATGCCGATGCTGGCGGTCAGCACCACCTCGTGATCGTCCAGCGTGTACGGCGCGGACATCTCCGCGATGATCTTCTGCGCCACCCGCGCCGCATCCTCCGCGTCGTGGATCTCGTGCAGCAGCACCACGAATTCGTCGCCGCCGACCCGTCCCACGGTGTCCGACGCGCGCACCGCGGCGCTGATGCGCGCCGCGGCCGCCCTGAGCAGGCGATCGCCCACATCATGCCCGAGCACGTCGTTGACCGGCTTGAAGCGATCCAGATCCACGAACAGCACCGCGAGGTGGCCGTCGCGGCGTTGCGCATGGCGGATCGCGGTCGCGAGGCGGTCGGCGAGCAGCATGCGGTTGGGCAGGTCCGTGAGCAGGTCGTGGCTCGCCAGGTGCACGATGCGGCGCTCGGCGGCCTTGCGCTCGGTGATGTCGGAGAAGATCGCGGTGTGGAAGGTGCCGCCGCGCTGCGGATCGTCGACGCGGGTGATCGCGAGCCAGGCGGGGAACACTTCGCCGCTCTTGCGCCGATCCTGGATCTCGCCCTCCCAGTGGCCGGTGCGCAGCAGCTCGGCCCACAGGTGGCGGTAGAAGGTGTCGTCGTGCTTGCCGGACTTGAGCATCACGGGCGTGTTGCCGAGCAGCTCCTCGCGCGAGTAGCCGGTGATGTCGCAGAACGCGCGGTTCACCATCGCGTAGCGATTGTCGCGATCAGTGATGAACATGCCTTCGTGGCTGGATTCGAGCACCTTGGCGTTGAACAGCAATTGCTCCTCGGCCTCGGCGCGGCGCCGTGCGATCTCCATCGCGTCCAGGCTGAACGACAGATCGGCGGTGAGTTCTTCCAGCAGCCGGCACAGATCTGCATTGAAGTAGTCGTGCTCGGCGGCGTAGAACGCGATCGCGCCCCAGATCCCCGCGCTCCTGCGGATCGGACACACCAGCAGCGAGGCCAGCGACCACGCGTGCGCGGCTGCCTGCCAGGGCGCGGTGCACGCATCGGTGGTGAAATCTCCCGCGACCACCGTGCCGCCGCCGCGCACCGCGAGGCTGAACGGACCTTGGCCCTCGGGCAGCTCCGGATCCGTGCTCACGAAGATCTCATCGAGGAACGGTGTTGCCCGACCGTGCGCTGCGACCTTTGTCACGAGCGGCTTGTCCGACTCGACGCGGCCCACCCACACCAGCTCGAGCTCGCCGTGCTCGACCGCAATGCGGCACACCTCGCCGAGCATCGCGATCGGGTCGGTACTGCGCATGATCGACTCGTTGGTCTTGCTCAATGCGGAGTAGTAGCGGCTGAGCTTGATGACGTCGAGCTCGGCCAGCTTGCGCTCGGTGACGTTCTCGTGCGCGACGACCAGCCGCACCGGGCCGTCACCGGCAAAGCGCGTCACGTGCGCGACGAACCAGCACTTTTGCGCCGGCGAGTGGCACGGGTACTCGTGCGAGAAGTGTTCGCCCGCGTGCGCCAGCACACGCTCGATGCCGGCCAGTAACGCACCGGCGTCGCTGTCGCCGGCGTCGGCGGCGCGTCGACACGCCTGCAGATAGCTGACCCCGACCTCGGTCGTTGCGGCATGGCCGGTCGTGTCGCGGGCGCACTCGCGCCAGGCCTCGTTGACGGCGATGATCCGGCCCTGCTCGTCGAGCACCGCGATGTGCATCGCCAGCGCATCGAGCGTCGCGTGCGCGAAGCGGTCCGATTCGGTGATGCGGCGCTCGGTGCGCAACTGCTCGGTGACGTCGCGTGCGAGCACCAGGTAGGCCGTACGGCCGTCGAATTCCATCCGGTTCGCGGTGATCTCAACGTCGATCAGTGTGCCGTCGCGCTTGCGGTGACGCCACAATCCGGCGGCGTCGATGCCGGTGCGTGGCCGCTGCTCGATGTGCGCACGAAAGCGCGCCACGTCCTCGGGCGGGCGGATGTCGGCGACGCTCATCGCGAGGAATTCGTCGCGGCTGTAGCCGTAGTGTTCGATCGCGGCGTCGTTGACCGCGACAAAGCCCAGGGTCTGCTCGTCGAACACGTACATCGGGTGCGGGTTCGCCTCGAACATCTCCTGGTAACGGGCCGCCTGTTCGCCGAATTTCTGCTCGGCGCGCAAGCGCTCGTCGGCGCTGCGGGCCAGCAGCACGGCCCGGTCGGCGCGCCGCTGCTGGTGCCACAGCATCAGCAGCGCCGCGTTGATCACGAACACCGCGAAGAAGCAGATGACGCCGGTCCACAGCACCTGCTGCGCGCTGGCCGGTCCGGCCAGCTTCAGCACCCCGAAGCCGGCCGCCGGCACCAGCGCGAGCAGCGCGAGGAACAGCACGACGCCACGGCGGGTCTCGGGTGCAGGTTCCAGCGCGAGGGTGCGGGCGAGCGGTGCGCGCCAGCCGCGCAGCAGCAGGTACAGCAGCACGCTGGTGACCGCGACGAAGCCCAGCCCCTTGACGGTCTCGACAGCGCCAAGGCTCGCCGGATCGTCGACGTAGTACGGCAGCAGGCTGCTGGACGCCAGGATCCACAGCGCGGCAAAGGCCACATAGAAAACGGTGACGGTGCCCGGGGTCAGGCGGGACCGCCGCTCGGTCTCCCGGGTGTCAGCCGGAAGCGGCGTGACTGGCGGAGTCGGCACTGCTGCAACTATAGACCTTCGAGCCGCGTCCTGTTGGCGACCCGGCAGCCGTGCACACGGGTCTGCAGGGGCCGCCGGTCTCGGCCGAGCGCACGCCGGCAACGGAAATCCCCGGTGCGCCGACGCGAGCGCCTGCACCGTTGCGCCTCGCCGGCGGGTGCCGCAAGTGTCCGCGACGATTTGCGGTCCGCGGCGGATCTCCACCGCGGCAGCGGGTTCAGGCGCCGCGAACACAATGTTGCTTCTCCGGGCCATCCGTCGCTGCGGGCTCGATCGCGCTGTCACGAGACGGTCACACGGGCTGTCACGAGGCGGTCACAAGCACCCGCGACGATGTCGCCCGTCCCAGCCCCCCCGTCTGGGTTCCTTCACCCAATCATCTTCTGGAGTTCTCAACCATGAATGGAAAGCGTTCAACCATGCTCCGCGCGGCGCTGGCGGCGTTCGCGCTAGCCGGCGCCGGCGCGGTGGCGGCGTCCGGGATCGATCCGAAGCTGCCGGACTACAAGTCCGTCAGCGGCGTGTCCGGCAGTCTGAAGTCCATCGGCTCGGACACGCTGAACAACCTGATGACGCTGTGGAGCGAGGGCTTCAGCGCCAAGTATCCGAACGTCAAGCTGGAGATCGAGGGCAAGGGCTCGTCCACCGCGCCGCCGGCGTTGATCGCCGGCACTTCGCAGTTCGGCCCGATGTCGCGGCCGATGAAGTCGGCCGAGATCGAGAAGTTCGAGGCCACGCACGGCTACGCGCCGACGCCGCTCCGCTCGGCCATCGACGCGCTGGCGGTGTACGTGCACAAGGACAACCCGATCGAGTGTCTGAGTCTGCAGCAGGTGGACGCGATCTTCTCCAAGACCCGCAATGGCGGTCACGGCAAGAACCTCGCGACCTGGGGCGATGTGGGCATGACCGGCGCGTGGGCGAGCCGGCCGATCTCGCTGTACGGCCGCAACTCGGCATCGGGCACCTACGGCTACTTCAAGGAAGTGGCGCTGTTCAACGGCGACTACAAGGACACGGTCAAGGAGCAGCCCGGTTCGTCCACCGTGGTGCAGGGCGTCGCCTCGGACATCGCCGGCATCGGTTACTCGGGTGTGGGCTACAAGACCGCGGACGTGCGCACGGTGCCGCTGAAGACCAGTGCCGACGGCCAGTGCTACGATGCCAACGAGCAGAATGCGGTGGCTGGCAACTACCCGATCGCGCGCTTCCTGTACATTTACGTGAACAAGAACCCGAACCAGGCGCTGGACCCGCTGCGCGGCGAGTTCATCCGCTTCGTGTACTCGAAGGAAGGTCAGAACGCGGTGGTCAAGGACGGCTACTTCCCCGTCGACCACCAGCTCGCCGACACCGACCTGAAGGCCTTCGGTCTGAAGTAACGGCGCGACCCGCGCCGTCGCACCGGAAATGCGGCCGGAGGAGGCGAGCCTTCCTCCGGCCGTTTGTTGCTTCGTTGGCAGCGCCCGATGCGATAGCGCCGCTTGCACAATCATGGCTCGTCAAGCAAGTAGCGACATGAACTCCCAATCCGCCAGCGCCAGCGAAGACAGCGAGCAACGCCGGCCGGTCGTGCCGCCGCGGCGCCGCGCCAAGGACACGCCGGCCTGGGTGCGTCTGACCGACAAGGCCGCGAACATCGGCATCACGGTGGGCGGACTGCTGGTGATCTTCGCGGTCGTGGTGATCATCATGTTCCTGGTGCAGGTCGCGATGCCGCTTGCGCTCGGCGGCGACGTGCAGCATCAGCGCAGCTACCAGCTGCAAGCGCCCGAGGAACTGGCCTGGGTCAGCACCGACGAATACCTGACGATGGGCACGCGCATCGCGGCCGACGGCGCTTACAGCGTGTTCCACCTCGACACCGGCCGCGCGATCAGCAGCGGCACGCTCGATTTCGGCGGCAAGCGCGCGACCGCCGTCGGCGGCGTGGTGCGCGGCGACGAACTCGCGTTCGGTTTCGAGGACGGCACCGTGCGCTTCGGTGCGGTGCGCTACGAAGCGAGCGTGATCACCCCGGACCGCTTGCCCAGCCCGCTCGAGTTCCTGAACGCGCGCGACGCGCTGTCGGCCGGTGCGGTCTACTCGGTGCTGCCCGGCGAGCAGTTCCGCCGCATCCGCGTCAGCGGCAGCGTCGATGCGCCCGAGCCGATCTCCAGTCACCCGATCGTCGCGGTGGATTACCGCGTCGGCGGCACGGTGGAACGGCCCACGCGATCCTTCGTGACCTTCGATGGCGCCGGCGTGGGCCGGTTGAGCCGTGCCGAGACGCGCATCAACCTGCTCACCCGCGAGCGCACGACCAGCGTGCAGAGCGCGACCCTGCCGGCCCTGCCGGCCGGCACGGTCGTGACGCAGGTCGCGATGACCAGCACCGCCGATGCGGTCTACGTCGCGACCGCGAAGGGCGCGGTGCACCGCTTCGATACGCGCAACTTCAACGCGCCGGTGCTGGCCGAATCGGTGCGCGTGTTTCCCGATGACGTGCAGATCGAGGTCATGGGCTTCCTGGTCGGCGAGCAGGCGCTGGTGGTCGGCGGCTCCAACGGCGCGGTGGACGTGTACTTCCGGCTGCCCGACGTGGGCGCCGACACCAGCGACGGCAACACGATGGTCAAGGCGCGCAGCCACGCACCGCACGGCGCCGCGCTCAGCGCGCTGGCCGTGAGCAGTCGCAGCAAGACCTTCGCGACGCAGGATGCGAACGGCGAGGTCTGGGTGCGCCACTCGACCAGCGATCAGGTGCTGTTCCGCTTCCAGCGTGCGCCGGCCGCGGGCGCGGACGGCTCGTTGCTGGTGCTCTCGCCGCGCGTCGACGGCGCGCTGGCCGTCGATGCCGGCGGCACGGTCGACTTCTGGGCCTTCGAGTACCCGCATCCGGAGGCCACGTTGCAGGCGATCTTCGGCAAGCTGTGGTACGAGGGCTACACCGCGCCGAGCTACACCTGGCAGTCATCCTCGGGCACCGACGTGTTCGAGCCCAAGTTCTCCCTCGTGCCGCTGATCTTCGGCACGTTGAAGGCGACCGTGTACTCGCTGCTGTTCGCGATCCCGATCGCGCTGCTGGCCGCGATATACACCTCGGAGTTCCTGCACCGGCGCATCCGCGCCGGCGTGAAGCCGATGATGGAGATGATGGAGTCGCTGCCGACCGTGGTGCTGGGCTTCGTCGCCGCGCTGATCCTCGCGCCCATCGTCGAGACCTGGATCGCCGCGGTGCTGCTGGTGTTCGCCGCGCTGCCGCTCTCGCTGATGCTGGCCGCGTACCTGTGGCAGATTCTGCCGGCGCATGTCGCGCTGCGCCTGCAGGGCACGCCGAAGCTGCTGTTGATGGTGCTGGTGATCCTCGGTTCGTTGTACCTGTCGTACGCGCTGGGACCGGCCTTCGAGCGCGTGTTCTTCTATGGTGACTTCAAGGCCTGGACCAACGGCAGCATCGGCACCGGTATGCCGTTCCTGTTCCTGGTCGGGTTGCCGCTGTCCTTCCTCGGTGTGCTGTGGGTGTTCCGGCGCACCGTGGGCACGCGCTACCGGCTGGCATTGCGCGAGCGCGACAAGCGCGCGGCCGCGCTGATGGATTTCGCGCGCTGGTGCTCGATGCTGGCCGCCGCGGCCGTGATCAGCTTCGTCGTCGCCTCGCTGCTCACCGCGATCGGCTACGACCCGCGCGGCGGCGTGGTCGACACCTACGTGCAGCGCAACGCGCTGGTGGTCGGCTTCGTGATGGGCTTTGCCGTGATCCCGAACATCTACACGCTGGCCGAGGATGCGCTGAACTCGATTCCGAATGACCTGCGCGCGGCCAGCCTCGCGACCGGCGCCACACCTTGGCAGACCGCGATGTGGGTGGTGCTGCCCACCGCGATGTCCGGCGTGTTCGCCGCATGCATGATCGGCATGGGCCGCGCCGTGGGCGAGACGATGATCGTCGTGATGGCGGCCGGCAACACCGCGGTGCTGGACTGGAACATCTTCAACGGGCTGCGCACGCTGTCGGCCAACATCGCGGTGGAATTGCCCGAGGCGGTCAAGGACGACACCTTGTACCGCATGCTGTTCCTGGCGGCAGTGACGCTGTTCGCGATGACCTTCGTGATCAACACGGTCGCGGAAGTGATCCGCCAGCGCTTTCGCAAGCGCGCCTTCCAGCTTTGAGCACGCAGCCCGAACCGATGAGCACGCTGGACCCGACTGCCGAACACGACACCGGGCAGTCCGTCGCGACCCCGGCCAGTCAGGCGCGTCGCCTGCGCACGTTCACGGCCGATCTGTCGGCCGTCGGCGAGCCGGCGCTGTGGGCCTTCGGCGGCGCGCTGTGCCTGGGGCTGCTGCTGGTCGCCGGTTTCCTGCTGCTGATCTTCTGGAACGGCATCACCACGTTCTGGCCCGGACCGATCGAACTGGTGCAACTGCGCGATGGCGCCGTGGTCGCCGGCGAACCGCGGCGCGACGAGCTGTACCGCCCGGGACCGCGTGTGCTGGAAACCCTGAGCGCGGCCGAGCGCGAGCGCATCGCCGCGAGCGACGGCTTCGCGCATCGCGTGCTGTACCGCGTCGGCAACTACGATCTGTCCGGCGAGGACTTCCAGTGGGTGTCCGATTTCGAGGTCGCATCGGTCGCGATGCCCGGCGATCTCTATTCGTTCGAGCGCCAGGAGTGGGGCGCCTTCGTCGGGCGCATCGCCGGCGTGGTGCTGGACGGGCGCGAGGTCGATCCGGCCAGCCTGGGATACGACGGGGTGCGCGAGCAGCAGCGCGCCGCGCGCGCACGCTGGGATGCGATCCGCGCCATCGAGCGCAACGCCATCGGCGAGGTCAATCATGCAATGGAGGGTGCGCGCCTGAATCTTCGCGGCGTCGCGCTCGAGCACGGCGAGGACTCGCAGGCGTACCGCGACGCGGCCGCCGAGGTGCGTGCGAAGACCGCGGTCCTGCAGCGCGAATACGAGGTACTGGCCGCGCGGGCACAGGCGATCACGACCGAGAATGAGCGCTACCGCATCGTGCTGGAGGCCGTGGACGGCAAGCGCAAGGAGAGCACGCTGTCGCAGATCGTTCGTTTCTATCCGGCAAACGAACTCGACGTGCTCGACAAGACCGGGATCTACCTGTCGCGCTGGTGGGAGTTCGTCTCCAGCGAGCCGCGCGAGGCCAACACCGAGGGCGGCATCCTGCCCGCGATCTTCGGCACCGTCGCGATGACCTTGCTGATGGTCGTGTTCGTCGCGCCGTTCGGCGTGGTCACCGCGCTGTACCTGCGCGAGTACGCAAAACAGGGCCGCCTGGTGGCGGTGGTGCGCATCTGCGTGAACAACCTGGCCGGCGTGCCGTCCATCGTCTATGGCGTGTTCGGACTGGGGTTCTTCGCGTACACCATGGGCGTGACCATCGATCAGTTGTTCTACCCCGAGCGCCTGCCCAGCCCCACGTTCGGCACCGGCGG